>Ga0256832_1002881_pt1 | contig 11735 bp, 7 predicted proteins | sample 134614metaG_FD_190534 | JGI IMG/M metagenome (GOLD analysis project Ga0256832, IMG submission 190534) | Hydrothermal vent microbial communities from Lau Basin, Pacific Ocean - 134-614 | ecosystem: Environmental > Aquatic > Marine > Hydrothermal vents | place: Pacific Ocean: Lau Basin | collected... | reverse complement strand
TACGGCGACTGCGCCGATCCTCAGATCGTCATCAATCAGATTCAGAAGGTGGACGGCAAGCTGGAGTACGTGCCCGTTTGGGATATGAAGAAAGGCTGGCTGACGGGCGAGAAGGCGGGCGAGGGCGGTGAGACGGGCGGTGAAAAGCCCGATCTCACCGGCGAAACCATCACCATCTACCACTTTGGCGACCTCTCCGGGCCCTACGCCGCCATCACCGGGCCTCTGATCCACGGCGCCGAGGATGCGGTCAAGGCCATCAACGAAGAGGGCGGCATCTTCGGCGCCAGGCTGGAGATCAAGTTCGCGGACACGGGCGGCAGCGTGGACGAAGCCGTGGCCGCGTACGACCGCTTCACCAGCGAGGATGACAACATCCTCATCATGATCACCTACGGCTCGGGCGAGGCCGAGGCCCTGGCCCCCCGCTTCACCGAAGACAAAATCCCCAACATCTCCGCCGGTCTCAGCGCCAAAGCCTTTTACGGGCCCGATTCCGGCTACACCTTCGGCCTGGGCCCCATCTATCCCGACCAGATCGGCCTCACCATGAAGTTCCTGGCCGAGAACTGGGATCAGTACAAGCCCGCAGGCGCGGGGGATGAGATCAAGCTGGCCTATCTGAGCTGGCCCACCGCGTTCGGGCAGGGCGCGCTCACCGATGAAAGCCGGGCCTACTTGAAGGACCTGGGCATCGAGATCGTCACCGAAGAGACCTACGACATTTCGCCCACCGCGGACACCACCGCCGCCATTCTCAACGCCCAGGCCGCGGGCGCGAACGTCATTTGGACCAACACACTGGCCTTCGGCCCGGCCCAAATCCTGAACGATCTGAACAGCCTGGGCCTGCGCGACCAGTTCGTCGTGGCCGCGGACAACTGGGCCATGGACCTCTCCCTCTACGCGTTCCTGGCCGATCCCGCCTACGGCGTCGGTCTCATCGCCCCCTTCCCCTACCTGTGGTGGACGGACACCGACAACCCCGGCATCCAATACGCCCAGAAGATCTTCGAGGCCAACGAGCGGCCTGCGGCCGAGCACAATGTGGGCTACCTGCTCCTGGTGGCGGGTGTGGACCTGGCCAAAGCCGCCATCGAACGGGCCATCATGGACGTGGGATATGAGAACCTGACGGGTGAGGCCGTGCAGAAGGCCCTCATCGAGATCAGCCCCTACGAACCACTGCAAGGCGTGTTCCGGGCGGATTACAGCAACGGCAGCCGTTCGCCCCACGAATCGCAAATCCGCATGATCCAGGGCGGGCCGGACAAATTCACCGTCATCCAGGACTGGACGCAAACGCCTGACCTGCGACCCAAGCAATAATCTGATTTGCTGGGGGACGGGGGGACGCGTTCCCTCCGTCCCTGTTCCGAAAATAGCGTTGATGCCGATTACGAAAGGATCGCCAGGACAACGTTGGGCGAGTTTGCAAGGGACGTAAAACGTCAAACGTGAAACGTCATGTCCTCACGCATCACGTTTGACTCGTCACGTCATCGGCTTCCCGCGCCGCCCTGGCCGCACGCGGCTATGCACCCCGCCATTTTCATCCGTATCGGTGCAGGCGCGCCCGTCGTTGGGCTGCTTGCGGACAAACGCCAATTTCTATCTCTACGGAGTCACATCCCCGTGTTATCGCTGAATAACATCGAAGTCGTATACAGTGACGTCGTGCTGGTGCTGCGCGGCGTCTCCCTCCAGGTCGAAGCGGGCCAGATCGTCTCCCTGCTGGGCGCGAATGGCGCCGGCAAGACCACGACCCTGCGCGCCATCTCGGGCCTGCTCCATGCACAGGATGGCGAAGTCACGCGCGGGAGCATCGAATTCGATGGCCGGCGCATCGACAGGATGCAGCCCGAGGACATCGTCCAGTTGGGCGTCATCCAGGTGCTGGAGGGACGGCGGCTGTTCAAGCATCTGACGGTGGAGGAGAACCTGATCATCGGCGCGGTGGGCCGCCCCCTGCCCGGCGGCTCCAAGCGCATCCAGCAAGACCTGGAGGAGGTCTACGCCTACTTCCCCAAACTGAAGGAGATGCGCAAGCGCACCAGCGGGTATCTTTCGGGCGGAGAGCAGCAGATGCTGGTGATTGGGCGGGCGCTCATGGCCCATCCCCGCCTGCTCATGCTGGACGAGCCCTCTCTGGGCCTGGCTCCGTTGATCGTGGACGCCATCTTCGAGGTGGTGCGGCGGATGAGCCGGGACCGGGAGATGGCCATCCTGCTGGTGGAGCAGAACGCCCGCATCGCCCTGGACGCGGCCGACTACGCCTATGTGATGGAGAACGGGCGCATTGTGCTGGACGGGCCCGCGGCCCAGCTCAAGGAGAACGAAGACATCAAAGAGTTCTACCTGGGCCTGACGAAGGTGGGCGATCGCAAGAGCTATCGGGACGTGAAACACTATCGCCGCCGCAAACGCTGGCTGGGGTAAAGGAGCGGGCGTGTCCTAAATTTTTGGCAAATCGCGTTATCATCAGGAATTCGATCATGCGGGCTCCACCCGGCGCTGAAGCGCTGGGCTACAAAACAACGCCGTGTGAACCCGGCTTTTGACGCGGGCTGGCTCTGAAAGCCCCTTGAGGGGGCGTCATTTCTAGCCCGGAGGTTCACCTCCGGGGCGCCAGGCGCAACGCGCCAATAATTTGGGAGGCACCCTAAAGGCGCAAAAGGGTTGACAATCGTGCCCGATCGTGACAGAATAGAGCCATGCAAGGGCGCAGAAACCGCGCCCGTTTTTGTTTTGCATTGAGCACTCGATGCACTTCCACTGCCATCTCAAAAAGGAGTTTGACGCGTGAAAAAAATCGCCCCCCTGATCCTGCTCATCGCATTGCTGGCGCTGGCCCTGGCCGCGTGCAGCGCGCCCCAGGGCGCCGAAGCGCCCGCCAAGGTGGAGCAACCCGCCGCCACTGAAGCGCCCGCCACCGAGGCCCCGGCGGCGACAGAAGCTCCGGCCGCCACAGAAGCCCCCACCAAAGCCCCGGCCCCGACCGAGGCTCCAGCCGCCGAGGCCACCGAAGCGCCCGAGCCCGAGCCCACCCTGGGCCCCATCGGCGGCGACATCATCTCCCCCACCGCCTACTGGGACCTGCCCGACCTGGGCGGACGCACCATCCAGGCCGTCACCGGCAACGACTACGTTCCCCTCAACTTCGTGGACCCCAAGACGGGCAAGGCCATGGGCTGGGAATATGACGCGGTGGAGGAGATCTGCCGCCGCCTCAACTGCGTGGTCGAATGGAACGTCACCGCCTGGGACACCATGATCTCGGCCGTACGCGAGGGCCAGTTCGACGTGGGCATGGACGGCATCACCATCACCGACGAGCGCAAGCAGCAGGTGGATTTCTCCGTGCCCTACATGCGCTCGGAGCAGTTCATGCTGGTGCGGGCGGATGAAGATCGCTTCTCCACGCCCGAGGAATTCGCGGCCAACCCCGACCTGCTCATTGGCTCCCAGGCCGGCACCACCAACTTCTACACCGCGGTTTACGAGGTGCTGGACGGCGACGAGCAGAACCCCCGCATCAAGCTGTTCGAGACCTTCGGCGCGGCGGTCCAGGCCCTGCTCAGCGGCGACGTGGACATGGTGCTCATGGACGCGGCCTCCAGCCAGGGCTACATCGGCGCCAACCCCGACAAGCTCAAGATCGTGGGTGAACCTCTCGCCTCCGAGGACTTCGGCTTCATCTTCACCCCCGGATCCGACCTGGTGCGTCCCTTCAACATCGCCATCGCCACCATGAAAATGGATGGCTACATGGACTATCTCAACAAGAAGTGGTTCTTCCTCACCAACCCTAACGGCGATGACATCTACGACACCATGCCCGACCTGGGCGGCAAGACCATCCAGGCCGTCACCGGCAACGACTACGTCCCCCTCAACTTCGTCGATCCCAAGACGGGCAAGGCCATGGGCTGGGAGTACGACGCGGTAGAGGAGATCTGCCGCCGCATCAACTGCGAGGTCAACTGGAACGTCACCGCCTGGGACACCATGATTTCGGCCGTGCGCGAGGGCCAGTTCGACGTGGGCATGGACGGCATTACCATCACTGACGAGCGCAAGCAGCAGGTCGATTTCTCCGATCCCTACATGACCTCGCAGCAGTTCATGCTGGTGCGGGCGGATGAGGATCGCTTCTCCACGCCCGAGGAGTTCGCGGCCAACCCTGACCTGCTCATCGGCTCCCAGGCTGGCACCACCAACTTCTACACCGCGGTTTACAACGTGCTGGATGGCGACGAGCAGAATCCCCGCATCAAGCTCTTCGAGACCTTTGGCGCGGCCGTCCAGGCCCTGCTCAGCGGCGATGTGGACATGGTGCTCATGGACGCGGCCTCCAGCAAGGGCTACATCGGCGCCAATCCCGATAAGCTGAAGATCGTGGGCGGGCCGTTGGCCTCCGAAGACTTCGGCTTCATCTTCCCGCCCGGCTCCGACCTGGTGGAGCCCTTCAACAAGGCCATCGCCTCCATGCACGAAGACGGCTACTTCGATTATCTGAACAACCGCTGGTTCTTCCTCTACGATCCCGGCGCAGCGCAATAGCATCGCCCGGAACTCACTCTCAACGCCCAGAAGGTGGCGGCTTTTTGCCGTCACCTTTTTTCGTCATCGGATGCATCACCCAAAACCAAAAATCAGAAGGGGCAACGTCTGAATCCCGCCTGGCCCGACAACACAACGCGTTGATTTCAGGGAAGCAGTCCGACGGCGGGCACGCCCGCACCGATACCAACGAAAATGGAACGCAGATGAACGCATGATGCTTCGCATCGCAGATTTACGCAGATGATTTTCAGGGATTTTTCTTTTTCACCTGCGTTTATCCGTTCCAATCTGAGTCATCTGTGTTCTCTAATCTATTTTCATAGCAGGCGCCACGAGCGAAGGCTCGCCGATACCGATGAAAACGCCTTGCGGCCAGGGCCGCGCGGGAAGCCAAGCACGTAATGCGTAATGACCTCACGGATTACGCATTACGCATCACGACCGTGGCAGACTCGCCCAACGGGGGCCTGGTGATCCTTCCGCAACCGACGATCATCCTATTTTCATAGCAGCTCCCCTGTCCGGTCCTTGATGTCCTCAACCCGCACTTCATCGAGCGGAATGGAGCGGATGGCTCCCTCGGCGAAATTCAGGGCCTTCAGATCCACCATCCGAATCCTCTGATTGTGCTCGGTCCACCAGAAATAACGTCGATTTCGAATGTCGCCAATGGTTGACCACTGGGTGAAGTTGAGATAATAATGCTCTGGACTCTCGCCTTCTCGCACCAGACCCCGGGGGATATCGAAATTGTGGAGAATGCGCGCAGCCTGATTGATCGCCGCTTCCACGTCTGCAAAGGGCTCCGATGTCTGGGTGAATGCAACCGCCCGCACAAAGCGAGAAGGCGGCGTCACATCGCCGGGCAGTCCCAACATGCCGCTGCCCGCGCCAAAAGGCGCCAGGCTGACGCCGTTGATCTCGCGTCGGGCCGGGCCGCCATAAGCCCGAAGTTGAGGATAATTGCGCAGATTCAGCACATGCCAATCGTAAGTTGGGGCGTTGGTCATAACCCCGATCTTGTTGTCGTAGATGACCAGTTCGCCTTTCACGTACTCGATAACAATGGATGCGCCGCTTTCGTCAATCGCCACCACATGCAGAGGAGCGGGGGCGCCAAAAGCCTCAACGATGTCTTCGTTGTAGACCACCCGCAAGGCAGGGAGCGTTTCCCTGATCTCGTCCACGCTGGCAAATTGCCCCAGGATGTAAGCGGACAGGTCGACGTTGTTGAGCGTGACAGCTTCCTGGCCCGGTTCGAAGGGTTGATATTCTGCAAATCCAGGAAAGTAGAGCACGCCGATGGTCAGGCCCGTTTCGTTCATGCCATCGGTGACAAAGGGCTTATGAACGGCGTTCATAGCGACGAAGCCGTATTTGTTCCGCCAGGTCATGCCCTGCCGTCCGCCGCCCAACTCCGAGGTGAAGGACTGATTTCGTGGGACCAAAACCAGTTCGGTATGAAGATCAAACGCGCCCCATTCCATGGTTCTGCCATAGACCGGGCTTCCATCCTGCGCTCTGAGAACAAAACTTGTGCACATCGGTGACCATCCTTTATTTGATGAAATTGATAATTATTCACGTAGCGAGGCCAAAAAACACGAAGCCATGACCACATGAAGGCGCGAAGGGGAAATAATTAAAATTTTCTTCGCGTCTTCGTTCTCCCCCGAGCTGTGCTCAGGGGAGTCGGCGGGGCCAAGGCGCCCATGCTGCCTGCTTGAGGTTTGCCTACAGGTTCACTTCATCGCCGGGCGGACGTGGCCAATGCCCGGCAGGCATAGGGTCAGTATATCTCATTCTGCTTTGTGGATCAAAAACATTTTCAGCCTGTAAATGTAACTGCTAACGCCCTCGACTTTAGACCACAAGAAGCCACGAAGGCTCGAAGTTTTGCGAAGGCGCGAAGGGAAAATAAAGGGAAATACGTCACGCCTTCGTTTTCTTCGCGTCTTCGTGGCAAAAAGCGGCGGCGCGACCTGAGCAGGCGACACGCGCGGTGGCGCGCCGATACCGATGAAAATGAGAACGCAGATGACACGGATGCTTCGCAACGCAGATTTTCGCAGATGATTTTCGCAGATTTTTCTTTATCATCTACGTTCATCCGTTTCAATCTGCGTCATCTGCGTCCTCCAAATCTATTTTCAAAGCAGTTACCTGTAAATCGTGATTGCTCCTGGCCTGAAGCCTGACTCCAGCGGTTAGAAAATTTCGGCCTCCGGTGATGATGCGAGGTGGCCGATTTGCTTTCACGCGAAATTCTGGTATCTTTGTTTCTATACTGGCCCACAACAAGCAATCCCACATGGACAATAGGGTTGCCATATCCCATTCCGGAAAAACTTATGACCCATTCCACTGCATCATTCCCCGCCTCCCAACAGACGAACCCCGACCAGCGCTCCACCCTATCGGAGATCCATCACCGCACGCCCTACTGGCTCATCGCTGCCATCATCCTGGGCGTCGCCTTCGCCATCGTCATCGCCACCGATGAGAATTACCGCATCATCTTCGACGCGCTGAAGACGGGCATCGGTATCACCGTGAAGGTGTCGCTGATGGCTTACGCCCTCTCCCTGGTCGTGGGCCTGATCATCGCCCTGGCCCGCATGTCCACTCATCGCATCATCTCCGAATCCGCCACCTTTTACATCGAGATCATCCGGGGCATGCCCATGCTGGTGCTGCTCTACATCATCGTCTTCGCGGGCACGCCGGGCGTGGTGGGGGCCGTGAATTTCGTGGGGGAATGGCTGGTGAGTTCGGGGCTGGCGCCCGCGGCCGCGGTGGGGGAGAAGCTGGCGGGCCTGGGCGTGCGAGACGTGGATTTCACCACCCGCGTCATCATCGCCCTCACCATCGGGTATAGCGCCTTTCTGGCCGAGGTGTTCCGGGCCGGGATCGAATCCATCGGTCGGGGGCAGACCGAGGCCGCGCGGGCGTTAGGCATGAGCTACTGGCAGACTCTGCGCTTCATCATCCTGCCCCAGGCCATCCGCCGGGTGCTGCCGCCCCTGGGCAACAACTTCATCTCCATGATCAAGGACTCCTCCCTGGTCTCGGTCATGGGCGTGGCCGACATCACCTTCAAGGGCAAGGTCTACGCGGCAAGCACCTTTCGTTTCTTCGAGACCTACAACGTGGTCGCCTACCTCTATCTGATCATGACCATTACCCTCACCCTGGGCCTGCGGGCGCTGGAACGGCGTTGGAAGACGGGCGCGGAATAAATCATGCGCTGAAGCTCATTGACCAAAGATTAACCATGTCCGCACAGAAAGACCCCGAACCGATCAAGAACGTCAAGCTGACAATACCAGACAATCAAACGTCAAGATGGCCCCTGGTAGTCTTTAGCGCTGCTATTTCTATCGCATTGGCAATTGGACTGCTCAATTACCTATCGCAAGACACCGGTCGCCCCATTACGGACCTGGAAGGAGCGACTCCTCCCCCCGTGAGATCGTCCATTAAGTGGACTAATGTGGCTCAACTGGAACCCCTTTCGATTTTGAAAGTTGGGGGATTCGAATCTGCAATCAACGATCTCAGTTTTAGTTCTGATGGACGTTTCCTGGGAAGCGGCGATTGGTCCGGCGTCGTCAGGCGATGGCGAGTGGATCGGAGCGAACTTGTAGATACATTTCCGGCCAAAAAAGAAGCCGTACGCCAGGTGGCGTTTGATATATCAGGAGACCTCCTGGCAGCGGGAACGGCGAAGGAGTCCACGGAAATTTGGCTTACCCGCAATGGCCAGACTTTGTGGCAATCGCAGCCCAATGGCACTGTCCTCACCATGTTTTTCAATCCCGACAGGACGTTGGTGGCATCGGGAGGCGTGCAAAGCGTGCAGCTGTGGACAACGAATGTTGGCGAGTTGGCGGGAACCCTGAATGGGCGAGAGCCGATGGCATTCAGTCCCGATGGGTTAACCATAGCGACAGCATACGCGAATAATGTGATCCAACTCTGGCGGATATCGGATGGGGAGCCGTTGCAAGCCTTCCAAAGGTACCGTAACTCGGTGACGAAGATTCCTGGGCTAAGAAGCCTGGCGTTCAGCCCCGACGGTTCGATACTGGCGGCGGCGTTCACCGATGGCGTCATTGCGTTGTGGCGCGTCGAGGATGCCCGATTACTCAACAAATTAGAGACCAACATCAATACCGACGACGTAATGTCCTTTAGCCCTGATGGGAGATGGCTGGCCTACGGCGGTCTTTCGGGGCGCATCGGGATTTGCGATGTAAAAATGGGCGTCATGTTGGCAACGTTGCGATATCCCGGAGGCGTTCGGTCCCTGGCATTCAGTCCCGATGGCACGTTGTTGGCAGCGGGAGGCGTAGATGCGGAGACAACGATTTGGCTTTGGGGAAAGCCAGCCCCGTGACAAAAGAAAAAAACCGCCAGGCTGGCTGGCGGTTCAGGCGGGGAGGGAGGGATTCGAACCCTCGAGGGACCTTTCGGCCCCTACCCACTTAGCAGGCGGGCGCACTCGACCGGACTATGCGACCTCCCCGTGCGTTTAGTAATCAGTTATCCGTGAGCAGTGTTCAGTGAGAGGAAGGCGGAGGGTGAGGGATTCGAACCCCCGGCGCCTGTTACGGCGCAGCTGTTTTCAAGACAGCCGCCTTCGTCCACTCGGCCAACCCTCCGTGGAAAGACCACTTGGCGGGCAAGAAAAGGATACCATTTTGAGAGAAAAATGTCAATGTGGATAACCACTCAGATAGCCTGACTCAGCCTCGAAAACGTCTCGCCACGAAGGCTCGAAGGAACGAAGACAATACAAGGTTTGCAGGTTTGCAAGTCGCAAGTGGCAAGTTCTTCTGGCGACGAGGTTTTTTACCTGCCACTTGCTACCTGCCACTTTTCCCTTCGTGTCGTCGTAGTTTTTGATTTCGCTACGTTGGTAGTTGCCAATGTGAATGGAGTGCGCTTGCTCATTCGCCCGCCACCTTTTACAATACCCTCATGCCCGTCAAACCCTTCCGCCTCCGCTGCCGCTATTGCAATCAACCGGTGGACTGGCCGCCTCAGCAGCCGCGCTGTCCCCGGCCCTCCTGCCGCGGCCCGCTCCAGCCCAAACGCAACATCGTCTTCGACGCCCAGCTCATCGAACTGGCCGCGCCGGGCATGTGGCGCTACCGCCACCTCCTCCCACCCGTGCCCGACAACCCCATCAGCCTGGGCGAAGGCTGGACGCCCCTCCTGCGGCTGGAGCCCGGCTCCGACCGGCTCATCTACGTGAAAAACGAAACCCTGAACCCCACGGGCAGCTTCAAGGACCGGGGCGCGGCGTTCCTCATCAACACGATCCAGGGCGAAGACAAAATTGTCATCGATGACTCCTCGGGCAACGCAGGTGCGGCATTGGCTGCGTATGCAGCGCGGGCAGGACGCCCGGCCCGCATCTTCGTCCCAGCGACCGCGCCCGAGGCCAAAAAGACGCAGATCGAACGCTACGGCGCGAAGCTGATTCCTGTGGCGGGCGACCGGGACGCCGTGGCCCGGGCGGCGGATGCTTTCGCCCAACAGCCCAACGTCTTCTACGCCAGCCATGTCTGGCATCCCGGCTACGCTCTGGCCATGCAGACCATCGCCTGGGAGACCTGGGAGCAGATCGGGCGGCGGGCGCCTGAGTGGGTGATCCTGCCTGCGGGCAATGGCAGCCTGTTGCGAGGGGTGCGCTGGGGCTTTCGGGCGCTGCAAAAGGCGAAATACATCAAAACCCTCCCCCGGCTGGTGGCGGTCCAGGCCGAAAACTGCGCGCCTTTGGCCGCGTTCATGGCTGGGGAATACCGGCCCGGCCGTTTCCAGGCTCGCCCCACCCGCGCCGACGGCGTCGCCGCGCCCAACCCGCCCCTCATCGAGGCCATGGCCGCGGCCGTGCGCAAGACCAGGGGCAAAGTCGTCACCATCCCCGAAGACGCCATCCGTCAGGCCCAGACCGACCTGGCGCGGAAAGGATTTTATGTCGAGCCCACCGCGGCCCTGCCTTACGCCGCCCTTCCCCGCCTCGCCTCCCAATTCAACCCCAACGACGCCATCGTTCTCATCCTCACCGGCCATGGATTCAAAGCGCAGTGACGACCCCTTTCTCATCGCCCGGGCCTTCCAGCAGCGTTTGGGCGTCCAGTTCGAGGACCAAAGCCTGATCCTGCGGGCGCTAACCCACCGCTCCTCGGTCAACGAATATCCCTTCCTCATCGGCGACAACGAGCGCCTGGAATTTCTGGGCGACGCTGTCATCGGCTTCGTGGCCGCGGACTTCCTCTACCATCGCTTTCCCGAAAAACGGGAGGGGCCTCTCACCGCCATGCGGGCCTATCTGGTGCGCAAAGAGACCCTGGCCCGCTTCGCCCGCGATATCGCCCTGGGCGAGCACCTCATCATGGGCCGGGGCGAGGAGGAAAGCGGGGGCCGGGAGCGGGATTCGGTGCTCTCCTCCGCGTTCGAGGCCGTGGTGGGAGCGATTTACCTGGACAGGGGATTGCCCACGGTCAAAGACTTTCTTCTTTCCCTGTTCCGGCCCGAAATGGAACGCCTGCAAACCGATCAGCTTACCAAGGATGCCAAGAGCCGCCTGCAGGAATGGGCCCAGGCGGAGCTGCGCCAGACCCCTTCCTATGAGACCGTGGGCGCGTCCGGGCCCGATCACGACCGGGAATTCACCGTGGAAGTGCGCATCGGCGGCGAGACCTATGGCGTGGGCGTGGGCAAGAGCAAGCAGCAGGCCGCGCAGGCCGCGGCCCGGGACGCGCTGGAGCGCATTCGAACGCAAGCGCGGTAGCTTGTGGACATGCATGAAAATGCCTTGCGGCCCGATTGGAGCGGGAAACCGCGTTCGTATTCCGTATTGCGTAATGCGTAACGACTTTACGGAATACGAAGCACGCATTACGCCCGTTGCCGCCTCGTACATCGGCGCCCTGGCTATCCCCAATCCCAACCCCGTTCCCAACGAGACGGGCGCACATTCTTCCCCCATCACCCCAACCTGTGGTAAAAAGAGAGGTTGCCAGCGGCAAACCGCGAACAGCAGACGCCATTCACCCCCCGCCCCCCCTTCCACCTGCACGCCACCGCCTTCCATCCCCCCACGCGACCGCACGACCGCACGACTGCGCGACCGCGCGACCGCACGATCACCATGCGCA
>Ga0256832_1002880_pt1 | contig 11738 bp, 8 predicted proteins | sample 134614metaG_FD_190534 | JGI IMG/M metagenome (GOLD analysis project Ga0256832, IMG submission 190534) | Hydrothermal vent microbial communities from Lau Basin, Pacific Ocean - 134-614 | ecosystem: Environmental > Aquatic > Marine > Hydrothermal vents | place: Pacific Ocean: Lau Basin | collected... | reverse complement strand
GGGATCGGAATAGACTTTAAAAAATCTTAAAATCTCCACATCCAAAGAGGTTTCCTCTTTCATCTCCCTTTTTAATGCCTCTTCTACACTCTCCCCTATTTCGACAAACCCTCCCGGCAAAGCCAAACCGTATGGAGGATTTTTCCTCTCAATTAAAACTATTCCTTTAAAATTCTCATTCTCATCAAATACTTTTATAATGCCGTCAACCGCCAAAAACGGTGTTTTTATCATAATCAAACTCCTTTATTCTTCCTTTTCTAAATTCAAAAACTCTTCTATCGCATGCAAAAGAGGAAAGATTTACATATTCCATTTCACCCTCTTTAAAAAACCTGTTTTGATGATGATGCCCCTCTATTACTAAATCGCACTTTTCATACCTTCTTAATCTCTCTTTGATGAAATCCTTGAAATTCTCCATCTTTCTGCAAGGCTCTTTTTTTGCTTGGGATTTTAAAATTTTTCTGGATATAAAAAATCCAAAAACCCTATCGATAAGATTTAAGACTGAGAGCAGAATCTCATTTCTTATTATTTTGCTGTATAAATTGTAAGAGAGGTTTTCAAAAATATCTCCGTGAGAGATTAAAATCCTTTTATCTTCATAAAAAAATAAAGCAGGCTGCTTCTTTAGAGGGATAACTTCGATATCTTTAAAAATAGGTTTCAAGACAAAATCGTGGTTTCCTTCAAAATAGTATATTTTAACTCTTTTAGATAGATACCTTAATAAAACTATCTCTTTTGAGAAAATTTTTTTGGTGTAGTCTATTTTAAAAGAGAGCAAATCAAACATATCCCCAAGCAAAAAGAGCTGCGGAGGAAGAGGATTTAGTTTTTTTAAAAAAAGCAAAAATTTATAAAAATCGTCTCTGTTTTCGTTTAGATGGGCGTCGGCTATAAAAAGCGCGCCCTCTTTGATTTTACGGGACATAAGCTACTATTGGGATGGCTGTATCTTCTCTAAATCCGCACATCAAATTGGCATTAACAACCGCTTGAGAAGACGCCCCTCTTAACAGATTGTCAATAGAACTTGAGATAAAGAGGCTTTTTTTATCTCTTTTTACAAAAAGATCGCAAAAATTGGTTCCAGCCGTGCTTTTTACATCCACAGGATTTTCTCTTACTCTTATAAATTTCTCATCTTTATAAAAATCTTTTAAATAATTAAAAACATCTATCTCTTCTTTTAAAACCGCATAAACATTTACAAGCATTCCTCTGCTTATTGGAAGAAGCTGGGGAACAAAGTTTATCTCTAAATCTCTCTTTTTAAGTTTCAAAACTTTCTCTTTAATCTCCGGCTCGTGTCTATGAGAGAGAGGATTGTAGGCAAAAATATTCTCATTAACCGTAACAAAATGAGTCTTTGAAGAACACTTTTTCCCCGCTCCGCTAACTCCGCTTTTTGCGTCTATAAAAACCGGATAGTTTTCATCAAGAAAATCTGCAAAAGGAAGCAGCGCAAGCAAAGAGGCTGTGGGATAACATCCCGGATTTGCCACTAAAGATGCCTTTTTTATCTCTTCTCTATAAAATTCGGGAAGCCCGTAAATGGCTCTTTTCAAATTCTCCCTATCTTCATGAGCGCAATAAAACTTCTCGTAAGTTTCAAGCTCAAGTCTGTAATCGGCTGATAAATCCACAACTCTCACACCCTCTTTTAAAAGCTCTTTTGCAAAAGACATAGCGCTTTTGTGGGGAAGAGCCAAAAAGACAAGCTCGCTTTCTTTTGCAATCTCTTTTATATCAGCTTTGTTTATTTGAAGATTTATAATACCTTTTAAAGATGGATGAACCTCATCAATCCTTCCGCCATCTTCGCTTCCAAAAACGCCTTTTAAATCAAAATAGGGATGATTAATCAAAATTTTAACAAGCTCAAGCCCGGTATAGCCGCTTGCTCCTATAATGGAGACTGGAATTTTACTCTCCACTCTTAGAGCCTTTATAATATATTTTAACTATCTCAAAACTCTCCTCTTTTCCGGGAAGCTTAATAGTAACCTCTTCTCCCTCCTCTTTTCCCATCAAAGCCCTTGCCATCGGGGAATTAAAAGAGATAAGTCCGTGTTCTGGATTGCTTTCGTAAGCTCCCACTATCGTATATTCTATCTCCTCGCCCGTATCAAGCTCCTCTAAAACCACTGTAGAGCCAAACATCACTCTATCATGCTTTAATTTGGAGGGATCTACAACCTGAACTCTTGAGGCAAGATCGTTAAGTTCCGCAATCCTTGCTTCTATGAAAGCCAATTTCTCTTTTGCCGCATGATACTCTGCATTTTCTTTCAAATCTCCATGACCTCTTGCTATATCTATCTCTTTTACAGTTTCAGGTCTTTGTCTTGTTATTAAATCATTTAATTCTTCCATTAGTTTCTTATAGCCGTATTTGCTAATAGGTTCCTTTTGCATCTATTCTCCTAAAATTATTGATTTAAATCAAATTATATAACAATTCTCTTTATTTTGTTATTATCCAATGCAAAAGTTACGTTATATCTATCAAGCATCTCCTCGATTTCATGCTCTCTTACCGGTTCGCTAAAGTAATATCCCTGCATCAAATAGCAGTTTTGGGATTTCAAAAACTCAAGCTGCTCTTTTGTCTCCACTCCTTCCGCAACTATCTCCAAGCCAAGCTTTTTGCCCATCATTATAATAGCGCTTACAATCTGCGTATCGTCGCTATCTATCTGAACATCTTTTACAAAAGATCTGTCTATCTTTAGAGTGTGAATTGGAAGCTTTTTAAGATAGCTAAGAGAAGAATATCCCGTTCCAAAATCATCTATTGCTATAGTTATTCCAAGCCTTCTTAAGCTTCTTAAAGTTTTTTCTACTTTTTGAACATTTTTCATCAACACATTTTCAACTATTTCTATCTCAAGTATTGAAGGATCAATTTTGCTCTCTTTTAAAATCTCCTCCACGGTCTCCACAATTCCATATTGAGATAATTGATTTATAGAAAAGTTGACAGCCACTTTTATATCTCTAAAACCTTTCGTATGCCACTTTCTTGCCTGCATACAAGCTTTTCTTAAAATCCACTCTCCAAGCTCTAAAATAAGCTTACTGTTTTCCGCGATATCTATAAACTGCTGAGGAGGAATGTTCCCAAGCTCTTTATGCCTCCATCTAACAAGAGCTTCAACTCCCGCTATCTTATTGTTTTTAACATCAACTTTTGGCTGATATAGAAGATATAGCTCATTATTTTTTATAGCATCTCTTAAACCGTTTGTAATCTCAAGTTTTCTGTAATACTCCTGATTCATATCTTCAGTAAAATATTGAAAATTATTTTTTCCGCTCTCTTTTGCCTTATACATAGCCATATCGGCGTTTTTGATAAGCTCCTCCATATTTTTGCCGTCATCTGGATAGATGCTTATTCCTATACTAACTCCCACATAAACGGTTTTATCTTTTAGTTTTAAAGGTTTTGATATGATATCGATTAATTTTTGAGCCACAACGGAGGTGTATGCATCATCTCTTATCCCCTCCAAAATAATGGTAAACTCATCTCCACCAAGCCTTGATACGGTATCTTGCTCTCTAAGAGAGCTCTTAAGCCTTTTTGAAATCTCAACCAAAAGCATATCTCCATAATCGTGTCCCAAAGTATCATTTACCGTTTTGAAATTGTCCAAATCCAAAAACATCAAAGCTATCTTTTTGCCATATCTTTTAGAGTAAGCTATCGCATGCTTTAACCTATCTTGAAATAGTATCCTGTTTGGCAAAGATGTTAAAGTATCATAATGGGCTAAGAAATTGAGTTTCGTTTCAAAATCTTTCTGTTTGGTAATATCAAGAGATATTCCCCCGATTAATCTTTTATTGTTTTGAATAATAGGAAATCTGTAAGTTTTAAAAATATAGGGCTTTTTGGAAGAGTCAAAATGTTTCTCTTCCGCAACTCTTAAATCCTGCTCCACTAAAACAAGTCTCTCCTCCATCTCTATCTTTTGAGCCATCTGTTTTGGAACTACTGCCGAAATTGTCTTATTTAAAAGGTCTTTAAAACCAAAAAATTTATACATATACTCGTTTACAAAAACAAACCTTCCCTTTTCATCTTTTATAAAGACATTTCCCGGAATATTATCCATAAAGAGCCTAAATAGAGCCTCGCTCTCTTTTAATTTTATCTCTATCTTTTTAAGCTCCGTAATATCGGTTGTAAAGCCCGCCATTCTTCTAGCTTTCCCTTCACTGTTAAAAAAAGCTTTGGCCTTTACCTCCACCCACTTTTCAGCCCCGTTTGGAGTCTTTATTCTATGCTGGATTTTAAAATTTTCGCTCTCTCCGTTTAAATGCCTATCAAGCTCATTTATAACTTTCTTTTTATCCTCTTCAACTATCAAATTAAGCCAGGTATAGATACTCTTTGGAACCTCTTTTGTTCCATACCCCATAATCTCTTTCCATCTGTTTGAGTAGATAACCTCATCCTTTTCCAAATCCCAGTCCCAAAGACCGTCATTTGCCCCGTCCAAAGCGATTTTATATCTATCTTTCCACTTCTCAAGCGCTTTTTTGGCTTTAATCTGCTCTGATATATCAAAAATTATCCCCATTTTTCCGCATCTGTTTCCTTCATCGTCATATAAATATGAAATATGCACAACTATATGTTTCTCTTTGGAATTATCGGCTATAATTGTGGTTTCAAATTCTCTTTTTAAAGAGTTTTGACAGCTTTTAACAAGCTCATTTAAAGATTTTCTTCTATTATCTCCCATAAAAATATCAAAAGCTTTATTGCTTCCTATATAATTTCTGCTCATATCTTTAAAAAATATAGGAAGAGGCACAAAATCTATCACTTTTTGAAAATTTTTAAGATCCATAAACCCTCTGATTTTCTTCTTATCTCTCTTTCCAAAAGTGATAGCTACAATAAAAATAGAATCAAAAACTACATTTAACAACAAAATTTCCCAAAGTCCATTAAAATCATTATTGTAAATAACTCCTAAACTCATTAAAACAGCGTTTAATAAAATAGTAGAAGAAAATACTATCGGTTTAAACCAAACAGTTGCAAAAATAAGAGGAATAAAAAATAGATACTCTAAACCAATCTCCTTAGCTATAGGATAATAGTCTCTATTGTATAAAAGCAAAGACAAAGAAAAAGTAAAAAATAAAGAAAATATTATTTTTAAATCGAAACGAATCTTCTCTTTTGAAAAATAAAAATATGAAGATATTGCAAAAGAAGCACCTGTCAAAGTTCCAAGAGTATTAGCGAGTAATTTAAGATACCATTTATTTTCTAAACTAAAAGAAGAGGTATAAAAAAGATTGCTTAAAACATCTCCGGCTAAAACAGTTAATGAAACTAAAAGAGCAGAAATCAAAAATATAATAGCTTTCTTGGATTTTAGAAAAAAATTGGGATTTGTTTCATACTGTTTAAATAGTAAAACTCCAAGAAGTAAAGAGGAAAAATAGACAAAAGTATTTTTTAAGCTCTCTTCCAAAGTAAAAAAAGCAAAAAAAGAGAGAAAATATATAAAAAAAACGGCTATTAACACTCTAATGCCGTAAATTGCCCCCAGAGCAAAAGCTATACCCAGAGAAATACTTACAAAAGGAGTATCTTTAAACTGAAACCAAAAAAAAGACTCTCCAAAAGCGCTAACGGTAAAAAAAGTTAAATAAAAAAGAGCAAATAGAGTCTCTTTATTTAAAATATGACGATTTTTTTGCGGCATTGATTCTCCTGTTAACCTACATAACTTATAGGTAAAATCGTCATATTTTAATATTTAGTTAATATAAATTAACTTAGTTTGCTAATCTTTCTCCAAATTTAAGTAACATAGGCTTAATTTGATATTTTGCCGAGTTTATTTCATCTATATCTTTTAATCCAAAACTTCCATTATTGTAAACTACAACTCCATTTACTCTTTTTGCCAGATTTTCCAAACCTATCGTAACAAACTCATAAGCCATCAATCTGTCAAAAACTGTAGGACTCCCTCCCCTTTGAACATGTCCCAAAACAGTAGCTCTCGACTCAATTCCTATCTCAACCTCAAGCCACTCTTTTAGATAGTGAGTAATTCCCACCCCTTCGGCAACTATCGCTATTAAATATCTTCTTCCCTCTTTAAACTCTTTTAAAAGCCTCTTTTTAATAGATGAGAGATTAAATTCAATTTCCGGAACAAGACATATCTCAGCTCCAGCTGAAAGAGCCGAAACTAAAGCTAAATATCCACACTCTCTTCCCATTGTCTCTATTATCGAACCTCTTCTAAAAGATGAAGAGGTATCTCTTATCTCATCGCACGCATGCCTTATCACATTCAAAGCGGTATCTGTTCCTAAAGTATATTCATTTAAGGCTATATCGTTATCGATAGTAGCCGGTATCCCGCTATAAAAAATTGGAAACTCTTTTGAAAAAATATCTAAAGCCTTAAAACTTCCGTTTCCTCCCAAAACCATAAGGGCTTTAATCTCTCTTTTTTTAAGCTCATCAAAAGCCTTCTTTCTATACTCATATTCATAAAATCTTTTTGATCTGCTACTTCCTATAACAGTCCCGCCCCTAAAAATAATGCCGGCTGCGTCATTATATGAAGCTTTTTTGATATTTCCGTCTATCATTCCTTCTAAACCGTCATATATCAGATACGGTTCAAAACCAAGCTGAAAACTATATTCAATAAATCTTTTGATAGCCGGATTCATTCCCGAACTATCTCCTCCAGAACACATTATCGCAACTTTCATCTACAAAATCTCCTCACCTCTTTGTCTATTTGAAAAATATCTTTTATATCTCTTAAAGTTATATCGGAGAATTTTTCATAAGCTTTTAAAGTTATTTTAGCAATATCGCAAAATTTTATCTCTTCTTTCAAAAATTTATCCACCGCCACTTCATTCGCAGCGTTTATAACAACCCCCATTTTGGGATTTCTCAAAATCTCATCCTTTATCTCCCAAATCGGATATCTTCTTTTGTCAATTTCTCTAAACTCCAAAGAGCCGACTTTCACAAGATCTATATGTTCTATTATTCTCTCTTTGACTTCATTTAAAATAGCGTAAGCTATAGGAAGCTTCATATCGACATTTGCAATATGAGCGGTAGTGCTTCCGTCTTTAAAATTTATTAAGGCGTGAATTATCGATTTTGTCTCTATCAAAGCGTCATACTCCCCCTCTCCAAAAAGCCATCTTGCCTCCAAAATTTCAAAAAGCTTATTGGCCATTGTAGCGCTGTCAATTGTTATCTTTTTCCCCATCTTCCAATTTGGATGATTTAAAGCCTCTTTGGGAGAGATTGTAGAGAGCTTCTCTAAAGGCATATCCCTTAATGCCCCTCCGCTTGCCGTTATTATCATTTTCTCTATCTCTTTGTTTTGCAAAAGATACCAAAGACCAAAATGCTCGCTGTCTATTGGAACAATTTTAGAGGTATCAAGCAAAAATCCGGCCACTACTAAAGACTCTTTATTTGCCAAAGCCACTCTTTTATTTAACCTAATAGCCTCGATAGTGGGTGTAAGTCCAAAAAATCCCACAAGAGCATTTACTACAAGATTGCTTTTTGAGAGATTCAAAGCTTTTAAAATTCCCTCTTTAGAGAATAGAACATTTTTATGTTTTACTTTATCTATATCTTCTTTGTTTTTTATCACTACTATTTTTGGAGAAAACTCCTCTATTTGAGAATTTAAAAGCTCTATATTCTCTCCTGCGGCTAAAACTTCAATATCAATATTAAATCTTCTTGCTATATTTAAAGTATTAACTCCAATTGATCCGGTAGAACCCAAAACTATCAAGCAAGCCCCCTAAGCAAAACAACCATTAAAACACTTGAAAACAGATATCCGTCCACCCTGTCCAACATCCCCCCGTGTCCGGGAAAAAGATTTCCGCTGTCTTTAACGTTTGCCCTTCTTTTTAAAAAGCTTTCAAACAAATCCCCAAAAACCGCCGCCACGGCGCAAAAGAGAGATACAACAAAAGCTAAAAAAGGATTTACAAATTTAATTCCGTAAAAAGTTCCAATCAAAGTGGCTAAAATAACTCCTCCAAAAACACCTTCCCATGTTTTATTGGGAGAAGTTTTGCAAAATGGGGTTTTTCCAATAAGCTTTCCCGTAAAATAGGCTCCGATATCGGCTAAAGCGACTATTAAAACAAGCCATATCAAAGCCTCCATTCCAAAATCTTTATAAAGAGCCAAAATAAAAAGATAAGAGCTTGCCACATATAAAAACGGATATATAAAATTAATATTATTATCTTGTCTATAAGCTTCCCATCCGGCAAAAATTATCAAAATTATAAATATCAAATCATCCGGATTTGGATAAAAATAGGCAACTATCCAAATAAAAAAAGCGTAGGCAAAAAGAGAATTTTCATCTATTTTCATTAGTTTCATAGCCTCATAGAAAGCTAACATAAAAGTAATTCCCAAAAAAAGCCATGTTAAAAAGAAATTATCTATCAAAGCTACTAAAGAGACAACAAAAATTAAAATAGCTCCTGTTATAAAACGCTTCGGATTCTCTAAAATTATTTTAAAAATTTTCATAACTTTTCCTTAAAAAGAGAAACGGATAACAAAAATGAAAATAAAATTTGTAAAGTTAAAAGTATATCCAATCAAAGGTGAGTTTCAAATAAAATCCCCAAAGGGGGAGAAGAGAAGAAGCTATATTTTAAATTGCTCTAAAGATTTTTCAAGCTTATTTGCCATATGATTTAAATCTTCCGCAGCTTTTTCTGATACTACAACTGAAGCTTTGATTTTGGAGGATATCTCTTTTATTTTATTAATGTTAGTTATAAAATTTTCAACTTTTTTAGCTGTCTGATTTATATTTTCAGTAGTGCTCTCCAATCTATCGGCGCTCTCTTTTGTCGTTTCGTTTACCGACTCTATATCATTTTGAACGTTTGTAGAGATTGAGGATAACTTCTCTATATCTTCCACATTTTTGCTCATAGAGGAGCTTGCATCGTTAATTGCCTGAACTATCACATTTACCGTAGAATTTATCTCTATAAGTGATTTTTGAGTCTTTTCGGCAAGCTGCCTTACTTCATCTGCCACAACCGCAAACCCTCTTCCATGCTCGCCCGCTCTTGCCGCCTCTATTGCAGCGTTTAGGGCAAGAAGATTTGTCTGCTCGGCTATATCGCTAATAACATTTAACACATCTTGAATCTGTTCGGCATCATCGCTTAGACGTTTTAATCTCTCGGCTAACGATATTTCAATATCCACATTTCTCTCAATATCCTCTATCATTTTTAAAACTTCTCTTTTAGCCTCACTAAGCTCTCTGTAAACCTTTTGCATATCATCTTTTCCCTCAATTGCCCCGTTTACCGAATTTCTTAAATCATTTTTTATAAAATCAGCCTCTTTTACACTCTCTTCTACTAAAGATACTTCATTTGCGATATTATCCATTACCTGCTTTAAAAGATCTTTTATCTCATTTGCATTTTTTCTATTCTCTAAAGCGCTCTGTTTAGCTTCATTTAAAACAGTAGCGATACTTTTTATCAAATCGTAAAATGCTTTTTGTATCTCTCCAAGTTCATCTTTTGAAAAATTCATATTTTTAAAATGGTGTAAAGAGAAATTTTTGGTTTCAGCCGTATTTGAAATTAACTCTTTTAATTTTAAAATTCTATTTTGAATATCTCTTCCTATCATAGAAGAAATTAACAAGGCGGCCAAAATAGTAAAAATAGCCCCTGCCATCGCAATATAGAAACTTTTTGAATCGCTTTTTATCTGACGAAGTATAAAATTTCCTATGTAATCATCTATTTCTTTTAATATATTTATTTTTCTTGTTATTGTATTGAACCAAACCAAAGGATCTACTCCAAAATTTCCCTCATTTGCTCTATTTAAAGCTATCTCTCTCATCTCATCAACTTTTTTAAATGAGGAATCTTTTATCTTTTCTAAATAAAAATGTTTAAGAGAAGAGGAAGCTGAACTTAAAAAATCATCCAAATAGGCGTTCTGCTTCGCAATCAAAGTAACCGCTTTTTTATACATGCCATCTGAGAAAACATTTTTGGCAAATACGTTTGATAAAACCGCTCTCTCTATCCCGGCTCGCTCTTTGGCTTTTAAAAAAGATGCATATGCTATAAGATTTTTTGATATATCGTTTTGAGGGCTATATTTGATAAGAAGTGAGGTAATATTCAAAAGATTTTTATTCAAAGAGCTATAATAATTTATAGCATCTTTTGCAGATATCGAAAATGAATCAACTCTTTTTCTAATCTTATCAAGTTTGGCTAACTTCTTAAAAGCAATATTTAGCTCTTTTATAATCTCTCTATTTAATTTCACAGAAGAGATAAACTGATCTAAATTTTTAATCTTTTCATCAGTCTTTTTCCTTTGACTTTTTAGTTTATTGGAAAACTTCTCTCCCCTACTTCCCAAAAAACCGGCGGTTGCTCCTCTCTCTTTTTGGGTTTCATGCACCAAAAGACTGATATTTTGAGTAAGTTTTACAAGTTTTGAGGTTAGCTGCATCTTTTTATTTATTTCAAATTTTGCATAAATCTCAAAACCTGTTAAAAACAGAAGACCCAGGATTGGAACCAAAACTAAAATCTTAAGCTTTTGCCTAATACTCACTCTCTCTCCTTTTTAGTTTATACTATATATATTTATATCGGCAAAAGCTTAATAATTTAAAGTTAATTTAGAAGATTGAAAAATATTTTATTAATTTCTTTTTTTTGTAATTTTTGTCATATAATTTATTTTCATATCCATCTCAAAACTCTCGTTTGTAGGATACTCAAATCCAAATACATCCTTCCAAAGAGAGTGATTCTCCATACACATATAAAAATATACCTCTTTATGCCACTTTTTTAAAGAGTCGTATAAAAATTTAAACATCTCTACTTTTATCTCTTTTGGATATGAGAGTTTCCCGTCCGCATCAACCATTGGAATTTGAAGAATTTTGGAGTAAAAATCTCTGTCTCTAATCTTTTTTATAACAGACTTAATGAAAGTTAAAGTCCCTATGGAGACCATAGCCACATTTTTAGGATCAAAATTTTCAGTTAAAAAATCGCAAATCTCCCTGTAACCTTCTCTCCATCCCTCATAATAGATCATCGGATGAAAATGAAATCCCACAAGAACCCCTCTATCGTGAAGAGTTTTTGCAGCTTTGAGTCTATCTTTCAAAGAAGCGGTTAAATGCTCCTCATGATCTATTACTATTTGAGGATTTAGAGACCATGTGCAGATTATATTGGAAGGAACTTCATTTTGCAAAAAATAGGAGATATTATCTGATTTTGTTTTCATCTCCAAAATAACATTTGGATTATCTTTCGCAAATTTAAAAAGAGCGTCTAATATTCCTTCTCTGTTTCCCCACATAAGACTGTCAGAAGATTGACCGGTTCCTATATGATAGATTTCATCTGGATTTAGCCTGATTTTTTCAAGATTTTCTTTAAACTTTTTATTAAAAACTATTTTATCTTCATTATAAAAAGATTGAATAGAACAGTAACTGCAATCAAAACCGCAGCTCTCCACCGCATCTAAAGTTAAGAGATTGCAGCATCTTGTTTTAAAAGAGGCTACAGGGCATGTGCCAAAACCAATCTCCTCTTTTTCCATAGAGTTTAAGGATATCTTTCTTGGCTTATAAAACTTAAAATTATCAAAT
>Ga0256832_1002879_pt1 | contig 11739 bp, 9 predicted proteins | sample 134614metaG_FD_190534 | JGI IMG/M metagenome (GOLD analysis project Ga0256832, IMG submission 190534) | Hydrothermal vent microbial communities from Lau Basin, Pacific Ocean - 134-614 | ecosystem: Environmental > Aquatic > Marine > Hydrothermal vents | place: Pacific Ocean: Lau Basin | collected... | reverse complement strand
GCATCCAGGAAGCGTACAACAAGGCTCACGGCATCGAGCCCCAATCCATTGTCAAAGCCGTGCGCGACCTGACCCAGCGGGTGGCTCAGGAGCGGGCCGCGACCGCGCTGGCCGAACCGGGTCCGGTCTATCACACCACCGAAGAGGGCGAACGCATCCCCACCCTGATAACCTTGCCCCGGCCCGAACGCCTGCGCCTCATCGAGGAGCTGGAAAAGCAGATGCGAGAGGCCGCGCAGCAGTTGGAATTCGAGCGGGCCGCAGTTCTGCGTGACCAGATCATGGAACTGCGCCGCAGTTTGCACGACGAGGAGGATTTGCCCGCGTTGGAGAGGCTGAGGAAGTAATCAGTTATCAGTTTTCAGTAATCAGTGAGGCTTTGCAACCGCTAACGTAATCAATTTGCTCAACACGGATGCGGAGAGACACGGATAAAACTTTTTTGGATGCCTTTGTGCCTTCGTTTCTTTCGTGCCTTTGTGGCAAAAGAGAGATTCAAAGGCTAACTACCTCAGCAGCTACATAATCCACCAATCCCCTCGCTAATCATGCACCTTCAGATCATCCAGCGAATAAAGGTCTTCCTCATTCTCCATGCCGCGCATGGCTGAAGTCAGCGAAAACTCTGACCATGCCCGATTCTCTTCCTCAGCCAGCTTTTTTTCAAGGAAATCCACGAAATCCAGCAATTCCGCCTGCTTATCCTCGGGCAGTGATTGCATTTTTTGGATGATTTTTTCGGCAAGCGTCATTTCAGACCTCCGACTTAGTTCTGGGAAATTGCATTCACGTGAAGTATAAGGCGGTTCTTTAATGCTGTCAACGTGCACAACAATCACCTCACTTTGATTTCTGTTCCAATCATGTGCTACGGTTTATCTCAGACTCCGCCCGCTCAAACCCGCCGATTAAAATCAGGGCTGTGGGCCTGCGGCCGCCTGTCGGCCTACGCCGACAGGTCCTCTCCGCGAAAATAACCCGTTCCCGATGGGGGACGGGCGGCGACACGCCCTCAGACCCGAATTCCATTCGGTGTTTTGCCGTACACCCGCCCATACCCGCCGATTGAAATCAGGGCTAGGGGCCTGTGGCCGCCTGTCGGCCTGCGCAGACAGGTGATGATCCCTACGTACTGACATTGCAAGGAACAAAAGTTTCCATGCGTAGAAATCAAATCGTTCTTTTCGTCCATATCGTCTGGAATACCTGGAATCGGCTCCCATTGATTCGTCCGGAATTTGAAAGACGATTGCACCGATTTATCGCTGCCGTCGCGCATGAAATGCAATGCGAAGTCATTGCTATTGGCGGTATCGAGGATCACATCCACATACTGCTTTCCATCCCGAGCACCGTCGCAATCGCCCAACTGGTCAAACGAATGAAAGGCGCTTCATCTCATTTCGTCAACCACGAAATCCTGCCGGAAGGTGGGTTCAAATGGCAAGGAACGTACAGCGCCTTCTCCGTCAGTCGTTGGGACGTGCCCAAGATTGTCAATTACATCCAACATCAGCGTGAACATCATCAGGCTGATGACCTTTGGTCTGACTTCGAAATGTCCGTTTGAAAGATCTGAGCCAAAGCTCTTTGCGCGAAAATGACCCGTCCCCGAAGGGGGACGGGCGGCGGAACGCCCTCAGACCTGAATTCCATTCGGCGTTTCAACCGCGACAACCCGCCGATTGAAATCAGGGCTATGGGCCTTTGGCCGCCTGTCGGCCTGCGCCGACAGATTCTCTCCGCGAAAATTACCCGTCCCCGAAGGGGGACGGGCGGCGGTACGCCCTTAGACCCGAATTCCATTCGGCGTTATTCTCCGAGAAAAGATCATGTCCGACCCCACCCCCACCCCCATCCCCGACCCCCTCGTCGAATTCTTCCTGGACATCGCCAAGGACCTGGGCAAATCCCTTTGGGATATCACCATTGGCCGGGGCAAGAAGGAGATCGACTGGAAGATTTCCGCGCGCCGTTATGCCGAGGAAATCATCAAGCAGTACGGCAAAATCCAGGTCTACGGCCAGGCCCGCCCCACCCCGCTTCTTGACATCTTCACCGACGTCTACATTCTGGAAAAGCCCGTGGCCCTGCGCCGTTACGACATCCAGTCCCTGCAGAAGTGGTTTTCTGAACGGGAAAAACGTGCCTCCTTGCACCAGCGGGAGGAGCGGATGCCGGGGTTGAGTGCCCTGGATAGGACGAACAAGCTCTACATCCTGGGCAAGCCGGGCGCGGGCAAGACCACCTTTTTGAAATACCTGGCCGTATTGGCCGCGGGCGGCAGCGCCAAACTCCCCTACATCCCCATCTTCATCTCCCTCAAGGCCTACGCGGATTCGGGCGAGAGCTTGCTGGACTTCATCGCCCATCAATTCGACATCTGCAACTTTGAGAACGCCATGCCCTTCATCGAACGCATGTTAAAAAACGGCAAGGCCCTGGTGCTGTTCGACGGCCTGGATGAGGTGGGCGCGGAGGACGGGCGACGGGGTGAGGTCATCGATGCGTTGCGGGATTTCAGCCGCAAATACGATGCCAACAAGATCGTCATCACCTGCCGCGTGGCCGCCACCGAGTATGTGTTCGAAGGCTTCGAGTATGTGGAAATGGCCGATTTTACCCCCGAGCAGGTGGAACGCTTCATTACCAACTGGTTTGGGGATGAACCCGAGCTGGGGGAGCAGATGCTGGCCGAGCTGGGCAAACCGGAGAACGAGGGCATCCTGGAGTTGACGCAAACGCCTTTGCTTCTCAACCTGATGTGTGTCATCTTTGAGCAAAAAAAGAAACTTTCACAAAAGAAAAGCGATCTTTATGAAGAGGGCGTTGACATTCTTTTACAAGAGTGGGATGAGGAGAAGGAAGTTAAACGTGATAAGATTTATCGGGACATGACAGTCAGGCGCAGGGAACACATGCTGTCTGTTTTGGCATTTGAATCCTTCGTGCGAAATGAGTTTTACATTCCTGTGCGCAAACTTGAAAACCGGATAGGCGGATATTTAGCCAAAGTTTACAAAGAGGATGAGTTGGATATCGACAGCAGAGCTGTGTTGAAGGCTATTTCTGCACAGCATGGTTTGTTGATTGAGGTGCCGCATCGCTATTATTCTTTTCCTCACCTCACCTTTCAGGAATACTTCACCGCCAGATACATCGTCGACAACGAAGCCCGCGGCGCCGTGGCTGAACTGATGCAGCACGCCTTCGACGACCGCTGGCGCGAGGTCTTTCTGCTGGTGGCTAGCATGTTGGATGACGCGGACGCCTTTTTCGAGCGATTTCTGAACACCCTGGACGCCTACGCCGCAGAAAACGGTTTGTCTCCCTGGCTTGCATGGGCCGAAGCCAAACGCATCGAGCTGGAAGAAGCGATTCGGGTTGACGCGGCCCAACGGGGCATCGATCCGGTTATTTACCGCCCTGCTGCCGGTCGAATTTGGTGGACATTGCGCGCCCTCACCCGTGAGCGCACCCTCGCTCGCGTCCGCGTCCTCACCCTCGCCCGCGCCCGCGCCCTTGTCCTCGCCGTTGACCTCAATCTCGATCTCGTCCGTGCCCTCGACCTCGCGCGTGCCCTCGCTCTCGACCTTCCCCGCACCCTCGACCTCGCGCGTGCCTTTGCCTTTGACCTCGACCTCGACCTCGACCGCGCCCTCGCCCTTGACCTCGTCCGCGCCTTCGACTTCGACTTCGCCCTCGCCCTTGACCTCGTCCGCGCCTTCGACTTCGACTTCGCTCGCGCCCTTAACCTTGCTAGAAAATCGTCATTATCCGAATTGTCTCAAGCATTGCAAACATTGCAACGCCCTTCATCGGATGCTCCTGAAGAGCAATGGCGTGTTTTTTCTGACCGGCTGGAGGAGCTTATTTCACAATATCGCCCCTCTGCCCAAACCTTTGCCAGATTTTTTTACGAGACTCAGCTTCCACCCGAGTTACAGCAGGTGAGCGATAAACATATCTACTCCTGGCGAAATTACTTCAAAGGGATTCAATTCCTTCTCAATTGCCTCAACCTCGCTATCGTCACTGACCGTCGCGCCATCGAAGACCGCCTCCTCCTCCCACCCACTGATCACTGATTACTGCTCACTGATTACTGAAAACTCCCCCTTCCCCCACCCCTCAATCTTCAATCATCACCATGCCCCCACATTCCATCGCCGCTAAAATCCTCCCCGCGCCCATCGAAACCGAGATGCGCACCGCGTACCTCGACTACGCCATGAGCGTCATCGTCGCCCGCGCCCTGCCCGACGTGCGCGACGGCCTCAAGCCCGTGCATCGCCGCATCCTCTACGCCATGCACCTCATGGGCCTGCGTCACGACAAACCCCACCGCAAAAGCGCGCGCATCGTCGGCGAAGTCCTGGGCAAATTCCACCCCCACGGCGACGCCGCGGTCTACGACGCTATGGTGCGCATGGCCCAGGACTTCGCCATGCGCTACCCCCTGGTGGACGGTCAGGGCAACTTCGGCTCCATCGACGGCGACAGCGCCGCGGCCATGCGCTACACCGAGGCCCGGCTCACCCAACTGGCCGAAACCCTGCTCCTGGACCTGGACAAAGACACCGTCGACTTCCGGCCCAACTTCGACGACACCATGCAGGAGCCCACGGTCCTGCCATCGGCCCTGCCCAACCTGCTTCTCAACGGCTCCTCCGGCATCGCCGTGGGCATGGCCACCAACATTCCCCCCCACAACCTCAACGAAGTCGTCGACGCCCTGGCCTTCATCATCGACCACTACCACGCGGTGGAGGACATCGCGCTGCCCCACCTGCTGCAATTCATCCAGGGGCCCGACTTCCCCACGGGCGGCATCGCCTACCGCTATCGCGAGGGCCGAGATGGCACGCACGAGGACATCCTGGCTCAGGCCTACAGCACGGGAAAAGGCCGCCTGCGCGTCCAGGCCAAAGTGCATGTGGAGGCCATGAGCCGCGGGCGCAGCCGCCTGGTCGTCACCGAATTGCCCTACCAGACCAACAAGACCCGCCTCATCGAGCGCATCGCGGATCTGGTGCGCAACGGGCGCATCGAGGGCGTCACCGACCTGCGGGATGAGAGTGACCGCCAGGGCATGAGGATCGTCATCGAACTCACCCGCAACGCCGACCCCGAAAAAGTCCTGGCCGCGCTCTACAAGAACACCCCCCTCCAGCAGACCTTCGGCATCAACATGCTGGCCCTGGTGGATGGCGAACCCCGGGTGCTCTCCCTCAAGCGCATGTTGCTCCTCTACCTGGAACACCGCCAGGAGATCGTGCGCCGTCGGTCGGAGTATGAACTGGCCCGGGCGAAGGAACGCGCCCACATCCTGGAAGGCCTGCTCATCGCGCTCAAGCACCTGGACGAAGTCATCCAGATCATCCGCCGCAGCCCCGATACCGACACCGCCCGCGCCCGGCTCATGAAAAAGCTGAAGATCACCGAGCGCCAGGCCCAGGCCATCCTCGACATGCAGCTCAAGCGCCTGGCCCGGTTGGAACGCACCAAACTGGAGGAGGAGTACAAAGCCCTCAAGGCCCGCATCGCCTACCTGGAAGACCTGCTCGCCCATCCCGACAAGATGCTCGCGGTCATCAAAGAGGAACTGCTGGCCCTGAAGGAGCAATTCGGCGACGCCCGTCGCACCCGCATCGTGGACATCAAGGGCGCGGCCCTGACCACGGGCGAACTCATCTCCGAAGAGCCCGAGCTCATCCTCCTCACCAAAAAAGGCAAACTCTTCCGCCAATCCCTGGCCGGACGCCGCCGCGGCTCCCTGCCCCGCCGCAGCGCGGACGCGCCCATCGCCCTGGTGGCCGCGCCCCCGCAGGACACCCTCTTCCTCTTCACCGCCGCGGGCCAGGTGGTAGCCAAACCCATCCATCAAGTGCCCGCGGACGAAGGCCCGACCTTCTGGGAGATCACCGACCTGCGCAAGGATGATGAGATCGTGGCCATGCTGGCCCTGCCCCGCCCAGCCAATGGGGATAATGACCCACGCAGCCTCTTCCTGGTCACCCAAGAGGGGCGTAGCAAGCGCATCAGCCTGGGCGACCTGTGGAATGCGGCCCACGCCTCGCCTTTGGTGATCAAGGTGGAGGAGGGAGACGCGTTGGCTTCCGTCCTCCTTTGTGATAGCGACGATGACCTGATGCTCTTCACCCGCATGGGCCAGAGCATCCGCTTCCCTCAGAAGGAAGTGCGGGTCATGGGCTTGCCCGCGGCGGGCGTGCTGGCCATGAAACTCACCCCCGGCGACCAGATCATCGCCGCGGGCCTGGCCAAAACCAACCATCAGATCGTCCTCCTCACCACCACGGGCTACGGCCTGCGCACGCCCGTGGACAAATTCCCCAGCCAAAAACGCTACGGCGCGGGCGTCCTGGCCATGCGCTTCGGGCCCAACCACGGCGCTCTGGCCGACGCGGCCATCGTCACCGAGGCCCATGAACTTTTCGCTGTCATGCACCGCGGGGCCATGAAAGTGCTGCGCCTGGAGGACATTTCCGCGGGGAATCGGGCCACGCGTGGGAAACAGATCCCGGGTTTGAAAGGCGGCGAGGTGCGCAAACTTCTGGCCCTGGTCATCCCCAAGGTGAAGGAAAGCGGCCAGGCCGCGCCCCCACCGCCTCCACCGCCCCCGCCGCCCCCCAAAAAGACCACCCGCAAGCGGGCGACCAAAACGACCGCCGCATTGAAATCCACCGCTTCGAAGAAAGCCACTTCGACCACGCGCAAAACTGCTCCGAAAACCACTTCGACCCAAGCCAAAGCCACCACGGTCAAGCCAACTCCCCCCAAAAAGCGCACGTCCTCCTCTACTCGCTCCGCCTCCACGAAGAAGGCCGCAGCCAAGACTGTTCAACCGTCGTCAGCGCCTCCCAAGGCCAAGACAACGTCCCGACGAACGACGAAATCCACGACTAAGAAGACGACCACCAAATCTAGCGCCTCCACAGCCAAGAAGCCCGCGGCCAAGAAGGCCACATCCACGAAATCCTCGGCCAAATCCACCACCCGCAAGACCACAAAACCCAAAACCACGAAGCCCAAGACGACCAAGGCCAAGCCCGCCACCAGCCTCGAAGCCATCAAGAAGCGGGTGAGGAAGAAGAAATAAGTGGCAGGTGGCAAGTCAAGCAACGCAGCCCACCTGCGACTTGCAAACTTGTCTTGGCGGTCTTTCCGATTTACGTGAGATTTTCGTTCCTATCGGCGAGCTGTTGCACGGGGCGCTGCTCTCTCACTCCCACCATTCGCAGATGCCCATAGCCTGCCGCCAGGCCGCGATGACCCGTTCTGCGGACGTCTCATCCAGCGGAGCCAGGGGCAGGCGCGGTTCGCCCCCCTGATAGCCGCGGTGATTGAGGATGGCCTTGATGGCGGGGATGCCCATCGGCCCGATCTGGCCGTGGAGCTGGGTGATGGCCCGTTGCAGGGCCGCGGCCCGCACCAGGTCCTTCTCCTGCACTGCGTTCCATAAGGAGACGAACATCTCGGGCGCGATGTTGGCGAAGGCAGTGATGCTGCCGGCCGCGCCCATGATCAGAGCGGGATAGGCCAGGTTGGGGCTGCCCGCAAACAGGGTGAAATCTCCCTCCTCCTGGATGTGAATCTGCAACACCACCCGCTTCAAATCCCCGGACGAATCCTTGACGCCTACGATATTGGGGTGCTGGGCCAGCTCCTCGATGAGAGGCACGGGCAGGTCGTAGGCCGTGAACGCAGGCACGGTGTAGAGAAGGATGGGAATGGGACTGCGGTCGGCCAGGGTCAGGAAGTGGCGGCGTTGGGCGTCGGCGTTGCCGCGGGTGTAGTACGCGGGCGTGACCACCAGAGCCGCGTCCGCGCCATCCTCCGCGGCCCATTCCAGGTTGCGCAGGGTCTGGCGCGTGCTCTCCGCGCCGCAGCCCGCCAGCAGAAAGTGGGTGTTGGGGATGGCCTCGCGAGCCGCTTGGAGCACGGCCCGGCGTTCGTCCGCGTCGAGATACATGAATTCGCCGGTGCTGCCGAAGACGAGGAAGCCGTGGACGCCGACGTCCAGCCAGCGGGCGATATTGGCGTGCATGGCCTCGGGCGAGGCCCGGCCATCAATGAAGGGGGTGACGCACGCCGGAACAATGCCTTGAAATCGCATGATGACTCCTGTGTGGGGTGAGTTTGTGGGTTTGAGAAAGATCCGTATACTGATGACAGTGCAACCTTCCTACACATTCACTGCAAGGAGTTACAACGATGATCAACATGAAAGGCCATCCAGACCGACACGTTGAAGAGCCGCCCGTGGGCCAGACCGTGGCAATTTGCCGCTGCTGGCAATCGGGGAAGTTTCCCTATTGCGACGGCACGCACCGCAAGGTGAACGCGGAGATGGGCGACAACGTAGGCCCGGCCATCATCAAGGCCGTGGCCGAGTAAGCCGGCGACACGCGGCGCTCGCCTGACCGGGCGCCGCACCGCCATTTTGCGTCTTATCCTGGAATCCTTGCTCGCCGGGCAGGGGAATGCCTCACGCAAGGGCGCAAAGTCGCAAAAACAAGTTTGCAGGTCGCAGGCGGCAGGTTGCAAGCCGGGCTGCGCAAGTTGACTTGTCGCTTGCAACTTGCCACCTGCAAACGCTTCTTTTTCCTTTGCGCCTTGGCGCCTTTGCGTGGGATCAGCTTTTTGGCTTCGGCTTGTCCGGGTTAGGGGGCGATGATAGGCTTGTTGGGGGGATGCTCCTCTTCGTCGATCTCGGGCAGGGGCAAACGCAGGAGCTTCAGAGCGTCATCCAGGCCCGCGATGTAGGGGGTGTGGCAGGTTGGGGCGTAGGCCAGGGCCGCGTTGATCTGCGCGCCAAAGAGAATGACCATGTTGGACAGGTAGAGATAGAGCATGAGGGCCATGACCGCGCCGATGGAGCCGTAGATGACGTTGAAGTCCGCGAAGCCCGAGCGCAGATACCAGGAAAAACCATATCCCAGCAACATCCAGACCAGGGCGGTGATGATGGCGGAGATCAGCGTCGTGCGGCCGGGCGTGCGCTGACCCGGAATATAGCGCAGCATCAGGAAAAAGGCGAGCGCGGCCAGGATGAACACAGGCAGGCCGCTGGCCAGGAGGTCGATAAGTGGACTCCAGGCGCTGGGCAGGGGAAAAGCCTTCAGAATCTGCGAGGAAAGGCCGGTGAGCAGAAGCAGGATGAACAACGCGGGCACGGACAGGATGATGATGATCACCCCGATACCGCGCATGACAAAGGTGCTGTGGGTGTATTCGCGGGAGTGGATGAGGTCAATGGCGGAGAGCAGGCCCCGCAGGAATCCCGTGGCGGACCATAGCAGCGTCAGCAGGGCGATGATGCTGGTGATGGCGCTGGTGCTGATGACGTTCTGGAGCAGGTTAGTGATGATCTCGGTGCCCTGCGGCATCAGATCGATGATGGCGTTGATGATGGCCTGCTGTTTTTGCGGGTCCTGCAAAATCCAGCCAGCGATGGTGGTGATGAGGATGGTGATGGGGAAAATGGAGAAGATGGCGTAGTAGGTCAGCGCGGCGGATCGCAAAAACAGCTCATTTCGGAGCATCCCATAATAAAAACAGCGGATGAAGCGCACGCTTTTCGCCAGCACCGTCACACTCCCATCTCGTGGATCATTTGCAGGAAGCTCACCAGGTCCTCGCGGCTGATCATGCCCACGATCCGCCCGTGATCCACCACCAGCAACTGGTTCACCCCCTCCCGATCCATGGCCGAAAGCGCGGTCCACAGGTCCTCGCCGGGGGAGATGGCGCGGGCCTCCTGCATGGGGATCATCACGTCGCTCGCGGTGGTCGTGTCCCAGGCGTCCTTGGGCGCTTTTTTGATCTGGTGGATGGTCACCATGCCCAGGGGGACGCCATCCCGCTGCACCACATAGGCCCGCTTACCCGACCCCAGCAGATGCTCGTGCACCAGCACGTCCAGAGGCGTGTCCGCAGGTAGCAGGGTCAGGCGCGTGTTCATGGCCTGGGCGACGCGGTAGCGTTTGAGAATGTCCCGCAGCTTCTGCTGCTGAACCTGGGCGACGGCTGCGCTTTCCAGAAACCAGCCGATGAAGGCCATCCAAACGCCATCGAAGAAATTGCCCTGCAGCATCATTATCAGGCCCAGGGCGATGAATCCATACGCGATAAATCGTCCCACATTGGCGGCGATGATCGTCGCCTGAGAGGTGTCCTTGCTCATCCCCCATAGCATGGCACGGAGCACCCGGCCGCCATCCAGAGGAAAGCCAGGGATGAGGTTGAAGGCGAACAGGGCCAGATTGATGTAACCCAGATAGCTGAAGGTGGCGTAGAGCTGCGATACCGCGCCTGCGGCCAGGGCCAGGACGTAGAACAGGACGCCCAGGGCCAGGCTGACGATGGGCCCGGCGATGGCGATCCAGAACTCCGACCAGGCGCTTTTGGGCTCCTCCTGAATCTGCGCCACACCCCCGAAGATGAACAGGGTGATCTCCCGCACGGGGATGCGGTAATGCCGGGCCGCGGCCGCGTGCCCCAGCTCATGCAGCAGGACGCTGGCGAAGAGGAGCACCGTGGCCAGGCCGCCGATGACCCAATACTCCCACGCCGCCCAACCGGGATACTGGCTCGGAAAATAACTCGCGCCCAGGCTCCAGGTCAGCAGGAAGAAGATCAAGAACCAGGAGTAGTCCAGGCTGATGGGGATGCCGGCGATGCGTCCGATGCGCACATGTTTCGAGCTCATGGCAGGTGGTTACTCCTCCACGCTGTGGCGGATGGATGCGTATTCCTCCCAGTCTTCGGCGATGAAGGCGATGAGGAGTTCGGTGAGACCGTCGGGGGTTTCGAGCATGGGGCTGTGGCCCGCGCCGTGCAACAGTTCGAGCTGGCCCGCGCCCGGAATGGCGAGCAGGGTGCGATGCGCCTGCGCCTCCTCTATCATCATATCATCTTCCCCCCGCACCAGCATCACCGGCATGGTCAGGCTGCGGGCCCGATCGCCCGGCCGCCACGCGTCCAGCCCGCGGGCGATGGCGGGCAGGGTGAGGGGGTCCAGCGCGGCCATAATGTCCATCAGTGCCTCCAGGTCCATCTCTCTTTCATCCAGATGGGGGGCGCTGGCCTGGATGGCCTGTCGGATGAGCTCTCGGTCGGTGGGAAGCTGCTCCAGCAGGGGGTAGGCTTCGGCAGGGGTGGGCGCGCCCGCGAAGGGCACGGGCCCGATGAGGGTCAGGGTGGCGACGGATGCGGGGGCCAGGAGCGCGTATTCGACCGCCACGGGCGTGGCCGTGCTGTGGGCCACGAGATGGACCTGATCCAGGCCCAGGGCCTCGACGATGGCGATGAGGTCGCGCAGCCGCGCGGGCACGCTGAAGCGCACGAGTTCATCGCTGCGGTCGGACTTACCGTGTCCCAGAGCGTCGTAGGCGATGCCGCGCCAGCCCTCGGGCAGACGCCGCAGCACGGGGCCCCACCAGAGGGATGCGCCCAGGTTGCCGTGGAGGAAGAGGAGGGTGGGGTTGTGGCCGGCGCGTTCCCGGTAGAAAAAGCGCCCGCGGGGAGTATCGATGAAGGGCATGGGTTTGGGTGTTCAGTAATCAGTAATCAGTGATGAGTAATCAGTGTGTCAAGTCCTGAAATATGTTTATATCAGGAAGAGGAAGGAACTTTACCATAAGAAGAGTTGGATGCTGAGGCGCCGTCACCCACGGGCCAGTCTATCCGTCGGCCAGAGGCTGTCAAGGGCTGCGC
>Ga0256832_1002878_pt1 | contig 11745 bp, 10 predicted proteins | sample 134614metaG_FD_190534 | JGI IMG/M metagenome (GOLD analysis project Ga0256832, IMG submission 190534) | Hydrothermal vent microbial communities from Lau Basin, Pacific Ocean - 134-614 | ecosystem: Environmental > Aquatic > Marine > Hydrothermal vents | place: Pacific Ocean: Lau Basin | collected... | reverse complement strand
GCGATCAAAAAAGCGACTTTTCAACTGTCAAAGGAAAAATTTCCCCAAGCCCGCTTGTTTGGAATTACGACCAGTATGGCCGTGATGAAAATCAATTCTTCCCTCGGCTATAAACCGGTCACTTTCTCCGAATTGACCCGGGACGAAAAATTCTGGCAGGGATGCCGGAGTTGTACCAACTACGATATTCTCCAACGCACCCACCGTAAGATGTGTCTTTGCACCGCCATGGTCTGCGACCTCAAAGAAGTACGGGACGGCACACCGGCAGAGGAGCGTTCCCGGGCCGGATTCGCCGCCTTCTTGAAAGACCGGAAGGAGCGCCTGAAGCAAAGTTTAGATAAACTACCTCATGTCATTCATCGCATAAAACTATTCTAACATGCATCCATCAGATAAAGTATTACTCGCTTTTAGCGGGGGCCTGGACACCTCGTTTTGCGCCAAATACCTCAAGCACGAGAAGGGTTTGTCGGTATATTCTGCCATTGTCAACACGGGGGGATTTTCCGATGCCGAACTCCAGGTTATCCAACAAAAAGCTTATGCCTTAGGGGTAGAGCAGCACATCACTTTGGAGCAGACGGAGGTCTTCTATGACAAAATCGTCAAATACCTCATCTTCGGCAATATCCTGAAAAACAACACCTACCCGCTTTCCGTAAGTGCCGAACGCGTACATCAAGCCATCGCTTTGGCCGAATATGCCAAGAAGATCGGGGCGAAGTACATCGCCCATGGCAGCACCGGTGCCGGCAATGACCAGGTGCGTTTTGATTTGATTTTCCAATTGATCGCACCGGAGATGGAGATTTTGACTCCGATCCGGACCTTGCAGCTCTCGCGCACGGAAGAAATCGAATACCTGCAACGGCACGGAGTCGAGGTAGATGCCCAAAAGGCAAAATACTCCATCAATAAAGGGCTGTGGGGCACGAGTGTCGGTGGCGCCGAAACCCTCACCTCACATCTTCCCCTTCCGGATTCTGCCTACCCCAGCCGCCTGAAGGCGGAGGGCCCGGAAACACTTCAAATCGGATTTGAGAAGGGAGAGATCCACTCCGTAAATGGCCAACCGGTCACTCCTGTCGAAGGCATCCGGAGGATCGAATCCATCGCCTCCCGGTACGCCATCGGGCGGGATATCCACATAGGGGATACCATTATCGGGATTAAGGGGCGTGTAGGGTTTGAAGCCGCCGCGGCCACCGTTATCATCAAAGCCCATCATGCTTTGGAAAAACACACATTGACCAAGTGGCAGTTGCATTGGAAAGAGCAATTGGCCGGATGGTACGGCATGTTTTTGCACGAAGCGCAGTACTTTGACCCGGTCATGCGCAATATCGAGCATTTTCTGACGGACACCCAACAGTTTGTCTCCGGAGAGGTCACGGTATCCTTGGCGCCTTACCGATTTTCGATTGACGGCATCCGATCCCCCCACGACTTGATGACCTCCGACTTCGGCCAGTACGGGGAGACCAATCTCAAATGGAGCGGTGAAGATGTGAAGGGGTTTACCCGGATTCTCGCCAATCCGGTACAGATATTTAATCACGTAAATCATGTATTATGATAAGAGCAGGAATTGTAGGGGGAAGCGGTTATGTCGCCGGGGAGTTGTTGAGGTGTCTCGTCCATCACCCGGAGGTGGAGGTGGATTTTATCTTTAGTCATTCGAATGCCGGTAAGCCGGCCGGGGCCTTGCACCGGGATTTACAACATGTTTTGTTGCCCCGGTTTACAGGGGAAGTTCATCCCGGTGCTGATGTGGTCTTCCTTTGTTTGGGGCATGGTCATTCGAAGGCGTTTTTAGAGAGACATCCATTTCGTCCGGAGACCAAAATCATAGACTTAAGCCAAGACTTTCGTCTGTCGGAGAAGGCGTGTTTTGGAGGGCGGAAGTTTGAGTACGGGTTGGTCGAGAAAAACAAGAATAAGATCCGGAATGCGGCCAATATCGCCAATCCGGGATGCTTTGCCACAGCCATCCAGTTGGCCTTACTGCCGTTGGCCTCGGGGGGGGTGCTGGCCGGGGACATCCATGTCCACGCCATTACCGGATCCACGGGAGCCGGACAAAAACCCACGGATACGACGCATTTCAGTTGGAGAAATAACAATGTGTCCATCTACAAACCCTTCACGCATCAGCACCTTGGTGAAATCGGAGAGCAGCTGACGGAGTTGCAGGGATGTCCCATTGGGGAGATGCATTTTATTCCGGTAAGAGGGTGTTTTACGCGGGGTATTTTTGCGAGTGTCTACACCCATACCGAAGAGACGGAGGAGCAGTTGCGCGATCGATACCGGACCTTTTATGAAAAGGAGCCTTTTACCCACTGCGTAGAGAAAGCTCCGGATCTCAAGCAAGTCATCAATACCAATAATTGTTTTGTCCACGTCCAAAAGAAGGGCGATAAAGCACTTGTCATTTCGGTCATTGACAACCTGCTCAAAGGGGCTGCCGGGCAGGCCATCCAAAACATGAACCTCCTGTACGGATGGGAAGAGGACAGCGGATTGGGATTGAAAGCCTCTTATTTTTAACCATTTCATAAAAGAATAATGATGAATTTGCATCTTAAATCACCAACTAACAATAACACCGGTATTTCGTCCCATGAGCAAGGGAGAAAGGCCTCTTTACTGTTTGACGTGTATTCACCGTTTGAGGTCGAGATCGTCCGGGCAGAAGGGTGCCATGTGTGGGACTCCAATGGGACGCGCTATCTCGATTTGTACGGAGGGCACGGGGTGATCTCCGTCGGCCACAGTCATCCGGAATATGTGCAGGCACTGACTACCCAACTGAAGAATATCGGTTTTTACTCCAATATCATTCGCAATCCGTTGCAGGAGCAGTTGGCCGCTGCTATTGCGCGGCAAAGCGGATATAGCGACCACCGCCTGTTCTTGTGCAACAGTGGTGCGGAAGCCAATGAAAATGCATTGAAATTGGCCTCTTTTCATACCTCAAAAAGAAAGGTCATCGCCTTCAGGGGGAGCTTCCACGGGAGGACCTCCGCAGCGCTTAATGTCACGGACAATCCCCGCATTTCCTCGCCTTTGAATGCCGGAAATTTTGAAGTGGTCTTTGCTACACTCAATAATAAAGACGAGGTAGAGCGCGCCTTGGCACCGGGCGATGTAGCGGCTGTCATCATCGAAGGGATTCAAGGAATCGGGGGATTGGCCGAGGCGGAACCGGAGTTCTTGCAGTGGTTGAGAGCGGCGTGTACCGCTTCCGGGACCGTATTGATCCTGGATGAGATACAAAGCGGGTACGGGCGAACGGGTAGTTTTTTTGCTCATCAGCAGGCGGGCATAACGGCAGATATCGTCACCATAGCCAAAGGGATGGGCAATGGCTTTCCCGTAGCCGGAGTACTCATTGCTCCCGGGATAACCCCCCGCAAAGGCATGCTCGGCACCACCTTTGGAGGCAATTATCTGGCTTGTGCAGCGGGGTTGGCCGTTTTAAAAATTCTGGAAGAGGAGGATTTGATGGCGCACGCCAAGGAGGTAGGCGAAGCACTTGTTCAACAATTTCATACCCTACCCTACGTACAAAAAGTCAAGGGAAGGGGACTGATGTTGGGCCTGGAATTCGACTTCCCGGTCAAAGAGCTTCGGAAGCGGTTATTGGAAGAGTGCCACATCTTCACGGGCTCCTCGTCCAATCCCAATTTACTGCGCATACTCCCCCCGCTCACCATCACCGCAGAAGACATGGCGCCCTTCATCGAAGCGCTACAATCACTCACTTCAAATCTACAGGTATGAAAGGATTCACTTCGATTCAGGACGTCGCCCGGTTAGAGGATCTCCTGTCCCTGGCCCGGTCTATGAAAGCCGATCCGCATCAGTTTACGATGCTTGGACGGGGTAAGACGCTGTGTCTGCTGTTTTTTAACCCGAGTTTGAGGACACGACTCAGCACCCAAAAGGCGGCGCAGCTTCTCGGGATGCACGTCATGGTCATGAACCTCAACAGCGACGGGTGGAATATCGAGTTGGAAGATGGCACTACGATGAATGGCAGCTCGCAGGAGCACATCAAGGAAGCCGCCGGGGTGGTCTCCCGGTACTGCGACATCATCGGGTTGCGGACCTTTGCTTCGCTCGATGACCGGGATAAAGACTACGAGGAAGTCCTGATGAATAAATTTATCGCCCATGCTACGGTACCGGTCATCTCTTTGGAGAGTGCGACATTGCACCCCCTTCAGTCCCTTGCAGACCTCATGACTATACGCGAGCAGGCACGTACACATCGCCCCAAGGTGGTCCTCACCTGGGCGCCACACCCCAAGGCATTGCCACAGGCAGTGGCCAATTCGTTTGTCCAATGGATGCGGGCATCGGAGGTGGACTTGGTCATCACCCATCCACCGGGACTGGAGTTGGCGCCCCGTTTTGTGGAAGGGCTGAAGGTGACACACTGTCAGGAGGAGGCGTTGGAAGGGGCGGATTTTGTCTATGCCAAGAATTGGAGCAGCTACACGGACTACGGGAAGAGCGTCGAGGGATGGGAGGATTGGATGATAACGGAGGAGAAAATGGCGATGACCCATAACGGAAAATTTATGCACTGTTTGCCGGTACGGCGTAATGTAGTCGTCAGTGATGCCGTATTGGATGGACCGCAATCCATCGTTTTGGAGCAGGCGCACAACCGGGTTTATGCAGCACAAGCCGTACTAAAAATGTTATTGGATGAAGCCTGAATTGACCATAGTAAAAATAGGCGGCGCCCTCATCGACACCCTGCCAAAACTGCAAGCTGTCCTAAAGGATTTTGCCCGCTTGCCGGGTAGAAAAATTCTTGTACACGGCGGGGGGAGCAAAGCCACAGCGCTCGGCAAGCGGCTCGGTATCCCGGCGGAGATGCACCGGGGACGACGCATCACTTCCGCTGCGACCCTCGAGCTCGTCGTTCAGGTTTATGCCGGCCTTATCAACAAGCAGATCGTAGCGGGTTTGCAGGCCCAATCCTGCCAAGCGTTGGGGGTGAGTGGAGCGGATGCTAATCTCATTTTGGCGACCCGGCGTCCTGTCCAATCGGTGGACTATGGATTTGTGGGGGATGTTGTGGAGGTCCAAAAGGAGCATCTGAATGCTTTGATGGACATGGGATTTGTGCCTGTTTTTTGTGCTATCACGCACGACGGTCGCGGCCAATTGCTCAACACCAATGCGGATACCATCGCCGCAGAAATCGCCATCGCCATGGCCGGCAGTTTTGATGTCACCCTCTTGTACTGCTTCGACCGGAAAGGAGTCATGAGGGATGTGAATGATGCGGATTCTGTGGTAGAGCGATTGGATAAGGAGTCGTATATGAAATGGTCGAAAGCGGGGGTAATACACGAGGGTATGCTGCCCAAGTTGGACAACTGCTTTAATGCACTTGAAAACGGCGTCCGCCGGGTTAAAATCGGGCTTCCGGAGGATTTGCTGACCCGCGGAGAAGGAGGAAAAGGCACATTGGTCGTATTATAAAAAGAGTATTAATTGGTATAAAAAAATGAAATGGTAACAGGAAAAACATTAATAGATTTAGGGTTAAAACCATCGAAATACTTCAAGGAAATAATTGAATTTGCCAACAAAAATAATTTGGAGGGTCAAGCAATATTGAACTATGCTAATTCTATATTTCCTGAAATTATAAATCCATATGATACTCCAATGTCCTACTTTAAGAACATTAGAGCTGAATCAGAAGATGAATTTTCAAATGTTCAACAAGTATTTGAAACAATGGAGGAGTTAATGAAAACTCCGACAATTGTTAAAGGTGCTGTTATGCCTGATGCTTGCCCAACCGGACATATTGGGCAAATACCAGTTGGTGGGGTTGTTGCAACAAAAAATGCAATTCACCCGGCAATGCATAGTGCAGATATTTGCTGTTCGGTAATGATGACAAACTTTGGACATATTGATCCCAAAAAAGCCTTAGACCAGGCACATTCTATAACCCACTTTGGAGGTGGAGGAAGAACTGACCACTTTGAACTCGAAAAAGAATTATTGGAGAGAATAGAATCGAATAAATACCTAAACTCTGAAAGGAGTTTAAATTTTGCCAAAACTCACTTAGGAACACAAGGGGACGGAAACCATTTCCTTTTTATAGGGCAATCAAAACATACCGGAGAAACCATAATGGTAACTCACCACGGAAGCAGAGGATTTGGAGCAAATTTATACGCATTGGGAATGAAAATAGCTGAAAACTTCAGAAAAGAAATTTCTCCAAAAACGCTTGAAAAAAATGCTTGGATTCCGTACGATACAGACGAAGGAAAAATATATTGGGAAGCTTTGCAACTAGTCAGAGATTGGACAAAGCTAAATCATACTGTTATTCATAACGCAACTTATCAAGCTTTAAGAATAGAGCCTGTTGATAGATTTTGGAATGAACATAACTTTGTTTTTAAGGAAGATGACCTATTTTATCATGCAAAAGGAGCAACTCCATTGGATGACAAATTCGTTCCAGACTCAAAAGATGGATTACGACTTATTCCATTAAACATGAGCGAACCAGTTTTAATCGTTAGAGGTGCAACAACTGAGAATAATTTAGGTTTCGCTCCACATGGAGCAGGTAGAAATGTTAGTAGGTCCCAACACAAAAGTAACAAGGCGGGAAAAAGTATAGAAGAGATTTTTGCAGAAGAAACGAAAGACTTGGATATTAGGTTTTTCTCTAAACATATAGATATTTCAGAATTGCCAAGTGCATATAAAAACGCTAAGAATGTACAAGACCAAATGAAAGAGTTTAACTTGGGAGAAGTGGTAGATGAAATTCTTCCTTATGGGTGCATTATGGCAGGAGATTGGGATAAAGACGCTCCTTGGAAAGTACGAGCCAGATTAAGAAGAGAAAGACGAGATAAAGAAAAGAAAAACTCCACATAGCACAGTATATGAATTCATAGCCCCCTGAAGGAGGCTATACTGCATTTACAAACCATTACAAACCATTGTAGATATGCACAAAAAGAAGTTAACAGCGGCGACCCGGGAAGCATTGGAATTGCTCCGGGCGCTCATCAAAATCCCGTCTTTTTCCGGAGAGGAGGACGGGACCGCCCAACGGATGGAGGAGTGGATGGCCTCGCGTGGTATGGCTTTTCACAGGGATAAGAACAATGTTTGGGCGGTCAACAAGTACTTTGATCCGGAGAAGCCGACGATACTCCTCAACTCGCATCACGACACGGTACGTCCAAACGCCGGATATACCCGGGACCCGTTTGACCCGGCCATCGAAGGAGAGGTGCTTTACGGTCTCGGCAGCAATGACGCCGGAGCAAGCCTGGTATCCTTGTTGGCTGCTTTTGCCCATTTTTATGAGGAGGAGGATTTGAGATACAACCTCCTGATTGCCGCTACGGCGGAAGAAGAAAGTTCCGGAGAATGGGGCTTGAAATATTTGATCCACCGTCTGCCGGAGATCGATTTTGCCATCGTAGGAGAACCGACTGGTATGCAGCTGGCTATTGCGGAAAAAGGGCTACTCGTCATCGACGGGTATGCCTCGGGCATTGCCGGACATGCCGCACACGAAAATACCGAGAATGCCATCTATCAAGCACTCGAAGACATCCATTGGCTCCGAACGCATCGCTTCGACAAAGTGTCGGAGACGTTGGGCAAAGTGAAGATGAGTGTCACCCAAATCCAAGCCGGCAAACAGCACAATCTCGTTCCGGCCCGCTGCCATTTTGTGGTCGATGTGCGGGTGAACGATGCCTACACCAATCGAGAGGTCTTTGATATTATTGATGCGCATACCAAGAGCCGGATGGAGGCGCGCTCCTTTCAGCTGAACTCTTCTTCGATTTCTCCCGGACATCCCATCGTAAAGGCGGGGATACGACTGGGTAGAAAGACGTATGGGTCTCCGACGCTTTCCGATCAAGCAGTACTGGCTTGTCCTTCCCTCAAGATGGGTCCGGGTCAGTCCACACGGTCGCACAGTGCCGATGAGTTTGTACGTATAAGGGAGTTGGAAGAAGGCGTGCAAGGGTATATTGACATTTTGGAGGAGGTGATTCGTTCATCCCCCATTTTAAACTCAAAAAATACAGTAAAATGAAACTCTGGGATAAAGGATACACAACGCATAACATCGTAGAACGATTTACGGTGGGAAACGACCGGATATTGGATTTGAAACTCGCTCGATACGATGTTCAAGCGAGCAGAGCGCACGCTCGTATGCTTCATAAAATAGGGATATTGACCGATGGAGAACTCAGTGATATTCTCAGGGGATTGGATACCATCACCGCTCAGATCGAGCGGGGAGTGTTTGTTATCGAGCCCCAATTTGAAGATGTGCACAGCAAAATCGAATTTGCCCTGGTGAGTGAGATCGGAGAGGCGGGCAAGAAAATACACACTGCCCGTTCGCGCAATGACCAGGTATTGGTGGACTTACACCTCTATGTCAAGGACGAATTGGTCATCATCAAAGGGTTGGTAAAAAGGCTATTTGAAACCCTGATGGGATTGAGTGAGCGCGAGAAAGACGTTTTGATGCCCGGTTATACTCATATGCAGGTGGCGATGCCCTCCTCTTTCGGCTTGTGGTTTTCGGCCTATGCGGAGCGTTTGATAGACGATCTGACCCTGCTGCACGCGGCCTATCGCATCAGTGACCAAAATCCGTTGGGCTCGGCTGCGGGATACGGCACCTCCTTTCCTATTGACCGGAGCATGACCACGCAATTGCTCGGATTCAGGACGCTCAAATACAACGTTGTTGCTGCTCAAATGAGCCGGGGCAGGTTGGAGCAAAGTGTCGCTTTCGCCCTGGCTTCCGTTTCGGGCACCCTGGCGCAGTTGGCGGCGGATGTGTGTCTCTATATGAGCCAAAATTACCATTTCATATCCTTCCCAAAAGAATTGACGACGGGGTCGAGCATCATGCCACACAAGCAAAATCCGGATGTCTTCGAACTCTTGCGCGCGCGAAGCAATAAAATCTGTAATCTGCCCTCGGAAATTATGCACATCACCGGAAATCTTCCCTCCGGTTATCACAGGGATTACCAATTGCTCAAGGAGTCCCTGATGGGTGGAATCGAAGGGGTTAAAGACCATCTGGAAGTCTGCGATTTTATGCTGCAACATATCCGGGTCCGGCGTGATTTGCTCGAGGAGGAGAAGTACCGTTATATCTTTAGTGTCGAGGAAGTCAACAAGTTGGTTATGTCCGGAGTCCCTTTTCGCGAAGCCTACCGGAGGGTCGGTAAAGATATATTGGAAGGGCGTTTTGAGCCGGATAAAAGGGTTTCCCACACGCATAAAGGCAGTTTGGGCAACTTGTGCTTAAAGGAAATAAGAGCAAAATTTGATGAGGAATACGTACAAATGCCCGGGAGGGAATGACCCGGTGGAGACTATTTTCATGCAAAATACACATATATCGCAATCACGATGGCGGTAATCCCAATTCCTACGGGTTTGAGATACCGCCAGGGAGTAATATCCACCTCTTTGCTGTCGAACGCGACATAGGGCTCCGCTCTGGGTTTGAGCCGGCCGATGAGCAGCATAATGCCGGCATTGAGAACAAACAAAATCGCCATGACGTGTAGATAATGCGGATAATGCTCGGCACCGAATACAAAAGGCTTGAGGATAAACTGACTGATGCTGTAAAGGACAACACCGGACAGAATTCCCACTTTGGCGGCAAGGGCGGGAACATACCGCGTCAAATACCCCACCAAAATGATGGTGAGGATAGGGATGCTATAGCAGCCGTTGACTTCTTGGAGATATCCGAAGAGTCCATTAGGGGCGTTGGCGATGAGCGGGGCGATAAACATGGACAAGAGCGCCAGGAGAATACCAAATCTCTTGCCCACCCGGACGACTTGCTTCTCTGACGCTTCTTGATTAATATGCGATTTGTAGATATCCAATCCAAACAGGGTGACCGAGCTATTGAGGGCAGAGTTGAATGAGCTCAGTACGGCTCCAAAGAGGACCGCTGCAAAAAAGCCCAACAACGATGCCGGAAGTACTTTATTGACCAATAAGGGATAGGCTTCATCCGGATTGTCTATCTGCCCCTTGAATAAGTAAAATGCAATAACTCCGGGCAGAACCACCAACAATGGACCAAGAATCTTGATGAAGGCGGCGAGCATCAATCCCTTCTGCCCTTCTTTTAGGTTTTTTGCTCCAAGGGCACGTTGGATGATGGCTTGATTGGTGCCCCAGTAAAAGAGCTGGACGAGCATCATACCGGTGAAGATGGTGCTAAAAGGGACGGAGGCATGTGCATCCCCCAGGGATTTGAATTTCTCCGGGTTGGCATGCATGAGCGTTTGGAGGCCCTCCAATACATTGCCGTCGCCAATCGCCATCAATCCGAAGACCGGAATAAGCGTCCCACCGATGAGTAGTCCCACTGCGTTGAGCGTATCCGAAACAGCCACCGCTTTTAACCCACCGAAAATCGCATAAATAGACCCTACAATTCCGATGCCCCAAACCGTAATCCACAAGGCCTGGGTCTTGTTAACGCCTAAGAGTTCGGGTACCCCAAACATGGCATTGATGGCGAGTGCTCCGGAATACAAAACAATAGGCAATAAGACGACGACATATCCGCTGAGAAAGAGTGCGGAGGTAATGGTCTTGGTTACCTTATCGTAACGACGCTCCAGAAATCCCGGGACGGTAGCGATCCCTCCCTTGAGATATCGCGGCAGTAATAACACCGCAGTGACCACCATGGCAATGGCTGCCAGCGTCTCCCATGCCATGACCAGAATGCCTTCTTTATAGGCGGCACCATTGAGCCCGACAATCTGTTCGGTGGATAGGTTGGTCAAAAGCAAAGAACCCGCTATCACCACCCCGGTGAGGCTTCTGCCACCGAGAAAATACCCGTCAGAACTGTTTTCATCCGTTTTGCGTGTCGCGAGATAGGAGATGAGGGCTACCAAAAGGGTAAATAACAAAAAGTATATAAACTGCATATTCCGGCTTGAAATGGTTGACAATAGAATTACAAACTCAAAATTAGTGAAAATATGGCAATTGGCGGTGTGGAAGAAAAGGGGGGGTATGACAAAATGTACTTTTTTTTTTACAACCTTATACCGCCACGTCTGCTCACCCCCCTCCTCTCCTTTATTGCCAGTGACACTACAACGTTATTAGAACACATGAGGAAATAAAAATCAATAAACCTTATAACGCTATAGCGTCACAAGTTGTGTCCTAATGTACCTAATAACGCCAAGGCGTCACAGGTCGTGGTAAATAACACCTTTTTAGAACCACATAAGGCACAGAGGACACATTAGAGTGTATTTATCAAAGTAAATTCTACCAAAGGGCTATAACATCAGGATTTAGATACCTCGCGGGAAGATTCTTTTTAATATCCAATACCGATTAACCCCGTAGAACGTGTTCAAGGGGGTAAAAGATTTGGGATTTGTGCCTCTGAAGCAGTATTAGGGGATGAGGTTCTACACACGGAGTTAGAAGTAAAATACTGAATAACAGTTCTTCTAATGTGCCGATGAAGCACAAGCTCTATTGCTATTTGCAAGGATCATTAGTGCACTTTGTAATACACACAAATATCACAGTGTGTATTACAAAATGCACTATTACGCCTTGTACGTCTTGGTGCCACAGGTTTTAAGTAGTATAGCCTGTACCGCCATAGCGGTACAGGAAGAGAGT
>Ga0256832_1002877_pt1 | contig 11746 bp, 7 predicted proteins | sample 134614metaG_FD_190534 | JGI IMG/M metagenome (GOLD analysis project Ga0256832, IMG submission 190534) | Hydrothermal vent microbial communities from Lau Basin, Pacific Ocean - 134-614 | ecosystem: Environmental > Aquatic > Marine > Hydrothermal vents | place: Pacific Ocean: Lau Basin | collected... | reverse complement strand
AAACTCAGAAACTGTCTGCCCACCAACATCCTGAGCAGATTCACATCAAGTAGAGGCGCAAAAAGGTGTGAAATTGGCTCATCCAATCATTTCCGATCATGCGAAATGACTGTTTTACAAAAGCCAGACGAGAGAGAACCCTGGTCAAGCACCAGAGAACAATCGGTGAAGGAAAAGTATCAGGTCGGGGATGGCCTGTAGAACTGCAGGCAGCGGGAAATGCCGTGAAACCATCTGATCCCGGTTGCCTCTGCCAGCTCCCGAAGTTTCCTGACTGGGCCCATTACCCGCCGGTAACGACTCTCGAACTGGCAGACCGAATCCAGCCAGCTTTCGGGTTCGACACCGAGCCGAAGTAAAATGGGGGCCAAATCTTCAGGGATGGCCCCTCGCTTGTCCTCACGCACGGCTCGACCGGTCCAGTCCACCAGGGACAGATAGTCCAGGAAATCGAAGGGCAGGGCGGAGTCAGGAGCATCCGGTTGCCCGTTTCCGGAGAACGGCAGAAGATGTGTGGGTGAATGCCGGATATTTACGTCGTTTGATTCTTCGGAATTTCCTGAATCTGTATCAAAGCTCTGGATCCGCTCGAACAGGGAGGTATATTCGGACGTCTCCGGTGTTTCCGCCATCCCGGCCCGGATTGGATTCAGATCGACATACGCCATGCAGGCCAGCACGGCTGCCTCATCAAGCAAGGCCTGGCTCTTGAAACGACCTTCCCAGAAGCGGCCAGTGCAACCATCCTCGGCATTGGCCAGGCGGGCGATATGCTCATTGATGCATCTCATGAACCACCCCAGATCGTAGAGGCGCTCACGCCAGGTATCGACCAGGGCATCTACCCCGTCCATTTCTGCGGACGACAAAGACTCTCCGACCAGGAAACGATCGACCAGCGTATGTCCGGCAAACAGTCGATACCAGCGCTCGATGACTTCAGCCTGCTGCCAGTTCAACGCTCGGTCCCGGTCGATACGCAGCACCAGATGATAATGATTGCTCATGATAGCGTAGGCCGCCACGTCAATGGCAAAGATCTCAGACAAAAGGATGATTCTGTCCAGAATCCACTGGCGCCGGTGCTCGAAATTCTGACCTGACAGGGCATCGACGCCGCACAGAAAAGCGCGTCGTACGCAGCGGGAAACGCAGTGATAGAAAGGAGTGGTCTCCAGGGAGACGAGTTCACGTCGTGGGCGGGTCATCCTGACCTCCGTGCTATCCGTATGGGTTGGTATGGATTTTAGTTGTCGCCAGACTGGTGTCAATCGATGGGGGCCAGGAAAATGCAGATTTGCTCCGGCATTCAATCCCCGCAAACTCAGGTAACTGTCAGAACAAGTCTGAACTGGCAAACATCATTTCACTATCGGCAATGATGACAGCACAAAACGAATGAGTCGAATGACTATTATCTATATAAAACAATTACATACAAGACATTTTGAAAGTTGATAATGAAGAATAATGAAACCGTGCCAGGCGGTCATTTTTCTGTTGACAGGTGTAAAATAATTCGAGAATATCGATACCGACAAAATAATTCAGAGCATAATCAAATCAGAAAATAATAATAAAAAGCGATCTAAAAATATAAGCTGGAAGGGATTCTATGCATCTTCGAAACAAAGGGAAATTCGTTTTCTGTCTTCTCCAGATAGCCGGTCTGTGGGCAACCAGCGCCCAGGCTGTGATCCTGCATGCTGGTGGCATGAGCTACGACGAAACCCCGGACACTTCCAATACCCATCTCTTCATAGTTGACACACGCATCCTGTCCGGTTTCACGATCACGATAACGCTTGGTTCTCTGTTCGAGATTCAGGCCCTGAACGACGATCAGGGCAAGAGTAAGAATACCTTGCAGCCGGAACTGTTTGTGGACGGTGGCAGGCGGGTGATTGCGGAAACAGTGGACAGTCATGTGACACTGAAATGGAGCGCAGATGGCCGAGGGCTACTGCCACACCAGGAATTCAGGAAGCCTGGTGTGATTGGCAGCGCGTGACAGCGAAGCGGAATTGGCGAACTGGGAAGAAGCCAAACGGCGAGGCATGCCAAGGAAGTATGATGCGGAAAATCAGGACTAATACACTGTTCGGGATGTTGTTGCTGTTTCTGGCTTTCTTTGCCGGGGAATCTCGGGCTGCGGATTCGGTATGTGCCGTTGTCAAGATTGAAATAAAACAGGAACTCACACTTGAGCGCCAGGCTTTCGATGCCACCATGCGCATCAACAACGGCCTCGATACCCTGTCGCTCGAGAATGTCGCGATCAATGTAACTTTCGAAGACGAAACCGGTGCAACGGTTGAAGCCAGTTCGGATCCGAACAGCACCACGGCTTCCTTTTTCATACGCATCGATTCCATGACCGGCATCAACGACATTGCCGGTGCTGGTGTTGTGGCGCCCAATACCACAGCGGAAATTCACTGGCTGATTATCCCGGCACCGGGTGCCGGTGGGAATGTGCCCTCGGGTAAGCTCTATTTCGTAGGCGCCTCGTTGGACTACACATTGGGAGGCGAACCACAGAGTACCACCGTTACGCCGGATTCCATCTATGTCAAGCCGCTGCCATTGTTGACGCTGGACTACTTTCTCACCAGGGACGTGTTCGCCGACGACGCATTCACGCCGGCAGTGGAACCAGCCGAACCGTTCACGCTGGGCGTGCGGGTCAGCAATAACGGTAGCGCTACGGCGACCAACGTCGCCATCGATTCCGCCCAGCCCAGGATCGTCGAGAACGAGCAAGGTTTGTTGATCGGATTCACCATCATTGGCAGTCACGTCAATGATCAACCCGCCACCAACAGTTTGTTGGTCAACCTTGGTGATATCGAACCGGGCAGGGCGACGATAGGGCGCTGGGACATGGTTACCACGCTCTCCGGCAAGTTCACCGATTTCCAGGCCAGCTTTTCCCATGCGGATGAACTGGGTGGCCAGTTGACGTCCATCCTCGATGCCACCAATGCCCATTTTCTGGTTCGCAACGTGCGCGTCGATTTGCCGGGTCGAGACAATGTTCTTGACTTCCTCGGTTACCCGACAGGCGGCAACGCTGACAACCTGACTGTCTATGAGTCGGACAATGTCGATACACCGGTCACCAACCAGTCAGCCAGCGCCACTTTCACGCCGGTGAACAGTGGCGCAGTGGTTACGCACACCCTTACCACACCGGTCACTGCCGGTTTCATGTACGTCAAACTGCCAGATCCTTATGGCGGTACGAAGGAAATCCAGCAGGTGGTACGCTCCGATGGCAAGTACATTCCGCTGGACAATGCCTGGACATCCAGGACCCGCAATCTCAATACCAGCCCCCCAAGCTGGGACTACTGGGTGAATTTCTTTGACGCCAATACCACCGGCACCTATTCAGTGGTCATGGGCCCGGCAGCAGCCGGACCGTCCGCGCCGGTCTTCACGCCACTGAACAATGTCACCACCTGGGAGACTAATCCCACCCGTTTCCCGGTTTCGGCCACCGATCCCAATGGTGACAATGTGACCCTGACCGCCTCGGGCCTGCCTGCCGGCGCCACGTTCACCGATGATGGTAATGGCAGCGGTTCCTTCGCATGGACGCCTGCGGTCGGCCAGGCCGGCGATCACAGCATCACCTTCACAGCCACCGATACCGGTGGCCTCAGCAACAGTCAGACCGTGACCCTGCGTGTCAATCCCGTCTGGGACACTGACGGTGACGGGATGGATGATCAATGGGAAATCGCCATGTTCGGCGATCTGTCCCGTGATGGTACGGGAGACTTCGATGGCGACGGCATCTCCGATCTGCAGGAGTATCTGAACCAGAGCAATCCGACTGTTGTCACGCCAGCCGCACCACGGCTCGACGCTGTTCCGGCCACGACACAGAGTGCTGCCCTCACTGTAACCGGTACGGCTGATCCTGATACGGAGGTACGCCTGTTCGTCAACGGGACGGAGCAGATCTCCGTCACCAGTGATGCCAGCGGTGCCTTCACGGCTGATTTGACGCTTGTCCAGGGCAACAATACCCTCCATGCCCAGGCCGCCTACAGCACCGAGTTGTCCCAGCCTTCCAACAGCCTGCTGATTCAGTATATTCCGGTAGGGGCGTCCCGTTACTATCTGCTCACTCCAGCCGAAGCAGCCGGTGACCTCACCGTGGTCAGCCTGGTGGACGGAAATCTCGTCACTGCCGGTGCCACGCGCCTGCCGCTCAACCAGAACGAGCCGGGCACCATCCCTGCCACCGATCTGGCACCGGGGACCGTAATTATCGGCAGCGGCCCGTTCGCCGTTTCCGCCTCAGGGGCGGCCACCGACATGCCGGTCCCGGCTTCGTTTGCGGGTACCGATTTCGTGATCCCGCTGTATCGCGGCAACCACACACTCCACGTCCTGAGTCCGGACGGCAACGCAACCGTGCAACTGACCACACCGGATGGAAACGTGCAGACCGTCACGATTCCGCAGGGACAAGTCGTTGCCATCGACGCGGGCAGCGACAATACCGCCGCCGCCCGCCTGAATGCCGATATCCCTGTGCTGATCACGCACACCGGAACCAGTCTCGACCCCACACCGATCGCGGGTGATACTTTCCCCGTGTTGCCCCCGGCCGTCGAACTCTGGGGTGTCCGCTCGCAAACGGCGATCATCGCTGCCCTGAACGATAATACCAGTATTCTCGTTTATGCTGACGATGGCACCACTGAGCAGATCACCCTTAATGCCGGCCAGCAGTACGTCGTTACAGCCGGTATCAGTGCTGTAAACGGTGCCGGCAGTGCCCTACACGTGGTGTCAGACAAGCCCGTGGCAGCCCTTCAAATTGATGATGGCGACGGCATGGAATCGTCGACCTTCCTCGATCGTGGTCATCTGGCCACCACCCTGGGACTGCCCCATACGGCCGAATACCTCGCCGTCGTCTGTCCGAGTGCCGATACGACTATCACCGTCAACATCACAGGTCAGCCTGTGCAGACATTCATCTGCACGGCAAACGGCCAGAGTCCGGGCAAACTCCTCATCGATGCCGCTGTCACAGGCGGCCTGCTGGCTGGCAGCCACGTGGTGGGTTCTGCCCCGATTATGATTCAGTACGAAACGGCAGACACCAACGCAGAGAACAACCTGCTTGGCAACCCCCCACACTCCGCCTTGCCTCCGGTTGCCGTGCCGTATCTTGCCACCCCACCTTCGCAGGTCTACGACAGCAGCCTGATGCTCAGCGGCTTTACGGCTCCGTCGAGCGAAGTCAGGCTCTATGTGGACAATGTCCTCCAGACCAGCACTTTCAGCGCAGCGGACGGTTCGTTCAGCATCACCGCCACTCTCGATGCCGGTATCCGCTATCTGCAGGTCGTCACCTGGAATGGCTCGGAAGAATCCAGTCCTTCGGCCACATATCCTGTCGAGTACATTCCGCCAACCTCGATTGGTGTCGACCTTCAGGTCAGCACCATCAGCACGACGGTTGGCACGGCCGATATCGGCACGGTGGTACCGGTACACTTCGAGATCGTCAATCCCGGTGTCAACGATGCGGCTGATACCACGACCGGTATCTATCTCTCGACCGACCCGGTCATCACTGTCGATGACTACCTGATCAGTCAGCGCTGGACCGGTAGTATCATGGCTGGTGGATCCTATGTGGTCGATCAGGATGTATTGATCCCCGGCAAGGTGCCGCCCGGGATCTACTATATCGGTGCCATTGCTGATCTGCAGTCGGTCCAGCTCGAGGAAGACGAGAGCAACAACAGTCTCGCCGGTACAACCCTAACCCTGACCCAGAATGCAGATTTGATCGTTTCGGGGTTGAGTACCACAATGCCGGTTATTGATCTGGGTGAACCGCTTAGCCTCCATCTGGAAGTCACCAACCTGGGCACCAGCTATGTCGGCCAGTCCAAGACCGGGGTGTACCTGTCAACCGACAACATCATTACTGCTGATGACTATCGCATTGGCGAGAAATGGACCGGCGGGCTATATCCCGGGGATGTTGCGGTCTACGACGTCTCGTTCAAAGTCCCCGGCTCCGTACCACCCGGAACCTATTACCTTGGCGCAATTGCCGATCATCGGAACGAACAGACCGAGGTTGACGAAACCAACAACACGCTTGCGGCCAATAGCATTGAAGTCATCCAGATCACGGATCTGGTGCCCACCGTCCTGACACCGGCTCAGACGACTGTCGATTTGGGTGCTGATCTGGATGTTCATGTGGAAATCGCCAACCAGGGTAGCAGTTACGTTGGGCCATCGACAGCCGAGTTCTACCTATCGCCCGACCCGGTTATCACCCGCGATGACTACAAGCTGAGCAGCATGTGGACGAGCGGTCTCTATGCCGGCGGGGTCTTTGCCAAGGATTACATCGTCCGCATACGCAAGACAGTGCCACCCGGAACCTACTATCTTGGTGTAATAGCCGATGCGCTGGGCGAACATGCGGAACAGGATGAAACCAACAACACACTTGCAACGGCAACGATGACGGTGATCCAGATCACTGATCTGACAGTGAGTAACCTCACAACTACCCAGTCGGTCGTGGATCTTGGTGTGCCCTTCGACCTGCACTTCGAGGTCAATAACCTCGGCAGCAGCTATGTTGGTGAATCGAAAACCGGTATCTACCTGTCCACGGACAATGTCATCACACAGGACGACTACAGGATAAAGACCATCTGGATGCCTGGAATCTACGGGAACAGCTCAGTAAGCAAGGATGTGCTGGTCACTGCAGGCAGCAATATACCGCCGGGAACCTACTACATTGGCGCGATTGCCGATGACGCTGCAGAAAACGCTGAACAGGACGAGACCAACAACACTGCCGTTGGGCAGACACTCGACATTATCCAGGTAGTGGATTACCAGGCCAAGGCCGTAACGACAACTGCAACCACCGCCGAATGGGGACATTCCATAGATTTGCACGTCGAAATAGCCAACAACGGTAGTAGCCACGCGTACCATAATACGGCGATTGTCTATATCTCGAAGGATCAGACCATCACGACGGACGATATCCCTCTATACTGGATATGGCTGGAGGATATTGCCGGTGGGAGTACCTTTACGAAGGATCTGTCCATACCGCTGAAGAGCTGGAAGCGTTTTGTGCCCGGGGACTACTATCTCGGTGTGCTGATAGACCACGACAACGCTCTGACGGAAACAGATGAGTCCAACAATTCCCTCGCTGGCTCGTTGTTGACGATTACGCAGATTGCCGATATGAACCCGGTCACCGTCTCAACTCTCGATACGACGGTTTCCGTTGGTCAGGATATTACGGTACATATTGAGGTCGACAATCTTGGTACCAGTCTGGTCAACCAGTTTGGTGGTACGATCTATCTGTCTACCGATCAGGTCATCGATAGTAACGATATTCCGATCAAGAGCCTGTGGTTCGAGAACATCAATGGCCTTGAAAGATATACTGCTGATATCACCTTCCCGCTGGATAGCTGGAAGACCATTTCCCCTGGTCAGTATTACCTTGGCGTGACTGTTGATGACCAGAATGAAATCGCTGAAACGGACGAAACCAACAATGTCGTATCAGGAACGCTGATTACCGTTCAATAGCCTTTCTATTCTGTCGAAAGGAGAGTGCTTCCCCGAACAAAAGTGCCAATAGATGCCAAAACATGCTTATTCATGGCTGACAGTCATTGTCATCGCCATGATCATTCTTGCCTATGCCAGCTCTCGGGATACCGAACTGCAACGACTCATGCAAACCGGAAACGGTGTGGGAAGACTCGAATATCTCGATCCCGATCCGGCAGATCATTTCGCTGTTACTGAGCTGACTGAGCTGGATCACATCACCATTATCGAGTTCTATACTGAATCCTGCCCCGGCTGCAGGCGACTTAAAGCACATTACCAGAAATTTCTGCCCTTGCGCCCTGATATCGTTGTTAAACGTGTCAGAATGCCCGATGACTGGACCCCGGAATGGGCATACAATCGTTTTCACCTCGATATCGGTGCCACTCCCCACATCCTGATCTTCGATACCAACGGAAAGCTGATCGCCGCCGATACCGGCTTGGACAAGGATGGATTCGATCTGCTCTACAAATGGATGAACGCAGAATTACGCCAGAAATGGAATCGTCAACACCAGCCATGATCCATCCTGCTTCTCATATCTTCCAGGGAACAACTTCCGCCCAATGTCATAGTGTCATTACTTGATTGCACTTGATTTTCTGCACTCCAGATGTAGAATTAAACGTACTGCGGGTGTTACAAACTGGTGTTACATGTAACCACCGGCAGGGATAAAACGGAATATAAAACAATCGCTTAGATTGCATCTCGTTGAATCCCACCCTCTCCGCCATGTAACACCAATACCCCAAGCAACTCAAAAGCTTAGGGTTTTTCGTATCACCGCACCCCGCCGGGGTGTTACATTCTGGTGATACAACCGGTTAACACCCGCAACCCGCCACAACGACTGCACCCGGTTCAACATACCATCGACTGAAGGTCATTCCGAAGCCGAGCCTCCTACCCGACTGGCATCCGGATCAGCGACGCCAATCTACCCGGCCCATGGCAATACGATACGGCCAACGCCCTGCAAGGTTACGGCGACGTCACCCTGGGATACGACGCCAACGGCAGTCTCACCAGCCGGACGGTCAACGGCCAGACCACCACCTACGTCTACAATCTCGAAAACCGCCTCAGCGCAGTCCGGGACAATAGTGGCGCAACGGTCGCGACCTATGGGTACGATCCCTTCGGCCGGCGGCTGTGGAAAGAGGTAGGGGGCAATCGCACGTACTTCGTCTATAGCGAGGAAGGTCTTGTCGCCGAGCTGGATGCCAGTGGTGCGGTGGTTCAGAGCTATGGGTATGTGCCGCAGAGTGCCTACGGTACCGCGCCTCTTTACACACGCACCTCGGCAGGGTATGCGTATTACCAGCTTGACCATCTGGGGACGCCGCAGGTGTTGGTGGACAAGAGCGGGAAGGTTGTTTGGCAGGGGAGGGCGCGGGCGTTTGGGGAGACGGCCGAGATTGTGAGTGAGGTTTCGAATCCGTTGCGGTTTCCGGGGCAGTATAAGGATCAGGAGACAGGATTGTACTACAACTATTTTCGGTATTATGACCCTGAGACTGGGAGGTATGTGACGAGTGATCCGATTGGGTTGGGTGGCGGACTCAATACGTATGCGCATGTATATGAGAATCCGTTGAGATATTTTGATTCCCTTGGTCTTTTTAGTTGCTTAAAAAATGGAAAGGTAAACCCGACTGGCATGCCCTCAACAGCAGCGGAGGGCGCAGCAGCATGGGCGCAATATCAGTATGAAATTGGCTCAAAGGATTTTACTCTGGATTCAAGCGCCTTGCCAGACTGTGGCGGTTCAGGAAAATATAAATGTAATTGTTTTGTTAAACACGCTTATCAGGAAGGAGGAAATATATCATATGAAAACTTACCGAAACATTATTATAATGACAAACCTAGCAAGTATTTTGCGACAGCTAATGAGCTTGCAGATGACGATCTAAATAAAAACATCCTAGGAAAAGGAAAAGGCTCGAGGGGCAATATAGTTATATGGCCGAAGAAAGGTGATAGTGGCCATGCGGGAATAGTTGGTTGCGATGGAAAAATATATAGTGCAGTTAAGGATGGTATTGCTAGATGGAATCGTGATTATAGTTTATCCCAGTTTACTCGTTATACCTTAACGGGGAGAAAGTATATAAAACATGCTGCAATGGTCAGAGTGAATAGCATTGAAAATACAATTAACAATACTAATATCGATTTTTGCTTTCAATATAACATTGGCAAATGAACAACCGCCTTTTGGTATTGAAAGTAGTAAATGGTTTGCGCCATGGGAGAGAATTAATGCCTTTGCCATTATAAATAATAAAAAATATCCTATTTACAGAGATCCTAGGTTTCATACTAATTTATTAGTAATGGACCGCAAGAATTGCTGGATTATTAGAACGGATGAGAAAAAAGTAATAACTGCAGGCTGTGGTATTTTTAAAACAAAAAATAATACTGTATCTTTATCAGCAGTTAACGCAGATATAGCTGACGTTTATTGGGATGATAACGGAAGGATAGTAGGTTATGCGTGGGAAGACATAATCTTTGATTGTGGGTCGTTATTTACAATCTTGTTTCGAAGGCCAAAATTCTATAAAAATAGAATTTTATTTGGAGGATGCGATGATCAAGGTATGATTGAAGTTTTCTTGCGCAAAAAGAAGGAATAGGTGTCAGAGACCAATTCTTTCTAATATAATGCGTAAAATATAGGACGCCCACATATGAGATATATAGGACACCCACATTTTGAAACACCGAAACAGCCTGACCCTCGGCAATATGAGCAGCTTCACATGAATTCGAAGAGCAAAACAGCGCGAAATTAGCTCGTCCAATCATTCCCCATCATGGGAAATGACCGTTTTACAAAAACCAGACGAGTGAGAACCCTGGTCAAGCACCAGAGAACATTTATCGTGGGATTAGGAAAAGTCTTAGACCGGGGATGGCCTGTAGAACTGCAGGCAGCGGGAAATGCCGTGGAACCATCTGATACCGGTTATCTCTGCCAGTTCCCGAAGTTTCCTGACTGGGCCCATTACCCGCCGGTAACGACTCTCGAACTGGCAGACAGAATCCAGCCAGTTTTCGGGTTCGACACCGAGCCGAAGTAAAATGGGGGCCAAATCTTCAGGGATGGCGCCTCGCTTGTCCTCACGCACGGCTCGACCGGTCCAGTCCACCAGGGACAGATAGTCCAGGAAATCGAAGGGCAGGGCGAAGTCGGGAGCATTCGGCTGCTCGTTTCCGGAGAACGGCAGAAGATGAGAGGGTGAATGACGGATATCTGCGTCGTTTGGTTTTTCGGGACTGCGTGAATCTGTATTGGAGCTCTGGATCCGCTCGAACAGGGAAGTATATTCGGACGTCTCCGGTGTTTCCGCCATCCCGGCCCGGATTGGATTCAGATCCACATAAGCCATGCAGGCGAGCACGGCTGCCTCGTCAAGCAAGGCCTGGCTCTTGAAACGACCTTCCCAGAAGCGGCCAGTGCAGCCATCCTCGGCATTGGCCAGGCGGGCGATATGCTCGTTGAGACACCTCATGTACCAGAGCCCTAAATAGGACACCCACATATTGAAACTCAGAAACTGCCTGCCCACCAACATCCTGAGCAGATTCACATCAAGTAGAGGCGCAAAAAGGTGTGAAACTGGCTCATCCAATCCTTTCCGATCATGCGAAATGACTGTTTTACAAAAGACAGACGAGAGAGAACCCTAGTCAAACACCAGAGAACAATCGGTGAAGGAGAAGTATCAGGTCGGGGATGGCCTGTAGAACTGCAGGCAGCGGGAAATGCCGTGGAACCATCTGATCCCGGTTGCCTCTGCCAGCTCCCGAAGTGTCTTGACTGGGCCTATTACCCGCCGGTAACGGCTCTCGAACTGGCACACTGAATCCAGCCAGTTTTCGGGTTCGACACCGAGCCGAAGTAAAATGGGGGCCAAATCTTCAGGGATGGCCCCTCGCTTGTCCTCACGCACGGCTCGACCGGTCCAGTCCACCAGGGACAGATAGTCCAGGAAATCGAAGGGCAGGGCGGAGTCAGGAGCATCCGGTTGCTCGTTTCCGGAGAACGGCAGAAGATGAGAGGGTGAATGTCGGATATCTG
>Ga0256832_1002876_pt1 | contig 11746 bp, 11 predicted proteins | sample 134614metaG_FD_190534 | JGI IMG/M metagenome (GOLD analysis project Ga0256832, IMG submission 190534) | Hydrothermal vent microbial communities from Lau Basin, Pacific Ocean - 134-614 | ecosystem: Environmental > Aquatic > Marine > Hydrothermal vents | place: Pacific Ocean: Lau Basin | collected... | reverse complement strand
AGCCCTCGCGCTGCAGGGCGTCGTCCTCCACCGCCCCGGTGCGCACCTTCAGGTTGGGCAGCTGCAGCTCCTCCCACAGCCAGTCCACGATGTCGTCCACCTTCAGCTCCAGCAGGAATTCCACCCCGCCGTCGCCCTCGCCGCTGCCCTCCTTGCCGCCGCCCTGGCCCGGCCGGCCGCGGCGCAGCACGTCGCCGGGGCGCACCTGGCCCTGCCCCACGCCCTCCTGGCGGCGGCCCGGCAACAGGCGGAAGCGGTAATGCTCCAGAAAGCGCACCGGCACCTGCACGCGGCGCTGGCCGCTGCCGCCCAGCACGTCGGCGCGCGAGATGAGGTCCGGCAGCTGGCGGCGCACCGCCTCACGCACCTTCTCGTTGTGGCGCAGCCAGTCGCGCGCGCCGCGCGAGAACAGGTCGTACCAGCGGCCAGAGAGGGGGGTCCCGATGTCCGGCATGGCCCTACTCCTGGCTCAGCAGCGTGGTGACGTAATTGAGCGCCTCGCGCGCGCTGTGCTCGTCGTAGCCGTACTCGTCCACCAGGCGCTGCTGCACCACGGAGATCTTCTTGCGCACCTCCTCGTCCGGGCGCGCCGAGGAGGTGACCAGGCGCAGCACGTCGCGCCGCTCCTCGAACAGGTACTGCTCGATGGCCTCGTGCAGGCGCGCGTGGCTGTCCAGGGTGAAGCGCCGGCCGGCCTTGTAGGCCACCATGGCCTTGCGCACCACCTCCTGGCGGAAGGACAGCTTGCCGCTCTCGGAGATGCGGATCTGCTCCTCCACCTGACGCAGGAAACGCTCGTCGGGCGGGCGCGTCTCGCCGGTGATGGGGTCGGTCACCTCGCGCCGGTCCAGGGAGGCCTCCACCTCGTCCAGGTACTTGTCCAGCAGCTGCTGGGCCTCGTCCTCGAAGGAGGCGAACAGGGCCTTGTGCACGTCCTCCTTCACCCAGCGGTTGTAGAAGTCCTTGCGCACCGCCACCAGGTGCTCGATCCACTGCCGCTTCTGCTTGCCGTCCATGCGCGCGTCGGCCTCGATGGCGTCCTTGAGGGCCAGCAGCACCTCCATGCTGGTCAGGCTGCGCGCCTCGGAGCGGGTGATGGCGGTGGACAGGGCGTTGATGACGAAGCGCGGGCTGACGCCGGTCAGGCCCTCGTCCGGCTGGGCGGCGCGCAGGCGCTCCACCTCGTTCTCGGAAAAGCCCTCCACGTCCTCGCCAGCGTACAGGCGCAGCTTCTTGGTCAGGTCCAGGTCCTCGCGCTCGGGCGGCTTGAGGCGCGTGAACACGGCGAACACCGCCGCCACCGCCAGGGCGTGCGGGTCCAGATGCACGTCGCGCAGGGCCGGCGCGGCGGACACCATCTTCTGGTAGATGCGCGCCTCGTCCTTGTAGGACAGGGTGTAGGGCACCTGCACGATGACCATGCGGTCCAGCAGGGCCTCGTTCTCCTTCTCCTGGATGAACTTGTGGAACTCGGCCAGGTTGGTGTGCGCCAGGATGGTCTCGTCCACGTGGATGAGCGGGAAGCGCGACACCTTGACGTTCTTCTCCTGGGTCAGGGTGAGCAGCAGGTACAGGAACTCGCGCTTGACCTTGAGGATCTCGATCATCTCCAGCAGGCCGCGGCTGGCGGCGTACACCGCCCCCGACCAGGACCAGGCGCGCGGGTCGCCCTCGTCGCCGATCTCGGCCACCTTGGACAGGTCCACCGAGCCCACCAGGTCGGCGATGTCGGCCGTGGTGGGGTCGTGCGGGGCGTAGGTGCCCACCCCCACCCGGTTGGCCTCCGACAGGAAGATGCGCTCCACCGGAAACTGCATGAAGTCGCCGTCGAACTCCTCCTCCAGCCGGGTGCGCGAATGGGGGCTCAGCTCGCCCTCGATCTCCACTCCGTAGGTCTCGCGGAACTCGCCGCGCAGGCTGGCCGGGATCAGGTTGAGCGGGTTCTCGTGCAGGGGCGAGCCCTTGAGGGCGTACAGCGCCCCCTCGTCGGTGTGGCTGTACTCCTCCAGCGCCCGCTTGAGCAGGATGACCAGACTGGACTTGCCGCCCGAGGGCGGGCCCAGCAGCAGCAGCAGGCGCCGCCCCACCTCGGAGCCGGCGCTGGCCGCCTTGAAATACTCCGCAATGCGCTCCAGCGCGCCGTCGATGCCGAACAGCTCCTGCCGGAACAGGGCCGTGGGCAGCCCGGCATCGTCCTCGCCGGCCTGGCGTGCATGCCAGCGCAGCATGTCCCAGATGTACGCGTGGCTGGTACGCGCGTAGCGCGCGGGATCGGTGGGCAGCACCTCCTCCAGGAACTGCCCGAAAGTGCCTTCCCAATGGCGTGCCCGGTGGTCCTTCGTGTAACTGCGCAGGGCGCCGAGAAAGCTCTCGCGGCCCGCCGCACCTTGGGAACTCGACACGAACTCACCTCCGCAAAATCGCTGTCATTGGCCTCGGCCGCGCCCCGCCCGGGCGCCGGCCACCATTCTCTCTGAGTATAGAACCGGGCCACCGGTTCGCCCGGTCGTCCCCGCCGGCGATGGGCAGGTTGGGCAATCCGTCACGTCCCGGCCGATGCCCGCGGCCACGCACCACGGGGCCCGGGCCGTCGCTTTGTCGGCCGTGCGGGTGATGTCGCCGGTGGCGGGGAAAAGGTGCGCTACGACGCTGCGGGGGAGGGAGCAGAGGCGAAGGCAGGGGAAAGAGGGGGGCACCTCCCTGTGCCACTCGTACGATCGGGCCATCCGCGCTGCCCTCGCCACGATGTGACAGAAACTTTACAGGCGGGTTCCCCGTCGGCCATGTCCTGTAACAGAAACGAACATCAGGGCAGACCCTCCCAGGGATCGTGCGCCGCCGGCTGCGCCGCGGCGGGGGCGCGCTCCGGTTCCGGCCGGCGACCGGCGGCCAGGGCGTCCATGTCGCGCGCCATGCGCCGGGCGTCCTCGGCAAGGGCCTGCTCTACCCGCCCCACGCGGCGGGTGTGGGCCACGTTCCACATCTCGCCGGCGTTGCGCACGATGCGCGGCGTGATGAGCACCACCGTCTCGGTGTTGACGTGCCGCTCGGCCCGGTTGGCGAACAGGCGCCCCATGAACGGCACGTCGCCCAGCACCGGCACCCCCTCGCGGCTCTCCTCCTGGCTGCGCTTGATGAGCCCGCCGATGAACACCGTCTGGCCGTCGTCCACCAGCATCTGGGTGGTGACTTCGGTGGTGGTCTGGGAGGGGATGCCGTCGTCGGACACCGAGCCGGTGCTCACCTCGGGGTGGATCTTGAGCAGGATGCGGTCGTCGGCGTCCACCGAGGCGGTCACCTTGAGAATGACGCCCGACTCCAGGAACTCCACCGACTCGCTGGTGACCTGGTTGATGGTGGTGGTGACGCGGTAGCCCAGCCGGTTGCCGATGATGGCCTGCGCCTCCTGGTTCTCCAGCGCCAGCAGCTTGGGGGTGGACAGGGTGCGCAGCCGGCCGCGCGCCTTGAGCGTGTCCAGCAGCAGCTTGAGGTTCCGGTTTGCCAGCTGCACGAAGAAGCCGGCCGCGCCGGGCGCCGCCAGCCCCTGCACGCCCACTGCGCCATCCCCGCCGCTGGCCGTGAACAGCTTGCTCCAGTCCAGCCCGTAGGACTCGCTGTCGCGCAGGGTGACCTCCAGGATGCGCGCCTCGATGAGGATCTGGCGCGGGCGGCGGTCCACCTCGCGCAGCAGCAGCTCGATGCGGCGCACGAACTCCGGCCGGTCCTCCACCACCAGCAGATTGCGCTCCGGCAGCAGGGTGATCTTGCCGTAGGCCGACAGGTGCTTCTTGAGGATGCCGGCCACCACGCGCGGGTCGGTGTACTGCACCTTGAAGGTGCGCAGCCGGGTCACGCCGCCGAAGGCGTACTTGCCCACCTCCGCGCGCGGCACCACGAAATAGCTGCCGTGGCGGCGCTCCACGGCGAAGCCGCCGGCCGCGGCGATGGCGCGGATGGCCTCGTCCACGTACATGTCGTACAGGTTGACGGTCACCTTGCCGCGCACCGCGTCCGACAGCACGATGTTGACCCGCTGCGAGCGGCTCAGCATCTCCATCGCCTCGCGGATGTCGATGTCCTCGATGGTCAGCGTCACCTTGCCCGGCCCGCCCGCCGCCGGCCCCGCCAGCAGCAGCCACAGGCCCAGCAGCAGGCCGCTCCACAGTCCCTTTCCGTTCACGTCGCCTCCCTGGCGTTGCTCATTGCCCGCCGCCCGCGTCCATGGTGAGCACCAGGCGCCGCCCGCCGCGCGCCAGCACCGCCCGGCCCGGCCCCACCTCGCGCAGCGTGTAGCCGGCCACCTGCTCGCCCACCGCCACCAGCCGCCCGTCGATGCGCGCCAGCGACCGCGCGCCCAGCACCACCCCTTGCAGGCGCCGTGGCGCCGGCCGTGCCGGCGCGGCCGATGCCGCCACCGCCGCGGCGCGCGCGCGGGCCGGGCGCTGGAAGGGGTCGCGCAGGCCGTCGGCGGCAGCCAGCGCGGCCAGCAGGGTCAGGCCCAGGGTCAGCGCGGCCCTCACGGCGCGCCCTCCGGGCTCACCACCAGCGCCTCCAGCTGCAGGCGCCGGCGTCCGCCGGGCCCGTCCGGGGCCAGCGTGAAGCCCTGCACCAGCAGCGGACCGGGCATCTCGTGCACGGCCTGCAGCCAGGCCACCAGCGCCCCGTAGCGGCCCGCCACGCTGGCCTGCAGGCGTCGGCCGTGGAAGCCGTCCAGCTCGGCGCGGCCGCCCGGCGCCACTCCCAGCAGCGTCACGCCGTGGCGCAGGGCCAGCGCCTGCAGCCGCGCCAGCAGGGCCTCGCTGTCCGGCGCCGGCGGCAGGGCCGCCGCCAGCCGCGCCGCCAGGTCCGCCACCTCGCGCTGGCGCGCGGCCAGCGCGGCGGCCGGATCGGGCTGGCGCTGCAGGGTCAGCGACAGGCGCGCGATCTCCTGCCGCAGCCGGCCCACCTCCCGCCACTGCGGCAGCAGCAGCTGTGTCACCAGCAGGGCCGCCAGCAGCACCAGCCCGCCGCCCAGCAGCAGGGCCCGCTGGCGCCCGTCCAGGGCCGGCCAGCGGCTCACCGGCCGCCCTCCCCCGCCGCGCCCAGCGCCACCTCGGCCTCGAAGGCGATGAGCCGTTCGCGGCCGTGGCGCAGGCTGCGCGTGCGCAGCACGGTCACCGAGCGCACCAGCGGCCGGGCGCGCAGCCGCTCGGCCACCGCCGACAGCACCGAGTGGTCGGCGGCCCGCCCGCTCAGGCTCAGGCGGGCCCGCGCCGCATCGGCCGGGTCGCGGCGGAAGGCCAGCCGCTCCAGCCACAGGTCGGTCTCGCCCAGGGCCGCCGACAGGCTGCGCAGGGTGGCGGCCGGCGTCACCGTGCCGTGCAGCCGCTGCCAGGCCGTCCAGCGCGCGCGCAGGGCGTCGCGGCGGCGGGTGGCGGCGGCCAGCGCCGCCCCCTGCCGGCCGGCCTCGGCCTGGGCCGCCTGCAGCTCGGCCAGGCGCGCGCCCAGCCGGGCCTGCCAGGCGTGCAGCCCGCCCCACAGCAGGGCCACCGCCAGCCCCAGCGCGGCCAGCCGGCGGCCCAGGCGCAGCGCCAGCCGGCGGCGCGCCAGGCGCGCGCGGTAGTCGGCCGGGATCAGGTCAATCTCCATCGCCCGCCTCCAGGCCGCGCAGGGCCAGGCCCGCCGCCAGCGCCAGCCACGGCCCCTCCGCCGCCGCGCAGGCCGGCGCGTCGTCCACCGGCGCGAAGGCGGCCAGCGGGTCGAGCAGGCCCACCGGGATGTGCACCAGGTCGGACAGCAGGGCCACCAGCCCGCGCCAGTCGGCCAGGGCCCCCAGCACGTGGATGCGCTGCACGGGCGCGCCGCGCGTCTCGGCGGCGGCGTAGATGAGGGCCTGGTTGATGGCCTCGCGCAGCCGGGCCAGCTGCGGCTTGACGATGTCGCGCAGGGTGGCGGCCACCTCGTCGCCCGACACCAGCAGGCCCGCCTCGGGGGCCGGCGGCGCGTCGGCCAGCCCGTAGCCGCGCACCAGCTCGCGGGCCTGCTCGGCAGTGGTGTCCAGGGCCTCGGCGATGGACCGCAGCAGGCCCTCCTCGCCCAGCGCCAGGCGCTGGTCGAACAGCAGGCGGCGGCCGGACAGCATGGTCAGCCAGCTGGCGGTGCGGCCGAAGTTGAGCACCAGCACGTTGTCGTGGCGGCCGGGGGGCATCATGGCCGCCACCAGCCGGCGCAGGGCCAGCGGGCCGATCTCCAGGTGCGAAACCTGCACGCCGGCGCGCCGCCAGGCCTCCAGCCAGTCCACCACCTCGGCGCGGCCGGCCACCGCCACCAGCGCGGCGTGGCCGCCGTCGTCGGTGCGGGTGCGGATGGGCAGGTAGTCGATGACGTGCTCGGCCAGGGCGCCCTCCAGGCGGTCGGCCATGGCCGCCAGCACGGCCTCGTCGTGGCTCTGCGCGGCGTGCAGCTCGTACTGCACCGACAGCACGCGCACGCGGTCCGGCGGCAGCAGGGTCACCACCGGCGGCCACGGCCCGCCCGGCAGGGCCTCGCGCAGCAGGGCGCGCAGGCGGCGGGGCTGCGCCAGCAGCTCGGCGCGCGGGCCGGCGTAGCGTCGCACCGCGCAGTGCAGGCGCACCAGCTCGCCGTCCGGGGTGCGCGCGAAGCGCAGCACGCGCAGCGCCTCCTCGCCCAGCTCCACGCCCAGCGGGCCGGGCCGCAGCCGGGCGGGCGCCGGCGCGGCGCGGCGGCGTGCGATGGATGGCCACATGTGTCGCAAACGATTCCCTGTTCGCTCGATGGTCGGGCACCGGCCGCCTGCCGGTGCGCTCGCGGTCGATTGTTGGCGGCCGGCCGGGCGCGCTGAAGGACGCAGGTCCGGTTTCCGCCGCAGGCCGGCGGCGCGCCGGGACGAACGGCCGCTCCCGTCCGGCGGGAGGCCGTCAGGGCATGGCGGTGCAGGGCAGCAGCAGGCGCAGCGAATCCAGCGCCAGGTATTCGTTCTTGCCGCCATAGCCGGCCACGATGCGCAGGCGCAGCTGCACGGGCGCGCCAGTCCACCCGGCCAGGTCCAGGTCCAGGGTGCCGCTGCTGCCGCCGCTGAGGGTGGAGAAGTCCTGCAGGGTCGCCCACTGCAGGCCGTCGCGCGAGACCTCCAGCACGGCCCGGTCGCTGCCGCTGTCCACGCCCTCGCCCAGCGCGTAGCGCAGCTGCAGGCGGGCGCGGGTCACGCCGCTCAGGTCGGCGCCGCGCGCCAGGCTGGGCTGGCCGGCGGTGTCGGGCCGGTCGTCCAGGCGCAGCTCGCCGCCGCTGATCCGCACGTTGCCGTCGGCCGGTCCGGCGCCGGCGCCGTCCACCTCCTGCCAGTCGCCGGCGAAGGGCAGCGCGCCGTCGTTATTGGCGAAGGACACGGTGTCGAAGCGGTCGGCCATGGCCGGCGCGCAGCGCGCCCAGGCCAGGGTGCGCCCGAGCAGCAGTTCGCCGTCGCCGCTCAGGCGGCGCCAGTCGAGGCCGCTGCCGTCGGGACCGGGGAACAGCAGGGCGCGCCGCGCCGGGGCCGGGCTGCCGTCACGCCGCGCCGCGCCGGCCTCCAGGGTGGCCAGGGCCGCCGTGCCGCCGCTCTCCAGCAGGCCACGCAGGGCCGCCGCGCCATCCGGCCAGGTGGCGAGCGTCACGGCGGCGTCGGCCACGGCGCGGGGGCCGGCCGGCCACAGGCCGCTCACCGGGTGGTCGCTGGCGTTCAGGTCCAGGGCGTCGGCCACCACCGTGCCGCCGGCATCGGCCAGCCCCAGCGGCGCGGCCTGCCCGGGCGCCTCGTTGACCACGCCCAGCAGGGTGTCGCGCAGGCGGGTGCCGAGCGTGGCGCCGTCGGCGCTGCCGGCGATCCACACCACGTCGCTGGCGGCCAGGGCGGCGTCGAACTCGGCCTGCTCCGCGCCGTCGTCGATGCGCTGCACCGTGTAGCCCCAGCGCGCCAGGGCGGCCGCCCGCTGGTCGTCCTGGGCGGTGGGGCTGGCGGGGTCGCCCACCACCAGCAGCACCCGCCCTTCCCCATCCGGCAGGGCGCAGGCCGTGCCGCAGGGACAGGCCAGGGTGAGCAGCAGGCGGGGATGATGATCGGTGTCGGCGCTGTCGCTGCTCACGAAGCGGGCCCCCTCCACGGTGCCCGTGGCGGCGCGCAGCAGCAGGCCGTGGTTGGCCCAGCGGCCGACGCGCCAGCCCTGCACCAGTTCGGTGATGTCCCACTGCACCCAGCGCGGCGTGGCGTCGGCCAGCTCGGCGGCGGCCAGCGGCGCGGGGTCGAAGTCGCCGCCGGCGCTCTGCCAGTCGTTGCTGCCGTCCAGGGTGGCCCAGGTGGCGCCGGGCGCGGCGGGCCTGGCCCCGTCCTCGGCGCCCTCCGCCCAGGGCCGCACGCGGGTGGTGCGGGACCACCAGCTGCCGCTGGTGACCGGCGTGTCCACCACCCGCATGACCTCGAAGCGGGCCGCCTGCAGGCGGGTGGCATCGTGCAGGTACAGGGCCAGGCGCGCCGCGACCACCCGCGCGCCGGGCGGGATGGCGGCCAGGTCGAAGCGCAGCAGGGCGTGCTGCATGGCGGTGTTGGACACCACCAGCCAGGGCGCGGCGCCGTAGTTGGCCTCCATGTCCAGCGAATCCAGCCAGGTGTCGTCCAGGGCGGCGGGGCCGGGCTGGCGCAGCACGCTGAGCGGCGCCTGGAAGCGCGGCACGGCCCGGGCGCTGCGCACCGCCTCGCCGCCGTCGGCCAGGCGGCCGGTGGCCACCAGGTCGGCCGTCCGCGAGACCGGCCCGTCGGCCACCTGCACCACCAGGCGCGGGCGCTGCGCGGGGTCGGCCCACTCGCGGCTGGCCAGCGTCCAGGGCGCGCCGTCGGCCGGCACGCGCAGCAGGAAGCCGTCGGCCGGCAGGGCGCCGTTGACCCAGGCCTGCACCCAGGGGGTCACGTTGAGCGCCACGTCGGCCGGGCCGGCCACGGGCGGCACGGCGGCCAGCCCCTGCGGCCCGACGCGGGCCTCGCCCAGCGTGGCCCAGTCGGCATCGGCCTCGGTCCAGGCGCGCGCGGCGCGGTGCAGGCGCAATGGCTGCTCGGGGTCGCCGGCCAGCACGTGCAGGTGCAGGGTGGCGGCGGCGATGCGCGCCCCGGCCGGCAACACACTGGTGTCGAAGCGCAGCAGGGCCTGGCGGCGCTGGCCGCTGCCGACGCGCAGGGCCAGCTGGTCGTCACCGCCGTGGGTGGCGGTGGGCGCCTGCTCGTCCAGCCAGGTGTCGGCGCTGGCCGTCAGGGTGTATTCGCTGATGGCCGGGGCGCGATCGGGGGTGAGAGTGGCCCGGTAGCTGTCGGCCCCGAAGGGGGTGGCCGGCAGGTCGGCCAGCGGCCCGCAGTGGGCGCGCGCCAGCCGCCAGCGGGCGTGGGCCAGGCCGGCCTCGGCCACCAGCGCGGCGCGCCGCGCCCGCGCGTCGTCACCGTCGGCCTGCAGGGGGGCGATGGCAACCAGGCGGGCCGCCAGGGCCAGCGCGCCGAGCAGGGTCAGCAGCGCCAGCACGGCCAGGAACACCACCCCGCGCTGGGCCGTCATGCCCCCTCTCCCAGCGGCTCGCGCGTCTGCAGGGCGTGGCGCACGCCGTCCACGGTGAACTCCAGCCGCAGCAGCACCCAGGGCCGCGCCGGCGTGGCGCCGGGCAGGCGCTCCACGCGCAGGCGGTCGATGCCGCGGGCGATCACCTCGTCCACGGTGTCGCGCCCGTCCACCACGCCGTCGCCGGTCACGTCCCAGGGCACCGGGGCGCGCTGGTGCAGGGTGCCGTCGGCGGTGTCCAGGTAGAACAGCAGCACGTCCCGGCCGTCCTCGTCCACCTGGCCGTCCTCATCGTCGTCGGCGGCGCTGCCCTCGTCCACCAGGCCGTCGCCGTCGTCGTCCACCCCGGCCAGGCCCGGCTGGCCGTCGCCGTTGCGGTCGGCGGGCGGGTCCTCGTCCACCAGGCCGTCACCGTCGTTGTCCAGCCCGTCCAGCGGGTCCTCGTCCGCCTCGCGGTCGTTGCTCTCGTCGTCGTCGGCCACCGGCGAGAGAAAGAAATCGCGCAGGCCGTTGCCGTCGTCGTCGATGTCGCGCACGCCCGGCTTGCCGTCGTTGCCGGCGTCGGCCGGGGGGTCCTCGTCCACCCGCCCGTCGCGGTCGTTGTCGGCGTCGGGGAAGCCGTCGCCGTCCAGATCCCAGGACAGCGGCAGCAGCACGGCCAGCACGGCGTGCGGGCCGGAGCTGTCATTGGGTGTCTCATCGCTGTCGCGCACGTGCTCCGGCCGCGCTGTGGCGGGCTGGTCGGCGGTGGGGATGAGCAGGCCGCGCCCCGTGCGCACGGCGCGCGCCATGTCGGCCAGGGCCGCGCGCGCCTCGCGCAGCGGCGCGCTGCGCGCCTGCGCCGTGTCGTAGGCCCGCCAGGCGTTGCCGGCCACCTCCGCCAGCCCGCGCAGCAGCAGCGCCGTCAGGGCCAGGGCCAGCAGCATCTCCGCCAGGATCTGGCCGCGCTGCCGCCTCATGGCGCCGCCAGCAGGGTGGTGGCCACCAGGGGGGTGCCGGCCAGGCGCACCGACAGCCACAGCAGACGCCCGTCGCCACCGCCGGCGAAGGGGTCGCCGCCGCTCTCCGCCGCCGCCCCGTCGTAGCGGGCCAGGAACACCTGGCGCGTGAGCTGGCGCCCGTCGGGGGTGGTGAGGGTGTCGCTGTAGGCGGTGGGCACCGTGGGCCCACCGGCGGCGTCGGCCGTGGCCAGCAGCTCGGCCCAGGGACGCGCGCGCACCGCCGCCAGCTTGTCGCCCAGGAAGGCGCGGTCGGCCGCCAGCGCGGGGGCGGCGGCACTGGCGGCCAGCGCCGCGCGCAGCCCCTCCAGCGCCGGCCACAGGCACAGCGACAGCAGCACGGTGGCGGCCATCACCTCCACCAGTGACAGGCCGCGCTGGCGCCGCGCCCCGCTCACTGCACCACCACCCGGCCGCTCACCGGCAGCACGCCGATGGTGCGCCGCGCCACGCCGTCGGTGACCACCAGCGCCGCGCCCTCCAGCAGGCGGGGCGCACCGTCCTGCAGCCACGCGGCGGCGCCGGTGGGCAGGAAGTGCAGCTCCCACTGCGGGCTGCCCAGGCCCCGGAAGCGGAACGGCGCGCTGGTGGTGTCGAGGCGCAGGTCGCGGGCCGGGGCGGTGCCGCTCAGGTCGAAGGCGTAGGGCTGGCCGGTGAGCGGGTCGGTCACATCCAGGGCGCGGCCGAAGGGGCTGGCCTCGCCGGTGACGCGGTACACGGTCACTTCGCGCCCTTCGGCCACCTGGCCGAGGGGATCGAACAACACGCCGTGGGGCTGGCCGCTGCGCACGGCGGCGTCACGGGCGAAGCGCAGGGCGGTGGCGATGCGCGCCGCGGCCAGTTCCAGGCGCGGCGCGCGGGAAGCAGAAAGCGTGGGGAGGGCCGCCAGGGCGGCCATCCCCACCAGGGCGATGACGAGCGTCATCTCGATCAGGCTGAAGCCGCGCCTGTTGTTGTGGTTGTGGGGCGCACCTGACCGCATCGGGCTGGGGGGCAAGGAATCGGTGTGGCGAGCGGCGCGGCCTAGCGGTCGTCGTAGTCGGTGTGGTTGGCGATGAACTTGCCGGTGACCACGTCGAACTTCCAGCCGCCGGTGGTGCCACTGGCGGTCATGTTGAGGTCGCCGGCGGTGACGATCTCCAGCGCGTTGCTGCCGGTCATGGGGTTGGACGGCAGGCT
>Ga0256832_1002875_pt1 | contig 11750 bp, 11 predicted proteins | sample 134614metaG_FD_190534 | JGI IMG/M metagenome (GOLD analysis project Ga0256832, IMG submission 190534) | Hydrothermal vent microbial communities from Lau Basin, Pacific Ocean - 134-614 | ecosystem: Environmental > Aquatic > Marine > Hydrothermal vents | place: Pacific Ocean: Lau Basin | collected... | reverse complement strand
CGGCTTTGTATGGGTTTTTTTAATAAATTTAATCTACTTCATAAGTTTGTCCTGAGAATAATAAGTCGTTGAAACTTTTAATCGGATTAACTTCTTTAGCGTATTCGGTGGCTTTAGCTTCCCGTTCTTCAAGTGTTGGCTCTTCAACCGCTCTGATAACCCCCATAACAACAGGCGCTTTCATGTTGATTAATGCTAAATGCAGCGTTGGGTCTTTTTCTTTGGCATCATGTACTAAGATGTCATCTTCGGTGATGCCGTTTTCTCCTATCTTGACGACTTTCAGTTTCATGCCGTCCAAGATAATGCCTTTGTCTTTGTTTTTGCCAAAAATCATGGGTTTGCCGTGTTCAACAACCAATTGAGCATCGTCTTTAACCGATTTGTCTGCAATATCTTTATAAGCACCATCATTAAAAATAACACAATTTTGTAATACTTCTACTAATGAAAAGCCCTTGTGCTTATCTGCTTCAATATACAATTTAGTTTGTAATTTGGCATCATTACCGGCAACACGGGCAAAGAATTTAGCTTGTGCGCCAATGGCTAATTCGCCCGGATGAAAAGGCGCTTGCACGTTGCCATAAGGTGACGATTTGGTTTTTTGTCCCAATAATGAAGTGGGCGAAAATTGTCCTTTGGTCAATCCGTAAATTTCGTTATTAAATAAGATATAATTCAAATCTATATTTCGACGAATGGCATGTATAAAATGGTTACCGCCAATAGCCATGGCATCACCGTCTCCGGAAGCCACCCAAACGCTGAGGTTAGGATTGGCTAATTTAGTTCCGGTTGCAATGGCGGCTGCCCGTCCGTGAATACCGTGAATACCGTAATTGTCCATATAATAAGGAAAACGCGATGAACAACCGATACCGGAAATGAATACAATATCTTCTTTTTTCTTGCCTATTTCAGGAAGCGCTTTTTGAATGGAGCGCAGAATGACATAATCGTCACAACCCGGACACCATCTGACATCTTGGTCGCTGGCAAAATCTTTAAATGTATATTTGATATTTGTGGTCATAATTATGCGTCTTTAAGGATTTCTTTAAATTTGTTAATCAGTTCTTCGGAACCTAATGGCAAACCTTGAACTTTGTTATATTTGATATAATCAAACTTTGGATAGTTCATCCGTAATAAGTCGGCAAATTGTCCCATATTTAATTCGGGAACAATGATTTTTTTGTATTTGGAAAATACTTTGTCAACGCCATGTGGCAACGGATTGATATAGGAGAAATGTGCCAAGCCGACTTTGTATTCGGGGTGTTCTTCTTTAAAACGTTTTACGGCGGTTTTCAAGCTACCGTATGTGCCGCCCCAACCAACAACCAACAAGTCGCCTTCTTGGTCAAATTCGGCTTCCAATGGCGGAATAAAGTCTTTGACTTTACGTACTTTTTCGGCTCTGAGTTTCACCATTTCTTCATGGTTAATAGGGTCGTATGAAACGGTACCTTCTATTTTATCTTTTTCAAGTCCGCCTATGACATGTTCCAAACCGGGAGTGCCGGGTATCGCCCAAGGGCGTGCCAAGGTTTTCGGGTCCCGTTTGTAGGGATGAAAATCTTCGACGTATTCAGTGATTTGATAGGTTTTAATGTCGGGCATTTCATCTAATGTTTTGATGCGCCAAGGTTCGGAACCATTACCGATATAACCATCAGTTAAAAGGATTACCGGCGTCATGTGTTCCAAGGTCAATTTAGCGGCCATATAAGCCATGTCATAACTGTCTGCCGGAGATTTGGCAGCGATGACAATAGCCGGACTTTCACCATTACGTCCATACATGGCTTGCATCAAATCCGATTGCTCGGTTTTGGTTGGCAAACCGGTTGAGGGACCGCCGCGTTGAACATTGACAACAACCAATGGTATTTCGAGCATAATAGCTAAACCTAAGGCTTCACCTTTGAGAGCTAATCCGGGGCCGGAAGTGGTTGTAATAGCCAATTTTCCGGCAAATGAAGCGCCTATAGCCGAACTGATACCGGCAATTTCGTCTTCGGCTTGAAAAGCTAACACATTGAGGTTACGCCATTTGGCTAATTCATGCAAAATATCAGTAGCCGGTGTAATGGGGTAGGAGCCTAAAAATAATTGTAAGCCCGATTTTTCGGCTGCTGCCATAAAACCCCAAGCTGTTGCTTGATTACCCATAATAATGCGATAGGTACCTTTGTCTTTTTTAGCGGGTCCAATCACATAATGCGTCGGCATTAGTTCTAAGGTGTCAGCAAAATGATAACCGGCTTTTAAAGCTTTGATGTTGGCTTCTACGATTTTGGGTTTATTTTTGAATTTTTTTCTGAGAAATTCTTCAGTGTATTTGGGGTCTTTACTATACAACCAATACAGCATCCCCAAAGCAAACATGTTTTTACTACGGGTCATACTTTTACTGTCCAATCCGGTATCTTTTAAGGCTTCACGGGTCAGCGAAGTCATAGGAACCGGAACGACATTATAGTTGGATAAAGAACCGTCTTCCAGAGGGTTGGATTCGTATTTGGCTTTTTGCAAATTGCTTCTGGTAAAGGCATCGGCATCTACAATTACCATGTGTCCGGGTTTCAAATCTTTAATATTGGTTTTTAAAGCAGCCGGATTCATTGCCACTAAGACATCCAAATCATCACCGGGTGTATTGATTTCGGTTTGTCCGATATTGACTTGAAAGCCCGATACGCCATACAAACTACCTTGCGGCGCTCGTATTTCAGCAGGATAATTGGGAAATGTGGCAACATCGTTACCAAGCAATGCCGCCGATGTAGAAAACTGGGTGCCGGTTAATTGCATACCGTCACCGGAGTCGCCGGCAAATCGTACCACAACGTGGTCGAGGGTTTTTGTATCTTTATGTAAAGCTTCTGTGCTCATGAAATTATGGTTTTTTCAGTATTTCGACAAAAATAGAAATTTATAAACAGCTATTTGTTGATTTTTGTTATTTTTTTTTAAATCAGCGGACTTTTTAATATCGTTGAAAAAATCCGGCTTATTTTTGCTATAATGCTATTTTAAAAGACTTATAATTTGCTATTTTTTATAAAAAAGCTGGAAGTTGAAACGGCTTTGTTTAATCTTCCAATTTCTTGACGATATGTTCCACAACAGGATTGTAATATTTGGTAACATGATAATAGGTGGAACCGGCGCCTAATAGCACCGATAATATTGTGAGTAAATAGGGATTAATAGCATAAAATGCATAAAAATCAATAAAAGCGAATACCGTTAAATATATAAAGGTATACATGATAAATAATAGTGTAATGCGTTTTAACGAAATGTTTTTTTTGGGGGGTGTTTTTTGCTGTTTTTTCATTGATAATTGTTTTTTTTATGATATTTTGTTAAGTTTCATTAATGTTTTTTTAGCTGTTGATCTCTTATCGGTTTAGCTTCCTAAACGTTCTTTTTTCCAAGAAAAATCTTCTTGTAAGGTATAACGAATTCTGTCGTGAAGGCGGTTGGGACGTCCTTGCCAGAATTCTATTTCTACCGGTTTGACCATATAGCCGCCCCAATGAGGCGGACGTGGTATTTCTTGCCCTTCAAATTGTTGTTCGAAGGCTTTAAAGCGTTCTTCTAAAAATTGTTTATCAGGAATAACTTCGCTTTGCGGAGAAGCCCACGCGCCAATTTGGCTTCCGCGCGGACGGGTTTCAAAATAACCGTCAGATAAGTTTGCACTGAGTTTTTCTGCAAGACCTTTAATGATGATTTGTCGTTCCATTTTAGGCCAAAAAAAAGCCAAGGAAAGCTTAGGATTTTGTGCAATGGCTCGTCCTTTTTCGCTGTTGTAATTGGTGTAAAAAATAAAACCTTCCCAAGTGAATTTTTTAAGCAAAACCACTCTGATTCGCGGAAAACCATCTGTCCCGTTTGTAGCTAAACTCATGGCATTAACCTCAATGCAATTTTCATTTTTTTCTGCTTCGTAAAACCAATTACGAAACAATTCCATAGGGTTATCCGGCACAGTTTTTTCATCGAGTTCGGCACGTTGGTAAACCTTTCTATAATGACTTAAATCCTTTTGCATGAGTCTTAATTGATACAACAAAGATACATTAATTTACAATGCCAAGCATAATTTTTGTTTAATAACTCAACGCGTAAAAACCAACCGGAAATCGGATGATAAACTCTCATCATACCGGTAGCCGTTTGTGTCAAAAAGTTTGAGATCGTCAGGTGTATTGATATGGTTTTGAATGATAAAGCGCGTCATCAAACCACGGGCAATTTTGGCATACAAACTAATAGTTTTAAGTTCGCCGTTTTTGTAGTCTTTGAAAACAATGTCGTAAACAGGATGTTTAAATTGTTTTTTGTCGATAACTTTAAAATATTCTTGACTGGCCAAGTTGACTAAAAAATCTCCTTCCGGCATTTCATTATTAAGGTATTCTGTTACTTTTTGACACCAGTAGCCGTAGAGGTTTTTATAATTGTCAAACCTTAATTTAGTGCCCATTTCCAGTCTGTAAGGATAAATCAGGTCAAAAGGTCGCAGTACCCCATATAAGCCCGATAAAATACGCACTTTTTGGTTTAATTCCGGAAGTTTTTCTGCCGGTAAATTTTTAACGTTCAAACCATCAAACACATGGCCGTTAAAGGTAAAAATAGCCGGACGTGCGGTCTTGTCAATTTTTTTGTGCCAAGCTTGATAGCGTTCCCAGTTCAGGTTAGCCAAATTGTCTGACAGTTGCATCAATTGTTTGATCTCATCCGGTGTTTTTTGTCGCATCACCATAATCAATTTTTCCGCTTCATTCAAAAAAACCGGTTCTGTATAAGGCATTTCGGAGTAACCGGATTTTAAATCCAGTTTTTTGGCAGGTGACAAAACTATTTTCATATCGATACTGAGAATTGATGATGTTGCAAAACTAATGAGAAATTTTGAGTAAGAGCGTATAAATAATTATGAAAATCTCAAAGCTAAATTATTTCTACAATATATCAAATAATCGTATATTTGTGTTTTAAAAGAAAGTTACATGTCAAAACAACCATCAAACAAATCGCATACACCGGAAGAACGGGCGGCTCAAAAAATAGCCTTTTATGATCGCTTAAAAGAAGAATTAGAAAAAAATACCGATTGGCCTACTAAATATATGTATAAATTTATCATGCCAAACCAAGACGATAATGTTAATAAAGTAGAAGAACGTTTCGGTAATCAACAAATTGATTTAAAAAAAAATTATTCCAAAACCGGTAAATATGTCAGCGTCACCGTTGTGACCGAAGAAAACGATCCGGATGCGGTAATTAACCGTTATAAATCAATGGAAGACATAGAAGGTTTAGTCGCGCTGTAAATTAAAACTATAAAAACATCCTTATTTCCTCAAGTTGAGAGCAGAAATAAGTTTGAAGTGTGAAAGAACCAATAGTATCTGAAGCAGAAGTCATTCTCAATTCCTCAAAAAAACAATCAATCATAAAAATATGCAAGAACGAACATTTACATACAATACCGATAGAGAGCCTTTAATTATTCCCGAATACGGGCGGTATATTCATGAAATGGTTAAATATCTTAAAACCATTGAAGACAGGGAGCAACGAAATAAGAATGCCCGTGCCATTGTTAATTTACTTGGCAGACAAAACACCCATTTGCGTGATGTGCCCGATTTTCAACACAAACTTTGGGATCATTTGTTTATTATGGCTGATTTCGATTTGGATGTCGACTCTCCTTTTCCAAAGCCTAGTCCCGAGAAGTTGAAAGCCCGCCCGGAAAAATTGCCTTACCCCAAAAAAGGTTATCAATTCAGATATTACGGACATATCATTAAACGCATGATTGATGAAGCGGTCAAATGGGAAGAAGGCGAACTTAAAGATCTGTTGATTCAGACTATTGCCAACCATATGAAAAAAAACTATTTGACTTGGAATAAAGATACGGTTAGCGATGAGGTGATTTTTGAACATTTACGCATTTTGTCCAATGGTAAAATCGATTTAAAGGCAGATGAATACGAATTGCGAGATGCCAGCCAGTTGGTCAAAAAACGAAAAAATAACGGTCATCATAAAAAAAATTATCGAAAAAAACGCAATTAATGGGGTCTTTTATCATTGAAGGCGGACATCGTCTTAAAGGCGAAATTATACCACAAGGCGCCAAAAATGAAGCCTTGCAAGTTATTAGTGCGGTTTTATTAACCGATGAAGAAGTCGAAATCGAAAACATTCCTGATATTATCGATGTCAATAAATTAATTGATATTTTACGCAATCTCGGGGTTAAAATACGGAAAAAATCAAAAGGGACTTTTGTTTTTCAAGCCGACGATTTGAATTTGGATTACCTGCAATCGGAAGAATTTAAAACCAAAGGCGGCGGCTTGCGTGGCTCTATTATGATCATGGGACCATTACTAGCGCGTTTCGGTAAAGCCTATATGACTAAACCCGGTGGTGATAAAATAGGGCGACGCCGGTTAGATACACATTTTGAAGGCTTTATTAAACTCGGTGCTCATTTGGAAGTTGACCCCGATAAACATTTTTTTAGTGTTGAAGCCGAACAACTCAAAGGTGCTGACATGCTGCTTGATGAAGCTTCGGTTACCGGAACAGCTAATATTATTTTAGCTGCTGTGCTAGCCAAAGGCAAAACAACTATTTACAATGCTGCTTGCGAACCGTATATTCAACAACTGACCAAAATGCTCAACCGGATGGGCGCTAAAATTTCCGGTATAGGTTCTAACTTTTTAACGATTGAAGGGGTTGCAAAACTCAGCGGAACAAAACATCGCGTCTTACCCGACATGATTGAAATAGGGTCTTGGATTGGTTTGGCAGCTATTACCCGCTCTGAAATTACTATTAAAAATGTCAGTTGGGACAATTTGGGGCAAATTCCACGCGTGTTTAAAAAACTCGGGATTAAATTAGAACGACGCGATGATGATATTTATATTCCGGCACAAGAGCATTATACCATACAAACCTTTATGGATGGTTCTATTTTGACCGTTTCCGATGCTCCGTGGCCCGGATTTACACCGGATTTATTGAGCATTGTGCTGGTAACGGCTATTCAAGCGGAAGGTGTGGTGTTGATACATCAAAAAATGTTTGAAAGTCGATTGTTTTTTGTTGATAAATTAATCGATATGGGCGCGCAGATTATTTTAAACGATCCGCACCGTGCAACGGTTATCGGATTAAACCATAAAACACCTTTAAAATCCACAACAATGACATCACCTGATATCAGAGCCGGCGTTTCTTTGTTGATAGCCGCCCTGTCAGCCGAAGGTAAAAGCGTGATACATAATATTGAACAAATTGACCGGGGCTATGAAGCCATTGACAAAAAATTAAACAAATTAGGTGCTAGAATAGAACGCGTGAATTAGTTGCAAATTGAAATCCGATAAAGGTTGGAAGAAAGACGGAGTTGGCTGTCATTTCGATCCCTACGAAAGTAGGGAGAGAAATCTCAATAAATAATTATTGCTTGGTATGACAATAATATGCTTGCAGGACACTAGGCCGAAACGACGTCAACAAAATCCTCAACTCCTCAAAATGTATGCAGTTTTTCTATGAAATAAAGATTATCATCAAAAATAAAATAATCTTTGAAGTGCAAGTAATCCTCATTTCCTCAACATTATCAAATAACCCATAATGAAAGCTTTTGAAACAGACTCTTGGAAAAACCTGAAAAAACATTTTGAAACCATCAAAAATAACCGGATGCTTTCCAATTTTGACCATCCGGAACATCTAAAAACTTTTACATTTGACTTTAATGGTATATATTTTGACTTTTCAAAACACCGTTGGGATGTAGAAATGCTAAAATATTTTGTCGATTTTGCCGAGGAAATGCAAACCCGTCAAGCCATTGAAGCTATGTTTACCGGACAGCTCATCAACAAAACCGAACAGCGTGCCGTCTTACATACTGCCTTGCGACAACTTGATGATAAACCGGTTCAAGTCAACGGAAAAAATATAATTCCCGAAATTAGAAAAGCAGAAGAAAGGATAAAATCTTTTACCGGTAAAGTTCTTTCCGGACAATGGAAAGGCATAAGCGGTAATCCTGTAACTGACGTAGTTAATATTGGTATCGGCGGTTCCGATTTGGGACCAAAAATGGTCGTTAAAGCACTTTCGGATTATCGCAATCATTTAAATATTCATTTTTTATCCAATATCGATCCGTTTGAATTAGACCGTTTGTTGGACAAAATTGATTTAGAAACGACTTTATTTGTCATTGTATCCAAATCTTTTTCAACCCAAGAAACTTTGACCAATGCCCGAAAAATTCAGGGAATTTACATCAAACAATTCGGTAAAAATGCCATTGCCAAACATTTTGTGACGGTTAGCACTCAAATAGATAAAGCACAAGATTTTGGTATAGCGCCCGAAAATATTTTCCCGATGTGGGATTGGGTTGGTGGGCGCTATTCGCTTTGGAGTTCCGCAGGCATCACCATTCCTTTGGCTATCGGTTTTGATAATTTTCAAAAATTAAAAGCTGGTGCTTATGCTTTAGACAAACATTTTAGAAATGAAGACTTTCATCAAAATTTACCGGCACTTGCCGCATTTTTGACCATTTTATACAATAATTTATATGGTTTTGAAACCGAAGCTTATATTCCTTACGCCGATAAACTACAATATCTGCCGGATTTTTTGCAACAATTGATAATGGAAAGTAATGGCAAGTCTGTAACTTTATCAAACGAACCCGTAGCTTGGCAAACCGGTAATATTGTTTGGGGCAATACCGGGACGAATGCCCAACATTCGTTTTTCCAATTATTACATCAAGGTACCAAAATTGTTCCCGTTAATTTTATAGCCGAAAAACAGAATAAAAACACTCGATTTAAAGAAAATCATAAAATGCTTTTAGCCAATATGGTGGCGCAAGCAGAAGCTTTAATGATGGGTGATGTTAATAAAACGCCGTATAAACATTTTGAAGGAAATCGTCCTTCTACGATTATTTTATTAGACGAAATGACACCGGAAAGTTTAGGAACTTTATTGGCATATTATGAGCATAAAACCTTTACCGAAGCCTGGTTTTGGCAAATCAATGCTTTTGATCAGTTTGGTGTGGAACTCGGGAAACGACTGGCAAACAGAATTTTAGAAGATTTTAAGCAGTTGACATACCCCCATGATAGTTCTACAACTGCTCTTATCAAGCGTATAATAGATTAAAAAAAAGCCCGCAAAAAGCAGGCAATAGATTATATTTTGAAAGGAATTATTTTTTAATTCTGACCAATTTCGGTAAAATTAGAAATATTCCTACTCCAATGGCAAATAAAATATATAGATATTGGTCAATAGGCAAGCCTGGGGGTGGCGCCGGACCTCTAACCGGTGTAGGTGGACGATGACCACCGGCAAAAATTAGCACCGGTAAAAAACTTAAGATTGTTGCGAAAAATCCTTTCATAATGTAATATATTTTAGGTTTAATAAGCAAATATATAACATTTTTAGAAATGATAAAAATATTTTATTAAAAATGTTAAAGTGGACCCAGCTGGACTCGAACCAGCGACCCCCTGATTATGAGTCAGGTGCTACTAACCAACTGAGCTATGGGTCCTGCAAGCATTTGCGACTGCAAATATAAGATTTTTAAATTATTCAAAAAAAATATTTTTTACTTTTTTCATTTTTTATACATTATATAATAACCAATTTTTATGTATTTTTAAGCCCAAAAATTAAAAATATGGAAAAGCGCTTAATTGAATGTGTCCCAAATATTAGCGAAGGACGCGATCTAGATAAAATAAATGAAATAGCTCGTCAAGTAGAGACGGTAGAAGGGGTGAAATTGTTAGATGTTGATCCGGGCAAAGCCACCAATAGAACGGTTATTACTTTTGTAGGCGAACCGGAGCAAGTTGTAGAAGCCGCTTACCGGTTAATCAAAAAAGCCAAAGAACTTATTGATATGCGATATCATAAAGGTGAACATCCGCGTTTTGGGGCTACCGATGTTTGTCCCTTGGTGCCGATAGCCAATATTTCAATGGAAGAAACGGCTGAATATGCTCACAAATTAGGTGAACGAGTTGGAAAAGAATTACATATTCCTGTATATTTTTATGAAAATGCTGCCACAGAGGAAAAACGTCGCAATTTAGCCAATGTCAGAGCCGGTGAGTATGAAGCTTTGCCCGATAAGCTACAAAAACCCGGTTGGCAACCGGACTTTGGTCCCGATACTTTTGATGATGAAGTGGCAAAGTCCGGCGCCATTGCTATTTCGGCGCGTGATTTTTTGGTGGCTTATAATGTTAATCTCAATACCACTTCTACCCGCCGTGCCAATGCCATCGCTTTTGATATCAGAGAAGCCGGACGGATTAAACGTGAAGGCAATCCGCTCACAGGCAAAAAAGTTTTAGACGAGCATGGTAAACCGGTGCGTATTCCGGGAAAATTTAAAGGGGTAAAAGGTATTGGTTGGTTTATTGAAGAATACGGGATTGCACAAGTATCATATAATATCACTGACATTAAAGCGGCACCGGTACATCTGGTTTTTGATGAAACGGTCAAATCGGCTGATAAACGTGGCGTCCGCGTAACCGGTTCGGAAATCATCGGTTTGGTGCCTAAAAAAGTGTTGCTTGATGCCGCCGATTATTTTTTGACAAAACAACAACGGTCCTTAGGTATTTCTGAAAGTGAAAAAATCTTGATTGCTGTAAAATCTTTAGGCGCTGACGATTTAAAACCTTTTAATCCGAAAGAAAAAATCATAGAATATCTTTTGGAAGATGAAGCCGAATCTAAACTGGTTGATTTAAGTTTGAAAGATTTTGCCGACTTAACCGCATCGGAAGCGCCGGCTCCGGGAGGTGGCTCCATTGCAGCTTATACGGCAGCTTTGGGGGTGGCTTTGGGAACTATGGTTGCCAATTTGTCTTCGCACAAGCGCGGTTGGGATGACAAATGGGCATATTATTCCGGTTGGGCGGTCAAAGGACAAAAATTTAAAGAAACCTTAATGCACTTGGTCGATGAAGATACCAATGCTTTTAACAAAATTATGGATGCCTTTAAACTGCCTAAAAAAACCGAAGAAGATAAAAAAGTAAGAGCGGAAGCTATTGAAGCTGCTACCTTATATGCTACTGAAATTCCTTTAAAAGTGATGCAAACCGCCTATGATTCAATGGAAATTATGCAAGAAATGGCACAAACCGGTTTGCCGGCATCTATTTCTGATGTGGCTGTCGGTGCTATGGCAGCCCGAACCGGTGTGTATGGGGCTTATTACAATGTTAAAATCAATGCGGCATCTTTAAAAAATAAGGAAAAAGCACAAGAATTATTGGATATGGCAGGACAAATTTTACAGGCAGCACAAGATAAAGAAAAGGAAATTTTGGCTTTGGTTGATGAAAAAATGAAGATGCAATGATGTAATTATGCCAAACTTTGAGATTTTATACCAAAAAGAAATATTTATTAGTCCGACAAATCGTTTCTGTTTTCATGTATCGATAGAATGCCAAAGCCCTTTTAGACTATTTATATTTAATATTGGTATTACTTTGCCAATAAAAACGGCACCAAAACCGGTTTAAAGCCCAAATTAATATCCGCCGGAATATAATCTATCTGGTATTTGTAACAGCTTTCTTTAATCTGTTTAAAATAATCCGCTACGGCTTGTTCATACG
>Ga0256832_1002874_pt1 | contig 11750 bp, 13 predicted proteins | sample 134614metaG_FD_190534 | JGI IMG/M metagenome (GOLD analysis project Ga0256832, IMG submission 190534) | Hydrothermal vent microbial communities from Lau Basin, Pacific Ocean - 134-614 | ecosystem: Environmental > Aquatic > Marine > Hydrothermal vents | place: Pacific Ocean: Lau Basin | collected... | reverse complement strand
AGGAGGCTCCGAAGAATTGAGGAGACCCCGCAGCCGTGCTGTGCCAAAAACCGAGCGGGCCGAAAAAGATTTAAACGAAGCACGCCATAAGGCGCCAAAAAAAAAATAATTTTATTTAATCCTTGATGATTTTTGCTTGAAAAGTTTGGTTGCGTGTTGTAATGCTTAAATGATAAATTCCGGTTTGCCATGTGCCGGTGTTTAAAATATAGACGGAACTTCCTTGGTGTTTTTGGAGTAATTTTCCATCTTGACCGTAGATGCTTATTTGCATTTTTTTATTGTGTGTATGACGGATAGTTAGAAAGTTTTGGACCGGGTTGGGGTAGATTTGGAAATTTTGACGGGTTACTTCCGGTATTTTTAATGCATCAATGACTCCGTCTCCATCGGCATCTTCACAATAGTTTTGCAGGTGCCATATAGAAGGGTCGCCCCAACTTCCAGGGGTGTTTTCAGAACATCTGTATTCAAAATCGGATTCGGGGCGTGTTGTAACATAATAGTCGGTTACTTCCAGGTCGGGCATAATCCACATGTCTCTTTGCGCCGCGGAGTTGTTGCCCAAGCAAACATTTTTTGCGTTTTGGTCATTATCAAATGCATATTTTATCAGGGCATGTGTAAGCCGGTTTGAAGAATAAACATCCAGTGCGTCAAAGGGTTGGTAGTTTCCATAATCGTCGGATTTACCGGTATAAACAACATAATGATTGGCTGTGTATGCATAAGTATTACCTTGATAGGTATATTGATGTGCCGGGTCGGGGTCTGAATAAACGGTTATAAAATCTTTTTCATCGTTGGGGATGTTGATGAGTTGGTAAACGGCTCGCAGGGCACGCGGGTCGGTGTTGTAAGTGTTTCCGTTTGCATGATAGTCATCATAACTTTGGATCATTAAGAGTTTAACTCCGGGAGGGTAGTTTTGCAAATCCGTATCGGTGACAAGAAAGGATAGCCATGGAGCAAACATAATGATGAATTTTCCTTGGCTTCCCCAATTGGATTGCTGGGCATCAAAGAGATGCATACCCAACCAAATGGTAGATCCGGCTCCGTAGGAATGTCCGGCAAGTCCAACTTTTGTGGTGTCAATCCATTGGCCGTATTGTTGAACAGCCCAGTGAATCATGTCCAGAGAGTTTTGATAGCTTTGCTGGATGTTTCCGGGGTTAGTATTATAAATGTTTACAACGGCATATCCCAAAGAAGCTAAATATTTGAAATATTTGTCGTAGGTCAAATAGGTTTGACCCCATCCGGAGATAAAAAATACAACAGGTTTTTGCGTCGCAGGATTTATATCGGGATGATAAAAGGTGACGGTCCCTTTTCCTTGGATGTCAACCGGTGTTTCCCTGATATAGTTGTAGTTTCCCCATGCACCGTAACCTTGGGTTATTCCTCCCGATTGATCGTTCAGATAGGGGTATAAATTTTGTGAAAATAGTGTGAAGTTAAAAGTCATCACTGATAATAGAAAAAGTTTTTTAATCATTTTTCTTGTTATTATATGGTTTTAATTGAAGAGAAATTTTTTTAAATTTAAGGAATTAAAATAAATTGACAATGAAAAAAATTTTATTATTCACCGGAGATTTTGCCGAGGATTATGAAACCATGGTTCCGTTTCAAATGCTTCAAATGCTCGGCTACGAAGTACACGCTGTTTGTCCCGGCAAAAAGGCCGGACAACGGGTGAAAACCGCTATTCATGATTTTGAAGGCGATCAGACCTACTCCGAAAAACCCGGTCATTACTTTACATTGAATTATGATTTTGACAAAGTTAATCCCGAGGAATATGCCGGACTTGTTATTGCGGGCGGTAGAGCGCCTGAGTATTTACGTCTAAACCCAAAGGTTTTGGAAATGACACGGCATTTTTTTGAAAAGAATAAACCGGTGGCGGCCATTTGTCACGGAGCTCAAATTTTGAGTGCGGCCGGGGTTTTAAAAGGCAGAAAATTAACGGCATATCCGGCGGTTGCCCCCGAGGTCAAAGCCGCCGGTGGAGATTATGTAGAAATAGATGTGGATAAAGCCATGACGGACGGGAATTTGGTTACTTCCCCTGCCTGGCCCGGTCATCCTGAATTTATCAGACAATTTGTAGAACTTTTAGGGGCTAAGATTGAGGTTTAAAAAAACATTCTAATTCTTTTGGTTAAAGGCTACCTCTTGCAGGTGGCCTTTTTTTATGATAAATATCATTTAAAGTAAAATTTTTTAAAGCAATAACAATTACTATCAATAATTGATAATAAAAATTTGACATATATCATTTTTCTACATCAAAAATTATGAATCTTTCAAAAAAATGCCTTTTGTCATTCTTTTCCGGCGTTACGTTTGTTACATTTATATAAAACAAAAATCAAACTATGAAATCATTAGTTATACTAGGAGCGGGAACATCGGGTACCATGATGGCTTCACATTTGTCCAAAAAATTGAACAAAGAATGGGAGATAATATTGGTTGACAAAGATGAAGTACATTATTATCAACCGGGATTCCTTTTTATCCCTTTTGACATGTATAAGGAAAAAGACGTTGTCAAATGTAAACCGGATTTGCTTCCTAAAAGCGTACATTACATTCCTTCAAAAATAGACCGGATTTTGCCTGAAGAAAACAAAGTTTTGCTGGAAGACAGGGTGTTGAATTATGATATTCTGATCATTGCCACGGGATGTCAAATTGCCCCTGAAGAAGTGGAAGGAATGAAAGGCCCTTTATGGCATAAAGACATTTTTGATTTTTATACATTTCAAGGCGCCGTGGCTTTGCGTGACAAACTCAGAACATGGAAAGGCGGGAAGTTGGTTATTCACATCACCGAGATGCCCATCAAATGTCCGGTTGCACCATTGGAATTCGCTTTTCTGGCCGATGATTACTTCAAAAAAAGAAAAATGCGCAACAAGGTGGAAATCTACTATGTTACACCACTTTCCGGTGCTTTTACAAAACCGGTAAGTTCAGAAAAATTAGGCTATTTATTGAAGGAAAAAGGAATTAAAATGGTCACGGATTTTGCTATTGAAAGGGTGGATAATGAAAACAAAAAAATCATTGATTACGGTGACCGGGAAGTGGATTTTGATTTGTTGGTGACAGTTCCAACTAATATGGGAGATGAATGTATTGCACGTTCGGGGATGGGTGATGATTTGAATTTTGTGCCTACGGATCCGCATACACTCCAATCCAAAGAATATGAAAATGTTTTTGTGATAGGAGATGCAACCGATATTCCTGCTTCCAAAGCGGGTTCAGTGGCTCATTTTGAAGCCGAAATTCTCACTGAAAATATTCTCAGATATATAGAAGGAAAAGAATTGCTCCCTGCTTTTGACGGTCATGCCAATTGTTTTATAGAATCGGGAAACGGGAAAGCTTTACTTATAGATTTCAACTACAATGTAGAACCTGTTGAAGGAAAATTTCCTATTCCGGGACTTGGCCCTTTGGCATTACTAAAAGAAAGCAAATTAAATCATTGGGGAAAATTGGCTTTCAGGTGGATTTATTGGAACATGTTACTCAAAGGAATACCTATTCCATTTGTTTCGGCAACTATGTCAGAAAAAGGAAAAAAATTAAACTAAAATAACCAATCTAAAAATTTTTACAATTATGGAAAAAGTATTAGCAGGTCAAACCGTTCAAGTAGATCAAGAAGGATATTTGATTGATCCCAATCAATGGAATGAAGAAATTGCCCGTGCCATAGCGGCGGAAGAAGGTATTGAACTCACACCACGCCATATGGCGGTGGTGAAGTGGATAAGAGAAACGGCTTTATCGGGAAAGCCATTATCTATTAGAACCGTCAAAAAAAGCGGTGTTGTTGATATCAAGGAATTTTATCAATTGTTTCCCGGAGGGCCTTTGAAATTGTCCACCAAAATAGCAGGAGTTTCCAAGCCGAAAAGTTGTCTGTAACCTTAAAATTTAAAATTATGGGAAAACCGAAAGTAAAAAAAATGTTGTTTATTCTGTCTAAATCAACATTAGACAGTGTTTATGCTACATTTATTATGGCCAATGGTGCCAGAGCTGAAGGAATTGAATGTGAAATCTTCTTCACATTTTTTGGATTAGATGTTATTCATAAAAAAAGAATGAAAGATATTCATATTGCCACGGTTGGAAATCCGGGATTACATATTCCCAATATTGTGGGCGGGTTACCCGGCGTGGAACACTTGGTCTCCAAAATGATGATGAAACAAATGGAGAAGTTGGACATTCCACCTGTGGATGAATTTTTGGAGATTTTATCGGCTTCAGGTGTTAAGCTCTGGGCATGTAAATTAGCCATGGAAATGTTCAATCTAGAACGTGAAGATTTAATTGATGAAGTAGATGGAATTTTAACAGTTGGGGATTTTTATACAAGGATGGATGATCAGAATATACATGTTCTTTTTGTTTAAACATTTCTATTATTTGTGTATCACATGATAAACTCCCTTGAATCTATAGTATTTAAGGGAGTTTTTTTGAAATTACATTTTTATTTATATATTTGACTGAAAAAATAAAAAAGCTGAGAAAAATCAGTAAGTAGAAAATTAACTTAGTTTAATTTTAAAAATCAAAAATAAAGCATATGGCAAAAGTAGTTGTACTTGGTTCCGGTTTTGCAGGTCACACTGCGGCCGCATACCTTAGAAAAAATTTGGGAAAAGAACACGAAATTGTGGTTGTAACCCCCAACAGTAAGTTTCAGTACATTCCATCTAATATTTGGATTGGTACCGGAAAAATGACTCCCCGGCAAACTACCTTTCCTTTAGCGCCGGTGTATAAGCGAAAAAATATCACCTTCAAACAAGCCAAAGTTTTGACTTTCCATCCCGAAGGTGACAAAGAATTGGATAAACCTTATGTTTTGGTAGAATATACGGGAGGAAATAAACAAGGTGAAAAAGAAAAGGTGACGTATGATTATTTGATCAATGCAACGGGACCCAAATTGGATTTTGCTGCAACCGAAGGATTGTTCCCCGGAAAAAATAAAACGGTTTCCGTTTGTTCATTTGACCATGCAGAGCATGCTTGGAAGGAATTGAAAGCGTTGATTGATAGAATGAAAAAGGGAGAACATGTAAAAATTGTTATAGGTACCGGACATGCCAATGCAACCTGTCAAGGTGCCGCATTTGAATATATTTTGAACGTAGATGATACATTGAGAAAACATGGTGTTCGTGATAAGGCCGATATTACATGGATTTCCAATGAGTATCATGTAGGAGAATTCGGAATGAATGAAATGTATTTTAAATTCGGAGGAAAAGTGTGGTCCGGACAGGATTTAGCCGAATTTTTATTTGAAGACAGAGGAATTAAATACATAACTCAAGCAGGAATCTATAAAGTTGAAGACGGAGTTGCTTATTATGAAAATTTGCATGGGGAACAAGGAAAGGTTGAGTTTGATTTCGGAATGCTAATACCCAAATTCTCCGGTCATGGGTTTAAAGCTTATGATAAAGAAGGTAATGATATCACCGATAAGCTTTTCAAAGCTTTCATGATAGTAGATGCGGATTATACTCCGAAACCGTATGAAGAATGGTCGGCAAAAGATTGGCCGGAAACCTATCAAAATCCTACATATCCCAATATTTTTGCTGCAGGAATTGCCTTTCATCCGCCACATACGATTTCCCAACCTCGGGTGAGCAAAACCGGAAAAAACATCACACCCGCTCCTCCTAGAACAGGTATGCCCTCCGGAATTATAGGCAGATTAGTAGCGGAAAATGTAGCGCACATGATAAAAACCGGAAGTAAAACCCCTAAAGAAAAAGGTTCCATGGCTAATATGGGAGCAGGTTGTGTGGCATCAACAGGTTATGGTTTCTTTACGGGTTCTGCAGTGGTGATGATGTTGTATCCCATTGTTCCCGATTTTGATAAGTATCCGAAATATGGTCGCGAAGTGAAATCGGCATATTATGGATTGGCAGGACATTGGATGAAAAAAATGCTTCATCATTTGTTTATCTATAAAAATAAACTTAAATTCGGATGGAGTTTAATCCCCGAATAAAATAAAAAAATTGATTAACTAACTATAAAATTTATAATTATGGCTGCATATAAAATGAGTGGATTTCAAAGATTTTTGTTGCTCAGATGTCTTATCTGGAATTTTATTATGTTTGTTGTCTTAAACCTTAAAATGCTATTTCTTGTAGCTAAAGGGCACGGAGGCACAAGAGATTAGATGTGTGTGTGTGGCTAAATATATTATTTTCAGTCACATTTTTGAAAAGGGGCTATTCCATAGCCTCTTTTTTAATTAAAACTGGATAGTTATACCTACCCCGGGATATATTTTATCATGTATTTGTACACCAGAAAAACCCCATGCTATTTTTCTTGGAGCATATTTATAACGAATCCGGGTTTGTTTTTCATCTAGTAAATATTTACCATGAATCCAATCATATAAATAGCTCCCCACTATTAGAAAAATACTTGTATAGGCAAGCACAACATCTCCCGTGTTTAAATTTCTATCTATATCCAGTTGTTTTTTTAATAAAATCTTTCCAATGGATTGGTTCTTAGCAGATAAGTATATACTTCCGGCATAACCCAATAATCGGGCTCCCAGTAAATAATAACCGTATTTTTTCTCCCGGATCTTAAAGTGTACATGTCCGGGCAAAATAACGCCAATCATCATATCTTGCACGCGCAAGTCGGTACTTAGAATTTTAAATTCTTCATAAGTCATTTTTTCAGGTATGGACGGCAATACAAACTTATCGTTTTTTTCATGTTTGTATATATCCAAATCCTGGGCGTAATTGAAAAAGGAAATCCATAACATCCATTGAAACAAAATTTTTTTCATAGTAATTATTTATTTCGAGTTAATAAAAGTTTAAGGCCGATTAAAATTAAAACACCCCCGAAAATTTTATTGAAAATATTTTGAAAACGTTCATAAATGCGCCGGACATGTTTTTGAGTAAAAAATACGGACACTAAAGCGAACCATAGAAAAGTATTCACCATCATGATAAAACTCACAAAAAGCAATACATGACCCGGCGTATCGGGGCCGATAACCAACGTGAATAAACTCAAAAAAAATAAAGTGGCTTTAGGATTCAAAACATTGGTCAAAAAACCTGTTTTTATGGCTTGAAACGGACTTATATCATGTTCTTTCTCAACCCCATTCAAAGAAATACTACTTTTTTTAGAGAAAAATGATTTGACCCCCAAATACATCAAATAGAAAGCGCCGAGCGTTTTGATGAGATTGAACAAAATGACGGATTTGGAAATCAATAGTGCCAAACCTAAAATGGAATATAGAATGTGGATACCTATTCCCAAACCGAACCCCACGGCCGTCCAAATCCCCGTTTTTCTGGAATACATCAACGAGTTTCTCACCGCCATAAAAAAATCAGGTCCCGGACTCATGGCGGCAAGTAAATGTATTATTGTTACGGTTCCTATTAATGTCCATTCTTTCATGTACACAAAATTAACTAAATAATGAATTATCAAAAACATCCCGTTTTTTTCTATCTTTAGGGCCAATTAAAACGCATGGCAATGAATAATAAAACAAATAATTCTTTTTTTGATCAGCAAATTTTAGGGCATCCCGTCGGACTTTTCGTTTTATTTTTTACCGAAATGTGGGAAAGGTTTTCCTACTACGGCATGCGGATTTTATTGGTTTTGTTTTTGACTGCAAAAATAGTGGACGGAGGTTGGGAATGGTCGCGCAAAGAGGCTATGGTTTTATTCGGTTGGTATGTGATGCTGGTTTACATTATGCCTCTTTTGGGCGGTTGGATTGCCGATAACAAATGGGGATATGTCAAAACAGTCTTGGTAGGAGCCACCATCATCACGCTGGGACATGTATCCTTAGCCTTGGCCGACCTGCCGCTTGACATGAACCTTAAATTCTTTTTCTACATCGGGCTATTGTTGTTGGTGATAGGCACCGGTTTTTTCAAACCCAACATGACTTCCATTATCAGTAAAATGTATCCCCCCGGAAGTCCCAAACGCGACGGTGCATACACCATTTTCTACATGGGCGTCAATGCCGGCGCTTTCATCGGAACCATGCTTGTAGGATGGTTAGGAGAGCGTATAAGCTGGTCCCTAGGTTTCGGTTTGGCAGGAATTTTCATGCTTTTCGGCTTGCTTCAATTTTATTTTGCACGAAGCATTTTCGGCGAAGAAGCCAATCACCCGCAGCAAAAACAATTCCATGAAGACAATGCTCCTGTACATAAAGAAATACCTTTTAATCAACAAGATAAAACACTGACATACATTGGCTTGACGGCTGTTTTATTGTGGATTATTGACGGACTTTTCAATGTGGTTACTCGAGGCGGTTATTTGTTGCCGGAAAATGTTTTTGAAATAAATATTGGCGGGAGTGTATTTGTGATAGGATTAGGGGTGATTTTTGCCTTTTTCGCTTTAATTATTTTTATCTATTTGGGCTTGAGTAAACTTGCTCTATTTGACAAAGTGGAAAGAGACCGCTTGAAAGTGATTTTCATATTCGCTTCGTTTGTGGTGCTTTTTTGGGCAAGCTTTGAACAAGCCGGAACCAGCATGACCATCTTTGCAAGAGACTACACCGATCGAACCATTGAAGGAACCACCCAAACCATTTTTAAATATGTTGATTTCTTTTTGTCTTTGACACCGCTTATTATTCTTTCTTATATCATTTATCAATTGGCGTTGCGCATAGGAAAAAAGTATCCTTTAACCGTTATGTTTACCACCATTAGTTTTATAATCATTTGGATTTTAGCCATTTACAGATTGAACTATGAATATTCTTCTGCGCAAACCGAAGTAACCGCTTCATGGTTTCAAGTACTCAATCCCTTTTTCATCATCACTTTGGCGCCACTTTATTCCAAGCTGTGGACCAAAGTAAAAGTCCCGGGCCCCTATAAATTTGCCATGGGACTAACACTCCTTGCCGCCGGATTCGCCGTGTTGGCTTACGGTGCTTCCACCATCCCCAAAGGTGCGCAAACCGCATCGGTGAGCATGTTTTTCCTCATTGCCGCCTATTTGTTGCACACCATGGGCGAACTTTCACTCTCTCCCGTCGGCTTGTCTTATGTGAGTAAATTGGCGCCCGCCCGGATGATTGCTTTCATTTTCGGAATATGGTATATCTTCACAGCCTTAGCCAACAAACTGGCCGGAACCATGGCCGGCTACATGGACGCGGTTTCCGAAAAAGTGGGAATGAGCGGGTTTTTTCTCATTTTCACGGTTGTGCCCCTAATTGGAGCTTTGATATTGGTATTTCTCAACAAAAAACTGCTCAAAATGATGCACGGAATAGAATAATTTTTCTAGGGCGCCATTTGGCGTGCTCCGTTTAAATCTTTTTCGGCTCAGCCTGCGGATGTAAAAGCGTTTTGCGGGGTCTCCTCGTCTCCGCTCGGAGCCTCCTCAAACGCACATCCGCTCGGCTTCGCCTTCAAAAGGATACCACTTCGCCCGCCGGCGCAGGAAATAATAAACTTTTCTTCAATCTTACAAGAATATTTGTCCAACTCATAAATGAAATAATGAAACATTTCCGTTTTCGCAACATAAATTTTCATAAAAGATACCGATAAACATGCTCCCACACATTTTTCTTAGCTAAGTTTTATTGAATCAAACTAAACGTTCATCAAATAAAAAAATCCATTCATTGAATAACACCCCTAATGCCACAAAATTGGCATTACGTTTGAAACCCATTGAGTATAAACCATTTAAAAATTAATAAAAATGAAAAAACTATGGATTAACAAAATCAGCGTACTGATTGGAGCAATTTTAATATTAGGTGCTTGTAAAAAACCCAAACAACAAGAAGATCCGAAACCGGACGGTCAGGCACTCCATGAATCTTTCATGCAACACCGTGAAGATTTGCTTCAAACCTTCACCATTGATGCCTCAACCGGAGGAACCATTACCGGCTCGGAAGGAACCGTCATTACCTTCCCGCCCAATGCCTTCGGTTCTGTCTCCGGAAATGTGGAAATAGAATTAATCGAGTTGTATGACCGTGCCGGCATGTTGTTGTCCAACCGCCCTACTAATGGCGTCAAACCCAATGGTGACGTGGAAATCATGAAATCCAAAGGAAGTCTGTATATCAATGCCAAACAAGGAGTTAACATTCTGGAATTGGTTGATCCCATAACCATAAAAACCAGGGGTGAAAATGATCCGGGCGCTCCGGTAATGTTTGTTTTGGATGGTGGACGCAATCAAGATGCAACCGGTGATTGGGAATTACTTGATGAAGATAATGACGGACACGAAGATATGGTTCAACCTAGAGACACTGCCGTAGGTCAAGGAGGTGAGACATTTTATATTTTTGATAGAAATAATTTGGGCTGGACTAACTTGGACAAATGGTATTCATACAGTGGACCCAAAACACAGCTTTGGGTTGATGTCCCGGACGGATATGACGATAGTAACTGTGAAGTGTACTTGATGTATGAAGGAGAACCCGGCGCCTTGGCCCGCATGGATGTTTATGATGATACACAAGGGATGTTTACGGAACATTACGGATATATTCCTATCGGTATCAATGTTCATTTGGTGATGGTCACTGAAATCGACGGAACCTTGTATGCCAGCATGAAAACCGGCATTACCATTGTTAATAATCACGTGGAAGTCATGCCCGACCCACAACCCACCACACAACAAGATTTGGAAAACGCAATCAATGCCTTACCTTAAAAAGGCATGTATATCGGGGTGTAAAAGGAAGGTTGATTCAGCCTTCCTTTTCTTGTTTTAAAAAACCGGTTACCAATCGATAAAATTCCTCAGGTTTCTCGGCATGAAGCCAATGCCCCGTTCCCGGGATGGTCTCAATAATGGCTTTCGGGAAATGAGCTTTAATCAATTTTTCATCTTCCGGAAGTTGAATGTAAGGAGATTTTTCGCCTTTGATAAAAAGAATGTCTCCTTCATAGATGCTCATAGGCGGGAGTCCCTGACCTACTTCGGCCATACTTTCTTCCAAAACCGGAATGTTAATTTTCCAAGCAAAACCTTCAGGTGTTCGTTTGAGGTTTTTCATCACAAATTGCCGGATGGCTTTTTGCGAAATATAAGGCTTCAACAATTCATCCACTTCTTGTCGGGTTCTCACTCGCGAAAGGTCAATACTTTTCAGGGCGTCAAAAATAAAACCGTGGTGTGGGGGATAGGTTTTGGGTGCAATATCGGCCACAATTCTTTTACCTTGCCCATAGCCGGATGTCACCGCTTCGTACATCACCACTTTCCCACCCAACGAATGACCCAGTAAATGCGGATTTTCAAGCCCGTAATGATGGATATAATTCAGTAGGTCTTCCGTCAAATCTTCCAAAGTGAAACTGTCATCCCAAAATGACCGGCCATGATTTCGCATGTCCACCAAATGCACTTCAAATCCTTCACCGGCCCATTTTCTTCCCAATGTAATCCAATTATCTCCCGATCCTAAAAAACCGTGTACAATCACTAAAGGTTCTCCTTCACCCAAAATTTGAGAATGTAAAATCTTACTCATGAGCCACTTGAGTCAGTTTGTGTTGATACATTCTGATGACATTTTCCATACCATACCACAGCGCTTCCACAATCAGTGCATGACCGATGGATACTTCTTTAACGTGCGGCACGTTTTCCAGAAAAAA
>Ga0256832_1002873_pt1 | contig 11751 bp, 7 predicted proteins | sample 134614metaG_FD_190534 | JGI IMG/M metagenome (GOLD analysis project Ga0256832, IMG submission 190534) | Hydrothermal vent microbial communities from Lau Basin, Pacific Ocean - 134-614 | ecosystem: Environmental > Aquatic > Marine > Hydrothermal vents | place: Pacific Ocean: Lau Basin | collected... | reverse complement strand
TGCGGGGGAGGCGATCCGTGCTGTTAACGGTGTGGTCACCAAGGCTGTGTCGATCTACCTCCCCCGAGCCTCAACATACTACTTTTTGCATATACAAGGTTGTTGAAAAACACCGTTTTTCGATAGCCTGTGTGTGGCACAAGGGCGTGCCACCCATCAATGGCTGTAAGCCATTGAAAATGATGGAAGCGGAAAACCATGTTCTCCGCTTCCATAGTTGCAAGGATTTGTCTCAGGGTTGCCTGTCCGGCTCAGAGGGAGGAAAGATAGGCGTTGAGGGAGAGCTTGCGGTCCTTGATATTGAGCTTTCTGCGGATGTTCTTTCTATGGGTGGAGATGGTCAGGTCCGACAGGTTGAGCAGGGATGCGATTTCCTTGGTCTGCTTGCCTTCCCGGATGAGATTGGCGACCTGGATTTCCACGGGGGTGAGCTTCATTTCCAAGAGATCGTGATTGTTGATAAGCGAATCGGACACCTGTTTCAGGTTGGCGATGAGCATTTCCACGATGGCGCGCTGGTTGTCGTTCAAGGGGGTTTTCTGCAGGCGCTCGGCATAGGGAATGACTAGGTTGTTGATGTTGTTGAGTATGGTTTTTTCCGCTTCCTTGCTATCCTGCTGCTGCTGGGTCATGAGCACCCGCAAGGCCGTGAGTGTTTCTTCTACTTCGCGGGTCTTTTCCTCCACCTGAACCTGGAGTTCCTTGCGCAGGCGGTAGAGCTCCACATGGTTGTTTACGCGTGACAGCAGTTCCCCAGCGTGAATGGGCTTGCAAATGTAGTCTACCCCGCCCACTTCAAAGGCGCGGATTTTCTCCGCCTGCTGTTCATGGCCACTGACGAATATCACGGGAACTTCCACCAGCGATTCTTCGTTTTTCAGCTCTGAGCACAGCTCAAACCCGTCCATACCCGGCATTTCGATGTCGAGGAGAAACAGCTCCGGGGGGTTGGCGCGGGCGATGTCCAGGGCGCGATAGCTGTCCTTGGCGGCGCGAACCTGGTGGCCGTTATCGGTTAGCAGTTTTCCCAGGAGGTGGATCATGTCCGGGTTGTCGTCCACGATGAGGATATCGGAAGATTTCATTGCACTGTTCATAGTTGTTCCAGAAGTTTCTTGAGGCTGCGCGTGGCAGCATCGAAATCGAAGTTCTCCAGGTCGTCCCGGATATTTTGCAGCTCACTGAAGAGACTGTGATCGCCGGAATGCTGCAATAGCTTGTCCAGCTCGGTCACTGCCGCCACGTTGTATGTTTCGGTGAGGGCCACCAGGCTTCCCAGCTTCCCGGGAATATCCTGTTCCGCCAGGGGTGGGTGTTCAGCCGGCTGAGTAGCGGCCTCATCGAGCTCGTCGATGTAAGACACCACGGTCAGCAACAGGTCTTCAGCCTCATGGACCTGTGTCTCTTCCAGGTCCCTGGACTGACCGAGTTGCTGTTCCATTTCAGCCAGGCGCTGGGACAGGGTTTCCGCGCCTATGGTGCTGGCCAGGCCCTTCAGGGTGTGAGCCATGCGGCGGGCGTCTTCTTTCTCCCCCTGTTGCGCCAGCTTTTTCAGTTTTTCGATGTCGTGTCGATGGCTGTGAGCAAATTTTTTCAGCAGGGATACATAGGCCTCCCGGTCTATGGACAGGCGGCGCAAGGCTTCTTCCGTGTCCAGGCCGGGAATGCCGGGGGGGACCGGATTCTCTTCGCCCTTGCGGAAGGGGCTGGGAGGCCTCTGTGTGGCAATCCTGTTAACCACCGGGTTGATGAGCCTGTCGATTTTTTCCATCAGCTCGCGAATGTCTATGGGTTTGGACAGGTAGTCATCCATACCGGCCTGCATGCATTTTTCGCGCACGCTGGATGAAGAGCTGGCAGTGAGGGCAATGATGGGCAGATTTCCAAGCCCCAGCTCTCCACGGATTGCCCTTGCGGCCTCGTAGCCGTCCATTACGGGCATTTGGATGTCCATGAGCACCAGGTCATAACTGTGCCGGGACAGTTGGGCCAACGCCTCCTGACCATTGCATGCCGTGTCCACCAGCAGCTTGTTCCTGGTCAGGACTTCTGTTGCCAGCTCCCGGTTGATCTGGTTGTCCTCCACCAGCAGTACACGGGTGTCTTGCAGTTGGGAATAGTTCCGCTCGATGCTGATCTCCCTTGTGTCCTCCGCAAGGTTTCCCTTGACGATAGGGAAACTGAGCTGGAAATAGAAGGTGCTGCCGATGCCCGGCTCGCTTTCCACCCGGATGTCGCCTCCCATCTTGCTGATAAGCTGAGAGGATATGGTCAGTCCCAGGCCGGTACCGCCAAAGTTGCGGGTGGTGCTGCTGTCCGCCTGGGCGAAGGGGCGGAAGATGCTTCCCAGCTTGTCGGCGTCCATGCCGATGCCGGTATCACAGACCACGAATTCCAGCTCTACGCTTTCCTCGTTGCGGGCGATCTCCCTGACGGAAATCCGGATGATGCCCTTGTTGGTGAACTTCACTGCATTACTGGCCAGGTTGGTCAGCACCTGCTTGAGACGCAGAGGATCACCTTTCAGCCATCCGCGGAATCCGGGTTCGTAGTCCAGCTGCAATTCCACCTGGTTGGTGTTTATCAGCTGCCGGGTCATGGCCTCGACGGAAGCCAGTTCTTTTTCCAAATCGAAGGGAATGGATTCCAGCACCAGCTTTCCGGCTTCTATCTTGGAGAAGTCCAGGATCTCGTTGATGAGGCTGAGCATGCTTTGCGCCGAGTCACGCACATTGCCCAGGTACTTGCGTAGCTGGGGATTGGGGTTGCTTTCCAGGCACAGGTCGGTAAAGCCCAGGATGGCGTTCATGGGCGTGCGTATTTCGTGGCTGATGTTGGCCACGAATTCCGATTTGGCGATATTGGCGGCAAGAGCGTCCCGCTTGGCCTGGCGCAGGGCTTCCAGCTGCATCTTCTTGCGCGTGATGTCGCGGGACACGGCCACATAGCGCACGATGTTTCCTTCCTGGTCCTTGATGGGAGAGATGGAGGTTTCTATCCAGTATGGCGTGCCGTTCTTGCGCAGATTCTGGAAAGTTCCCTGCCATACCTGCCCCGAGGTGAGTGTCTGCCACAAATGCTTGTAGAAGCCGACACTGTGCGCGCCGGATGCGAAGATGTTCGGGTTGTGCCCGATGAGCTCCTCGCGGCTATAGCCTGTCAGCCTGCCGGTGGCCGGATTGCAGTCGACAATGTTGGCGTTGACATCGGTGACGATAATGGACTCCTGGGAATGGGCGAAGACTGTTGCTGCCAGGTTGGCGCGCTCCTGTGAGCGTTTCTGCTCGGTGATGTCCTCGGCAATGCCGTCGATGGATATGAGCTTGCCCTGGGCGTCACGCACGGGGTGGGAAGACACGCGCAGGGTGCGTTCGGCGCCGGAGGGGTGAATGAAGCGCATCTCGAACTGCAGGAAATCAGCCTTTCCTTTCATGCGTAGGGCAATGTAGTCCTTGGCTTTTTCCAGATCCTGTGGCAGCCAGTTGGCCAGGTCCATCCATCGTTTTCCGATGATGTCTTCTCGCCGCAGACCGAATACATTGCTGACGCCGTCGGACACGAATGTGACCTCACCGTCCATGCCCCGATGACTGTAGATGATGAATTTCTCACCCACGTTGTCCACCAGCCGCTGGTACTTGGCCTGGCTGGACTGCAGTTTCCGAGAGGCTTCCACGCGTTCGGTAACGTCCATGTGGGTGCCGAACATCCACATGGGAGAGCCGTCGGCCTCCCAGTGTGTCACCTTGCCCCTGGAATGCACCCAGACCCAGTGCCCGTCCTTGTGGCGCATGCGGTAATCGGCTTCGAAATCCTCGCTTTCCCCGCTGAAGTGCTGCTGCAACAGCTGCTGGGCCTTCTTCAGGTCTTCGGGGTGGGTCAGGTCGGTCCAGGTCTCGATGCTGATGGGAGAGAGTTCCGCCAGCCGGTAACCCACGATCTCTGCCCAGCGCTCGTTGAAAATGACATAACCCGTACGGATGTTCCATTTCCAGGTGCCGGCCCGGGTTGCCTCGATGATCTGTTCGAAATGGCTGGCAGAATCCTCGGCCAGCAGGCGCTGGGAGTGCAGCTGCCGGTTGCGCGTCACGAGAAGCTGGAGCAGTACCAGTATGATAAGAATCGCCAGCAGGGATATCACCCCAGCCATCTTGTGCTGCTCCCAGACGTCTTTCAGGGTGATGGTGGGCGCTTGGTCATAGGGCGGCAGTTCCAGGGCGCGAATGATTTGCTCGACGGAATGATAGTCGGCGGGCGGGGAAAATCCGGCGATGGCGGCGGTGATGGCAACAGGGTGATCGGATGACAGGGTGAACAGGTGCCGGGTGAGGGCGTCTATCTGTTCCTGGCTGACATGGGGAAGCGCTACTACCGGCCACTGGGGGTAAAGGCGGGTGGATACCGCATAGGGAAAGCCCGGGTGATCTTTCTGGTTGATGATCCTGAAGTCATTCCCGGCTTTCCCGGCACTGGACAGAAAATCGTGGAATACCCGGGCGGGGAGGAAGCCGATGTCCACATTCCCCGAGTGTACGGCGTCGATCACATCCTGGTAGCTGCCGGTTTCCACGAGATGAGCATCCCTGGGCAGTAGCACCCCGGCCTGCAGCAGTTCATAGGCCTGGGCCTCGTAGCCGCTCAGATGCTTGGTGCCTGCTACCGCAATCCACTTGCCACGAACATCCTCCAGTTGATTGATATCATCCCTTTGTCCCAGGGTAAATATGACGCCACCGCTGCGGTGTATGGTTTGACTGTCCTCCGTTTGGCGGACGATGGTGGCCACCGGCTCCTTGATATTGTAACGTTCGCGCAACAGGATGTAGTGACCCGGGTTGGTGACGATGAAATCCAGCTCATTACTGGCCAGGGCGTCTTCCACGTCGTGAAGGTTGATGGGCTTGAGGCGGATGCTGTAGTCCGGGATGTTGGCGTTCAGATAGTCCACTATCGGCTGACAGCAGGCCCGCATTTCATCAAGGGAGAAATAGGTGAACAGACCCAGGGTCAGCTGGGGCTTGCGTTGGGCGTCTTCCAGCTGTGCGGCCTGCAGGTAGCCGGCGAGTAGCAGGAGGCAGGCAGCGAGCAACAGAACCCAGCTGCCCGGTCTTGCGGACAGGCCGGCGTTTCTGCGGTGCTGTTTTGACGGTCGAGTTCGCACAGTGGCAGTAATCCTTTCTCGATTCATTCAGGCATGGCCTCGCCCGGCCACTTCAATGGACCGGGCATGGGACACAGCCCTTGCCCTTAAACGGGGAATCTGGGGCTGTTGTCATTCCGCTGGAGAAACCGGACGTTTCTTCCCGGCGGGGTCCCTTGTTGTTTTAAATGCTTCTTTAATACTTGTGGGACAGCCAATACCAGATCGTCATGTTATAAGGGGGGCGGGAAGCTTCAAAGATGAGATAATTGGCGCATATCGGGTATGAATTATACCCGATTGGCCATTTGCTCCAGAGGTTTGGGAGGCAATCGTCTGTCTGATCGAGCCTGACCGGGTGTTGTAGGTGGTCGGGGTCGGAATCAAACGGGGAGGATGTTGGGAAGATCCGATGCCATGCAACAGTTTGATCCCGTTCCTTGTGACAGTTTGGGTGGAATTTGACTCCGACCCCTTATGTAGCCCGGTGGATTGCGCTTTTTCACAGCCAGCGCCCGCAGCCTGCGCTATCATCATGCTTCTTTTGTATTTTCCCGTGGGCGACCCATGAGCCTGGTAATCCGATTGCTGTTGCCGAGTTTGCTGCTGGCGGCTGTGGCGGCAGCGGCAAGCGCCGACAAGAACGGCATACACTGGTATTCCGGCAGTGTCGATGAAGCCTTTGCCGAAGCCCGGCAGCAGCAAAAACCCGTGTTCCTGTATTGGGGCGCGGTCTGGTGTCCTCCCTGCAACCAGCTCAAGGCCACCCTGTTCAGGAATCCGGCCTTCATCCGCAAGACACGGCTGTTCGTGCCCCTGTATCTGGATGGTGATACCGAGGCAGCGCAGAAACTGGGTGAGCGGTTTGGCGTACTGGGTTATCCCACCCTCATTCTGTTCACGCCGGAGGGCGAGGAAATCACGCGCCTGCCGGGGGGAATGAGCATGGAGCGTTATCCCGAGGTGCTGGATCTGGCCCTGGCCAGGGTCAAGCCCGTAGCCCGCCTGCTGGAGGAAATCCTCGACCAGGGCAAGAAGCCCAGGGACCAAGAGCTGCACCTGCTGGCCTGGTACGCATGGGATCAGGACGGGGGCAAGGCCCTGGGTAAGCGGGAACTTACCGATGTGCTCAAGGTGCTGGAGGCCCTCACGCCCGATACCCTTGCCAAGGAAAAGTCCCGCTTCAATGCCCGCTACCTTGCTGCTCTGGCTGCCCGCCAGGCCCCGCCCACGGAAGGGGAAAAGGCTGATGCCGTGCGGCGTTTGCAGCGGCTCCTGGCCGATACCGGAAGCTGGCGGGATAATCTTGGCTTTCTTGTCTACGATCTGGATGTGCTGATTCCGCGCATCACCACGCCGGACAGCCCGGAACGCGGGAAGCTCATGAATGCCTGGGGTAACGTGCTCATGCGCCTGCAACAGGACGCCAGCCTCGGAGCCGCGCGCCGTTTGCTGCTATATTCAGGAAGGTTGCGTCAACTGAAGGCGGTGGGACAGGATATTCCGGAAACCCTCAAGGCGGAGATTCGCGCCGCAGTAAGGGCGGCTCGCCAGCAGGCCCGCGGCGGCCATGAGCGAATCGCCGTCAGTTATGCCGCCTACGGGGTACTCGAGGCGTCCGGCCAGCTTGCCCTGGCGGAACGCCTCATCAACGAGGAGATGCAGGCGGGCAGCAACAACCAGTACTGGATGCTGGTGCTCGCCGACCTGGCGGAAGAATCAGGTAACGAGGAGGAGGCTCTCCGCTGGTATGCAAAGGCCTGGGAAAGCGCCCGGGGAGAGGCGACCCGCATCCAGTGGGGTTCCTACTATATCCGTCAGCTTACGCAGGAGCGGCCGGACGACGATGAACGTATCATGGCCGTAAGCAAAGCCCTGTTTGCCGAGCTCGCGAAACAGAAAGCCCCATTTCACGGTCGTAACAGGCGTGCCCTCGAGCGGGTGTTCAAGGCGCTCAACGCCTGGGGGCAGGTCAGTAGCCCGGCTGAACTCATCGAGCTCAAGCGGGCCTTTATCGACGTCTGCCTGCCTTTTGGCAAAGACGCGATGGAACGCTGCGAAGCCATCATGAAAGCATCCTGAGGAGAAAGGAAGATGAAAAGAATACTCGTTGCCTGCGTTCTGGCCCTTGCCGCCCTGCCGGCGGTGGCGGCCGAGGGACTGAATGTCATTGCCAGCAGCCACGATGTGACGACCACCATGAACCGCCTGGAAAAGATTGTCACCGGCGCCGGATTCAAGGTCATCGCCCGGGTCAATCACGGTAAGGCGGCCCAAGACGTGGGCATTGCCCTCAAGCCCGTGGAACTGCTCATCTTCGGCAAGCCCAAGGCGGGCTCCCAGCTCATGCAGAGCCAGCCCAGCGTCGCCATGGATTTGCCCATGAAGTTCCTGGTCTGGGAAGACGCCAGCGGCAGGGTGAACATCGGCTGGAATGACCCAGCCTGGATTGCCGCCCGCCATGGCATCACAGGCAGGGACAAACTGGTGGACAAGATGGCTGGTGCCCTGGGCAAGCTCGCTACCCGGGGAGCCGGCAGCGACTGATGAGCAAATCCTCCCGCCTCGAGGACCTGCTATCCCGTTGGGATGAGCTGCCTCAGGCGGGACGCCTGGCCGGCAAGGGTGTTCGCCTCGACCTGGAAAAGGTCTGGGGCGCCAGTGATTTCGTTGCCCAGGCCTGCCTGCGGGAGCCGGATCTTCTCATTGACCTGGTTGACAGTGGCCAGATTGACCGGGAGCTGGCGCCGGGGGAGATGGGCCATCAGCTGGCGGATGCGCTGGCCGGCGTCGAGGACGAAGAGGCCCTGCTGCCGGCCCTGCGCCGTTTCCGCCGGCGGCAGATGCTGCGCATCGTGTGGCGGGACATCAGTGGCAAGGCGCCCCTGGAAGAAACCCTGGAAGACCTCTCCGAGCTGGCGGATCAGTGCATACGCCAGGCCCTGGCACGGCTCATGGACTGGGCTGTCGCCCGCGCCGGGATGCCGCGGGACAGGCATGGCAACCCTCAGTGCCTGGTGGTGCTGGGCATGGGCAAGCTGGGGGCCCGGGAACTCAATCTGTCTTCCGACATCGATCTGATTTTCACCTTTCCCGCCCATGGCCAGACCGACGGCCGTCGTCCCCTGAGTAACGAGCAGTTCTTCACCCGCCTGGGGCGTCAGCTCATCAACGCCCTGGGCCAGGTGACGGAAGAGGGTTTCGTGTTCCGGGTGGACATGCGCCTGCGCCCCTTCGGCGAAGCTGGCCCCCTGGCCCTGAGCTTTGGCGCCATGGAAACTTATTACGCGGCCCAGGCCCGGGAGTGGGAGCGCTATGCCATGATCAAGGCCCGGGCAATCACCGGGGAAGACGCCTACCGGGAACAGCTGCTGGGCATACTGCGTTCCTTCGTCTATCGGCGCTACATCGATTTCGGCGCCATCGACGCCATCCGCGACATGAAGCGCCGTATCCAGGCGGAGATGCACAAACGGGGCATGGACGCCAACATCAAGCTGGGCCAGGGCGGCATACGGGAAATCGAATTCATCGGCCAGGCCTTTCAGCTGGTTCACGGCGGGCGGGACCCGGAATTGCAGATCCGGCCCATTATGGCCGTGCTCTCCCTGTTGCGGGACAAGGGGCTTATGCACGGGGAGGCTGTAGGCGAGCTGTCCCGGGCCTACCGTTTCCTGCGCATGACGGAGAACCGCCTCCAGGCCTGGAAGGATGAACAGACCCACCTGTTGCCGGCGGATGAAGAGGGCAGGTGGCGGCTGGCGCTCAGTATGAACTTCGAGGACTGGGACAGCTTCAGTGCGGCGCTGGCGCAGCACCGGGCCTGTGTGGAATATCATTTCAGGCAGGTTTTTACCGACACAGAGGATCAGCGTCATCCCCTGGAAAAGGCTTGGTTGGTGGAAGACCCGGACCGGGCTGCCGCCCTGCTGGAAGGCATGGGTTACGAGCAGCCCGGAGAAATGCTGCGCCAGCTCCAATCCTTCCAGGAAAGCCGGGTATGCCGGGCCCTGTCAGAAGCCGCACGCCGGAAGCTGGACCGGCTCATGCCCATGCTCCTGGAGCATGTCAGCCAGGTGGATGACCCCGACCTGACCCTGGCTCGCCTGCTGGAGCTGCTGCAGGCCATTGTGCAGCGCACGGCCTACATGGACCTGCTGCTGGAGAATCCCCAGGTACTGGAACAGCTGGTGCGCCTTGGTAGTGAAAGCCGCTGGGTGGTCAGCCAGCTGTTGCGTTACCCGGTGCTGCTGGACGAACTGCTGGACCCCCGGCGTCTGTATGCGCCCCTGCGGCGGGACGAACTGAAGCAGGAACTCAAGACCCTTTTGGCGCGTATCCATCCCGACGACCTGGAACAGCAGATGGAGCGCCTGCGCCAGTTTGCTGCGGGCAACCGCCTGCGCACGGCGGCGGCGGATATCACCGGCGCCATCGAACTCATGGTGGTCAGCGACTATCTCACGGAAATTGCCGAAGTGGTGCTGGAACAGGTGCTGGAGCTGGCCTGGAGCCACCTGGTGCGGCGCCACGGCCGGCCGGGCGAGGTGTCCGGGCAGGGATTTGCCGTGCTTGGCTACGGCAAGCTGGGCGGCGTGGAGCTGGGTTACGGTTCGGACCTGGATATTGTCTTCCTGCATGCCGACTATTCCATCAACGCCGTAACCGACGGCGAAAAACCCGTGCCCAATGATGTCTTCTATGCCCGCCTGGGCCAGCGCATGGTGCACCTGCTCAATACCCGCACGCCCTCCGGGGTGCTCTACGAGGTGGATACGCGCCTGCGTCCCAATGGCGAGTCGGGACTGCTGGTGAACTCCCTGGCGGGATTCGAAAAATACCAGCTGAACACCGCATGGACCTGGGAGCACCAGGCCCTGGTGCGCGCCCGGCCGGTGGCGGGCGACCCGGAGCTGGGCGGGAGGATTCAGGAGGTGCGCAGGCGGGTGCTCTGCCGGCCCCGGGACCCTGATGAACTCCGGCGGGAAGTCGTCGGCATGCGTGAAAAGATGCGCGCCAGCCTGGACCGGAGCAGGCAGGGGCTGTTCGACATCAAGCAGGGCCGGGGAGGTATCACTGATATTGAGTTTATGGTTCAATATGCTGTTCTGAGATGGGCGCGGGAGCACCCGGCCCTGGTGACCTGGACCGACAATATCCGGCTGCTGGAAACCCTGGTGGATGCCGGGGTGATGGATTCCTCCCTGGGGGAATCCCTGGTTCTGGCCTATCAGCGTTTTCGTGACACCTATCATCACCTGGCCCTGCAGGAACAGCCGGGGCTGGTGGAAGGCGGGGTTCTGGACCAGGAGCGCCGCCAGGTGGAACAGGCCTGGGATCAATTTTTCGGCGCCTGAACCGGCGGCAGGCCGGGCAAACAATAACGGGAGACTGAAGCAATGCAGACAATGGCGGATCGTGATGGTCTGATCTGGATGGACGGTGAGATGGTTCCCTGGCGCGACGCCAGGGTGCATGTGCTCACCCACACCCTGCACTACGGCATGGGCGTGTTCGAGGGCGTGCGCGCCTATCACACGGACAAGGGGCCGGCCATCTTCCGCCTGCAGGATCACACGGACCGCCTGTTCCAGTCCGCCCACATCCTGGGCATGAAGATTCCCTATGACAGGGAAACTCTCAACCAGGCCCAGATCGCCGCCGTGCGGGACAACAAGCTGGATTCCGCCTACTTGCGACCCATGTGTTTCTACGGCTCCGAGGGCATGGGCCTGCGCGCCGACAACCTGCGCGTGCATGTCATGGTCGCCGCCTGGGAATGGGGCGCCTACCTGGGGGAGGAAGCCATGGAGAAGGGCATCCGCATCCGCGTCTCCAGCTTCACCCGCCATCACGTGAACATCACCATGTGCCGGGCCAAGGCCAACGGCAACTACATCAATTCCATGCTGGCCCTGCAGGAGGCCCTAGACAACGGCTATGACGAAGCCCTGCTGCTGGACAGCCAGGGTTTCGTCATGGAAGGCTCTGGGGAAAACATCTTCATCGTGCGTGACGGCGTGCTCTACACGCCGGATCTGACCTCCGCCCTGGACGGCATCACCCGCCGCACCATCATCCAGCTGGCCGAGGAGGCGGATATCAGGGTGGTGGAGAAGCGCATCACCCGGGACGAGGTGTACATTGCCGACGAGGCTTTCTTCACCGGCTCCGCCGCGGAAGTGACCCCCATCCGGGAAGTGGACAACCGCACCATAGGCAGCGGCAGCCGCGGTCCTGTCACCGAGCACCTGCAGAAGAAGTATTTCGACGTGGTGCATGGCCGCTCGCCGGTGCATCATGGCTGGCTGACCTATGTGAACGGAGAATGACTATGGCGGAAGCCGCGAAAAAACAGGAAAGAGTGGTAAAGGTGAGCCGGGATCAGCTGCCCCTGAGCTGCCCCTTGCCGGAAGAAAGCCTGTGGAACATGCATCCCCGGGTTTTCCTGCCCATAGAGAAAACCGGCGAGGCCGTGTGTCCCTATTGCAGCACCAGATACATCCTTCAGAATTGACAGGATTGAAGGCCATCCTGGTTGTCGGCCCTTCCTGGGTGGGCGACATGGTCATGGCCCAGAGCCTGTTCAAGGTTCTCAAGCAGAAACATCC
>Ga0256832_1002872_pt1 | contig 11753 bp, 4 predicted proteins | sample 134614metaG_FD_190534 | JGI IMG/M metagenome (GOLD analysis project Ga0256832, IMG submission 190534) | Hydrothermal vent microbial communities from Lau Basin, Pacific Ocean - 134-614 | ecosystem: Environmental > Aquatic > Marine > Hydrothermal vents | place: Pacific Ocean: Lau Basin | collected... | reverse complement strand
GGAATTTTAGTTTCAATTTCACCCATGGATTCAAAATGATGTAAAGGCAGATCATCAACTGCACCACCGCTTTGAGGCCCGACAATATTAGGACACCATCTGAATTTAGCAAAACTGTCTGTCAGTTTGGTAGCAAAAGTAAAAGAGGTGTTTCCCCAGAGGTAATCTTCATGGTTATCTGAGACATTTTCCTGATAGTTAAAAACTTTTACTGGATTTTCTTCCGGATCATAAGGAGGACGAAGCAGGAATCTCGGCATGGTCAGCCCAACATAACGTGCATCTTCTGACTCTCTGAAAGCATTCCATTTAGCATATTTTGGCCCTTCAAAGATGGATTTTAAATCTTTAAGATTGGGCAAACCTTCAAAGTCTTCCAGATCAAAGAATTCCGGACCGGCACTGGCAATAAACGGCGCATGAGCCATAGCGGCCACACTGGAGGTATGCTGCATTAGTTTAACATCAGGGGTCGAGGGGGTTAGCTGGTAGTTTGCAATCATTACAGCAACGGGTTCACCACCGAACTGTCCGTATTCTGCTGTATAAACCTGTTTATACAGACCGGACTTGACGACTTCTGGAGCATCTTCAAAGTCATCCAGCAGATCCTCTTTGGAAACACTGAGCATTTCAATTTTAATATTCTCACGGAATTCAGTTCGGTCAATTAATAGCTTAAGACCCCGCCAGGATGACTCCAGACTCTGAAATTCTTCATGATGAAGTACTTCATCCAGCTGCCGGCTCATCTGCTGATCAAGTTCAGCGATCATCTTGTCAACCAGATTTTTATTAACCCGCTCTTCCTTGTTCTGAGGCTTGATTAATTCAGATATAAAAGCACTAACGCCTTTACGTTGTACATCATAGCCTTCATCCGCTGGCTTTAACCTGGTTTGACTGACTATGGAATCAAGTAATGAGGTATTTTCGGATTGTTGCTGTTCTTCAGCAATGGCTTCTGGACTGGCAGACATATAAAGACTCCTTTCTTAAGATAATCGTCCTGAAAACCTGTATATCAGGTTCTGTATTTCAATGTATTCTGTTTTAACCGGCTTCATCAACCTGCAGTTCTGACATTAACTGCTGTTTCTTTTCTGAATCCTGTAATACGGCCTGGATCTCTTTTCTAAAAGCCGGCAGGTTACCTAAAGGCCCTTTAAGTGCAACCAGAGCTTCACGCAGCTCAAGCAACTTATTTAGCTCAGGTATTTGTCTGATTACACTTTCAGGTTCAAAATCACGGATGTTATTAAATTTTAAATTGACAGATAACTCACTGCCTTCTTCATTAGACAGTTTATCATCGACAGTGAAGCTTATATTGAGATCATGTTTACTAAGCACCTCATTAAAGTTATCTTTGTTGATATTAATGGTTTTTCTTTCCTCAACAGGACGATCATCTTCCTGCTGAGTAAAGTCGCCCATTACCATAACTTTAAACGGTAGTTCAACTTCTTCTTTAGCGTCACCGGTACTAGGGGAATATTTAATATTGACACGTTCTTTGGGTGCAACTGAGCCGTCATTGGCCATGGGATACTCCTTTGTTATTCCATTGATTTTAGATCATTCCATTAATCAGCTGTTTACAGGTAAACTAACTGACTTCCAGAGCCAGTACAGGATCAAGCTGGCAAAGACGTGAATATAATATCGTCAGCTCGGATCTTATATTAGTAATGTTACTATCATCTGGTTGATTATCACTGTTTATTTGAGAATTAAAATCCTCGTTTAAACACTGATACAGAAGATGAGTTACATTAGTGGCTAATTCTGGTTCCCAATATTGTAGATTATTCGTTTGCAGAAATCCATCAATTTCTTTTAAAATTGAGATGGATATTTGTATTTTTCCGTGAGAATAACAAAATTGCGCCAGGAAAAACTTCCAGTAGATTTTTTCTTTTTGACTGGTTTGTTTCAAAAGTTGTTTTTGAAAAAGCAGAACGGCCTCACTTAACTTATTAGTAGACACAAGAGCATCTGCTTTTTCCTGAATAATTTTCAGTTCCTCGTCTATTAAGCCAGTAGTATTAATATTTCCCGGGTTGTGTATTGTTCCCAATGAGTTTTCAGAAATGACCTGTTTACTAATCCACTGGCGGGTTGCTGAATCTGCAAATTCACTCTGATCATTAAATTTATAATAAATAATATCCGGAAAGCGGCGTAAAAAAATACCAAGATATGATCTGACCTGCTCAGCACAGTCTTTAAAACCCAAAGTGTCAAGGGACAAAGCTACAATACGGTGGGCATCCAGCCAGAATGGGGAGCGAGAAAAACTGTTTTCTGCCAGCGGGATCAGTTCCTTATATTTCTGCTGCTCAAAAAGTACAAGTATCTGATTTTTTTTATCCGTCGGAACGGGTCTTAAGGGCGTTATGCCTTCGTTATTCATTGGCAACTGTTCAATATTAAGCCAGGTTGACATACGATTAATTGCGTAGGCCGATGGCGAGTTAATATCTTCCAGCATTTCCGCTGCTGCAAAATCTCTTAATACTTCCTGGCAGGCTTTAAGAGATCGCATACGTTCTTTACGGTTTGACTGTCCTATATTGATTTTGTCTATTTTGGCTGTTTGCATTGTCGGCGCAGAAGAAGCGGATATGCGATTAGGAGATGAAGCATCCTTGCTTTGAACCGATGTAGTGTTAATATCAGGCAGATTATTATTTGTTGCATTGTTATTACTGACCTGTTTTAGTTTCTGGTCAGTAGTATCTACCTGAATATTGTGCTCCTCAACCTGGGAATGTTGAGGCTTTTGCCGCTCTGTAACCTGTACTAAAATATCATTCAATGAACGACGCATATTACCCAATGCAGGAGCTTTATCATCTAAGTGAGATAACAAAAAGTCTTCAATGGATTTAGTAATATTGAAACAGTTATCAATAACATTACTACTGACATTAATACTGGCAGAAGGTAAAAGATAAGTCTGCAATAGGGGTTCTATTTTACTGGTCAGCCATTCATAACAATTGGAACGTGCCCTTGCTTTTTTGGGGTATAAATTATCCCAGTAATTTTCTAGTAATATCTGGTTAATTTCCAGCCCCCTTTCAAGTCCTTCAAAACCATAAATTTCATATAGTGCTCTTATTAAATAGCAGGATACTTTAAGGTCTTTTGATTTTTTTTCCAATATCAGGATAGACAGTTCGGCTATTTTTTTCCAGTTGACTTTCCCCCGGTCAATCAGGGCCCCCTGCCTGGCTAGCTCGTCCTCAAGAGTTTCAAAATCGTCATCGTATCGGACATTATTACCCTGAGGTTGTTGCTCACTTACAGGTCTTAGTCCAATATCGGTAGATATGTTTGTTAAATCCATAAATTACATCATCCTGACTTTGGTGACTACTTTTAGCCTTCAACAGCATCTTTTATTTTCTGCTGGACTTTTTTCTCGGAAGGCTGCTTAACACGCCTGCCGGAATCAGTAGAAGGTTTTTTTACCTGACTTTTTTTCACTTTTTGAACCTGGCCTGAAATAACCTTTTTTTCAGCTATTTTATCAATAAGCGATGCAAAATTATCCAGTGAGGAAAAGTGTTCATAAATAAGCTTCATATTATCATTCTGTATTAACTCATAATACTGATCTTTATTTAAGTTTCTGAACTTTTCTTTGCTTATAGTATAAAATCCCGTAATTGAAATGGTTTCACCATTAACCAGATTAATATTAGCACTCATAGGTTCAAGTAGTTCAAGCTTTTTAAGGGTATTGACAAACAACAGAGTATTTTCATATTCAACCTGGTATTCCTGCAAAAACTGAATTTTTTCCTTAAGATACTGACTTTGTTTGCCGTTTTTCTGAAATAATGAATATTCACCCTGCCTGCCTGTTAAGGGAGAATCTTCATCAATACAAACAATATGGTCTTTTTTCTGTTCATGAACAACTTCTGCTAATGAGAAGGGGTAGCGTCTGATAGAAGCTGGTATATATAAAGCGTCCCATTGATGGTTCCATTTTAGAAATAGATTCTGGCCCTGTTCTATTCCAAATAGAGCACAAGAAACAATATTGTCTCCATCTCTGACAAATAAAACAGGGTATATTTTAGATGCTTTCTCAAATTCAGCAGTGGTTAAAATAGCTGCATTGCAATTTTTAGCAAAACTGAAATTAACCTGTTCTTTTACTCGTAAAGATAAGTGTTTACGATTATTAATCGGCACCAGTTTTTGATAAAGTGCATTAGCTTTGGACATATAGACTTCCTTGTTATATTTTTTTAAATAAGGCTTAAATAGTATTTATTTCATGCTCAGATGATTATTAAAGCTCTTACTTTCGGAATAAAATTCTGGTATATCTTCATCAGTATTAACTGCATCATCCGCTACAGAAAACAAATTAATTCCCATAAGGAAAATACTACTGTCAATTGACTTAAACTCATCCAGATCCAGATAATAACCTCTTATCAATGCAAGAAACTCTAATTCAGGCATGGAAAAATGGGTGTCCCCCTGAATTTCCTGATATTTAAACATACCATTAATTACTGCATTGATCGCTGACTCAATAATTAAACGGTTTACGTTAACATAAAGTGGTGAGGAATAACTGCCTATGTTATTTTTAACATTAAGACGAATAACATCACCTTCAATATTATAGTGGCCAGTAGGTATTGCAGTCAGAGAACCATTAGTCGATTCAACCAGCATATCACGACCATTTATATAGCTCAGAAGAACATTTGATTGTGCCTTAAGATTTATAATGTCCCCATATATTTCCGCATCTTTCGCCATATTAATGGAGCCGCCTCTAGAAACCAGCATTGTTTTATCATCTGTTATTATTTTTCCATATAAATTCAGGCCGTTCAGGCTCGACACATTTAAATTATCTGCTTTTATATTTTTGAGGTATATTGATCCTGCAGTACTGTATAAGTCAATCGTATTTCCATTAAGATGGTTAACCCCCCTATAATCCTGATCCAGGTATGAATGAACAGGTGCCGTCAGATTAGCTGAAGATGATGTATAAACATACAGATTATTAACATTTTCTATTCTGCCTAGATTTATATTGCCTGTAGTGTTTCTCAACGTTAAGTTATGTAGGTTACCATATAAACTACTACCTGATAATTCCAGCAATCCAGAGTCTGACTGAATAACCAGATCATCATTCAGGTATATATTTGATTGATTAATTCCAATATTTTTTCTGACTGATAAATTGTTATTCAGGTAAGTTCTTCCTGAAGTAATACTGATTGACTCCGGAAGTTCCCCCATATTGAAACTACCTAATGACACAGAATCTGAAGAAAAGGAAAGATTAAGAGAACTATTGACTGCCTTAATATCATTAACACGAATTTCCGTAGCTGACAGACCGGTTATATCAGTAGAAAAATTAACATCCTGGTTGACATCAATAATTTTAGAGTTTTCCAGATTTATACTGTTTGAAGCATGGATATTTTTACCTGACAATTTCAGTTTGTCTGCCTTAACATATAGCTTATTAACATTAACATCTCCAAGTATAACGTCCCTGTCGGACTGGATATTCAGATTATAACTATCACCTTTAATATCAGAATTAATTTTAACCGATGAATTATTACTTAAAATACTAATATTATTTTTTAATTCTATTTCTGAAGATGATTGAATATCCAGGTCAGATATTGTAGTTAAATTATTATAAAACTGTGTAACTCCTGAATTGACAATGCTAAGACTGTTAATATCAATATTATTCAGTTGAATACGATCACCACTACTGCTTAAAATTAAATCATAGTTACCAACTATATTTTCGGCATGAACCTGATTCTGTTGAGTTGATATGGTGATGTCATCATGCAAAATCATTGTTGTATTGTCTGTGAAGTTTAATTCTGACAAATTTAAAGATGCATAAAGGTTAGTATTACTATTATTTTTTCCGAAATTTAAGCTATTGATATTTAGAGTGTCTCCAATACGCCCAAGATATATATCATCCGAATTAAGTGTAAGACTGTAAGCCCCTCCTAAAACCTGAGACTTCAGATCAAGTATAGAACTGCTTAAAGAGACATCTGAAAACAATACCACCTTATCAACCTTAGACAGGTCTACTGTTGATTGAGTATAAATATTATCATACAGGTTTAGATCATCTGCTGTTACTTTAAGGCTAGATAAATTAACCTTTCCAATTTCTATATCGCCTGTGCCACTATTTAAAGTTAGAACATCGCCAGCAATCACTACCGGAGACAAAATAATATTGCTATTACCGAGTGAACTGTCCAGAGTCACTGTTCCATCAATCAAAAGATCATCAACCAGTTTAAAATCTATTATGCCTTTTGTTTTTATGGTGTCAGAAATCTTAACAGTTTTAGCATTTACCTGTAGGTTATTTAACTCTTTTCCATCCGCACCTAAACGATTAATAGTAATATTGTCTGCCAGCAATGTGAGTGTAGATTGACCTGCAACTGAACTATCCAGGTTATCCGGTAAGTAAATGAAGTCAGCGGCCTCAAGTTTTAAATCATTATTTAAGGAGAATTGTTTAACAGCTGAGAGGTTAATGCTATTCGAGGCAGAAATATCATTAAATACAATAAGTTGTTCGGAGGTAACACCCAGATTATACAGGTTTTCCAGTTGATATATTTCGACCTGTTTCGCTTGCAGATTTAGTGAATGGTTATCAGCATCCAGAACATTGCTCAAAGTAATATTTCCATTGTAACTGGTAACATTAACACTATCCTTTAAGTTCACATTAACATTGGAAAAGTTTAAAGATTTCTCAGTATTAATAGAATCATCAATAAATACATTTTCTGCATTTAAAAATAATTCATTAACATTAATACTACCCAGGTGAATATCACCATTTTTAGAGTTTATATCCAGTTGGTAATTGCCTGTTACAGAATCAGCCATATAAACATTATTTTCCGCAGTAACCTGAACATCCTGTTCTATTTCAAGATTGGTGTTTGCAGCAAATTTTAAATCTGTCTGGACATTAATATCACCTGATAAAGAAACACTACTCCCAGCTTTATTAATATCAAGTGAACTGACATCCAGATCTTTCAGGTGAATAATATCCGCATCAAGGATCAGATCATAATTATTTCCGATAATATCGGTTTCCATTTCAAGCGTATCATATTCAGACATTAAGGTGATGGCATTTTCAAGTACAACAGTGCTTACATTATTCAAATCAAGTGAATATCGGGTATCTATATCATCATATAAATAGCCATTATTGGCATAAATTTTCAGGCTTTCCAATAACACACGACCAATCTGTACATTTCCATTACCTGCATTAAGGGTTAAATTATCACCCTGTAACAATGATGAAGACAAATTAATATCATTATTATTTGCAGCGGTATTAACTTCAACATTACCTGTAATAGAAACTGTATTTACATTGGTAAAGTTAATAGACGAATAACTATTAATAACGCCTGATAGATAAAGCAATGGTGTATTAATATTTAAATGTAAAATATCCATACTTTCTAGATCTACCCTGTCTGCTGTTATATCTAATGCATAATTAGCGCTATTAAGATCACTTTTTAAATCAATAGTGTGACCGCTATTAAGAACAACATCATCAATTAACTGTATATTATCTGCGGAAGAAAAATTCATATCATTAATAGTGCTAATATTTCCGCTCAGCCGGGTCTGTCCCTGACTGCTTATATCCAGACCTTTCACACTAACCTGACCAACTTCCAGATCGCCGCTCTGACTATCTACTGCCAGCACATAACTACCGCTGATCTGTGAAGCCAGTTTAATATCTCCGACTGCCTTCAACTGACTGTTCTGCAGCAGTGTCAGACTGCTGTTATCCGCAAAACTTATGCCGCTCTGCGTGGTGATATCTCCCGATAAAAAGCTTTGGCTTCCATCTCGACTGACACTTAATTGGCCGGTATTTACATCAGACAGATTAATCGTGTCAGCATCCAGTATCAGATCATAGCTGCTGCCATTAATATCTGTATTCAGGTTCAGCGATGATTCTGTTGAACTTAAAGTCAGATCATTCTGTAGAACAAGTGTGGTGATATTATTCAGTTCCAGCTGATAGCGGGTCGTTATGTTATTGTATAAATGTGCCTGCTGAGCAATCAGGCTTAAGCGGTCAAGCGATACCAGCCCCAGATAGATGTTTCCGCTGCCGGCATCAAGGTTCAGCTCACCACCCTGAACACTGGTCTGCTGCAAATTAATATTGCCATTGACCAAGGCGGTATTAATAGTGCGGATTCCTGCAACCTGCAGGGTATCTACAGAAGTAAGGTTAAGGGCACTTTTAAGGTTTACATCTCCACTTAAATTCAGGGTATCCGCCTGAATATCCAGCCCTCCCAGTTCGGCTGTACCCAGATTAATAATATCTGCCGTCATATTCAGGCTATTGGAGGCACCGCTGATCCCATTACTTAAATCAATATTCTCAGCACTACTAAGAGTAACATCTGCATTTAACTGCACATTATCAGCGGAAGTAAAGTCCAGGGTATTGGCAGTACTGATATTTCCAAACAGCCGGGTCTGCCCCTGACTGCCTATCTCCAGACCTTCTACACTGATCTGACCAATATCAAGATCGCCACTCTGACTATCTACTGTCAGTACATAACTGCCGCTGATGTCATTGGCCAGTTTAATATCTCCATCTGCCTTCAGCTGACTGTTCTGCAGCAGTGTCAGACTGCTGTTATCCGCAAAGCTTATGCCGCTCTGCGTGGTGATATCTCCCGATAAAAAAGTTTGGCTACCGTCTTGACTGATACTTAATGTGCCGGCATTTACACCAGACAGATTAATTGTGTCAGCATCCAGTATCAGATCATAGCTGCTGCCGTTAATATAAGCACCCAGGTTCAGCGATGATTGTGTTGAACTTAAAGTCAGATCGTTCTGTAGAACCAGTGTGCTGATATTATTCAGTTCCAGCTGATAGCGGGTCGTTATGTTATTGTATAAATGTGCCTGCTGAGCAATCAGGCTTAAGCGGTCAAGGGATACCTGACCCAGGTAGATATTACCGCTGCCGGCATTAAGATTCAGATCATCCCCCTGAACACTGGTTTGCTGAAGATTAATGGTACCATTGACAGATGAGGTATCAATAGTACGAATACCCGCAAGCTGCAGGGTATTTACGGAAGTAAGATTAAGGGCACTGTTAAGGTTCAGATCACCACTTAAATTCAGGGTGTCTGCCTGAATATTCAGCCCTTCCAGTTTGGCTGTACCAAGATTAATATTATCTGCCGTCATATTCAGGCTATTGGAGGCACCGCTTATCCCATTACTTAAATCAATATTCTGAGCACTATTAAGACTGATGTCTGCCGTTAACTGCACAGTATTAACAGCTGATAAATCTATACTATTTACGGCTGTAATATCACCACTTAAATTAAGCTTATCAGACTGTACGAATAAGGCTTCAGCCTCTACTTCTGCCAGGTTCACTTCGGTAAGGGCATTAACATTTATACTATTTCCTGTTGAGTTAAATTTACCATTTATAGAAACACTACTGCCTGTACTTTCAATAACGACATTTGATGTTGTTTCTAAAGCATCACTGCCTGAAACCAGTAAAATATCTGAGCCTGACTGTATATTCTTGTTTATAGTAATATTTCCGGATGATGCTACGTCAAGAGAACCGGCAGTTTCAATTTTACCCAGTTTTATTTCAACACCCGGATCATCCTGAGCGCTCAGCATACTATCCTGACCGCTTTGTAAAATAAGATCACCATTGTTTAATTTAATATCTGCAAGGGATATATCAATACCATGAATTTTATTAACTTGCTTTTGATCATCACCGAGTGATATATCATTACGTGTTTCAATGGTCAGATTGTTATCGAGTTCTAGTTCAAAACTTTCAAATTCTACCCCTACAGTCGCCTGTAGAATCACATCAGAATTAATACTTTCCAGTTGATTTTCAGTAATGGTAATACTGTCATCTGCTTCCTCACTATAAAGAATATCACTATCAAGCCAGTTATAAATACTATCTGATGAATGATGAGGAAGGTTTCCGTCCCCTTTAGCTACCTTAATGTACTCTGGATCAAGTAATAAGGTACCACTATTACCGTTCTCTGCTGAAGTATCCACCTCACCTTTAAATTTCAGTTTTTTCTTTCCAGATACCTCTACAAAGCCGCCGCCTCCCGTTTCTTTTCCGCCCTTTGCAGATATCCGTCCTTTATAAGAGGTTTTATCATCTGACCAGATAATAACTTTACCGCCTTTACCTCTTATAACAGCATCTGCGTTAATTTGACTGCCCTTATCTATCCTGGTTTTATCTGCAGTTTTTAATTCACCCTTACCCTGGTAATTACCACCAACAAGAACCTCTCCTCCTCCTTCACTTCCGGAAACATCAATGTTCGATCCTGCTTTAAGCCTGATTTTGTCCCCTGTAATATTTACCTTACCGGCCTTTGAGTTTGCTTTAAGCCCTCTGGCTGAAACCGAAGCATTGATATCGACTGATTTTTCAGCTTTAATTAGTATTGTGCCGGCTGTCGAATTTTCAGAATCCGCCAATAAACGACCCGTTACATCAATATGATTACCATTTAATAGAATATTGCCGCCTACAGATTTTGCTGTAACATCTATCTCACCGGTATTAACAATATCACTACTGCTGCCACCAATCAGGAAGACATCCCCGCCCTGATTTTCAATTCTGGAGGCTTTTATGACACCTTCATTATTAACCACCTGGCTAAACACATCTTTAGCCGTACTGGCTGATAATATTACATCTCCCCCTTCGGCGATAATCTGTCCTGTATTGGATACCGACTGTTTAATATGTCGGTCTTTTTCGATGAGTTTACGATTAATTTCAAACTGAATTAAACCATCTCCATCAAAATCAACGGTTACCTTGTCTGCTGATACCATAGCCACATTACCCAGTCTGGCATAAATGCGGCCTTCATTCATGACATTGCTGCCAATCATGACCACCCCACTACTGGCAGCCTTAATTAAACCTTTATTTATGATTTTACCCGAGTACTTTTTAGAATCTTGAGTAAAAATATACCGGCCATTCATAAAATCATCAGTTTTAATATTAAGACTGCTGGCTACAATACCGCCGACATTAATTCGAGCTGATTTTCCAAACACCACCCCGTTAGGGTTTATAAGAAAAACCTGACCATTAGCATTTAACTTACCTAAAATTGTGGTAGGATTTTGATTAACAATACGGTTTAATACTGCAGAAGATGCACCGGGCTGGACAAAAGTAACGCTTTCATTCGCATTAACATTAAAACTGTTCCAGTTAATTACTGCACGATTGCTTTGCTGGTGTATTACGGTATTATTATTTGAAGAGTGTATATCTGCCTGACCAGCAATAACATGTCCACCTTGTGGAGCTGCATATAAAGCAGAAACTAAAAAAGGGTTGGCAATAACAAATCCACCGGCAGCCGGTAAAAAGCTATTACGAATGGACTGTACCAGATTAAAATCTTCCCTGATTGCTTGCTTCATTTTAACATCCTGTTAAATCAACTTGTTTAGGTTTTTGGTTTTTGGTTTTTGGTTTTTAAAAATGGTAGCTTAGTTCAAAGTAGTACTGTGGATCTCTGTCATTGCTGGGTTCTGGTTTGCCAACCGGTTTGGCCATATAGAAACGACCTAGCACA
>Ga0256832_1002871_pt1 | contig 11757 bp, 12 predicted proteins | sample 134614metaG_FD_190534 | JGI IMG/M metagenome (GOLD analysis project Ga0256832, IMG submission 190534) | Hydrothermal vent microbial communities from Lau Basin, Pacific Ocean - 134-614 | ecosystem: Environmental > Aquatic > Marine > Hydrothermal vents | place: Pacific Ocean: Lau Basin | collected... | reverse complement strand
GAGTGAATCAGGTGCTGCAGTGGAGGAGGCCCCACCGGAGGGCGATCGTCGTAAGGAAGATCGACGCAAGGTTGAACGTCGGTCAGCTGCAAGTGCGGATAGTTCCATTCGGGTCGGCATCAATAAAATCGACGAACTTATCAACATGGTAGGTGAGCTGGTGATCACGCAGTCAATGCTGAGTCAGGTCGGTACCGAGGTGACTGAGTTTGACTCCGGCATGGTCGAGAAGCTCCGTGATGGGCTGGGGCAACTGGAACGCAACACCCGGGAGCTTCAGGAAAGTGTCATGCGAATTCGTATGCTGCCCATCAGCTTTTCGTTTAACCGATTCCCGCGCCTTGTGCATGATTTATCAGCAAAGCTGGGCAAGAAAATAGAATTGAAGATTTCCGGGGAAAGTACCGAACTGGATAAAACGGTCATGGAAAAGATTGGGGATCCACTGGTCCATCTGGTGCGAAACTCACTCGATCACGGTATTGAAATGCCGGAGATACGTGCAGCCAAGGGCAAACCCGAAACAGGCATCGTACACCTGAATGCCTATCATCAAGGCGGCTATATTGTCATCGAAATTTCCGATGATGGCGGCGGCCTCCCGGCCGACAAGATTATCTCCAGGGCGAAGGAACGTGGTCTGGTCCCTGCCGATGAAACACTGTCTCAGGAAAGAATAATGGACCTGATATTCGAGCCGGGATTCTCGACGGCAGATACTGTCAGCGATGTTTCGGGTCGGGGCGTCGGTATGGATGTTGTACGTCGAAACATCAAGGACCTTGGTGGCAGCATCGCAGTGCATTCTGAGGAAGACAAAGGTTCAATATTCACCATTCGTTTGCCTCTGACACTTTCCATACTTGATGGTCAGCTGCTGAGTGTTGGCGAAGAAACTTTCATTATGCCGCTAGTTTCCATTGTTGAGTCGTTGCAGATTGATGTGGCAAAGGTGAGTACGATCGCCAGTTGCGAAGAAATGTACAAGTTGCGCGAAGACTACGTCCCTATTGTGCGCCTGTACGATATCTTCGGCCTCCAGCCTAATAATACATCCCTGCATGATGCGCTACTGGTAATCGTCGAGCATGATGGACACAAGGTCGGGCTGCTTGTCGATGAATTACTGGGACAGCAACAGGTTGTTATCAAAAGCCTGGAAACCAACTATCAGCGAGTAGAAGGACTATCCGGTGCAACCATACTTGGTGATGGAACCGTAGCCCTGATTCTGGATGTTGGTGGTTTGATTATCATGAGTAGTCGTGGTCCGGCTTCGCAGCCACCACGCAAAGACGAACAAGCTGCATGAGGTAAATGGTATGAAATCAGCACAGGCAGAACAGGAAGTTACAGCGGTCACAGCCCAGATTGAAATGACTGATGATAATCAGTATCTAACCTTTATATTGTCTGGCGAAGAATACGGGGTTGATATCCTGCGCGTTCAGGAGATTAAGGGTTGGGACAAGGCAACACCAATCCCAAATACTCCGGATTATCTGCAGGGTGTTATCAATCTACGTGGCGCTATTGTTCCTATTGTTGATCTGCGCAAGCGTTTTGGAATGGAAAAACTGGAGTACGGCCCTACAACAGTTGTGATAGTGGTGCGGGTCCAGGGTGAAGATAGTGAGTGCATTATGGGCATTGTTGTTGATGCAGTTTCCGATGTGTACAACATCCAGGAAGAAGATCTTCGACAAATACAGAGTAACGGAAATGAGGCCGTAACAGAGTCGGTGCACTCAATTGCTACGGTTCAGGAGAAGATGGTAATCCTGCTTGATATTGATCGTCTGCTTAATTCAGGCGAGCTGGCTACCATGAGCAGTATTACCCAATAGGTAATTGCTGAGGCCGCTGGATATTCCGCGGAAATATGGCATGAAAGATTATTCTGTTTTTCAGACATTAAAAGACTTTGATGGCTCTGAACACCAGAGAAAGATGAAGGTGCAAGCGTATAGAAAATCCTGTTGGGATTGCCCGCTTGCGATTTGGATACTAAGTGGACTGGCATGGATGGGATAGGATATGACGACCCGAACACGTAACAAGCCGAAGACGACCTCACTGGAGTTGGCTGGCGACACAAAAACCTCACCGGGCCCGAACGGGTCAAATCAAAGCGGCACTGCGAACCAGCGGAAAAAGAGTGTGCGCAGAAAGTCAGACGCAGGAAAACGTCCCGGGCAGATGACAGAAGATACACGCATCACCTTGCTGGAAGACTCCTTTTCGCTACTGGCAGGGCAAGCCGAGGAACTGGTCGCGCGTTTTTACGAAGAGCTGTTTGCGCGTTACCCGGAAGTAGTTCCGATGTTTAAAAATACCAATATGGACGACCAGAAAAAGAAGCTGCTCGCAGCTCTGAAGCTCGTTGTCAATAGTTTACGCAAACCAGACAAGCTGGTGAACGCGCTCACTGAGCTGGGACGTAAACACCGGGATTACGGTGCACAACCTGAACACTATGGTGCAGTTTCGGGAACCCTGCTCGATGTGATGGCAGAGTTCGCAGGAAAAGCATGGACAGACGATGTGAAGCAGGCCTGGACCGAGGCGCTGAATCAGGTCGCTGAGGTAATGATCAAGGCAGGAAATATGGAGACCGACATGGCTACAAGCGAGAAAATTGTACAACAGGATATTGACGATAGTGTGGCGGAGGAACTGACCAAGCTGCGCGGAGCTATCGATGGAACGATGTCTGCTATTATGATGGTGGACCGTGATCTGGTGATCAACTTCGCTAATACAGCAACGATCAATCTGTTAACCGAGCACCAGGCTGTAATGCGTGAGACCTTTCCGGGCTTTAGTGTTGATACGCTGGTCGGTTCCTGCATTGATATGTTTCACAAGAACCCCCAGCACCAGCGACAGTTACTCTCGGATCCTTCCAACTTGCCTTATCAGACAGATATTTCTGTCGGGCCACTGAAGTTCTCACTGAACGTGACGGCCATTGTCGACGATGCCGGGAATTATATTGGAAACAGTCTGGAATGGGCCGATGTCACAGCGCAACGCGTTCAGGAAGACAATGTTGCCCGCCTGGAAGGTGCTGTCAATGGTGCCATGACAGCCATTATGATGGTAGACCGCGAGCTGGTCATCACCTATGTTAACCAGTCGACAGTCGATCTTCTGACTAAACACGAAGCGATACTGAAGGATATCTATCCCGGTTTTGATGCAAGCAACATGATCGGTGTCTGTATTGATATGTTTCACAAGAACCCTGCACATCAGCGTCAGCTGCTTGCCAATCCCGCCAACCTGCCATTTCAGACTGACATCAAGCTTGGTCCGCTGGATATCAGACTGAACGTCACTGCAATATTCGATTCTGACCAGAACTACGTAGGTAACAGTCTGGAATGGTCGGATGTTACCGAGGACCGGCGTAATGCACTGGATTTCGGTGGTCAGATCGAGGCTATCAGCAAGTCGCAGGCTGTTATCGAGTTCAATATGGATGGGACAATTATCAATGCCAACGAAAACTTCCTGAATACGTTGGGCTACACACTGGATGAAATCAATGGCAAGCATCACAGCATGTTTGTTGAACCCGATTTTGCTGCATCAGTAGAGTACCGGGCATTCTGGGATAAGCTTAACCGGGGTGAGTTCGATGCTGGAGAATACAAGCGAATCGGGAAAGGTGGTAAAGAAATCTGGATTCAGGCTTCCTATAATCCGATTCTCGGTACCGACGGGAAACCCTTCAAGGTCGTTAAATATGCCACAGATGTGACCGAGCAAAAATTACGTAATGCCGACTATTCCGGACAAATTGATGCTATCAGCAAGTCACAGGCTGTTATCGAGTTCGACATGGATGGGGCAATTATCAATGCCAACGAAAACTTCCTGAATACGTTGGGCTACACGCTGGATGAAATCAAGGGCAAGCATCACAGCATGTTCGCTGAACCGGATTATGCTGCATCAGTAGAATACCGGGCATTCTGGGAAAAGCTCAACCGGGGTGAATTCGACGCTGGAGAATACAGGCGAATCGGGAAAGGTGGTAGAGAAATCTGGATCCAGGCTTCCTATAATCCAATCCTGGATCTTAACCATAAGCCTTACAAGGTGGTGAAGTATGCTACAGATATCACCGCTGACAAGCTGTTGCAGAAAACAGTCGAGAGAGTGCTCAAGGAAACTACTCAGGTCATGGACAAGATGTCGAAAGGCGACCTTTCCGAGTTAATGCAGGGCGAATACACGGGTGAATTTGCCGCTCTCAAGGATGCGGTTAATGCAACGATCAGTGATCTTAGCCGTATCGTTACGGAAATCCGTACCAGTGCAGACAGCATTGGCAGTTCAGCCGGAGAACTGTCTCGTGGTAATGCTGACCTTAGCCAGCGCACCGAAGAAATGGCTTCCAGCCTGGAAGAAACCGCATCAAGCATGGAGCAAATGACCAGTACCGTTCGCCAGAACGCGGACAATGCGCGTCAGGCCAATCAGTTGGCAGCGGGAGCACGCGAACAGGCTGAGAAAGGTGGAAAAGTTGTCAGTACTGCGGTGTCAGCCATGTCGGCCATCAATGACTCAAGCAAGGAAATTGCCGATATTATCGGTGTTATTGATGAGATTGCTTTCCAGACCAACCTGTTGGCGCTAAATGCTGCAGTGGAAGCTGCACGCGCCGGTGAACAGGGTCGGGGTTTTGCGGTGGTTGCCGCCGAAGTGCGTAATCTGGCCCAGCGCAGCGCCGGAGCTGCAAAGGAAATCAAGAGTCTGATTAAAGACAGTGTCGACAAGGTGGACGAAGGTACCCGCCTGGTGGACGAATCCGGGAAAACACTTGATGAAATTGTTACTTCGGTCAAAAAGGTTTCCGACATAATCGCCGAAATTGCAGCAGCCAGCGAGGAACAGTCCACCGGTATCGAACAGGTCAACAAGGCTGTAACACAGCTGGACGAAGTGACCCAGCAGAATGCAGCACTGGTGGAAGAGGCTGCTGCTGCCAGTAAATCTATGGATGACCAGGCACAGGGTATGACCAGTTTGATGCAATTCTTTAGTGTCGATGGTGATCCGGCAGTTGCCGCAGCGCCGCTTTCAGCTACTGCAACACCTGCATCACGGTCCAGAGAGCCGGCACCAAGGCAGGCCAGCCAGCGTGCTGCTGCACCCAGGACGGACGACGAGTGGGAAGAGTTCTGATGTGATATGAGTGTTTGGGGGCAGACGGGTTCTGTCCCCATGACTCGTACCACTGGCTCTTGCTGCACCTGCAGAGTCATCATTTGTATAACAAAGGATGTGCGTTCCTCTGCTGGAACGTGGCAGATGACAGGAACCGGTTTCTATGTTGGCCAAAGCAGAAATAAAGCGCGAGCGTGAATTCCACTTTACTGATCAGGATTTCCAGTCTGTCCGTAACAAGCTGTACGAACAGGCCGGAATATCCCTCAATGACAGTAAGCGGGATCTGGTATATGGACGACTTTCCCGCCGTCTTCGGGCCTGCAGAATGGGTGACTTTTCTTCCTATCTGAAATATCTGGAGTCACCGGAGGGCAAGTCAGAGCTGGTGCAGTTTATTAATGCATTGACGACCAACCTGACGGCATTCTTCCGTGAACCTCATCATTTCGACTATATGGCCAAGACGGTACTACCTGAAGCCATGCGACGACATGCTGGTGACCATAGAATCAGATTCTGGTCCGCCGGATGTTCGACAGGCGAGGAACCTTATTCGATTGCAATAACACTGCTCGAGGAGATGGCCTCACTAAAAAACTGGGACACCAAGATCCTGGCAACAGATCTGGACTCGAATGTGGTTGAAACCGCCAGGCTCGGACGATACAACACTCAGCGTATCGAGGGACTTTCAAGAACGCGTGCCAGCAAGTGGTTCCATCCTGTTGCAGGAGGGTCCGGAGACCAGGTGCAAGTCGCTACAGCCCTGCAGGATCTGATTACGTTCAAGCAGCTTAACCTGATGCAGGAATGGCCCATGAAGGGTAAATTCGATCTGATCTTTTGCCGAAATGTCGTGATTTATTTCGACAAACCGACACAACGTAAATTATTTGACCGCTATGCTGATGCACTTGTGACCGGTGGTTACCTGTTTATTGGTCATTCCGAAAACATGCATAACCTCTCCAACCGTTTTGAGCTGGTAGGCCAGACTATTTATCGGAAAATCAGCTAGGCAGCGTTGATATGAGAGGTCTGGTCAAAGCACCCGATGGACATACGCAGCCACCTGTGTTGAGAGGTTTCGAGCATATTCGCCGTTACTGGGACAATACTCAACATTGCTTCGCCGCGAAGATATTGCCGGGCGAATTCTATGTAACCCAGTCTGACGAGGCGATTATTACCTCTCTTGGTTCCTGCGTCTCTGCTTGTATCCGTGACCGTGTCTTCCGTATCGGCGGCATGAACCACTTTATGTTGCCGGAGGCAAGTGGTAATCCATGGAGTGGCGGTGACCTGGCCACTGAGGCAGCACGCTATGGTTCGTTTGCTATGGAGCAGCTTATCAATGATATTCTCAAAGCGGGCGGGCGGCGTGAAAACCTGGAAATTAAACTGACAGGTGGAGGACGGGTGCTGGAAAACGTAAGTACCAATATTGGCGAAAAGAATATCCGTTTTGCGAAAGAATACCTGCGAAATGAAGGTCTGGAAGTAATCGGCGAAGACCTGGGTGGGACCTTGCCCAGGCGCGTGGTCTACTTTCCGGCCACCGGTAAACTGCGGGTTAAAAAGATGGGCAGTAATAAGGTTATCACTCAGGAGTGTGCCTATCAGGATCGTATCAGTCACGAGCATATCGAAGGCGATATCGAATTGTTCTAGGGAAACTATCTTATGTTGCAACCGACTCAAACTGTACAGGGGAAAAAAATCCGGGTTCTGGTGGTGGATGATTCCGCCCTGGTCCGGCGTATGCTGACAGAAATGCTGGAGCAGGACCCCGGGATAGAGGTGGTTGGAACTGCGCAGGATCCATTCATGGCGCGTGACAAGATAAAACAGCTCAGACCTGACGTGCTGACACTGGATGTAGAAATGCCACGCATGGATGGTGTGACCTTTCTGCGTAATCTGATGAGATTGCGGCCCATGCCGGTAGTGATGGTTTCTACACTTACTCAGAAAGGCAGCGAGATCACACTGAATGCGCTGGAACTGGGCGCCATTGATTTCATTGCCAAGCCCACGGTAGATATTGCACACGCTCTTGGCGACTACGCCGAGGAACTCATTACCAAAGTTAAAATAGCGTCCAAAGCACATGTGCGCATGCTGACGACCGTGAGTGAACGACAGAGTGCCGATGCCGTCCTGCCGGCGAGAACGACAAAACACTTCAGGACCACAGACCGACTCATTGCTCTGGGGGCCTCAACCGGTGGCACCGAAGCCATCCGTGAGGTGCTCGAAGTCATGCCGGCAGATAGTCCGGCTATCGTTATTTCACAGCATATCCCGGAAGCCTTCAGCAAGCCATTCTCAGAGCGTATGAACCGTTGCTCACAGATGATAGTTACACAGGCCAGTGACGGCGAGCAGATTGTGCCAGGGCATGTCTATATTGCACCCGGTGACTACCATCTGCTCGTAGTTCGTGACGGGGCCCGATTTCGCTGTCAACTGAGTGACGGACCAGCGGTGAACCGCCACCGCCCCAGTGTTGATGTCATGTTTCGCTCCGTCGCACAGAACATTGGCCCCAATGCACTGGCAGTCCTTCTCACCGGTATGGGTGCCGACGGGGCAAAAGGTATGCAGGAAATGAAAAATTCCGGTGCTCATACCATAGTCCAGGATGAGAAAACCAGTGTCGTCTGGGGGATGCCGGGTGAGGCTGTAAAACTGGGTTGCGTGGACGACGTGGTACCGTTACACCGCGTTGCAAAAACGATCCACAATGTATTGACAGATGACTAACCCTGTCCGGCAACTTTATGCCAGATTACATCCCCCACTACCGGGAGTGGCTGGAAAAGGCGTGCAATGTTTCCGTATGCCTCTACTTCAGTCCTTGTGACAGGAACCTTCGCGCATCCATACGCCTTTTTCTTCACAGCGTAACAACTCATCACCGCTGCAAACGTATTGCCCTATGGCATAGGACTTCCCGTTGAAGTAACAGGCACTGGATTCCAGTTCCAGATCAAGAGACAGGTACTCATTGTCAGCTTCATCGAAAACAGGGGAATTCTTCAGCTCGGGATCCGGGGCGCCAACCTGAGGGACTTCATGCGTTTCGGTCATGAACAAACTCCTCTGAACACGTTTACACGTTCTATTATGGCCCCATCCCGGTTTTTCGCAATTGACCGGCGTCAATGTTATTCACAGCTTGTCCGGCTGTTGAGCCAGCCGGGCTGGCCAAGTACCGGTGTTAAGGTGATAATTGGCAGGTGATCCGGGACAGGCAGGTTGCGCACTTATATGAAAAACAAACCCATCCATTCCCGCCTGGGATTTGCCCTCAATGGCATCGTGTTTGCGTTAAAGAGTGAAGCCAGTTTCCGGACACAACTCATTGTCACTGTCGCAATGGGTATTATCCTGGGCATATTGCGCCCGGACCCTGTCTGGTGGGGGATCATTATTCTCGTGACGGGTGCGGTGCTCGCGGCAGAGTTATTTAATACCGCCCTCGAGAAAACACTGGACCATTTACATCCCGCGCAGCACCCGCAAATCAAACTCGCCAAGGATGCTGCCGCCGGGGCAGTTCTGGTACTGGGGCTGACTGCAGTACTGGTATTTATCTCTTTCCTGGCAAGCCTGTTTTCCGGTTGACCGAGACTGGCGGGTCGCATGCCGGGCCACAGTCCTGACGATGCAAACACTAAAACACAAAATTCCTGTACTGGCTGTACTTGCCACTATCTTCTCGGGAATCGCATTCAGCTGGATTTTTCTTGAAACCGTGGAGAATGTCTGGTTCCAGGAGCGTATGGTCCAGCTGGATATACAGGTCATTCAGTGGTTGCAGGCACGACACACTGCGCTGGGCGACAAACTTTTTTCCGGGATTACACATCTCGGCAATCCCTTTCTGCTTGCCGTTATTGCCAGTATTACCACCGTCAGTTTTTTATTACTGGGAAGGAAACTCGAGTCCCTGGTTTTTGCAAGTGGTTTTGTCAGCCTGACTGCAGTGGTGATCGCCGTGAAGTTTCTCCTCGACAGGCACCGTCCCTCTGAAGTGGCCGGCCTGGTCATGGAAAATTCCCCGTCCTTTCCAAGCGGGCATGCATCGATGAGCCTGTTCCTCTATGTTTTCCTTGCATATCTCATTGCCAGAAAAGTGTCCGGGTTGCAAAAAAAACTGGGCATACTTCTCCTTGCGCTCGTACTGGCGTTCATGATTGGTTTCAGCCGCCTCTACCTTGCCGTACATTGGCCGAGTGATGTGATCGGCGGTTTTGCACTTGCGGGGGTGTGGTTGTCGGCACTGGCCCTGGTTGTCGAAATCCATTCTCCGGGTCAATCCTGACCTGAAAGGTCGAATTGTCGGTAAGACAAAGGGTTACGGGCGCAATGCAGGCTGTCTGGATTTTCCTGCCGGTACACGCAGCTATCTTGCGATATGGGCAATAGCTGCTACTGTTTCCAGTACAAGGTAAACAGGCTGCTGGTGATCATGGAATGGAGGATATGGACATGGCGGAAAAACTGACTGTGAAAGCATTGGCCGGTGAAGTGGAAGTATTACGCAAGCGTTTGCGTGAGCTTGAAAAAGGATTCGAGCGCAAACTCGAGAATGCTCTCGAGAATACAGCTGAAAAACTGAAAACCCGGATTGAGGCCTCTGACAGGCCGACTATCAGAATTCAGGGGCACGGGAGCGCGGTGGATGTTGATGCCAGGCGCCGGCTGATCGCGGAATACGCCTATATGCTTGCCGAACGGCGTGGTTTTACAGGCGGCAGTCCCGAGCAGGACTGGCTGGAAGCCGAAAAGGAAATCGACCAACTGCTGTTGCAGGGTTGGGTAAAGGATGAAGCCCCGAAGATGCCAGGTCAGGAAGCCGCGACCCGGCAGGAAAGTCGGGCGTAATTCCTGTCACGCTTCACAGCGGTAGCCGAGAAGGTCGAGTCCTTCAAGGAGGTAATCGGCCAGTAGCGGGTGAGCAATAAGGTATTCTGCAGTGTTTTCTCCCCAGTTCAGGCGGGCCTCCTGCAAGGCCGTTTCCCATTCAGCCGGGCTGAAATCATTTCTGCCGACCCACATCAATGCAACCAGGGCCTGCTGTTGATCCGGTTCGAGATCATCGACAGTTGCCTTGAATTCCTGAAAAACGCTATCGCCGGTATGGTCGGCCAGTACCTGCAGTGCCCAGTCATCTGTCGGGCTGTCTGGTACGTCCGGCAGTACGACCTGTTCCTTGCTGTGGAATACGCGTGCCCGGGAAATCAGAAAACAAACTGTATCAGGATTCAGATTCAACATAACAGACCTCGTCAGAGTGGGTAGCCTGTTCAGGGGGTATTTGTCTCAGTGCTGCTTCCGGTAAGTTCCGATCAGCTGGCCCTGTGACAGTATGTGTCCTTTCATGGCAGCTTCGAGCTGCCCTTTGGTCGGCTTGTCGAGGCCTTCCAGAACTGTATCCAGCGCATATAACTTGTGAAAATAACGATGCCGTCCGATGGGTGGGCAGGGCCCGCCATAACCGGTACGTTTCCAGTCATTCAGGCCTTCCTGTGTCCCGTCCGGCAGGTCTGCCGCCGTGACATCTTCCGGCAGGCCGGATATGTGCACGGGCAGGTTGTAAAGCAGCCAGTGTACCCAGGTCATGCGTGGTGCGGCCGGATCAGGTGCATCCGGATCGTCCATAATCAGAACCAGGCTTCTGGCTTCTTCGGGTATGCCTTGCCATTCCAGTGGTGGAGAAATGTCATCCCCCTGGCAGGTATATTTTGACGGAATCTCACCACCATCCGAAAAGGCCGGTGAATGAATCTGTAATGCCATTTTTGCCTCCCCGGCATACACACTGGCAGATACCAGTAACACTGCCATGCCTGTAGACAGTAACCGCCCGTACCAACCAGCCCCTCGTCTGGTCGGTAGCAGGCGTTTGCTAATACGGTGCTGCACCCGGCTCGGGCTCCTCACTTTCTTCAGGGGTTGTATAACGCCCTTTGCCCTCAAAGGCATCGAACTCTGTAATATCCAGCTTGTTATCAGTATTTTTATCGATAGCCTGCCAGCTTTTTGTCAGATCCTTTCTGGCATTGGCTTCTTCATTGCTGATATAGCCATCGCCATTGGTATCAAGTGCTTCGAATGTCGCCGGAAAGCCGGCTGATACTGCAGTGCCCGAGACAAGCAGGGCACCGGCAACCAGAACAGATTTACAGGTTTTCATGATCACTCTCCTTGGGTAACGATTTTCCACATCTGAAATATATAGCACTCCCTTGTCGTATTATCCTTGATCGATGTCAGCGTAGGGACACGTTAACAGGTTAGTACAGAAAATCCGGTTTATCCCGACTATCCTTAGCAAATGGAACAATGATGAGTCGACCATGAGCAAATTCTTTCTCGATACACCCATTGCACAGCACATCTGGGAAACCCGGTATCGGCTGTATGTGGACGGTGTGGCACAGGATCGGACTATTGAAGACAGCTGGCATCGGGTGGCCGGTACGCTGGCTTCTGTTGAGGGGCATGATGCAGCGTCATGGGAAGAACGCTTTTACGGCATCCTGGAGGATTTTCGCTTTCTCCCCG
>Ga0256832_1002870_pt1 | contig 11758 bp, 12 predicted proteins | sample 134614metaG_FD_190534 | JGI IMG/M metagenome (GOLD analysis project Ga0256832, IMG submission 190534) | Hydrothermal vent microbial communities from Lau Basin, Pacific Ocean - 134-614 | ecosystem: Environmental > Aquatic > Marine > Hydrothermal vents | place: Pacific Ocean: Lau Basin | collected... | reverse complement strand
CATCTATGCAGGCCATCGAAAACGATGCCCTGGGCGAGACTGCCACGGCTGTGAGAGAAAAATTGCAGCGGGTGATTGAGGGTCTGTAAGGGCTATGCCCTTACAGACTCTACATTGTACTTTACCTAATTTTTAAGGCATTTTGCTTTTTCCGGCTTACCTATGGAAGTTACCGGTCTTGTATTTTTTTCATCATCAATCTTTTTTCTTATTTTTCAATGGCTTTGCATTTTTTCCGAGTTTCTTTTCTTCTGATTTCACCCTCCTTTCCAGTTTTTTAATATCTTCTTCAGGTGGCAGATCTTCAGGCTTAATGCCTCTTTCCAATAAGATTTTACGTACCGACCGATTGTTGGTAATGTGCTCTGCAGAAATGCTACGCTCTGTATCAAGACCCTTTTCTTTAGTGTTGAAAATAGTTATTTCAGTAGCAAAATCTTTAGCTTTAATCGTAATTGTGGGCAAAAAATCAGCTAAAGGCCTGTTGGGCGGCACACCCAGCTTTTTCTTCATTTGACCGGTATTTTTACCACCAAACAAGGCAGCATCGCCTTTACTTCTGATGATGGCAAAGTTTCTGTCGCGTCCGGTTTGCTCGTAGATGAGCGAGCTCAACTCCTTTTCAGACAGGGATAATTTGCTTCTGGCTTGCAAGCGCTCCCAATCTTTGATCCGCTGTTCTATCAATTCAAACTTGCGAGTTTGAACGGCAAAGTAGTTTTGAGCAAAAGCAATGGGGTCTTTCTTGGGGTCTCCGTTTTGGGCGATGAGATAGCAGGCATAGCGGGTAAGCATAAAATCCCGGATTTCTCGCTGCGAACCCGAACCTAAAGTGACCATTTTCCCGACTTCGGCAAAATGGTCCAAAATTTCGTTTCCGCTTGCTTCACAGGCCGTTTTGGCCTTATGGATGACTTTTAAAAAGTTATCCCACTTCGTATAGCCCAAAAGGTGTTGCAAGTCGCGGGCAAACCAAAACTCAACACCTTCTTCGGTATAGTTTGCATGTTCTTCAAAAGTAGCTGTTAAAGCAGAGATGACTTCTTTTTTCATTTCATTCTTTTTTCAAACCTCCTCCTCATTCTCGACGCTTACCCGACAGGACTGCCGGACACAAGCGTCTCACAAGAACAAAGAACACTAAGCAACTGCCATGCGGTGAACTGCAAAACTACAACTTCCATCTGAATTTTGCAAGTTTCAGCAGATTTTTTTGACCTGTCCACAGATTACACGGATTGACACAGATTGAGTCCACGAATTACACGAATTTGCACGAATTGTGCCAGCTTCTCCGATCAGATCGCACACTACTGCTTCGATTCAAACAAAAAATCATCACAAAACGCCCTGATCAGCTCATGACTCGATGCATAGGACAACCAAACAGCTTCACACCATTTCTTGATCAATTCATCTCGATTGGTTTTGCTCGCCAAAACATCCGCTATTGTAATTTTCCCTCTTTCAGCAGGAAGCTCAACATCGGGAAGATGCTCTTTGTAATTGGCAAGCAAGCCATGTGCTTGCTGTATTTGCCGGCCTGTATAATTCTTTTCAATCAACAAGTACAGCCCGACTAAGGAAAAAACTATGCCAATTTTTTTAATTTTTTCATTTGCCGTTTGCGCAGTATATGCATCAACAGCCAATTGATGAATGAAGTAGTCTGCATCAGGATGTGATAAAGTATAGAATGACAATTCCTGAAAATGAGCTGTAGTGGGTTTCATTTGCACTTCCGTTTTCTCCCCTCTCCCGCTCTATTCAATGACATTTTCATCCAGAATATCCGAATTCACTGACACAGCTTCACGCTGCCAAACATACTTCAAAAACCTATAAAGCCCCATACAAGCCAGGATGCCAAAAGGAACTGCTATGAGATTCAGCACGAAGCGATTTGAGTCCTCGACAAAAGAGTCCATCATAAAGAAATAAAACCCTATCACAAGACCTCCAAGAAAAGTCCCCAGATAATAAGACAAGACACCGGCAATGGCAAAGCCCCATTGATGCTTCCCATACTTACCCGCTAATTCATAGAAATTCTTTCCAATGAAGTAAATCAGTAAAATTCCAAGCATAGCTGTTTTTGTTTAGTTTGAATAACAGCGCAAAGATAAGCCTTTTTGCGTAATTTTCAAACCCAAACCCGATTCAGCGGGCTGAAGCCCGCTGAACTTAGGACGGGCTGAAGCCCGCCCTACTACGCTAAACACTAAACGCTAAACACTAAACACTAAAATCACTTTTTCCTAAAGAAAATATCAATAGGCACGCCTGAAAAATCGTATTCCTTGCGCAGTTGGTTTTCTAAGTAATTGCGATAGCTCTCCTTGACGTGCTTGGGGTGGTTACAGAAGAAGGCAAAAGCCGGATAGTGCATCGCCAATTGGGTGGCGTATTTGATTTTGATATACAGACCGCGGTGTGAGGGCGGAGGCACGCGCTTAATGGCTTCCTGGATGAATTCATTCAGCTCGGAGGTTTTGATGCGGCGGCTGCGATTTTCATAGACCTGCAGCGCTGTGTCTAAAGCCTGCATGATGCGCTGTTTTTCCAGCACCGAAATAAAGACGATGGGCACATCCGTAAAGGGGGCGATTTTTTCGCGAATTTCCTTCTCGTAATCGCGGGCTGTCAGGGTTTCCTTTTCTATCAGGTCCCATTTGTTGACGAGGATGACCACGCCCTTATGGCGGCGCAAAATGACCTGCAAAATACTCAGGTCCTGCGCTTCTATGCCGGTGCGGGCATCTATCATCAGCAGGCAAACGTCGGCATCTTCAATGGCTTTCACGGCACGCATGACGGAATAAAACTCCAGATTTTCCCGCACGCGTGCTTTTTTGCGAATGCCGGCCGTATCTATCAGCATGAAGTGCTTGCCAAATTTTTTGTACTCGCTGTGTATGCTGTCGCGGGTCGTGCCCGCTATGTCAGTAACAATGTTGCGTTCCTCTCCCAACAGGGCGTTGGTAAAGGAGGATTTGCCCACATTGGGGCGCCCCACAATGGCCAGTTTGGGCAGATTGGTCTCCACATGTTCCTCTTCCTCCAATTGCTCTGTTACGGCATCCAGCAAATCTCCGGTACCGCTGCCGGTCATGGAAGAGACGAAGTAGGTTTGCTCAAAACCCAGGCTCCAAAATTCGTTGGCATCCAACATGCGCTGGTGGTTATCCACCTTATTGACCACGAGGAAAACCGGCTTTTGAGTGCGGCGCAGCATATTAGCCACTTCTTCATCCAGATCAGTCAGGCCTGTAGTTACATCTACCAGAAAGAGAATCACCTCCGCTTCATCAATGGCAATCTGCACCTGCTCACGAATGGCCGCCTCAAAAATATCATCCGAGTTTTTGACAAAGCCGCCGGTGTCCACCACCGTAAAGCCTTTGCCATTCCACTCACAACGCCCGTAGAGGCGATCGCGCGTAACGCCGCTGATGTCGTCAATAATGGCCTTGCGCTCGCCTATGAGACGGTTGTACAGGGTAGATTTTCCTACGTTAGGGCGCCCTACTATGGCGACGATGTTGCTGCTCATTTTTTTTTAATCTCTATGCTCAAGGCAAATGGAACCCGTGGCCCGTAAGTTACGCTTTTTTTTGTATCTATAAGTGGTTTGGGCGGCGTAAGCCGCCCAAACCACTTCACTTAAAACAACACCTCGACCTCGCTCCCTTCCCACAACTGTCCCTGCTTGTCTAAACTCACCAGGTTGAGCCCGGGCTTTTTACCGGCTTCGAGGCTTCCCAGTTCCTGCTCAAAGCCGAGGGCCTTTGCACCGTTTAAACACGCCCACTCCACCAAAGTTTCGAGCGGGATGAAGGATTGATAGCGGGCAATGGTCTTCATCTCCTCCAAAATGGAAAGCTGCCAGTTGGAAGTCAGGCTGTCTGTACCCAGCGCCACCTTCGCTCCGGCATCCAAAAAATGCTGATAACGGGGCAGGCGATTCTCTATGTATAAGTTGGCATTCGGACAACTCACCCAATAGGTCTCCGGATTCCAGGCCTGCACGGCCCGGATGTCTTCCTCCCTGCTGCAAGTGTTGTGTACCAGCAACAGCCGAAAGTCCGGCTCCGGCAAATGGCGCATGGTATAGTGCGGAGAGGATTTGCCGAAAGGCAAAAAATCCGGAACCTCTGCGCCAAAGTCCTTAAAAAATGCAGGAAAGTCTCCTGACAAATCTTTGAACAGCGCATCTTCATGCGGCGTTTCCTGATTGTGTATGCTGAGAGCGCCTCCCGTCGGCGCCTCCTTGCGGATGAGTTCAAAAAGGCGGGGGGAGACCGTGTAAGGCGCATGGGGAACAAAAGATTTTCGATCCTTTCCTTCTCCGGGCTGTGCTTCATAAACTTCTCTGCCTGCTGCAAAGACAGCAGCTGCTCCGGCCTCCTGCATAAAATCAAAAAGCTCTACAAAAGTGTAATAGCGAATGGGGCTTCGGCGCTTCACCTCGGCCGTATCTGCCTTGTTGGAGATGTCTCCTACGGCCACGATGCCGGCTTTACGCATCTCTTCATCAGCCCTCTGAATGGCCTCCTCAATCTGCTCCTGCGGAAAATCCCTCAGGCTGACAACGCCCTTTAAAAAAGGCAAAAGCGTGCTCCCCGTGCCAACCATGCCTTTCATGTGAGAGAGCTCTAAATGGCAGTGTGCATTCACAAAGCCCGGCATCAAAGCGCCACGATGCATCTCCAATTCCGAAGCATCGAAATCCTCTCGACGGCCGATTTGCTGCACGCGGCCCTCTTCATCAAACACCACCACGCCTTCCCGTAAGGGAGCACCTGTTGCCGTAAAAAGCCAATCGGCTGTAATTTTTCTAAAGCTCATGACATTTATTTGTTATCACCCAAGTCATGCACCAACAATCCGTTTCTCATACGCGGCTCAAACCAGGTGGATTTGGGCGGAAGCACCTTGCCCGCATCGGCAATATGTAAAAAATCTTCTATATCCACCGGATGAAGCACAAAGCCGATGCGATTTTCGCTCTTCTGTACAATTTGCTCAAAAACATCTATACCACGAGGCCCCTCCACGTACTTAAGACGGCTGTCTGTACGAGGGTCTTTGACATGCAAAAGGTCGTGCAAAACCAGTTCGTTGAGCAAAGACACATCCAACACGACTTCTTCGCCCGCATGAGCCTCCAGCACTTCCGGGCGCCAGCGCAGGCGAAACCACTCCTCCTGCAACAACATGAGCCATTCGTGTTTTTCGCGGGGCGGTTGGTATTCCTCCAGAGGCTCAATGTCAACCAGGGCAGACAGGCGCGCCATCAGTCCGGCCGGGGAGAGGTGGTCCATCTCCGTAACTACGCGATTGAACTCAAAAATATCCAATTCTCCCGTCGGGAAAAAAGCCGTGAGTAAATAATCATAGCAGCGAGACAGCCCCTCCTCTTCAGCCTGCCGGCGCAATCGGGACATGGCCGCCGTGCGATGATGGCCGTCGGCAATATAAGCAACGGGAACCTGCTCCTCAAAAAACTTTTGCAGCCTGGCAAGCGTCTTTTCATCTTTGATCTCCCAGACCCAATGATGCTCGTCTTCTTCTTCAAAATAGTAATGCACAAAGGGGTCTTTCTCCTTCATTTGCTTTTTGAGCAACTTGTCTATGCCCTCCACAGCGGGGTAAGTGAGCAAAACCGGCTTGACGACAGCCCGGCGATGCATGAGCAACTGTATTTGGCGCTGCTCCTTCGCAGCCAAGGTGTGCTCATGCACCTTAATATGCCCTTGCTCGTAATCTTCCATAGACGACAAAAGCAACAGGCCCGTATAAGAACGCCGCGCCTCATCAATGCGATAGATATACATGCCGTCTTGCTTGCGCTGCTTGAAAAACCCGCTGTCGCGAAAGACGGGATACTCTTCCTTCACCTTACCGAAAAAGGAATCCGGCGAGGTAATCAGTTTTTTACGCGGATAGACCGCTCTAAACGGGCGAACTTGCATTTCACTTGTTTACAATCATAAAGTGCTGCCACAGAGGTCCGAGCGACAGCTACAGCTGCCGGCAAAGATAGCATATTTGGGGATAAGCACGCAGCTCCGTCAAAAGCTCAATTTTAACCTCCCCATAACACAACCATAGAAGCAACTTAACAAACTTTAAGGCACCGGAGCCGTTCTTCATCTGTGCTTACACGGCAGCGCAACGCTCTGCCTTTTTATTACACCAAAATCGAAAACCATGAAACGCCTCGTTAAGTTGCTTTCCCTCGCTTTTGTCTTTTTCGCCTTTGCGGCAAATGCTCAAGACATCTATATCGGCCCCAAGGTGGGCGTCAATTACGTAACGGTCGCGGCCCCGCTCTCAAACGAACTGGGGGTTGACAATCTCCTCACCGCTGATTTTGGTGCCATGGCCGAGTTTGAATTTGGCGACATGTTTTCCCTCCAGGGCGAATTGATGTACGCCCGCAAGGGTTTCAGCATCACGCAAAATTTCGACATCCCCATCAACGAAAGCCTCACCATTCCCGCCGGCCTCAAAGTGCTCAACAACTCCAATTATCTGGAACTGCCGGTCATGGCCAAAATCCGCTTCAACGGAGACAAGCGACTGGAAACCTACCTGCTTGGCGGGGCCTCTGTGGGCTACCTGATGAGCAACCGCATCCGCACCCAGGCCGACCTCATCGTCAACCTCACCGTGATTGACACCAAAATCCCGCTCAATGACATCAATCGCGCCGATTTTTCTCTCATTGGCGGCGCCGGCTTCGCAGCCAAACTGCCTGTCGGCAAATTCTACATGGACCTGCGCTACCGCCACGGCCTGAGCGAGCTGGTCAACATCCCCTTGCTCACCGATAAAGTCCAAAACCGCGGCCTGCTCGTCTCTGCAGGCTATGCCATCAACTTCTAAGCCTCTCTCCTCAAAAGATTCAAGAGCGTACTTTTCAAAAGCTCCTGCCCAGGGCAGGGGCTTTTTTTTGTATCCGCGACAAAAAGTCAGAATTTTTAGAAAAAACGTGACATTATGTCGAAACAAACACCTTGGCACACAAACTGATAGGGACAAGACAGAAGAGCACAACACACGCTCATCATCATTTTTTAACGACAAAAAATAAAGAGCCATGAAAAAATGGATTTTTCTCGCTATATTGCCCCTGTTTCTGTTTTCTGCCTGCCAGGAAAAAGGACAGGAGTTGCTTTCTTCTTCAAAAGCAACCTATGAAGCGACCACTACACCGAACAACCTGATGATGCCCGAAGATACGCTCTACGGACACATCATGCAGGAAATGAACGACAAGGCCGGAGAACTGCGCGCCAAAATGAATGAGGAAGCGCTGACTGCCATACTCGAAACCCGCAGCATTTTGCAAAGCTTACGGGAAGGAGATGCAGAGACGGCAGAATTTAAGACCAAAGAACTCATTGGAAAGTTTGCCATCATCACCACAGCCAATCCCGAACTGCAATTGCTGCCCGCAGATGCAACGGCCACCATCAACGAAACCGTTACGGACTTAAAGACCATCAACGAGCTCACCAAACAGGCAGACGAGGCCGTAGCTAAAGGTTATTACCAGGCAGCCAAACCGATTTTGGAAAACCTCTCCAGCGAAGTGATCATCCAGACAGTGTACATCCCCCTGGGCACTTATCCCGCAGTCCTGACGGAGGTAGGAGCATTGATCAAAGAAGGCAACTTAAATGACGCCGCCATACTGCTCGAAAATGCGCTCAGCACGTTGGTCATGGAAGAGGTCGTCTTACCGCTACCGGTACTAAAAGCCCAGCAATTAATCATCGAGGCCGCAAGCCTCAATACAGACGAAGAAGCCGACCGCGCACTGGCGCTCAACTACCTCGAAAATGCCGATTACCAGCTCACCATGGCTGAAGCCCTCGGCTACGGCAAGCGCAACGAAGACTACAAAGGCCTGCATCAGTCTATCAAGGCCTTGAAAAAACTCATTGAAAAACAAGAAACCAAAGAGCAGATCAAGGCTTCTGCCGAACAGCTCAAAAAAGACATGAAAGCCTTCCGCGAAAAATACTTTGCCTTTGGCAAAAAAGACAAAAAATAAACCGACAAAAACACTCACGGGCACTCCAAAAAGGGTGCCCGTGAGCCTCTCAGCCACCAAAAACCAAAAATCATGAACGACAAAACAGCTTTTTTCAAACACGTAAAGCCCTGGTTGCCCAACCTCAAGAGTTACATCACGGCACGCCTGAAACGCGCAGAACGCAACGGGCTCATACCCAAAAACATGTATGTCGCTTCAGACATCAGTGATGAAATTCTCGTCCACATTTACGAAAAAGAAAACGACATCATCCACGACGAAAAGAAAGTCAAAGCCCGCGCTTTTGCTCTGGCTGCAAAAAAAATGGATGAGCTTATCAAAAGAGAAAAGGACATCCATAAAAAAGAAATCCCGCTGGGTCAAATTCTCGACAATGAATTGCGCTTCATGAATGAAGCCTTCACAACCGATGCCGATGGAGACCTCATGCCCGTAGAAGAACTGGACGATATCTCCTATCATCTGGAAGACTACAAACCACACATCTTTCTCGCTTCAGATGATACGCGCCGCGAAATATACCGCACCCTCGGCATAGCCGAAGAAGAAAAACCCGAAGACAAAGCGGCTTCCATTGACCGCTTCCTGCAAAAACTGCCTGAGGAGAGCCAAAACATCTTCGAACTAAGATCCTATGGCCTCCTCAGCACGGAAGAAATTGCCGAAGTACTCTCTTTGGAAAAAGAGAAGGTAGAGACTGTACTTTTCTCCATCCAAAAGGCTTACAAGCGTTTTGGGTAAGAAACAAACATTTTTTCACTAAAACCAACTGTCATGACAACAAGCATGAATTCTTTTCACGCGCAAATAAAGAACTGGTGGATACCGGCACTCATAGGTATTGCCCTCATTGCCACTTCTGTACTGATCGTAAACAAGCCCTTGGAGGCTTATCTGGGCCTGAGCCTGGCTTTTGCCGTGCTCGTTTTCGCCTCCGGTGTGCTGAATACTGTATTTTCCATAGCCAACCGAAAAGTGATGGACGGCTGGGGCTGGTATCTCGTACTTGGCCTGATAGAGCTGTTCGTCGGTGGCTCCATGTTGGCATTCCCTCCTCTGTCCGCTGAAGTGCTCCTGCTCTACATGGGCTTTTGGTTTGCATTCCGCGGAACCATGTCTATGACCTATGCCTGGATGCTGAAACAAGCCGGCATCAAAGGCTGGGGTTGGCTCATGTTTTGGGGCCTGCTCACGCTGGTCTTCAGCTTCCTGATGGTTATGAACCCCTTGTTCGGCCTCATCGGAATTCTGGTGCTGACGGCACTCTCCTTTTTGTTCCTCGGCATATTCAGCCTCATGCTGGGCCTCGAACTCAGAAAAATCAACCGCCTTTTGGCATAAACCTTCACAGCTGAAGCGCCGCGAAATGCGGCGCTTCTCCAACACCTTTTCACACATGGTACAACTCATCATCAAAAACCTCAAAGAAGTAGAAACGGAAGCCCAACGCGAGCAAATCCGGAAAATGGCTGAAGAAATGCAGCAAAAACTGGAAACGCGCTTCAAACGCTACGACAAAGACCTGACCTTCGAAATCATCGTCAACAAAAGCAGCGCCACCTACCTGATCAGCGCAGCTCTCGACATGAAAAGCAAAAAGGTACTTCAGGCCGAAGAGGGCAAAGACCCCATCCTGACAGCCAAAAAACTGTTGGACGAATTCTTTAAACAAGTAGCCCGGCAAATCGAATTGGAGCGAAAAGACTACCTTTACAAAAGAAAGCGTTGACAACTAAGGGCAGCTGCCCTTAGTTGTTTTCCAAAAACTTCAGGGTATGTGGTCGTCCATAAGTCATTGGTTTGCCAATCTCTCCTTAAAGGGCAAAATGCAGTTCATGCTGCTGCTGCTCTTTGCCATCATCGCCATGCTCGGCGTATGGAGCGCCAACCACATCAGCAAACTGAGCGACAGCGCCATCAGCCAACTGCAAGACAACTACCGCACGCTCAAATACACCCGCGAAATGTCTTTGGCGCTCAACGACATCATCTACGAACTGGCCACGCCCTACTCCCTGCAAAGCGATAAACGCAAACAACTCCGCCAGGCAACCGACCAGTTCGAACGCTACCTCCAATTGCAGTCCAACAACATCACCGAAGCCGGCGAAGACAGCCTCACTACAGCCCTCAGCAACGACTTCGCCATCTTCAAAGAAGACCTCAAACACATCGGCGACTCCACCGACCTCACCCGACTGCTCATAGAAAAAACCCGCACCATCCAAAGCCTGCTCAAAGACATGTATTCCATCAATGAAATGAGCATCCTCCAGGAATACAACAAGACCATCAACAATGCCCAACGCATCACTTTCGGCATGATGGGAGGCGGCTTCATCCTCTTTCTCTTTGGCCTGATCAGCATGTTCTACTTCCCCGAGTACATCTCCCGCCCCCTCAGGCAACTCAACCAGGGTATCGGAGCCATCGCCCGAAAAAACTACAGCGAACGCCTGCCCGTGCGCTCCGGAGATGAGTTCGGACAACTCGCCCAGGCCTTCAACCTCATGGCTACAAAATTAGAAGAGTACGAAAAAATCAACCTGCAAAAACTGCTCTCCGAAAAACACCGCATCGAAACCCTCATCCGCCAAATGAAACAGGGCATCATAGGAGTCAACAACGATTTTGAAGTCCTCTTTATCAATCAAACTGCCCTCAAGCTCCTCCAAATGCAGGAAGAACAAGTACGCGGCAAAAACCTCCGCCATTTGGCGAAAGCCAACCCCCTCATCCAGGAATTTACAAGAGAACTGCTGCGTGGAGAAGCCTTCCCCAACCGCCTCTACCCCACCATCGAACTGGAGCGCCAGGGTAAAAAAATATTCCTCGAAAAAGACATCCTGCACGTCTCCGCCGGCCCCCACCACAAAGGCGGCTATATGATCGTGCTCAAAAACATTACCGATCTCAAAAAACAAGTCATCGCCAACACACAGTTTATGGCCTCGGTCTCTCACGAAATGAAAACCCCGGTAGCTGCCATAGACATGAGCCTCAAACTCCTCCAAGACCAACGCCTCGGCAACCTCAATGATGAACAACACGAGCTCACCCAAACCATCCGCCAAAACTCCAACCGCCTGCTGCAAATGGTCAACGAACTGTTAGAAATGGCCCGCATAGAAACAGGTAACATACAACTCAATCGCGAAAAAGTCAGTCCGCTTTTAATCGTTGAAAAAAGCCTGCAAAGCGTTCAAAATTTTTACAGGGAAAAAGGCGTAGCCCTGCGGCTAAACACCCATGGAGACATCCCCGAAATTACAGCCGACAAACACAAAACCACCGGCGTACTCATCAATTTTCTCACCAATGCCCTGCGCTATTCCCAAAAAGGCGATCAGGTAGAAATAAACATCACATCATCCGACAGAGAAGTCATCTTTAGCGTCAGCGATCAGGGCTGTGGCATCGCCTCCGAAGAACAACAACTCATCTTCGATCGCTACCGCCGCGCCAAAGACGACAAAACCAGAGGCACCGGCCTCGGCCTCGCCATCTCCAAAGAATTCATCGAAATGCAGGATGGAAAAATATGGGTGGAAAGCAAGGTCGGAGAAGGAAGTACTTTTTATTTCTCTTTACCCGTAAGTACAAAAGAATAAAAAAGGAGGCCTCCCGGCCTCCTTTCTCTTATTTATTCAACAACTTGAGTATCTCCTGTTCCAACTGCTCTGCTCCCCG
>Ga0256832_1002869_pt1 | contig 11760 bp, 12 predicted proteins | sample 134614metaG_FD_190534 | JGI IMG/M metagenome (GOLD analysis project Ga0256832, IMG submission 190534) | Hydrothermal vent microbial communities from Lau Basin, Pacific Ocean - 134-614 | ecosystem: Environmental > Aquatic > Marine > Hydrothermal vents | place: Pacific Ocean: Lau Basin | collected... | reverse complement strand
AATTTATGAGCAGGGCTATGTGGTATTTCTGGTTTTGTATAATTTTGCTTATTGTTTCATAAGATTTCTCAAGGCTTTCTTTTTTTTCTTTATCCAGAGAGCCTGCTATTTCCTCAAAGGGTTTTCTGTCTCCTGCAACGTGAAAAAATCCTGAAAGCGGTGTGTATAAAACTACCTGATCGTATCCCTGTTTTTTTGTAAGATGTCTTCCCAAAAAATCTACGATACCCAGGGGTATTCCTTCAAATAAAAATGAGTCGTATATATTTCCTGACAGCAAAAAATGAGCCGTCTGGGGTAAGAATAAATCCAGTTCCTTAATCCACTGCATCTTAATCCTCTTTTGTTAATTCTTTTATTTTCTTTTCTTTTTTTTCTTTTACTTCGTAGTTTATGTCCATCAGGTCAGGTATGTTCGTAACCTGAGAGACCATTATCCCTTCTTTTTTAAGCTGATTAAAAACCTCCTCCTGGTCTCTACACCAGATTTTTAACTCTTCTGTATCTTTTATCCTGTCGTATTCTGAAGGAGGGTGGTCTATCTCTCTTAAAAACTTGCTTGTAACCTTTCCGTTGTTTACTTTTACTGCTACCTTGTATCCTTCTTTTCTTGAAAAGAGCATGAACACCCCGTCGGATATCAGAGTGTATCCTTTTTCTTCCAGATTTGACTTTATTTTTTCTTTTAGTTCTTTCTCCAGATTCTGTAGAGCCTGTTTTTCTTTCCAGTCTGAGTATTTAATAAGGAAATCAGACAGGTCTTGGGTAGATAAGACAGGTTTTTCTGTTATCTTTTCCGCTTCTGATTTAAAAGGTTGGGGCAGTTCTTCAGACAGGGATTTAATCAGCATTTTTATGGCAAGACTTCTGCCTTTTAGCTCTCTTTCCCTTTCTTCTTTAAGTTTTTTTTCTTCTTCAAGGAGGCTTACAGATTTCTTTACTTCAGGTTCTTCTAACTTTAAGTTGGACAGCAATTTTTCTAATTTTTTTAATCCTTTTTCTTCTTTTACAGTTTTGTCTATCATTTGTATTATTTTTTTAAACTGTTTTTCTGCTTCCTCAATATCTTTTTCAGCCAGAGATTTATCAAATTGTGAGATTTTTTGTAAGACATTTTTGGAGAAAATCGTTTCTCCTCCTTTGAATGTTTCTATTTTTTCTATCATCTTGTCAAGTTTTTTTCTTTTTTCTTCTACATATGCTTTGTCTCTTTCTATCTGTTTTATTATCTCCTTTGAATACATTTCTATTGAGTAGTACACCCTGACAAAAGGATCTTTTTTTAGGTGGACTTTCATTTCGGTATAAAAATGGAGATCTATTTCCTGTAGTGTTGACTGTAAGTTTTTGTGTAATTCTTCTATTCTTTTTAAGATCTTATTTCTTCTTTTTTCTTCTCTTATTTGTTGAGACTGTTTTGTCAGGTATTTTCGTATGTTGTCTATTGCTTTGAGGGATTCCTGTCTTTTCTGGTTGTACTCTTTTCTGTGTGCTTTTATCTGGAATACAGATACAGAGCTCATTTTATACCTCTGCTATTATAAAAGAAACGTTGTCATAAAGTTTTTTTGTTTTTAACTTTTGTTTTATGTTTGAGACTGTTTTTTCTATGCTTTCTTCAAAAATTTCCTCCAGTTCCTGCTCCTCAAAAACTTCATAAAATCCATCTGTTGCAATAAGAAATACTCCTCCATCTGTTTGTCTGGTGAATATTTCAGGGTATACGTTTATTCCAACAGCAGAATAAAGAATTCCGTCTTTAGAGTGATCAAAAGAAAGTATTCTAAGGTGGTTTCCTACTTTTTTGTAGACCCTGCTGTCCCCGCAGTTAAAAACCGTTGCTTTGTTATTTTTTATTTTTATTCCGGCGACGGTTGTTGCCATTCCATTTAGCGAAGGGTCTTTTTCTGCAAGTTTTTTTAATTTTTCTTTTGCCATGAAAACTGCCGTCTCTATATCCGAATTTTCAAAATCTGTTAGTGTTTCCAAAACTGATTTTGATGCTATCTCTCCTGCTGCAGCTCCTCCTACCCCGTCTGCAACTGCAATTATTTTAGAGCAAATTGCTTTCTCCGGAACTTCCATGTCTTCCTGAATTACCTTTTCATCAAGAAGGACTGCATCTTCATTTTTATCCCTGTAGTCTCCCCGATTAGTAAAGTAAAATACCTTCATCCTCAAGAAACTCCTCAAGTAATTCTATGTGGTTTATAAACTCCGGCCATTGAGATATTTTTACCTTGTACGAGTTTTTTTCCTGTTTTTGTTCTATCAGATCCAGTTCTCCCAGGGGAACTATATAACCTGTCTCATCTAACTCTTTTAGTTTTGTTTTTATTTTACTGATTCTTTTTCTTTCAAGGGGCTGCCATTTTACTCCTGATTTTTCAACAGATACTGCAGCCGATACGGCGTCTATAAGGTCTTCAATTTTTTCTGATTTAGCTTTCCATGAGGCAAGAGCGATTTCAAATGGGTAAAGGTGGGTCTTTACTTTCAGGTTTTTATCAATTGGTTGTGTGTTCTCAAGATGTTTTTTATCTTTTCTTACTAACTCAACTGTCTTTAGGTAGTAAAACATATTTATGTTTTCAAAAGTTTTTTTGCTTAGAGATTTTCCGGTTATTCTTTTAAACTGGTCTGAAAAAAAGTCATACTCATCTTTCGTCATAGGGTTTTTTAAAGTATCTATAAACTTTTTTCTGGAAAAATCTATTTTCTTGGTGATTACAGAATCCTTTGATAGCATCGAAGCGAACAGATTCAATGCTTCTGTTTTAGAACCGAGGGATTTTTCAGCTTCTATAAATTTATTTGCCATCATTGTAAGAAAGTGTCCGTGTTTTGTGTATTTAACCATCTTTGTGAATTTTTCAAGATCTTTAACATTTCCTGATATAAGCATTTGTGCGAGGGGATTGGCTGTAGATTTTCCTTTTATTAATCCGGCAGCATTTTCTAAGATTTCCACTGGGTTAGCATTAATTCCGTAAGGTTTTATTTCTACAGAAGGAGCTATTAGATGTATTGCTTCTGTCAGAGAAACTTCAGGATCCCTTTCTTTTTCTAACATTTCCCACAGTTTTGTTTCCAGATCAAACAATCTGTTTTCTGTAAGAAGAGTATTCAGATGCCCCCTTTGTACGAAGACTGTTGCATACTCAAATGTTTGTTTGTCTGACTGCATTGCTTCGGCAAGCTCTTCAAGAGAATTGTATTCTTTGTTGTTAAATACGTAATTACCTGCAGGGGTTTTCTCTTCGTAATGTACTTGTGGAGTTTTTCCTGAAAGCCACAGATCAACCTCTTTTGCTCCCCATCTTTTTTTCCTGTTCTGGGTCAAGAGACCTTTTAAAAGGAGCTTGATATCCTCATCTAATTCTTTAGGGATAGGTATGCTTTCAGATGTTATCTTAAACATTATTGTTTTAGGATCTAATCCTTTAAAGGGGTTTTTATTCAGCAAGTCTAAAATTACCATTCCAAATGACCAGTAGTCTGCCTCTTTTCCCATTATTCCTGAAAAACTCTCAGGTGCAGAGTAGATAGGTGTTCCTTTTACGGTTGTTATCTTCTTTGAAAACTCTCCATCCAGCAGGGAGGAAATGCCAAAATCTGTTATCACCAGATTTAGAGGATTTTCCTCTTTAACCAGAATATTTGAAGGCTTAATATCCCTGTGGATTATGTTTAAAGAATGGAGAGCTTTCAGTATCTGGTTTGTCTGGTCTATTATCTGTCTGAGCAGATTTTTATCAGGAGTTTTTCCTTTAAGAAGTTTTTTTATGTTTCCCTTTTCCATGTATTCCTGTATTTCGTAGAACCTGCCTGTCTCTTCATCTATGCCAAAGTCCAGTATCTTTACTACATCGTCCGGCAGTCTTTCTCCCACTTCTTTTATTTTCTGTACCACTTCCATTTTAGGAACAATTCCTTTTCTGTAGAGCTTCAGCATCGTACCGTTTTCTAAAAGAAAAAGGTCGGCTTCCCCTCCTTCTGCCGTGAACTCTTTTATGATTTTTTTCCCCTGAAACTGTTTTATTGATGCAGTTGTTTCTTTTGATGGTTTTTTCTCAATAAGGGTTTTTTCTGGATGTTCAACGACCGTTTTTTGTTCTTCTATAATCGTTTTTTCTACAATAGTTTTGTCCATGGTTAAAAACCCAATAGATTTTTATATTTAACTTATCAAAAGGATTAAAAAGGTCAAGCGTTTTTTTTGATTTAGACTAATTGAACCTTAACAGACATGGATAGATTTATTTTATCTCCTTTTTCAATTTTCCTTTGTTCAAAAGGTTTTATTCTTTCTCCATTTATATAAGTTCCGTTAGTTGAGTTTAGATCCTCTATGAACCAGTCTCCGTTTTCATTTGTTATTCTTGCATGTTTTCTGGAAACGGTTGGAAAATCTTTAAAGATTTCGGAACCAGTTGCTTGTCTTCCTATAACATCTCCGTTTTTTACTGTGATCTCTTTGCCGTTTATTAAAAGGTTTAAAGTTTCTTTTTTTTCTTCCTCTTTTACAGGAGAAACTACAGACAGATCCTCGAGACAGTTTGAGCATACAGGGGCATCTTCTGGATTTTTTGTTTCGCAGGCGGGACATATCTTGATCATTCTTTTACCTCTTCTGTTATTTTTGCCAAAACAGGGTATTTATCAGGTTTAACGTTGCCTAATTTTTCTGCCTTTACTGTTAATGCAGAAGCCACAAGGGTTATCAGTAATGAAAACAATGCGATTATTGACGGAATCCATACCGGTATGTTTGCTTGTTGATTGTATATCTTTATTGAGATAAAGATTGACAGCATCCCCAGTATTATAGACAGTATGAAAAGCATAATTGCTTTTGTTTTTTGTTTTTCTTTTTCTTTTGTTATTCCTTCTACTTCTTTTTTTAATTTTCTGAAATCTTTTACAGACAACTCTGATATTTTTTCCAGATCTTGAGGAAACAAGACTATGTATTCCTCTCCCGACGTTGTAAGACAGTTAATAGATTCTTCAAGATTTAACTCTTCTACGGCGTCCTTTTCGGTAATATTTATTATTTTTTCTATCTGTTTTTTCAGTTCTTTGTATTCTTTAACCGTCAGATTTTTGTTTTCAGCTTTTTTTATCAGCTCTAATATTGATGGTTTTACAGGAAGTAGATAGTTGGACAGATAAGGATCGCAGGTATTGTCCAGTTTTTGCGTGATTTCAATTATCTTTTCTTTTGCTTTTTTTAGCTCTTCTTTGGTTATCATGTTTTTAAGATAAAATTTATAAAAACTATTTTTATTATTTTATTATTATATTATAGAAAATAGCCATATAGGGAAAGATTGAAAGATTATTTTCCATTAATAGTTGTTTTATATGTGGGAATTATAGCCTTTATAAATCCTGCTTTTTTATCTAATCTAAGGATACTATTTGCTGTTGCTATAGGAGTTGCTGAAATTTTAAGAACCTTTCAAACAGGTAAAATTTGGATAGCTGTTCTTAGGAATTATTACAACTATTCTCGTGGTGGTATTTTTTTTATAAATTAAAGAGGGATGTAAAATGAGCGTTTTAAAAGAATACAAGCTCTCTATAGATGAAATAGAGAGAATTAAAGAAAACCAATTTTTAAGCATGTTGAAGTACTTGAAAGATGAAGAACATATTAACCTTGCTTTAGACTTTGTTAGGAGAAACCCATGGGTCTTGGAAATGTACTGGCTAAAAGAAAGTTCAATATATTACAGAAAAGTGTGGTCATTCTTTCCGCTGAAAAAAAGGAGGAAATTAAAAGAAGATATAATGCCCCTCTTCCATATACAACAGGAGTGGAGAAAAATTGCTAAAGTACTCCCATACGGTACTAAAAACGCTTATGTTCTATCATACCTAATATTTGAAACTCAATCCGGAAGGGAAAACCTTTTTCGGCAAAGACTTCTAAAGAAACAGCCCTTAAAGGTTATAAAAAAGCTGTATTCTGCACTTTTTTGGAAAAAAAGTAAGGTTATAGAGAAAAATCCAGAAATAAAAAAAGTAATCGAAAAAATTGTTACAGATGCAACTTACCATTCTTCTTACAACCCTCTTGAAGAACTTCCTGCACTTACTACCTACAATGGCAAAATCCAGGCTAAAGGATTCCTAAAAAGCATGAACGGAAAAATTCCGTTCAATGAAACAAAAGAAATAACAGAAGAAGAAAAAAAAGAACTAAAGAAAATATTCTCCACACTGGGAAAAGAGTGCTTGAAATACAAAGCTCTCTACAAAAAGGAAATAAATGGGAACATAGCTTTGGCTAAAGCTATTTCTATAATCCCTGAATCGGCTCTTTTTGTCTCCTTCCTTGCTGTAATCGGACTCCTTACTGGATTCATAGCCTTTGGAGTTGGTGTAGCATTTGTTTCAATTATCTCTTCGTTCTTTATACTGTACAACCTTCTTAAAGAAAAAATATACCGAGTTTACCCAAAACCTCTAATAACAATCTCAATCTTTATAAAAATGATAAAAGATTTTGAATTTTTTTCTTCTAAAACCATAAATTCCCTCAAATTTAATTTATTAAGAGATATGTATCAATATAGAGAAATTAAAGAAAAACTCCCAGAGCTTAAATCATTTCGCCTTCCCAAATTTGTAGAGAAAGCGTTTAAAAGCTGTCAATTACATACAAATATGGATAAATAATGCATAAGGAAAATCCATACCGGAAAACCTGCTTTTAAATTCTATAGAGAGATAGAATTTATCTGCAAAAAATAAAATTGCCAGAAAAAAACCCAACAAACAGAACCAAAGAAATATACCATGAGATATTAAACTTCCTGCGAATAAATCCTAAAACTAAATCATCACAAGCTAACCTATAGTGTGTTAGATCATCCAAAAACAAACCATTTTTTTAAATAAAATCTGGAAAAGTTTTAGATTATAATTTTTAATCGTGGTTTATATATAAAAATCCCCCTTACGGGGGAAAGGAGGGAGAGGGGAGGAGGTTTAGGAGAAAACTTAAGTGGACTAAACCTTTTACGGTAATTAGTATATGATCCCAATGTGAAAATGCTGTGAAAATTTTTATTTTTATTTCAGCCTTATTTTACCGAGTCCAAAGCTGACAGACTTACCTATATTGATGGTCTCAATAACATTCAGGTAAGGGTAAATTTCGGATAAATCACCTTTTAGGCTAAAACTACCTTCAAATGCCGGTATAAGCATATGTCTTTTTTTTCTGTTTGACCATCTTTTTAATGGGGAGGGTTTCAGATGCAGATCTGCAATCTCAAATTTATCCTTATTTATGTAGATTTTCTCATTTTTTATGCCGTAATTTACGGCAACATTTGTTATTCTTGAAATAATAGCTTTAATCAGAACATCTTTATTAAAATTTGAAAATTTTATAATTTGGTTGTTAGCTTTAATGTTTGAGGGATATACCCTTATATTTATTGTTTCCTTTCCTGTTCTGAGCTCAAAAAAATTAACCGCCTCAAATCTTGGAACAAAGCTCTTAACAGGATAGTATTTATTTTCAAAAGGGTGTAAAAACTCAATACTTTTCAGTTTTATATACCTGTCCTTTCCGATGTGATGCACACCTGAATAAGCTCCTGTTATAAATTCCCAGTAATTTGCTGTATCCCCAAGAAGTGTCATTTCCAGAAACAGCTTATCTCCTGATTTTAGTTTTTTCTTTTCAAAAGGAGGTTTCATTATGTATTTTGAGGGTTTATTAAGAAGATGTTCTGTTTCAAATATTACAGTATAGGGACATGTATTTATAAACTCACACTTTTTACACTCTTCAAAGGGCTTTATACATACCATTTTTCTAAGTTTTCTTCCCAGTATTCCCCTGAAGGTTGAGCCAAAAAAGTAAGGTGTTTCAAACTCATTAACAGCCTCAAAGGTGTATCTTATGGTAGAAAACTGAAAATTAATCATTATGTTCCCCGTGATACCTGAGGTCAAATGATTTTACAGAGTAGTCTGTGGTTGATACATACTGGAAAGTTCTTCCTTCAATCAGCGTCTGCACAGCTCCCACAATACTAACCAGTTTTTGGCCTCCTGTGACGTCTATTATCGTTTCTCTTTCTTTTCTTTTATCTTTTTTCCTTATAGTTTCGTAAACCTCCTCTATAATATCTTTCAGATCTTCCATATTTTCAAAATCTATATCTTTGTCGTAGCCTATAGGATATATGTTAATATCACTGTCTGGAAAAAGCCTATTCAAAAACTCTTTAAAATCTTCAAAATTATTTTTGCTTTTATTAGAAAGGATAACATAAAGATTTTTCAACTTCGGTAGATGATGTTTTACAGCGACTGCAGGCATCTGCCATGGTGTATAGACTTTTTTAAAATCTTCAAAGGATCTTACTTCAGGTACACTGTTTACAGGGCTGAGGAATATTATTAGATTTTCTCTTTTAGGAGCTTCTTCTGAGTATATTTCTAACTTTGGATAGTTTTTCTTTACATAGTGAATGGTTAAAATATATAAAATGAACAATAATGCAGTACCTAATAAAACCTGAACATAAGGAAAGTATTTATCTGATACGAACATATTCAAAAGATTTCCTAAGCCGTCAGGTATCCAAGAAACAGCAACGGCAAAGATTATCAGAATTATAAATGTTATCGGATTAATAAAATCTCCTACAGTTGAGATCAGAGCATTTTTTAAATTTCTTCCTGAAAAGCTGTTTTTTATAAGCCGGACTCTCAATCTCTCCCCTCCCTTTATTAATTATATAACGGTAGGTTTTATTTTTTTTGATTTTAATGAAAATAATTTCTATCTAAATATTGATATTCAAGTGTTAAAGTGGAAATGAAACCCTATAATTGAGATCGTAATTGAGACTTTAAAATTGACAATTTTCAGATTTTACGCTATTTTAAGAGTAGGTCTGTCAGAAATCGGGCTTTTTGGAAAATGAATAGGTTGATACTCAAGGACGGGAGAGGAGCTGTTGAAACTGTCCCGACTTCTAAGGGCATTGCGACTCTAGATGACCAAATTCTTCATAATAATCTGAACATAGTTGAAACTGTCCCGACTTCTAAGGGCATTGCGACAAGAGTTTTTGAGCGCCCATCATTAAGACCTGTTTGCAAGGTTGAAACTGTCCCGACTTCTAAGGGCATTGCGACTATGAGAGTTTCAAATACAAGATTGAAATCACTCATCTGAGTTGAAACTGTCCCGACTTCTAAGGGCATTGCGACTTTTCGGGGTTTGGTTTCCTTTCCCATACTCCGTTTTTCAGTTGAAACTGTCCCGACTTCTAAGGGCATTGCGACTGGTTCTGGCGTGCTCCAGAACCAAATCCAAAGTTTCTTGTTGAAACTGTCCCGACTTCTAAGGGCATTGCGACCTTTCTATCTCTATCTTGAACCTCATACACCATTCAGAAAGTTGAAACTGTCCCGACTTCTAAGGGCATTGCGACCATATTTTATATGTTTTTTTCTATCAAATGCTACATAGTTGAAACTGTCCCGACTTCTAAGGGCATTGCGACTCTTATTTCATCAATTAAATCGTTGCCTTTCCATAGCGTTGAAACTGTCCCGACTTCTAAGGGCATTGCGACCCTTTCTGTATCCTGTTTCCGTTGCCATTCACCATTTTTGTTGAAACTGTCCCGACTTCTAAGGGCATTGCGACAGCTCCCGAAAGCCGAAGATCCAGTCCAGCAGGTCGTCTGTTGAATTTGTCCCGACTTCTAAGGGCATTGCGACTTTTAGTTTTTTCTTTAATTCAGGGTCGGATATGCTTTCTGTTGAATTTGTCCCGACTTCTAAGGGCATTGCGACGCTCTGGTTTCGGCAGTTCCCAGGGCATCATGATAAATACGAGTTAAACTGTCCCGAGTTCTAAGGGCATTGATAGAGGTATAAAAATGGAGTTTTATATTCATCATGTTTGTATTTCTGTTTCTGACATTGAAAAGAGTACTCAGTTTTACAGATATTTTGGTTTTAAAGAGGTTGCAGATTATACTGCAGAAGATGGATCATTCAGGATCAAACATCTAAAGCTTGGTGATTTTATTATTGAGCTTTTCTGGTTTTCTGACCATACTCCTGCTGTCAGAAAGGATCTTTGGGACGATCTAAAAACAGGTGGATACAGGCATATCGCCTTCAAGGTAGAAGATATTCACAAAACCCTTGAAAAGCTAAAAAAAGATAAAGTAGCAGACACCAAAACACAGGTAAGCATAGGCAGAACAGGTATTCTATATTTTTTCATAAGAGATCCAGACGGTAATTTTGTTGAGATTGTTCAGGACAACAGGAATTTATAATTTTGCTGATTGGTCTGTTAGAATAAAATTCTCAACAACATCAAGGATATTTTCACCTACAAAATCAGCCTCTGTGTTATCAACATATTTCATTCCCTGTCCTGTTTTTACAAGAGCTGCTTTAATCCCTTCCTTATGGGCAGCTTTGATGTCATTTTCCTTGTCCCCTATCAGAAAGGATCTTGAAGGATCTATATTAAACTCTTTTATTCCCTGTCTTATCATACCGCTTTCCGGCTTTCTGCAGTCGCATTTCATAGTAAGTTCAGGTATTATTCCTTCCGGATGGTGTGGACAGTAATAAACCTTATCAATTTTTATCCCTTCTTTTTCAAAGACCAAAAGCATGTGTTCTGTAAGTTTTTTAAAATCTTCTTCAGTGTAATACCCTACAGCTATTCCTGATTGATTTGTAACTATAAGGAGTTTGTAGCCTGCTTTCTGCAGTTTTTTTAAAGCAGGGAAAACCTCAGGATATATATAAAAGTCCTCTATTCTGTGAACAAAACCGTAATCCTCATTTATTACTCCATCTCTATCCAGAAAAACAGCTTTATTTTTCAAGCTAAGCCTCCTACTATCAGGGATTTTATCCTTATTGTAGGCTGGGCATCACCTACAGGAGCAGCCTGACCGCTTTTACCGCAAGTTCCGATAGCCCACCCAAGATCATAACCTACAGCCTCAATATCTTCCATAGCTTTTGGACCATTTCCAAGTAGCGAAGCTCCTTTTACAGGATATGTGATCTCACCGTTTTCTATCATATACCCTTCCACAATCTCAAACATAAAGTCGCCGTTTACTGTATTTACCTGTCCACCTCCCATTTTGACAACATAAAGCCCCTTTTTGATATCCTTTATAAAATCGTGGGGATTGTCTTTTCCGGGAGCTATGTAAGTGTTTCTCATTCTGACGATCGGAACATTTCTGTAGGTGTCCCTTCTTCCGTTTCCGGTGGATTTTTTTCCTGTCTGCATTGCTGTTAGTCTGTCATACAGAAAATTTTTCAGGTATCCCTTTTCTATGAGAACTGTTTTCTGGGCAGGAACTCCCTCATCATCAAAATTAAAACTTCCCATCTTTCCGGAAATAGTTCCGTCATCTATAACTGTGACAAGCTCAGAGGCAACCTTTTCCCCTATCCTTCCTGCATATACAGAGAGACCTTTTTCTGCAAGATCTGCCTCAAGCCCATGCCCTACAGCTTCATGTATCATAGTTCCGCCGGCATCAGATGATATGACAACAGGCATGCTTCCGGCTGGAGGGTGTTTTGCATTTAGCCCTAAAACAGCCCTGTGAGCAGCCTTTGATGAAACATAATCAATCAGATCAACCTCTCCAGACTCAAAAAGCTCATATCCAATCAGTCCACCTGTGGATTCATATCCTTTATACATATAACCATTTTCCTGAGCTATCG
>Ga0256832_1002868_pt1 | contig 11767 bp, 12 predicted proteins | sample 134614metaG_FD_190534 | JGI IMG/M metagenome (GOLD analysis project Ga0256832, IMG submission 190534) | Hydrothermal vent microbial communities from Lau Basin, Pacific Ocean - 134-614 | ecosystem: Environmental > Aquatic > Marine > Hydrothermal vents | place: Pacific Ocean: Lau Basin | collected... | reverse complement strand
TTGCCATGATATTGACAAGCCAAAAAACTCAATTCCTTTTAGAGTAATAGCCAAAGAATATCAGGGTAAACCTGACGCTGTTAAAAGCCTTGTAACAAGTATAAAATATGCAAGTTTTGCTAAATGGCAGAAAATAGGACCTGAAAAATACGGAATGAAACCAAGGGCTATTTACATGCCAAGGCAGAGATCTATCCCTGTTGAAGAGGCAGAAAAAGTAGTTAAGCTGATACTCTCCCTTGATACAAGCAAGGTGAAAGTTAAAAAATGATCATTCCTGTATGTAAACATATTCACTTTTGTACCAGCCCCAAACTGTAGGAAAGACATTCTTGAGTTTGTTTTTAACAGATTGAATCTCTTCAGGGGCAGCTATAAATATCATAGGCTGCTCCTCCCCTAATATTCTGAAAGCCTCTTTATAAAGCTGATCCCTTTTTTCAGGATCAAGTTCAACGGCAGCCTTCTGGAACAGCTTATCAATCTTTGCCTCCCAATCTGTTGAAGGTTTTTTCTGGTTTGGATACCACATATGAAGCTGTCCTGACGAAAGCCATACATTCTGTCCAAAATAAGGATCCATACTTCCTGTCAATCCTATTATCACAGCCTCCCAGTCGTAATTTGACATAAGTCTTGTAACAAGGTTATTAAAATCTATAGACTGGAAGTTAACCTCTATTCCTATTCTTTTCAGATCGTCTTTTAGTATGTTTCCTATCGTTTCCCTTTCTTTATTTCCTGAGTTTGTTATCAGTGTAAACTGGAGTTTATTTCCTTTCTGATCATACAGGTATCCGTCTTTTCCTTCTTTGAAACCTATCTCAAGGAGAAGCTGTTTTGCTTTTTTCAGATTAAAAGGGTATTTAGGGTAGTAATCCTCATCAAAAAGTCTTCTGTTTGCAGGTGTGACAGCTGTATAAATAGGATATGCAAGACCGTTGTAGGCTATGTTTATAATCCCCATTCTGTCTGTTGCATAAGATATAGCCTGCCTGAATTTTTTATTTCTGAACCATTTAAGTTTGTATTTTGGAATAGGTGAATTTGGGTTCTGGTTAAAAACAACAAACAGGGTAGAAGGTGTAGCCCCAAGATTATAAACGGTAAAATCTCCCTTTTTTGCCTTTGGGAGAACCTCAGGAAGGTCTGAAGGTCTAACACCGTAATAATCAATCTCACCTGACAAAAATTTTATCAGCCTGACGTCAGGATCTCCTATTATCTGTGCTTTTATTTTCGGAATATATGGTATTTTCTGCCCTGCCTTGTCCTTCTCCCAGTAATATGGATTTCTTTCATAAACAGCATACTGCCCTATGACATACTCAACAAGCCTGTAAGGTCCCGTTCCTATGAGATCTTCCGGTGGTGTATTAATTCCCCATGCAGATGTGAATGTTTTGCTGTCAACATATTTTTTTAAAACATGTTTCGGCAGTATAGGCTGTCCTACAGCCTGAAGAAAAGGGGCAAAAGGTTTTGGTATAACAAACTCAACAGTGTGATCATCTATTTTTCTTACCTTAAATTTCTTTCCCTCTATGATCAGCATATCCTTTGCTGACGAGGGAATGTCAGGGTTGTAGTATATCTCATTGTATGTAAAAACAACATCATCTGCCGTTACAGGTTTTCCATCAAACCATTTTGCATCTTTTCTCAGATAAAACCTCCATACTGTTCCATCTTTGTTTCTTTCCCACCTTTCTGCAAGATCAGGCTCAGGAAGGAGAGTTTTCAGGTTTGTTTTTGTCAAGCCGTTAAAAAGAACACCTATCACTGCTGTTGATGTTGTTTCCTGCGCCATTACAGGATTAAATGTTTTTGCATCTCCACCCAGAGCCCTTTTGAGTATTCCTCCTTCTTTTCCTATCTCAAGCTTAAAGCTTTCAGGATTTACCTTGATTATCTTCCCTGTTTCCTCTTTTTCCTCTGATGGAGTTATGAGATAAAAAGGAAGAAAAAGTATCAAAATAAGTGCGAAAGCTTTAAGTAGGGCTTTAAGATTTTCTTTCATCTTTCAGTTTTTTCAGCTCTTCTTCTGTTATTTTTTTTGCGTCATCAAGGAGAAAATCTGGTATGTCCTCAACAACATCAAACCTAAGCATACAGTTTTCACAAACAAAAAATTCACCAAAAAATAAAAGCTCACCTTTACACTCGGGGCATGCCAGAATCTCAAGAAGCTCTTTTGGGATCATACATTTACCTCATAAACAGTTTAATTTAAAATATTATAGCCTATTAAATAGTTGGAGGAACTTTATGGATCCTTCTGTCTGGTTTCCTGCCATTATCATAGGAATGGTTATTTTTGCTGTTGTGATATTTGGTATTATCATGTATCTGGACAAAGGTGAGTAATGGAAAGATTTCTCAAAAAGTATTACGCCATCACAGATAGAAAGCAGTTCAGATATGATTTTGAAACCCAGATAAAGAAGATGTTAGATTCAGGAATAAGAATGTTTCAGCTAAGGGAGAAAGATCTTCCCTCAGATCAGCTTTTTGATCTTGCATCAAAACTTGCAAATCTTCTGCATGGGTATGATGCATCATTTTTTGTAAATGACAGGATTGATATAGCTGTTTTGACAGGGGCAAACGGGGTTCATCTTCCATCAAAAAGCGTTCCTATAGATGCAATAAAACACAAGTTTCCTGATCTAATAGTAGGTAAATCATGCCACAGTATTGAAGACGCTTTAAGTGCTGAAAAGGAAGGAGCTGACTACATTACATTTTCTCCTGTATTTGAAACCCCAAAAAAAGGAAAACCTAAGGGCTTAAATGAGCTGAGAAGGGTTGTTGAGGCTGTAAGTATTCCTGTTTACGCCCTTGGAGGAATAACAGAGGAAAAAATACCTGATGTTTTAAAAACTGGGGCTTACGGTATTGCAGGAATAAGACTTTTTATCAAGTAGGAGGTTTTTTATGAAAAAGGGAAAAATAATAATACTTGGAAGTGGACCCAACAGGATAGGACAGGGTGTGGAGTTTGATTATGCATGTGTTCACTGTGTGTGGGCATTGAAGGAAGAAGGATACGAGGCGATAATGGTCAACTGCAATCCAGAAACAGTTTCAACAGATTACGATACTTCAGATAAGCTGTTTTTTGAACCTATCGTTTATGAAGATGTTGTAAATATAATAGAGAGTGAAAATCCTGACGGAGTTGTTGTTCAGTTTGGGGGTCAGACACCTTTAAAGCTTGCTGTCCCCCTGCAGAATGCAGGCATAAAAATTCTTGGAACATCTCCGGAAAGCATTGATATTGCAGAGGACAGGGAAAGGTTCAGGGAGCTAATCATAAAGCTTGGTCTGAAACAGCCAGAAAGCGGAATAGCAAGATCAAAAGAAGAGGCTATCCTAACAGCTGAAAGAATAGGATACCCTGTTCTTGTCAGACCTTCTTATGTTTTAGGCGGAAGGGCTATGAGGCTTGTTTACGACACAGCTGAACTTCTTGAGTATATTGAGGAAGCTGTTCTGGTAACTGAAGACAAACCCCTTCTTATTGACAGATTTCTTCAAGATGCGGTAGAGCTTGATGTTGATGCTGTTAGCGATGGTGAAGATGTTCTTGTGGGAGCTGTTATGGAGCATATAGAGGAGGCAGGCATTCATTCTGGGGACAGCGCAACATGTATTCCACCTTACACACTTGATGAAAAAATAATGGTTGAGGTCAAAAGGCAGACAAAGGAGCTTGCCAAAGCCTTGAATGTTTACGGTCTTATGAATGTTCAGTATGCTGTAAAGGACGGGGAAGTTTTTATCATAGAAGTAAATCCCAGAGCCTCAAGGACTGTTCCATTTGTTAGTAAAGCAATAGGTTATCCCCTTGCAAAGATAGCATCAAAGATAATCATAGGCAAAAAATTAAGGGAGATAGTTCCTGAGGTATTTAATATAAAAGATCCCCACCCTGCAACAGATTTCAGAGGTAGGGACTTTGAAAGATACTCTATAAAAGAGGTGGTGTTCCCGTGGAACAGATTCCCTGAGGTTGATCCTCTTCTGGGACCTGAGATGAAATCAACAGGTGAGGTTATGGGAATAGATCAGGATTTTGGGCTTGCATTTTACAAGGCTCAGGCTGCTGCCGGTTCTATTCTTCCGGAAAGTGGAAATGTTTTTATATCTGTTGCAGACAGGGATAAGCCTAACATTATAGAGATAGCAAAAAAGCTCCACGATCTTGGGTTTAACATATACGCAACAGAAGGAACACACAGATTTTTACAGGAAAATGGAATTCCATCGGTCAGGGTCAGTAAACTCTCAGAAGAGAGACCTAACATTGTTGACAGGATAAGAAACGGTGAAATAAAAATGGTGATAAACACACCTTCAGGAAAAAGGGAAAGATCAGATGCATATTTCATAAGAAGGGCTGCAGTTGAGCACAAAATACCTTATTTTACTACCGTCAGAGCAGCAAAAGCCGCAGTTGAGGCTGTATATTCCTACAAACACAAACAGCTTGATGTAAAGCCACTACAGGAGATGTTTAGGTAAAAATATAACTTTTTAAAGATTTTGGAGATCTTGTTATGCAAATTCAAAAAGGAAATATAATCAAGTCTATCAAATGGGATGAACCAGTATTAGTTGAATTTGTTGAAAATTTAGATGGTTTCATTAGAATAGTTGGAAAAAAAAGGAAGTCCGGCAAGAACTTTGAAGATATTTTAAGTGAAGATGAACTAAAAAATATAGAAATCTTAAAGGAAAGTTTTGATTTTTCCGGTGATTCGGAAAAAGTTTTCCTTGCTCTGGAAGAAAAAAGATACAGATTTTTATCCCTTTATGACCCCCTTGTTGCAATAAACACATCAAAAGTTGACCCTTTACCTCACCAGATAGAAGCTGTTTATGACAAAGTTTTAAAACTTCCAAGAATAAGATTTTTGATAGCAGATGACCCGGGAGCCGGTAAAACAATAATGGCAGGATTAATAATAAAAGAGCTTAAAATAAGGGGTCTGGTAAATAGAATACTTATCGTTGTTCCCGGACACTTGAAAGACCAGTGGAAAAGGGAGCTAAAAGAAAGGTTTGAGGAGAGTTTTACAGTCATTGATAGAAATTCTATTAATAATGCTTATGGTGAAAACCCTTGGAATAAAGAAAACCAGATAATTACATCTATTGATTTTGCTAAACAAGACGAAATTTTACCATCTTTATCATCTACACATTTTGATTTGGTTATTGTTGATGAGGCTCATAAAATGAGTGCTTACCAATATGGGGATAAAATCCATAAAAGCAAAAGGTATAAACTTGGTGAAACTCTTTCCCATATAACAGAACATCTATTGTTTTTAACTGCAACACCTCACAAAGGAGATCCCGAAAACTTTAGACTATTTTTGGATCTTTTAGTTCCCGGATTTTTTGCAACTTCACAACTACTTGAAGAATCAATCTTAAACAAAGATAATCCTCTCTTTATAAGGAGATTAAAGGAAGATCTAAAAGATTTTGATGGAAAGCCTTTATTTTTACCGAGACATGTAAAAACGATAAAATTCAGTATAAAACAAAACTCATCAAAAGAAGTTGAACTTTACAACAAACTATCAAGGTATGTTGAACAACAGTATAACAAGGCTTTATCTAAAGAGAATAGAAGAAGGAATATAGCATTTACACTTGTTATATTACAAAGAAGATTTGCCTCAAGTATTTATGCACTTTACAGATCATTATCAAGAAGAAAAAAAAGATTGGAGGAGCTTTTAAACAGTGTTGAGGATGAAAGCCTAAAATATAAAAGAGTTTTTGATTTTGAAGAAATAGAGGATTTATCTGAAGAGGAAAGATGGAAAGAAGAGGAGATCTGGGAAACTTTAAGCGTTGCAGAAAATAGAGAAGAATTAAAAAAAGAGATAAAAACCCTTGAAGAATTGATAGACTTATCAAAAGAAATTATTAAAAATGAGGATGAAGTTAAATTAAAACAGCTCAAAGACACATTAACAGAGCTTAACAAGAATTTTCCTCATGAAAAAATTATCATATTCACAGAATCAAAAGACACACTTGATTATTTAGAAGGAAAGATAAAACAATGGGGATATTCTGTAATAACGATACACGGTGGTATGAAATTAGAAGAAAGAATAAAAGCGGAAGCTGTATTCAGAAATGAAAAACAAGTATTGATTGCCACAGAAGCGGCAGGAGAAGGGATAAACCTTCAGTTTTGCCATCTTATGATTAATTACGATATCCCTTGGAATCCAAACAGGCTTGAACAACGAATGGGAAGAATTCACAGATACGGGCAGAATAGAGAAGTTTTCGTTTTTAATCTTGTAAATGCTGATACAAGAGAGGGGCAGGTTTTAAGCAGGCTTTTTGATAAGTTGGAACAGATCAAAAATGCTCTCGGTAGCGATAAGGTTTTTGACGTAATTTCTGAAGTTTTTGAAGGAAAAAATTTATCCCAGTTACTAATAGACGCCGCTGTTCACGCAAGAAGTCAGGAAGAAATTTTAAAAGAAATAGAGATAAAAGTTGATGAGGAATACATAAGGAAAATAAAAGACAATCTTGGAGATACATTAGCAACAAGATTTATCGATTATACAAGAATTAGAGAAATGAGGGATAAAGCATTAGAGCATAAGCTAATTCCGGAATATACAGAAAGTTTCTTCAAAAAGGCATTTTCTTTAGTCGGTGGAAAGTTTGTAGAAAGAAAAGACGGATTTTTAGCGATAGAAAGAATTCCTTATGAGATAAAAGAGATAGCATATGAAGACAGTTTTAAAAGAAAGTATGGGCAGTTATTACCAAGAGGATACAGGAAGGCTACTTTTGACAAAGAAATAGCTTTTAAAAATCCAGATGCTGAATTTCTTTCATTTGGACATCCTCTATTTGAGGCGACTTTGAAATGGATAGAAAGATATCTTTATGATGAACTTTTAAAAGGTGGAATTTTTTACGACCCGGACAGAAGATTAGACGGTGAAATTTTGTATTATGAAGGTACTGTTAAAGATGGAAGGGGAAGGATAGCAGGAAAAAGATTATTTGCGTTTTATATTGACGAAAAAACAGGTCAGATAAAAGAGATAAACCCTTCTATCATCTGGGATTTAAAACCGGCAGAAAAACAATCTATTGATATTGATCTGGAAGATAGGAAAAAGGGAGTTTTGGTAACAACTCTTTATTCTTTAAAAAAGTATAGAGAAGAGCTTAAAAAAGAAAGAGAGAGACAGGCTAAAATCAAAGAGAAATATGGAATAAAATCTCTTGAATATTTGATTCACAAACTAAATGATGAACTTTTTGAGCTTGAAGAAAGGAAGATTAAAGGTGAAGATGTTGATATTGTTATAAGAAATAAGGAAGAAAGAAAAAGGAAATACGAAAAGGCACTTCAAAAGCTAAAAGAAGATATACAGTATGAAACAAATCTATCAATTGAAAAACCGCAGTTTATAAGTGCCATCAAAGTTATTCCATATCCACAAAAAACAGATTACATGGTTTCAGACGAAGAGATAGAAAAAATAGGAATGGAAGTTGCTCTGGAGTATGAAAAGAGAAATGGAAGAATTCCTGAAGATGTTTCGGCTGAAAATCTTGGTTTTGATATTCGCTCAAAGGTTAAAACAGAAGATGGAGAAAAGGTTGAAAGGTATATTGAGGTAAAAGCAAGGGCAAAAGAAGGCTCTGTTGCATTAACCCAAAATGAGTGGTTTAAGGCAATGAGGTTTAAGGATAAATATTATCTATATGTGGTTTTAAACGCCTCAGCAAATCCACAGCTTTATATAATCCAAAATCCAGCCGAAAACCTGAAACCAGAGCAAAAGGTTGAAGTTGTGAGGTATGTAATACCTTTAGAGGAGATAATCAGATGAAAAATAAAAAAGAAAAATTAACGCCTATAGTTAAAAAACTTAAAGGACTTCTAAAAAATAAAAATGTTAAAGAAGAAAACTACAAAAAGTATTTACATAATAAATATTTAAGAAAATTTTATATAATTCAATAAGCAGTTAACGGAGAAAAATTATGTTAAATTTAGAACTTAAATTAAAAAATTTTTTATCAATAAAAGAGGCAGATTTAAACAGCAAAAACAATATAACTGTTTTAATTGCACCAAATAGAGCCGGTAAAACACAGATAATGCTTTTACTCTATTCTATCTTTTGGAGTTGGTGGAAAGTTTCTAAAGATAATAAAAAAAGTAAGGATTTTGAGGAAGAACTAAAAAGGAAAATAAAAAATGTGCTTTTGCTTAAAAAGATAGATGAATTAAAAGCATGGGATAAAAAAACATATAACATAGAATTGAGATTAGATTTTTCTGAAATAACATTTGAATTAATTAATTTTCAAATAAAAAATTTTGAATCCACCAATTATTTAAAAATAAGTCCTTTATATATGCAACTATCTGGTTTAGGAGATTACTATAAAGGGATATACTCTTTAAAAAAATATTATCCTCAATGGAAACTAATTTCAGAGGCTATAACTGATTTACTTTCAGATTTATTTATAATTTCTTCAGAAAAAGTAGAAACAGATAAAGAAAATCAAGAATTTTTAAATCTATTTGAAAAACTTTTTGGCTCAAAATTTTATATCCAAAATGAAAGGATATACATACAAGAAAAAGGAAAAAAATACGGAATTGAAAAAACAGCCTCTGGTCTAAAATCTTTGAGCTGGTATTATCTGATTTTAAGATATAACCTTATAGGAAACGTTCTATTTATTGACGAACCAGAAGTAAATCTTCACCCAGTTTATATAGACAAATTAGCTTACTTTTTGTATAAGCTGTCTGAAGGGAGAAAAATATTTATAGCAACTCATTCAGACTATTTACTGGAAAGTTTTAACAAACTTATGTCTAAAAACGATTTTAAAATTGATGTTTGGGAAGGAGTTTTAAAAGAAGATGGGGCTATTTATAGTTCCTATGAAGCTGATAAAGATAATTTAATAGATACTTCACCTTTAACGGAAGTTTATCTAAATATTTTAAGAGAAGGCTTTGGAAATGAATGAGTTAGACTTTGAAGAGATAAGTAAAATTTTTCAAGATTTTTTCAGAATAGATACAATCAGCCATTGTGATATTTTAAAGTTTGAAGGGGATAGCATCTTTTTAACAGAGGAAACGGTATATATTGATAAAAACTTGCTTGATAAGAATGTTTATAACAACGAATTATCTGAAATTGTTAAGAAACTGTGGGGAAGTCATTCTATTTTAATTTGGTATTTAGAACCAGATACATTTAGAAAAAATAAGTTTTTTATTTTAAAAACAAAAATTGACCCAAGATTTTCAAAAATTTTAGGAAAGTTAAACAGAGAAATAAGAAGGTTTAAAAATGGAGCTTATTCCGATATAAAATTTGAGTTTGAAGAAGTATAAAAACAAACACCATACTTGAAAGGATTACTTTTTTATCTTATTTTTAGATAAGACATTTAAAAGAGGTAAAAATTAAGGTTTATACATAGAATATACAGAATTTTTCGGAAAATTTCAGTCAAATTGTAAAAGAGGCTTTAAAGGAATAGTTAAAAAAGAAGAAAAAGGAAAGGGTAATATCCATGGCAGGAAGTTTAAAAGATTGGGAAATTGAGGATGGATTGAAATATGAAAATAAAATGAGAAAAGAAGATATAAAACAAAACGAGGAAAAAAGATGAAGGTTGTTATAGAACTTCCAAATGAGTTAAATTTAAGCGAAAAAGAAATAAAGGTTGCCACATTTATAAAACTATATGAACTTGGAAAAATATCTTCAGGTGAAGCCGCAAAAATTTTAGGAATATCAAGACTTGAATTTTTAGATTTGCTTGGAAAATATAAAGTCCAAATATCACCTGATGAGGAAGAGGAACTCTTAAAAGACATAAAAAATGCTTAAAGTTGTATCAAATACCACACCTCTGCTTTCTTTCATAAAACTAAACAGATTAGATATCCTACAGGAAATCTACCAAAGGATATACATTCCTGAAGCTGTTTATAAAGAGATAGAAACAGGAAAAGGGAAGTATTATAAAGACATTTCAAAGGAAAACTGGATTATAATAAAAAAGGTTAAAAACAAAAATTTAGTTGAAAAATATACGGAATTTATAGATATTGGAGAAGTAGAAGCCATTGCTCTATCTCTGGAAATAAAAGCCAATCTATTACTTATAGACGATAGAAAAGGAAGAACAATAACCGAAAAAGAAAATATTAATATCACTGGAACAGTTGGAATATTAATTAAAGCTAAAAAATTAGGAATAATAAAAGAAATTAAGCCTTACATTTATGAATTGATAGAGAAGGGAAATTTTTATAGTGAAACTTTTATAAAATTAATATTAAAACATTCGGGGGAATGATAAAACATGCAAGACCAGAGATTTATTGAGTTCTCTTTTCCTGTGAAGGAGGTTAGTGAGCAAGGAGCTAAAGAGAAAAATATCAGACACGGGCATATATCTACTCTCCATATCTGGTGGGCAAGGCGTCCACTTGCAACAAGCAGAGCTACAAACTATGCCGCTTTAATCCCAGCACCAAAAGATATGGACGAATATAACAAAAAGAGAAACTTTATCGTTGAACTTTCAAAATGGGAAAACTCTTTAAACCATCAGATAATAAATCAGGCAAGGGAAGATATATTAAAGGCTAACGATGGAAAACCGCCAAAAGTTTTAGACCCATTCGGTGGTGGTGGAGCAATTCCACTTGAGGCTTTAAGGCTTGGTTGTGAAGTTTACAGCAACGATTATAACCCGGTAGCCGTTTTAATCCAAAAATGCACCCTTGAATTTCCCCAAAAGTATGGAAAAGAAAAGATAAAAATAAAACAAAAAAATGGAATGTTTGAGGAAGAAGTTAGCAGACTTGTTTATGATGTTGAAAAATGGGGGAATTATGTTTTAGAAGAGGCAAAAAAGGAAATAGGGAAATTTTACCCAAAAGATAAAGACGGCTCTATACCGGTAGGCTATATATGGGCAAGGACAATTCCCTGCCAGAACCCAACCTGCGGGGCTGAAATTCCTCTAATGCGTCAATTCTGGCTTGCAAAAAAAAGTAATAAAAAGGTTTCTTTATATCCTTATGTGGAAGGTAAAGAGGTTAAGTTTAAAATAGTTGGTGATGGATATGAGCCTATGCCACAGGATTTTGACCCGTCTAAAGGGACTGTCTCAAGGGCAATAGCAACCTGCCCGGTTTGTGGTGGAGTAGTTGAGGCAAACACTACAAGAAAACTTTTTCAAGAGGGAAAATCAGGAGAGAGATTAATAGCTGTTGTTTTACACAAAGAGGGAGAAACAGGCAAAAGATACAGAGTAGCAACTGAAAAAGATTATCAGATTTTTAAAGAAGCTGAAAAGTATCTTGAAGAAAAGAGAAGAAAGTTAATGGAAGAATGGGGAATAGACCCAGTGCCGGATGAGCCTTTGCCACCAAAAGAAACATTAGGTTTTCGTGTTCAAAGATATGGAATTTTAAAATGGGGAGAACTTTTTAACTCTCGCCAAAAATTAGCTTTGATTACTTTTACTGAAAAGGTAAAAAATGCTTATAAGGAAATGTTAAAAGAAGGCTATGATGAAGAATACGCTAAAGCTGTTGTGAGCTATTTGGGATTGGCAATTGATAGGATTGCGGATTATAATTCTAATTTAACTGTCTGGGCTGTTGCAGGTGAGTTTATAGCTCATACATTTGGTAGACAAGCATTACCAA
>Ga0256832_1002867_pt1 | contig 11770 bp, 11 predicted proteins | sample 134614metaG_FD_190534 | JGI IMG/M metagenome (GOLD analysis project Ga0256832, IMG submission 190534) | Hydrothermal vent microbial communities from Lau Basin, Pacific Ocean - 134-614 | ecosystem: Environmental > Aquatic > Marine > Hydrothermal vents | place: Pacific Ocean: Lau Basin | collected... | reverse complement strand
CTGAATAGCCCAAAATAGGTATATCTCTAACCTCTGCTTTGGACAATGCATATACATCAAGATATTTCATTGTGATAAAAAAATCAAGTAAGCCCCTGTGATTCGATACATACAATGATGGTTTATCATTTTGCTTTCCTTCAATCTTATCAAGAAAACCCAAAATAGGATTCATTATAATCAAAAATAATCTTCTCAACTTGAAGCCCTTTTCAGGAGTGTGTTTTATGACAGTTTTAATACCGATGATATATATCAATAGCATTACAACCATTAAAAGGATCATAAAAAGCATTCTCAAACCACCACAGAAATACTTAATCACAATCATATTCTACTTTTATCTTTGTTGTATTGCTCTAAAATCATCCCGTCTGACAGTCCCATTTTAGGCACAAAAATCTCATTGATACCGGCAATCTTCATTATCCTTATATATATTTCAGAAGCAGGAATAATTACATCAGCCCTATCCGGTTTTAGTCTAAGTTTATCAACTCGTTCTTGCAAAGAAAACTCCTTCAAATATTTATATGTATCTTCGATTTCTTTAAGTAAAATCGATTCCAAATATCTTTTCCTTGCCAATTGGGATATTTTATTGATATTTCCGCCTGTACCAATAGCTGACATTTGACCGCATTGATAAATATTTTGCACGATCCAATCTTCAATTTCACTCCAAATATTCTTTTTGACCTTATTTTTTAATAATCTCAAAGTCCCGATTTTAAAAGATTTTGATTTTTTCTTTTCCCCATTTGCAAAAACAGTCAATTCGGTACTACCACCACCAACATCAATCAATAAAAAAGGTCTTGTTTTAACCAATCCGGAAATATTAAAGGAAGTAAAAATCAATTCTGCTTCTCTGTTCCCATCGATTATTTTCAGATCCAGTTTTGTTTTATCTTTAATCCTCTTTACAATAACATCTCGATTTTTTGCTTCACGCATAGCAGAAGTGGCATAAGCTTCAATATTGTCAATATCATATGCTTTAGCCAAAAGTCTAAAACCTTTCAGACTATATATAAATTTTTTTACTTTTTCCTTGCTGATAATCCCTTTATCGAAAACATCTTCCCCCAATCTCAGAGGAACTCTTACCAATTGAATATGCTTAACTACATCGTGTCCATCCCTTGATACTACGTACCCAATGAGCATTCTTCCGGCATTAGTCCCTATATCAATAGCAGCGTAATACTTTCTCTTCATACTAAAAATTTACGCAAATATAAGAAGTTTCCCATTTTTATAGTAAATTTGACGTTTTGAAATAAAGCAATTCTCATATCATTTATAAATCAAACTATAATGAAAGTAAATGTAAATTCAGAAATAAATGAATTGAAAAAAGTAATAATCCATCATCCGGATGAAGGTCTATCGAGGATTTCCCCCAGAAAAGCAGAGGAACTCCTCTTTGATGACATTATATATTTGCCTTTGATGCAAAAAGAACACAAGGTATTCTCAGATGTCCTTAGATTATTTTTAGGGAAAAACAATGTTATAGATACTGAAAAATTATTGGAAGAAGCCTTGGATTATTCTTCAATTTTCAAGGAAAAATTGGTAAATGACATCATTAAATTTGAAGAATTGCCCAATAAATACAAGGCTATTATGCTTGAAATGAGCAATAATAGATTAAAAGATTTATTGATTACCGGTTATTATAAAAAAGATCACCAGTATCTGTTTGATGCTATTCCAAATTTTATTTTTACACGTGATATAGCTGTGACGATTAAGGATTATATTCTGATTACAAAAGCGTCTAAAGAAGCAAGACACAGAGAAAATCTTTTGACGAGATTTATTTTTAAGTCACATCCGATGTTTTTGGAAACCAGAAAAGAGAAAAAAATCATCGACCTTAATAAAATCAATCAATTTCCTCCTTCAAAAAAGGGTGAACCGGCATCACTTGAAGGTGGAGATGTCATGATAATCAATAAAGATTATTTGCTGATAGGACAAAGTGAGAGGACATCTGCACATGCTATAAATCTACTGAAAGATTATTTATTTAAAAAAGGAGTAATTGATAACGTTGTTGAGGTCGTAATCCCCAGAGAAAGAAATTTTATGCATTTGGATACCTTATTTACGCAGATAGACAAAAATGACATTGTTGCATTTAAGCCTATTATATATGACGGAATGGGCTCATATGTTAAAGTTTACAATAAATCCGGAAAAATCACAGAATATTCCTCTGTAAAAGAATTATTCTTAAAAGAGATCAATCCTAAAATGAGATTTATTTTCGGAGGTAAAGGAGAGTATCCTTACCAAGAAAGAGAGCAGTGGACGGATGGATGTAATCTTGTAAGTTTGAAACCCGGAGTTGCCATTACTTATGATAGAAACAGTAAGACAGCTGAGGCATTGGAAGACACCGGTTATACTATTCTAAAAGCTGAGGATTTGATCAAAAGAGCGAAATCTAAAAAGTTTGATATAAGGAAAATAGAAAAAACAATTATCACTTTACCTTCTACCGAATTGTCCAGAGGGAGAGGTGGTTCTCATTGTATGACATGTCCGATATTAAGAAAATAGCTATGTATTCATTCAAGTACAAACACAGAATCAGATATGCTGACACCGATCAAATGGGATATGCATACTACGGCAATTACCCAAAATATTATGAAATTGGGAGAGTTGAACTAATCAGATCTTTGGGGTTTTCTTATAAAAGCCTTGAGACGGAATTGGGTATTATGCTTCCCGTAGTTAGTTTGGAGGCTAGGTACATAAGGCCGGCATTTTATGACGATGAGCTTATTATTGAAACTCAACTAAAAGAAATGCCAAGTAAAATGATTACATTTCATCATTTAATCTACAATGAAAGCCAAGAGTTAATAAATAAAGGAATAGTCAAACTTTTTTTCATTGATATGAAATCAAATGTGAGAGTTTCTGCTCCACAAATACTATTGGATAATCTAAAACCGTATTTTGAGTAATTATTTTGAAAATAAGTGGTATGAGTTTTTGGAACTTCCCGGAATAAAAAACGCAATAGACTGGGCAAAAAGAACGACTTTACCCGGTTTTGATGGTGTCTCTATTTATCATTCATTGACATTTGTGTACAAAGAGGCTTTGAAAGATGACATAATGATGCGTGCAAAAGCAATGTCGTTTAGTTTTTTTCTGGCTATTTTCCCCGGAATTATATTCTTACTAACATTATTACCTTATCTACCCTTTACCGAATATTATGTAGAGACTTGGAAATCATCTCTGAGCAATCTTTTGCCTAAGCAGGCAGAGCAATATATTTTTGGTATGATGGATAGTTTGGGCTTAAAAACAAGGGTAGGCTCTCAGATTATTTCTGTGTTTTTGATGCTTTATTTTACATCAAACGGAGTATCTTCCATGTTGGCAAGTTTCAGCAAATCATACAAAGCTACTTATAAAAGCAGGAATTATTTTCAACACAAATTAAGGGCATTAGAAATCACTTTTTTACTCTTCATTCTCCTTATTTTGGCTACCGGTCTAGTTATTTTGGGTAATACTTGGCTTGAACTGTTATTCGACAAATTAAGCCTCAGCAGTTTTTATATTATCACAATAGAGATATTAAGATGGATAGTGGTTGTATTCCTATTTTACTCTATAATATCGATGCTGTATAGATATGGCCCAGCGATGAAAAAGAAAATAAAATTCATGAGCCCGGGAGCAGGAGTTGCTACTTTCTTGGCAATTGTTAGTTCGATAGGTTTCTCGTATTATGTAAATAATTTTAGTCGCTACAATGAGATTTACGGCTCTTTGGGTGCAATTATCATAACCATGGTTTGGATAGAGATAAACTCAATGGCTCTTATAGTAGGGTACGAATTGAATGCGAGCATTGCAGTCAATAGAGATCTGGGGTTAAAAGTGGATTCCAATAAAAATAGATCTTTTAAAACACCTGATTCTAAACAATAACACGAAAAAATGAAATACACCTTATACACCTACTTTTGCCAAAAATTAAAAATAATTGTGTAACTTTGCAACATATTCCTGTGTATTATCATCATTAACCATAATTAGTCGCTTCAACATGATAGTTTGAAGTGGTTGGTGTTATCGGTTTATTATTACAAAACAATTTAATTCAAAATATATGGCTTCAAGAAAATCTGCAAATAATGTTATATCACTAGCGATAATCGCTATTGTTCTTTTACTTGGGACAACCGGTTATTTATGGGTTCAGAATAATAATCTCAAAAATAAATTGGCTAAATACGATACTGAAATCAAAGTATTTACCCAAACTCAAGCAAAACTTGAGAAAGATTACAACCTGGCCATTGCCAGTTTAGACGAACTGAAAAGTGATAATTTAGAACTCAATAAATTAATAGAGGAGCAAAAAGCCGAATTGACAGCGCAAAAGAATAAAATAAGTTCGCTGATATGGAAATCCAAAAAACTAAAAGAAGCAAAACTTGAGATAAGCAATCTTAAAAATCAAGCATTGGCATATATTCAGCAGATACAAGACCTCAAAGAACAAAATACAGTATTGACAGATGCAAATCAAAAACTTCAAAAGGACAAAAGCGAGTTGTACGACAAACTTACTGTCAGCTCTTCGAGATTGGCACAAAAAGAAAGTGAGAATGACTCTTTGCTAACAGTCAAACAAAAATTGGAAAAAGATAAGAACAAGCTATTGTTTAAGACAAACAAAGCTTCTGTAATACATGTAAATGATTTGGAAGTAAAAGGGTATAAGTTAAAAAGCAACGGAAAGTACGCAAGAAGAAGAAGAGTTAAAAATATAGATTTGCTCAAAATCTGTTTTAAAATGAACAAAAATGAAATTGCAGATATTGGTGAAGAAATATTTTTCGTCAGATTAATAGCTCCTGATGGCAATACTGTTTACGAAGAAAAAGCCGGTTCAGGCATACTTACAAAATCAGTTGACGGCACACAAATGAAATACACAAAAAAATACAATGTTGATTACTCTGCAACAGATGAAGATATATGCCTAATACTCAACAAAGACTTCCCTTTGGTAAAAGGCAGATACAAAGTAGAGATTTACAATAAAGGCTATTTGGCAGGCAAAGACAGTTTTAAGTTGAGATAGTATTATTTTTTCAACCACTCTTTTAGCTCATCTGCATCCTTGATATTCAGGCAATTTGTTTTCAGAAGCAATCCCTTTTGTGCCATCAATACTCCATATTTGATATAATCAACTTCGTATTTATTGTGTGCATCGGGATTAATGCTTATTTTGACCCCATAATCTTGAGCTTTTTGTAGCCATGCCCAATCGATATCAAGCCTGTGAGGATTAGCATTTAATTCTACAGCCACATCATTTTCAGAACATGCTTTGAAAATCTTATCATAATCCAAGGGATACCCCTCGCGGGCATTCAATATTCTTCCTGTCATATGTCCAAGTATTTTTGAATATGGATTGTTTATCGCAGCCAATAATCTGTTGGTTGCTTTTTCTTTGTCCATTCTCAAAACAGAATGAACGGAAGCTATCACCAAATCAAATCGCTCTAAAATATCGTCATCATAATCCAAACTACCATCGATTAAAATATCACTTTCTATACCGGAAAATATCGTAAAATCATCAATTCTGTTATTCGCTTTTTCAATATCCTCAAGATAATAATCAATTTGATCTACTCTTAGCCCGTTTGCGTAAAAGGCAGATTTGGAATGGTCGGACAACACCATATATTCGTATCCTTTTTCCTTAAAATGCTTTGCCAGCTCCAAAACCGTATTTGCACCGTCACTCCATTGAGAGTGGTTGTGGATTACGCCCTTAACATCGTTTTGTTCGATATAATCCGCTTCATTAAAATCCAGTAATTTATTTTTTGTACTCAGAGAATCACGAAATACAGGTGGAATGAAAGGAATAGAATTTGATTCAAAGATTTTTTCTTCACTTTCCGTACTTATATTTTCAAATAAATCAACAAAAGTCTGTGGACCGGTAGTATTGAACAGTTTTAAACCAAAATCATTTTCTTCTGCATACAGAACATTTACTTTGATTCCATTATACCTAATTTCACCGGCCTCTTCATCAAATATATCTCCCAATGCGGTAAAAACTGTTTTGTTTTCTGCTGTCGTGAGTATATCAACACTTGACACAACGGGCATTTTCCTCCTCAAATCACCTGTTAATTCAAATCTATAGTCATGAAACTTATTTTTCAATATCTCCAATAATTCTGTTGCTATATTTTCCGCTTTATCCAAAAGCATAAATCCTTTTACAGAATTAAGAAAAGCGATTTGCTCAAGTATATTATCCTGAGTCTTCTTACCAAAGCCCTTTAGCAATGTCAATCTATTTTCACTAATAGCATATTCCAGTTCACCCAATGACTCTACTCCGAGTTCTTTCCAAATTAAGCGTATTTTTTTGGGACCAATCCCCTTTATCTTCATCATTTCAACAACTCCGGAAGGTGTTTTTTCTAGCATTTTTTCCAAATCATGAAAGGTGGAGTTACTCTTTAGTTCTATTATTTTTTCCGCAATAGATTTACCGATTCCGGGAATTTTCATCAATTCCTCTTTATCCATATCAATTAAGTCATCCGATATTTGTCTTATTGTATTGTAGGAATTTTGATATGAGCGTATTTTGAAACTGTTTTCGTCATGCAGAACAAGCAGCTTAGCATAAAGGTCAAAGATTTTTGCTATTTCCCTATTGGTCATAATTCATTTTTAATTGCAAATGTACGATAAATATATCCATTAAAATTATCTAAAACATAAATGATTTGAGTATATTTGTAAATAGTTTTATTAACAAAAAAAATTTTAACACATGAAAAAGTTTTCATTTTTGTTTGTATTAGTGCTGTTTGTCGCTTGTAATAATACTAACACCGGTAATGATAATAATGCACCTGCAAGTGTTAATGGTGATGAGTACATTTTTGAAGATATTTCAGGTACAGATGTCAAGAGAGTAAAAAAACTTGATACAAAAAACAAAGTAATTGAAGAGGGGTTTGTGAAAGACGGACTTAAAACCGGAGAATGGGTGACCTATCAAAAAGATAAGGATTACGTTTCTACTATTACACCTTATTTAAATGGAAAATTGAATGGGACTTTTTTCGAATTTGACAAAAGAGGGTATTTGGTGTCTCAAGCCGGATTTAAAAACAATGAACTCGATGGTAAAGTGATAAAATATCAATACGGAAAACCTACAGAAATATCAGAATTCAAAAACGGCAAGCTAGATGGCAAGAAGATAGTTTTTAGTAAGGGAGGAAAAATCCAAGAGGAAGTGGAATACAAAAACGGTAAAATTGATGGATTAATGAGGTATTATAATGATAAAGGGGAAATGATAATGGAGTACCAGTACAAAAATGGCAAAAAAGTCGGAACAGGGGAAATTAATAAAAAAATAAATAACGCTCCCAGATAATACTTCTTAGGCGTATTTCATTTTTTCGCTTTACCCATTGCTTTGCCTCTGACTCCTAAAGGAGAATCAACCCGCAACGCGAAAAAATGAAATGCACCCTACTTCTTAGCTGCATTATTTAGACTATTTATTTGCTTCTACGATACTTTTAGTAAGTATTTGATAGAGTTGCTTGGCTGTAGCATTATTTTCCAGATAGCTCAAATGGGCATTGATTGTACTAATATCATTTCTTACTGCCGGTCCTGTCTGAACTTCTTTTGGGTTTTGTCCATCTACGATTTTCATTGCAGTCTCTTTGATCAAAGGCTTTAGCAATTGGAAATCCACATTTTCTTTTTGGACTATATCGTCAGAGATACTGTACATAAAGTTGGTAAAATTGTTGGCAAATACCGCTGCAACGTGCAGAACTTTCCTTTTAGCGTCATCAATAAAGTGAACGTTGTCCGAAATCATTGAAGCAAGTTCAAATAAATTATTCTCTACAGTATTGCTATTCCCTGCAATCAAAAATGGAACTTCATTTATATCAATATTTCTGGATTTTTTAAAAGTTTGAAGAGGATAAAAAACGCCGAAATCATTGAAATACTCCTTGAATATTTCAGAAGCAACCATACCGGAAGTATGTGCAACAAATGCATCATAACCAACTTTCTCCTTTAGCTTTTTTGCCAAATCACCAATTACACTATCATTAATAGAGAAAATAAACAAGTCGCTATCAACTGCAATTTCGCTAATCTTATCCGTTGATTTTGCTCCAACCAAATCTCCAAGAAGTTTTGCATGAACGATATTTCGGCTATAAATCGATTTTACATTTATCCCTGAATTTGCCAATGCCTTAGCCAGATGCGTTGCGACATTACCTGAACCTATAAATGAAACACTTTTTATTCTTGACATTTTACATTATCTATTACAACTCATTAAAAGAATAATACCTTGTGATAAAAATACAAAAATCTTCTATCTTTGCAATTTATAAAAAGAATTATTTTATGATTTACGACAATATTTTACAAACAATAGGAGATACCCCGTTGGTAAAGATAAACAAAATCAATCCAAATCCAAAGTCAAATATTTTTGCAAAAATAGAAGGCATGAATCCATCGGGTAGTATCAAAGACAGAATAGCACTAAAAATGATAGAGCAAGCGGAGGCGGAAGGTGCATTGGATAAAACAAAGACTATTCTAGAACCAACATCGGGTAATACCGGTATTGGAATAGCAATGATAGGTGCTGTAAAGGGCTATAAAGTTGAAATCATAATGAGTAGCGCCGTTTCGATTGAAAGAAGAAAATTGATCGAAGGTTTTGGAGGCAAAGTAATACTTACAGATGCTGACAAAGGCACGGATGGAGCTATTGAAAAAGCAAAAGAATTGGTGAGCAAAAATCCTGAAAAATACTTTTTCCCTGACCAATTTTCCAATAAATACAATAAACTTGCTCACTACAAAACAACAGGTGAAGAAATATGGAAACAAACAAATGGGAAAGTAGATTTCTTTGTTTCAGCATTAGGCACTTCCGGCACTATGATGGGAATAGCTAAAACCCTTAAAGAGTACAACCCAAAAGTAAAAATAGTTAGTGCACATCCCGTCAAAGGACATTATATCCAAGGCATAAAAAATATGGAAGAAGCTATTGTACCTGCTTTGTATAATCCGGATATAATAGACATCACTATCATGATTGAAACCGAAGAAGCTCTCAAAACATCAAGAAGAATTATGAGAGAAGAAGGAATTCCGGTCGGTATGAGTAGCGGTGCAGCTATGTATGCAGCTATCGAAATAGCCAAGGATAACGATGATGCAAACATAGTAGTGATTATGCCGGATAGAGTGGATAAATATCTGAGCACTTCTCTTTTTGATTAACGTAAAAGGAAAGTATTGTATGTCTAAAGAAGAGTTTCAGAGAACCATTAGCAATTTTGCATCAGAAGGCATACCTTTTGTTTTTTTAGTTGATTTTGAAATGGAGCAGTTCATCGTTTCAAGCCTTAAAAAGGCCAAAAAGAACGGATTATTCTACGATATCAAGGGCAATTCCAATTTTGACTACACGAGTTCAATCAAAGAAAATAAAATTGCGGTTATAAAAACAATAGACAAAAGGACTTACCAAAAAGCTTTTGACTTAGTCCAAAAAAATATCATTCACGGAAATTCTTATTTGCTTAACCTGACATTTCCTACTGAAATAAAAACCGATAACTCACTAAAATCAATATTCAATTCCAGCAAAGCTCCATACAAATTGCTGTATAAAGATGATTTTACATTGTTTTCTCCTGAATGCTTTATAAAGATACAAGGCAATCATATTTTTTCATATCCAATGAAAGGAACAATTGATGCAACAATCCCAAATGCCAAAGAAGTACTATTAAATGATAAAAAGGAGCTCAATGAACATTTCACTATCGTAGATCTGATTCGCAACGACCTTTCTATGGTTTCAAAAAACGTAACTGTAACAAAATTCAGATACATCGATGTAATCAAAGCAAAGGACAAACAACTTCTTCAAGCGAGTTCTGAAATCAAAGGCACTTTGGATGAAAATTGGCGAAATAATCTGGGAAATATAATAATAAAACTGCTACCTGCCGGTTCAATAAGTGGCGCTCCAAAAAGAAAAACCGTAGAAATCATAAAACAAGCAGAAAGGCAAAAACGTGGATTTTATACCGGTATTTTTGGTATATTTGACGGAAAAAATCTGGATAGCGCCGTAAATATTCGGTTTATAGAAAAAGTTAAGGATAGCTTTTTCTACAGAAGTGGAGGAGGTATTACAGCACAAAGCGATATGATTTTTGAGTACGAAGAATTAAAACAAAAAGTATATGTTCCCATTAGTTGAGACAATAAAAATATTGGGTGGAACAGCTCACAATTTGGACTTACACCAATCGAGGATGGATAGTTCATATGAGAAACTATATGGCTCTAAAAATATTTTTGAATTAAATGAAATCATCGATATACCTATTGGATACAAAAAAGATAAGGTTAAATTGAGATTTTTATACAATCAACACTCGTTTAAAGCCGGATATTCGGATTATTCTCCAAAACCTCTCAAAACATTGCAATGCGTATATGATAATGAGATTTCATATTCATTGAAATATACGGATAGAAGTAAAATCAATAATCTATTATTACAAAAATCTGATTGTGATGATATCCTGATAGTAAAAAATGGGTTTATAACAGATTCTTCTTATACAAATATTGTATTTTTTGATGGAAATAACTGGGTAACTCCGGTTACTCCCCTACTATATGGAACTGCCAGAGAAAAACTAATACGAATAGGAAAAATCAAAACGGAATTTATAAAAATTGAAGATTTAAACCGGTTTTCGCATTTTAAGCTGATAAATGCAATGCTGGATTTTGAAGAACAAGATAAAATTGACATAAATAATATTTATATTTGAATAATATTACCAAATGAAAGAGATAGATTCACTACAAGATTTTAAAAAATGGGCAAAAGCTCCAAAATACGAACCTGCTGCAATCCAAAGTTTAAATCTCAAGCATCATGAAAAGATAATACTGAATAATTCATTTAAAGGCTCTCTGTTTTTGGGTTGCAAAATGGGCAAAAAAGCTGCCGGCCACATAAGCAAAACCGGAGGAATGGTCATTTTGAACCAAAAAGATTTTTTATTCAAGACCCACAGGGCATTTCTATATTCCCCGGACGAACTATTCAAGGGATTTAATATCAATAGCTCTAAAGGCTATAAGCAAACTTATGATTACAAGGTCTATAAAGAATATGTCAAAACAGGTATGGACAACCCTAATTCTATTCTTGTAAGTCTAAACAGAAGGCTTCACGATCACAGCATTACAGATGCCTTGCAGGAAATGATTGAAGGAAGAAATGTAGTTGCTATAATGGGAGGACATTCAATGGAGAGAAAAAGTCCTTTTTACAAAAAGATAGCATTGATTTCAAGAGCTCTTACAAGAAAAGGCTTTTTGATGGTAAGCGGAGGCGGTCCCGGAGCTATGGAAGCGACTCATTTGGGGGCGTATTTTGCTACCAAAACAAAAAAAGAATTAACGCAAGCCATTGACATATTGAAAATACGACCGGATAGCGCTGTAGCCGGAAAGGAATATGCTGATAGCGATTGGCTTCATAGAGCTTGGAAAGTAAAGACAAAATTCCCCTTGGAGAAAGAAGAATTAAAAAAATCGATCAGTATCGGCATTCCAACTTATCTATACGGACATGAGCCCC
>Ga0256832_1002866_pt1 | contig 11774 bp, 10 predicted proteins | sample 134614metaG_FD_190534 | JGI IMG/M metagenome (GOLD analysis project Ga0256832, IMG submission 190534) | Hydrothermal vent microbial communities from Lau Basin, Pacific Ocean - 134-614 | ecosystem: Environmental > Aquatic > Marine > Hydrothermal vents | place: Pacific Ocean: Lau Basin | collected... | reverse complement strand
GGGGGCGAGGGCGACCCGATAGACCTCGGCCACCGCCTGCGCCAGGCGCCGCGCCAGGGCGCTCACCTCCGGCCCGGGGGTCTTCGCCTGGATGAGCCGTTGGAGTTCGCGCGCCTGGGCCAGGAGCCGGTCCTTGCCGGGGGCCTCGGGGAGGGCCTGCAGGTCGTTCACCAGCTTGGCGGCGAATTCCACCTGCTCGGCGTATTCGAATTCGTTGGCCACGCGCCCGTCCACCACCGCGCCGGGGTAGTCCACGGAGAGGTAGTCCAGGGTGTGGAGCACGCCTCTGGGCTCGGCGGCGAGGGCGGGCAGGGTGCCCAGGAGGAACAGCAGGAGAAAGGCCAGGGGGCGCATGGTGGTTTAGCGTCTTCTAAAATGAGAATGATTATTATTTTACAGCAACGGGGGCGGTCCGCAACGTCAGCCGCGCCCGAGCAGGCCGAGGGAGAGGGCGGGCCAGTAGGTGATGATCAACACCGCCCCGAGGAGGATGAAGAAGAAGGGCAGGGTGGCCCGGTAGAGTTGCAGCACCGGTTTGCCGAAGCGGTGGCTGGCGATGAACAGGTTCATGCCCACCGGCGGGGTGAAGTAGCCGATCTGCATGTTGGCCAGGAAGACGATGCCCAGGTGCACCGGGTCGATGCCGTAACCGAGGGCCACCGGCACCATGAGGGGGACGACGATCATGAGGGCGGAGAAGACGTCCAGGAGGGTCCCCAGCACCAGCAGGAACAGGTTGAGGAGGATGAGGAAGGCGAGGGGGTCGGAGACGCGGGCATTGACCCATTCGAACAGCCGCTCGGGCACCTCGGCGTCGATGAGGTAGTTGGTGGAGGCGAGGGAGACCCCGAGGATGACGAGGATGGCCCCCACCAGGGTCATGGATTCGCGGATCACCGCCGGCAGGCGACCGAGGGGGATCTCCCGCAGGACGAGGACTTCCACCACGAGGACGTAGAGGGCAGTCACCGCCGCCGCCTCGGAGACGGCGAACAGGCCCGAGTAGATGCCGCCGAGGACGAGGACGGGCAGGGGCAGCTCCCAGCGCGCCTGCCACAGGGCGCGGCGGGCCCGTTGCCAGCGGAAGGGGGTGAGGGGGCGACCGCGTCCCACCCACATGCTGTAGGCGGCCATGAGGGCGACCATGAGCAGGCCGGGGAGGAGGCCGGCGGTGAACATGTCGTCCACGGTGAAGGGTTCCCCCACCCCCATCTGCTGCACCACCACCGCGTAGAGGATGAGGGGCAGGGCGGGGGCGAAGAGGACGCCGAGGCTGCCGGCGGAGGTGAGCAGGCCGAGGTTGAAGTCCTCCGGGTAGCCGGCCTGCTTGAGGGCCGGGTAGAGGAGGGCGCCGAGGGCGACGATGGTGACCCCGGAGGCGCCGGTGAAGGCGGTCATGAGGGCGCAGGCCACCAGGGCCACCACCGCCAGGCCGCCGGGCATCCAGCCGAGGAGGGCCTCGGTGAGTTCCACCAGACGCGCCGGCGCGCCCGATTCGCTGAGCAGGTAGCCGGCGAAGGTGAACAGGGGGATGGCCAGGAGGATGGGCATCTCCGCCAGGCGGTAGAACTCCACCGCCACCGCCATGAGGTCGGTGTCGGTGGCGGCGAAGCCGAGGAAGGCGGAGAGGGCGATGACGACGAACAGGGGCGTGCCCAACAGGGCCAGGCCGATAAGGAGGAGGGCGGTGGTCACGCCGTGGCGTCCCCCTCGGTGGCCGGGGGTGCCAGGGCCTGGAGGGCGAAGCGCAGGGCCATGACGGCGAAACCCACGGGGATGGCCGACTCCACCGCCCAGGCGGGGACGGCGCCGAAGGCGGGGGTGGCGTCCTGCCAGTCCATGGCCACCAGGCGCGCGCCCTGGTAGGCCAGCAGGGCGCACACCGCGGCGCTCACGGCGTCCACCAGGCGCGTGTTGAGGCGCGACCAGCGGGGCGGCAGGAGGCGGCCGAGGACGTCGATACGGATGTGGCCGCCGCTGCGGGTGGCCACCATCGCCCCCAGCAGCCCCAGCCACAGGACCAGGGCACGCAGCACCGGCTCGGCCCAGCTGAGGCCGCCGCCCCAGAGGTTGCGGGCGATGATCTGCCAGGCGGCGAGCCCCACCAGGGTCAGCACGCCGGCCACCAGCAGGCCGTCCTCCAGGCGCAGGCAGGCGCGGTGGAGGCGCGCGAGTAGTCCGTCAGCGGGTGCCGTCATGGCCCTGTCGGCGGGCTTCCAGGAAACGGATCATGCGTCGGTAGAGGTCCAGGTCGAAGGCCCCGTCGCGCCCCAGGGCCTCCATCGCCGGCCAGATCCGTTCGCGCAGGACTCGGTCGGTGCCGGGGGCGGGGGCGAGGAACGCCAGCCCCTGCTTGGCCAGGGCGCGGCGGGCGGCGGCCTCGTTCTCCCAGGTCTGGCGGCTGAATTCTTCCGACAGGCGGGTGATCACCTCGGCGATCACCTCGCGGTCCTGGGGCTTGACCCGCTTGAGCCCCCGTTTGGAGAACAGCAGGCCGGTGAAGATGTAGCTCAGGGGCTGGTCGGTGACGTATTTGACGCGCGTGTGCCACTGCAGGGCCACCGCCCCGGAGAAGGGGGCGGCGATGGTGTCCACCAGGCCCGTCTGCAGGCCGGTGAGGACGTCGGCGATGGGCAGGGGAACGGGGGACACGCCCAGGGCCTTGAAGGTGGTCTCGGCGATGAAGTCGCCGCTGGGGATCCATGCCTTGCGTCCCTTGAGGTCGTCCGCGCTGCGGATGGGATGGTTGGACATGAGATAGGCGAAGCCGGCGTCGCTGAAGGCGTAGGCGACGAGACCGGCCTTGGCCAGGCGGGCCTTGAGCTCGTCGTCGAAGCGGGCGCGCAGGGCGGCGGCCTCCTCCCGGTCGCGCACCAGCAGGGGCACGCTGTAGAGGTTGGCTTCGGGTACCACCAGGGCCATGCCGCCGTTGGTGAAGGCGCCGCCGTGGAGCTGGCCGATGCGCATCTTGCGCAGCACGGTGCGGTCGTCGCCCATCACCCCGCCGGGGAAGAAACGCAGCTTGACGCGCCCGTGGGTGCGTTCGCGGATCTCCTTGGCGGCGGCCTTCATGGCGTCCATCCAGGGGGTGCCGTCGGGGGCGACGGTGGCGATCTTGAGGGTCACCGCCTGCGCCGGCAGGGCGAGCGTGAGAACGGTGACGAGGGCGATGAGGTGGCGCAGCATGGTCATTCCTCGAAGAATTCGGCGCTCTCGGCCAGCAGGCGGCGGGCCTCCCGCTGGGCGAGGACGTTGATGAGGGTCAGATCGGGGACGTGGGGATCGGCGGCCAGGACCTCGTTGAGGAGGCGGTCGTGGAGGGGGCGGTCGAAGACCAGGCGCGCGTACAGGCGGGCGTACTCCACCTTGGCCATGAGGTTGCCGCCGTCGGAGAGTTCGATGGCCCGTTCGAAGTGGGCACGGGCCTTCTCCGGGTCGCCCCCCAGGGCCGGCGGTCGCTGGGCGCGGATCACCCCCAGGTAGAGGTGGGGCATGCCGTGTTCGTAGGCCGGGTCGATGGCCAGTACCCGCTCCAGCAGCACCTCCACCTTGGGCAGGTCGGCGAGGGCGCTCCAGTCGTCGCTGTGGGTCTGGATGAAGCCGGCCCAGGCGGTGGCGTAGGCGTAGAGGTCGTCCACCCGCCGTTCGGGGGCCGCCCGCACGCGCGCCTCGAACTGGTCGAAGGGCAGGGCGGGGAGGTCGCACAGGTCTTCGTCGTGCAGGCACAGGGCGCGACCGGCGTAGGCGAAGGCCTTGGCCGAGAGGCGCCTGGCCCGTTCCCGCTCCGGTGTCCCCGCCGCCAGGTAGGCCCCGTACAGCTGGGCGGTGGAGAGGAGGGCGCCGGGGTCGTCCGGGTCGCGGGCGAGGCCCCCCTCCAGGAGGATCAGATAGGCGGGCAGCCCCTCGGCCACCAGGCGCGGGTCGTCGCTGTTCTTGACCCCCGCCTCCAGGCGCTCCGAGAGGGGCTGGGTGACCAGACCGGCGCAGCCGGCGAGGAAGAGGACGGCGATGGGAAGGAAAGAGCGCATGGGGTGGATTGGCAATCTCTCGTTGCGGCCGCTGGCCGGCCTGGAACGACGCGCCATCATAACGCAGCCCGAAAACAGCTCAAAGGCGCCGCCGGGCCACCAGATGGGCCAGTCCGCGGCGCCCGGCGGCAGGGTCGCCACCGTCCCCGTCCTCGCGGTAGAACAGGGGTTCGAGCATGGCGAAACGGCGCAGCAGCTCGCCCTGGGTGAGGCGCAGATCGGGGCTCGCCGGCCCCCGTGACCAGCCGGCCGGGACCTGGGTGAAGGTCTGGTAGAACAGCAGCCCGCCGGGGGCGAGGGCGTCGGCGATGGCCCCCAGCAGGGGACGGTGCAGGAAATGGGCCACGACGACGACGTCGAAGGCGCCCGGTGGCGGCGACTCGCGGGTGAGGTCCACCCGTCTCGGCTGCACGGACAGGCCCTCTTGCGCCGCCCAGGCAGCGAGCTTCTCCAGGGCCACGCGGGAGCGGTCCCAGGCCGCCACGGTGAGGCCCCGGCGGGCCAGGAACAGGGCGCTGCCCCCCAGGCCGCAGGCGAGGTCCAGGGCGCGTCCGGATGATGGCAGCAGGTGGGCGTTCTCGCTCAGCACCCAGGCGGGGGCGGAGGGGCGATCGGCGGTGGCGTAGCGGCGGTCCCAGGGATCGTTCACGGCACTCTCCCGTCAGCGGCGCCAGAAGGCGGGGGTGAGGAGCACCAGGAGGGTGAAGATCTCCAGGCGCCCGAGGAGCATGGCGAAGCACAGCACCCACTTGGCCGGATCGGAGATGTTGGCGTAGTGGGGGCCCACCTCCCCCAGACCGGGCCCCAGGTTGTTGAGGCAGGCGGCCACGGCGGAGAAGGAGGTGACCAGGTCCAACCCGGTGGCGGAGAGGAGCAGGAGCATGACGCTGAAGCTGGCCACGTAGAGGGAGAAGAAGCCCCACACCGCCTCCACCACCTGTTCGGAGAGGTGGGTCTCGCCGACGCGGATGGGGAGCTGCGCGGAGGGGTGGATGAGGCGCAGGATCTCGCGCTGCCCCTGTTTGAACAGGAGGAGGACGCGGATCACCTTGAGGCCGCCGCCGGTGGAGCCGGCGCAACCGCCGACGAAGCTGGCGAACAGGAGCAGCAGGGGCAAAAAGCCGGGCCAGTCCTGGTACTGGGCGGTGGTGAAGCCGGTGGTGGTGCCGATGGAGACGGCCTGGAAGAGGCCGTGGTGGAGGGCCGAGCCGGCGTCCTCGAAGGTGCCGCTCCAGTAGAGATAGACGCTGGTGACCAGGGCCACGGTGGCGAGAATGCCGATGTAGGTGCGGAATTCGCTGTCCTGGGCGTAGGGGCGCAGGGAGACGGCGCGCCAGGCGGCGAAGTGGAGGGCGAAATTGGCCCCCGCCAGGAGCATGAAGACGATGGCCACCGCCTCGATGGCGGCGCTGTCGAAGTAGCCCATGCTGGCGTCGTGGGTGGAGAAGCCGCCGATGGCCACGGTGGAGAAACTGTGGGCGATGGCGTCGAAGGGGGTCATGCCGGCCAGCCAGTAGGCGAAGGCGCAGGCGACGGTGAGCCCCAGGTAGATGTACCACAGGGCCTTGGCCGTCTCGGCAATGCGCGGGGTGAGCTTGTTGTCCTTGATGGGGCCCGGGGTCTCGGCGCGGTAGAGCTGCATGCCGCCGATGCCCAGCATGGGCAGGATGGCCACCGCCAGGACGATGATGCCCATGCCCCCCAGCCATTGCAGCTCCTGGCGGTAGAAGAGGATCGCGCGCGGCAGTTCGTCGAGGCCGACGATGACGGTGGCGCCGGTGGTGGTGAGGCCGGAGAGGGATTCGAACAGGGCGTCGGTGAAGCTCAGGTGCGGGTGTTCGGAGAGCACCAGGGGCAATGTGCCGGAGAGCCCCAGCCCGGTCCAGAACAGGGCGACGATGATGAAGCCGTCGCGCAGGCGCATCTCGTGACGGCGGCCACGCACCGGCAGCCACAGGAGCAGGCCGGTGCCGAGGGTGATGGCGAAGGCGGCGAGGAAGGCCTCCAGGGCGCCGTCCCCGTACCACAGGGCCACCCCCACGGGGGGCAGCATGGTGGTGCTGAAGATCATCAGCAGCAGGCCCAGGATGCGGAGGATGGCGGCGATCTGCATGGCTCAGATGAAGCCGATGCCCACTTGGAAGAGGCGTTCCACGTCCTTGATGCGGCGCTTGTCCACCACGAACAGGATGACGTGGTCCTCGGGCTGGATGACCACGTCCCGGTGCGGCAGGAGGACCTCGTTGCCGCGCACGATGGCGCCGATGGTGGTGCCCGGGGGGAGTTTGATCTCGTCGATGCGCCGCCCCACCACCTTGGAGGAGGTGGGGTCGCCATGGGCCACCGCCTCGATGGCCTCGGCGGCGCCGCGGCGCAGGCTGTGCACCACCGCCACGTCGCCGCGGCGCACGTGCGCCAGGAGGCTGCCGATGGTGACCTGCTGCGGGGAGATGGCGATGTCGATGATGCCGCTCTGCACCAGGTCCACGTATTCCGGGCGGTTGATGAGGGCCATGGTCTTGCGCGCCCCCAGGCTCTTGGCGAGCATGGCGGAGAGGATGTTGGCCTCGTCGTCGTTGGTGACGGCGATGTACACGTCGGTGTTCTCGATGTTCTCCTCCAGGAGGAGGTTGCGGTCGGCGCAGTCCCCCAGGAGGACGATGGTGCGCCGGAGCTGGGTGGCCACCTGGCGGGCGTTCTCCGGGTTGTGGTCGATGATCTTCACCTGGTGGTCCTGCTCCAGGGCGCGCGCCAGGCGCACGCCGATGTGGCCGCCGCCGGCGATGATGATGCGCTTGATCTTCTTGGTGCGCCCGCCCAGCTCGGCGAGGACGGCGCGGATGTTCTTGCGCGCGGCGACGAAGAACACCTCGTCGCCTTCCTCGATGACCGTGTCGCCGGTGGGGATGATGGGGCGGTCGCGGCGGTAGATGGCCGCCACCCGCGCCTGGATGCCGGGCATGCGCTCGGCCAGCTCGCGGATTTTGTGTCCCACCAGGGGGCCGCCGCGTTCGGCCCGCACCGCCACCAGGCGCACCCGCCCCTTGGCGAAGTCCAGCACCTGGAGGGCGCCCGGGTATTCGATGAGGCGGTGGATGTAGTCGGTGACGATCTGCTCCGGGCTGATGAGGACGTCGATGGGCAGGGCTTCCTGGGTGAACAGCTGCGGTGTGCCCAGGTAGGCCTGGGCGCGCACGCGGGCGATCTTGGTGGGGGTGTGGAAGAGGGTGTAGGCCACCTGGCAGGCGACCATGTTGGTCTCGTCGGAGTTGGTGACGGCGAGGATCATGTCGGCGTCCTCGGCGCCGGCCTGGGCGAGGACATCGGGGTGGGAGGCGTGGCCGTTGACGGTGTTCAGGTCGAGGCGGTCGCGGAGCTGTTCCAGGCGGTTCTCGTCGGCGTCCACCACGGTGATGTCGTTGGCCTCGCTGGCGAGGACGGCGGCCACCGAGGAGCCCACCTGGCCGGCGCCGAGGATGATGATCTTCACTGTGCGGTGGTCCTCCGCTGCTCCGTCGCTGGCGCTTCTTCGGCGCCCCTTCAGGTTTTTTTAGTGCGTCGGGTCTCGATCCCCAGGCTGCGCAGCTTGCGGTACAGGTGCGTGCGCTCCATGCCGGTGAGGCGGGCCAGTTCGCTCATGTTGCCGCCGGCCCGTTCCAGCTGGCGGCTCAGATAGCGGTGCTCGAAGCGCTCGCGGGCCTCGCGCAGGGGCAATTCTAGCAGATCGTCCAGGCCCGCTTCGGGCGGTTTTTCCGTTTCCAGGCAGGCGGCCACCTCGGCCACGTCCACCTCGCCGCCGCCCTCGGCCAGGAGGCGCCGCAGGAGGGCGCGCAGGCCGGTGAGGCCGGCCGGCCAGGGGGCGTGACGCAGGCGGTTGAGGGCGGCGATGGAGAGGGGGCGGTAGGGGAGTCCCTCGCGGCTCACCAGCTCCTCCACCAGGTGGCGGGCCAGGTCGGGGATGTCCTCGCGCCGGTCCTCCAGGCCGGGCACGCGCAGTTCCACCTCGGCCACGCGCGCGAACAGGGCGGGCAGGAGGCGGCCGCCCTGGACCAGGTGCCCGGGGGCCTCCAGGGTGGTCCCCACCAGGCGCGGCGCCGGCCCGCGGGCGAGGCGCGCGGCCAGGGCCCGCTGCCGCTCGCGGTCGAGGGCATCCAGGTGCAGGAGGACGAGGGTGCCGGCGGCGATGCGCTCCCAGGCGCGATCGTCGGCCAGGAGCTCGTCCAGGCGTTGCCCCTCGCTGTCGCCGTCGAGGGTGAGGCAGGGGGCCTGGGCGCGGGGACTGAGGGCGTGCAGGTGGTGGGCGAGGAGGCGCTTGCCGGCCCCCGGCGGGCCCCACAGGGTGAGGCCGTAGGGCTGCGCCGCGAGGCGGGTGAGGCGCTCCAGGAGCTGGGCCATGGCGGGGCTGCGGGAGACGATGGGGGCGGGGGCCGCTGTGGCGCTGGGGGCGGTGCGCCCCCGGCCGGGCCCCAGGGCCCGTTCCAGGGTGGCCAGCAGGCGGGCGATGGAGAGGGGTTTCTCCAGGTAGTCGAAGGCCCCCAGGCGGGTGGCCTCGACGGCGGTGTCCACCGTCCCGTGGCCGGACATGATCACCACCGGGGCGTCGCCGTCGCGCCATTCCCGCAGCAGGGTGATGCCGTCCACGTCGGGCATCCAGATGTCCAGCAGGACCAGGTCCGGCGGGGCCTGCCGGTAGGCCTCGCGCGCCTGGGCGCCGTTGCCCGCGAGGCTGACGCAAAAGCCCTCGTCCTCGAGGATCTCGCGCAGGGTCTGGCGGATGTCCGGTTCGTCGTCCACCACCAGGATGCGGTCGTTCATGGCTTCTCCTCCGGGCGCCGTTGGACGTCGGCGGCGGGCAGGTGGACGCACACCCGCGCCCCGCCCCGCTGGCGGTTGCCGGCGAGGATGCGGCCGCCGTGTTCCTCGACGATGCGTTTGCAGATGGCCAGCCCCAGGCCGCTGCCCCGGGGCTTGGTGGTGAGGTAGGGCTCGAACACCTGGCCCAGCAGCTCGGGGGGGATGCCGGGGCCGTTGTCCTCCACGCACAGGGTGACGCCGCCGCCCTCGGCGCGGGTGCGCACGCGGATGCGCGGCTCGGGGTGCTGCTGCGCCGCCTCGCGGGCGTTCTTGAGGAGGTTGTGGAGGAGCTGGCGCAGGCGGCCGGGGTCGGCGAGCACGGGCGGCAGCGGCGCGAGCTGGCGTTCCACGGTCACCGGGGGCTCGCCGCCCCGGTACAGCTCGGCCACTTCCTCGATGAGGGCGTTGAGGTCGGTGGGGCGTTTCTCCAGGCGCGGTTCGCGGGCGAATTCGCTGAAGGCGCCCACCAGCTCGCGCAGGTGGTCCACCTGGGCGACGATGGTGCGGGTGGCCCGCTGCAGGACCGCCTCCTCGCTCGCCGGGAGGGTGCCGCGCAGGCGCCGTTCCAGGCGCTCGGCGGCCAGTTGGATGGGGGTCAGGGGGTTCTTGATCTCGTGCGCCAGGCGTTGCGCCACTTCCGTGCGCGCCGCCTGCCGCTGGGCCTCCATGAGGGCGCTCACGTCGTCCATGACGAGCACCGTGCCGCCCCGCTGGGCGGCCTCGTCGGGGAGGCGGGCGGCGCGGCACAGGAGGGTGCGGCGGGGCAGGCGCAGTTCCACTTCCCAGCCGGGCCGGCGCCGGTGGCGGGCATGGGCCTCGTGCAGGGGGGCGAGGTGGGGGTGGTCGCGCACCAGCGCCCCCAGGGTGCGGCCCAGGTAGGGGGCCAGGTCCAGCTCCAGGAGCTGGCCGGCGGCGCGGTTGTAGGTGCGCAGGCGCCCGCGCCGGTCGAAGGTGAGGATGGCGGAGGTGAGGTGGCCGAGGACGGTCTCCAGGTAGGCCTTCTGTTGTTCCAGCTCGGCGCGGTGGCGTTCCGCCTCGTCGCGGGCGCGGGCCAGGCGGCGGGTCATGTCGTTGAAGGAGTGGAGGAGGGTGCCCAGTTCGTCGTCGCGCGTCTCCGGCAGGGTGTGGCCGTAGTCGCCGGCGGCCACCGCGCGCGTGCCCAGGGCGAGCAGGCGCAGGGGGTCCATGAGACGCCGCGCCAGGTGCAGGGCGGCCCAGGCGGCGAGGAGGAAGGTCTGCACCACCACCAGGGTGAGGATGAGGAAGAAGCCGTATTTGAGGGGCCGTTGCAGGAACAGGAGTTCGTGGTAGCGGCTGTAGGCCCGTTCCACTTCCGAGGCCAGGGCCCCCAGCTGTTCGGGCACCGGGTAGCGGGCCTGGAGGATGCGGTCTTCGCCCACGGGGGCGAGGAACTGGATGTGCAGGGGCGGGCCGTTGTCGAGGACGGCGACGGTGTGCCCCTGTTGCGCCTGCAGCCATTGGTGGCGGGGCGGGCGCGGGCCGAGGAGGCGGTCGGTGGCGCTCGAGTGGCTGGCGACGACGCGCCCGTCGGCGGTGAACAGGGTCAGCTCCTCGGCCCCGAAGCGCTGCGCCAGTTCCCCCAGACGGGCGCGCTGCTCGGCCGCTTCCAGGGCGGCCAGTTCCAGGCGCAGGGCCTCCAGCCGGCGGGAGGCCTGGCGGGTGGCCTCCTGGAGGCTGGCGCGGCCGAGGCCGAGGGCGCGGTCCAGGGGTTCTTCGATGCGGCGGTCGAACCAGCTGTCCACCCCCGCCTGCAGAAAGCCCACGGAGAAGTAATAGACGATGGCCACGGGGATGAAGGTGAGGACGATGAAGGCGGCCGCCAGGCGGGTGGTGAGGCGCGAGCCCAGCTGCCCCTCCCGGTAGGCGCGCCACAGGTGCGCGCCCTGGACGACGACGGCCACCGCCAGGGCCACGGCGGCGGCGATGTTGGCGAGCACGAGGACGCTCATCCACGGGCTCTCCAGGCCGGCGCGGGCGCCCACGGCGAGGAGGTAGAGGGAGGCGAGGAGGACGGTGGACCCCGCCAGGCCCAGGAAGAGTTGCCGTCCGGAGCGGCTCAGGGTGCCTCGATCGGCCATCGGTACCAGTCGCTCTCCAGGCGCCAGCCGGTGGTGACGTAGCTGAGCAGGCGCAGGGTCACGGGCAGGGCGTCGGCGTCCACGGCGACCCGCAGGGCCCCCACGTACCGTTCTCCCTCGGCCAGCAGGCGACGGTCCACCAGAGGCAGGCCGCGGGGGTGGCCGATGTGGTTGAGGGCCAGGCCCAGGCGCGGGTAGAGGTAGCGGGCGCCGCTGTTGACGTTGAAGACCTCGTACTGCTGCGACAGGGGCAGGTAGGTAAGGCGGTAACGCTGCTGCAGGTGGGCGAGGGTCTCGTTCCACAGCCACTCGCGCGGGCGCTGGATCTGGATGTCCATGAGGAAGGTGACGGGCAGGCCGTTCTCCAGGCCCTCGCGCACGTCGCGCGGGAGGCGCAGGTCCACGTCCGCGTCCAGGCGCAGGACGTCGCCGTCCAGGTAAGTCTCCGCCTGGCGCACGAAGATGCCGGAGGCATGGGCGTCGGCGGCGATCAGGGCCAGGCCCAGGAGGACCAGCCCCAGCAGCCGGCGTCCGTGGTCAGCGGCGTTTTTCCAGGCGCGCATAGAAGAATCCGTCCATCGCCTCGTCGCGGCCGGGGAGGATCTGCCGGCCCGCCCCGGCGGGGCGCCCCCAGGGGGCCTCGATGGGCAGGGGGCGAGCGTCGGGGTGGCGGGCGAGGAAGTCCGCCACGCGTTCGGCGTTCTCCTCCAGTAGCAGGGAGCAGGTGGCGTACACCAGGATGCCCCCTGGCGCCAGGGTTGGCCAGAGGGCGTCCAGCAGGCGGGCCTGGGTG
>Ga0256832_1002865_pt1 | contig 11774 bp, 12 predicted proteins | sample 134614metaG_FD_190534 | JGI IMG/M metagenome (GOLD analysis project Ga0256832, IMG submission 190534) | Hydrothermal vent microbial communities from Lau Basin, Pacific Ocean - 134-614 | ecosystem: Environmental > Aquatic > Marine > Hydrothermal vents | place: Pacific Ocean: Lau Basin | collected... | reverse complement strand
GTGAGCGCCTGCTTTTCCTCAAGCGTAATCCCCCAGGGCGCCGCCCAAAGGGCGCTGCCCCCGCCCGAGACCAGCACCAAGAGGGTGTCCCCCTCCCCAAGGCCGCGGGCGAGCTTTAGCGCCCGCTCGGCCGCTGCCACCGAGTTCGCGTCCAGCACCGGGTGCCCGGCCTCGACCAGCTCTAGCCGCTTTAAGGGCCCGCCGTGGCCGTAGCGGGTGGTGCCAAACCCCCGCGCCCCGGGCAGCACCGCCTCCACCGCCCGGAGCATGGGCCAGGCGGCCTTGCCCACCGCGAGCACGAAAGGGTCCTCGGGTAGGTCAAGGCGCTGGAGCGCCTCCCGGGTGCGCTCAAACGGGTTGGTGGCAGCTAGAGCCTTCTCGAAGGCCGCTTTCAAGAGCGCGCGCACGCCCTGATAATAAGGCCGGTGTTCTTCCTCTTCGTTGATGGCCTCGGCCTGCCCGCCGGGCCCTCGCCGGTCCACCCGGGGGCCCTGCCCACCCTCTTTGCCCTGGCCCGGGGGGCCGACGCCGGGCTCGGGGTGGGGGGGCTACCCCAGTCGGGCACCGGGCAGACGACGCTCCTTACCGGCGTCAACGCCGCCCGGCTGCTGGGCCGGCACTTTGGCCCCTTCCCCGGAGGCACGCTAAGGCGGCTGCTGGCCAAAAAGAGCCTCTTTGCCGCGCTTCAGGTGGAAGGTCTGCCCTGGCTTTTTGCCAACGGCTACAGCGACCGCTACCTGGCCCGGCTTGCGCGCAAGCCGGCCTTCGCCTCCGCCTTCGCCCTCGCCGCCCGGGCGGCGGGCCAGCCGCTCCTTAGCGCCGACGACGCCCGGTCCCTTGATCCGCTGCTTGCACACCCCGAGGCCACTGCCAAGGAGGTCCGGGAAAAGCTCAAGGACCACGCCCTGGTGGCGCTCGAGGTCTTCATGCTCGACTACGCCGGGCACCGCGCTCCCGAGGCCCTCCCCCTGCTCCTCGCCCGGCTGGAGGCGTTCTTGGCCGCCCTGGTCCGCCTCGACGTGCCCTTCCTGCTCGCCAGCGACCACGGCAACGCCGAGGAGCCCGGTCACCCCCACCACACCCATAACCCCGCGATCCTCGCCGCTTACGGCCTCAAAGGGCCAGCCCCCGCGGAGCTGGTCGGGGTCAAAAAGACGCTTCTTTGGGAAATAAAAAACCGCCGGGCTTTGCCGGCGGATGCTGGTCGGGGCGAGAGGATTTGAACCTCCGACCACCTGAACCCCATTCAGGTGCGCTTCCTGGCTGCGCTACGCCCCGCAGCACCCGATAGTCTAGCCAAGCAACGGGGCGCTTGTCAACGAAAAGGCCGCGTGTATACTCATGCACACCATGGGCAAGACGCTCTACGAAAAGGTCTGGGAGGCGCACACGGTGCGCACCCTCCCGGACGGGCGCACCCAGCTCTTCATTGACGTGCACCTGATCCACGAGGTGACGAGCCCCCAGGCCTTCGCCATGCTCGAGGAGCGGGGCCTCAAGGTAAAGATGCCCCACCGCACCTTCGCCACCGTGGACCACATCGTGCCCACCGACCTCCAGGTCGAGCCCTTCAAGGACCCGCTCGCCCAGGAGATGATCGAAACCCTGCGCGAGAACGTGAAAAAGCACGGCATCACCTTCTTCGACCTGAAAAGCGGCCGCCAGGGCATCGTCCACGTCATCGGCCCCGAGCAGGGCCTCACCCAGCCCGGCTTCACCCTGGTCTGCGGCGACAGCCACACCTCCACCCACGGCGCCTTCGGCACGGTGGCGTTTGGCATCGGCACCACCCAGGTGCGCGACGTGCTCGCCACCCAGACGGTGGCCATGAACCGCCTCAAGGTGCGGCGCATCAACGTCAACGGCCGCCTGGCCCCCGGGGTCTACGCCAAGGACGTGATCCTGCACATCATCCGGGTGCTCGGGGTCAAGGGCGGCATCGGCTACGCCTACGAGTACGGCGGCGAGGTCATCGACCGCATGAACATGGAAGAGCGCATGACCATCGCCAACATGTCGATCGAGGGGGGCGCCCGGATCGGCTACATGAACCCGGACGAGACCACCTTCGCCTATCTCAAGGGGCGGCCCTACGCCCCCAAGGGCGCCGACTGGGACCGCGCCGTTGCTGCCTGGAGGGCGCTCGCCTCCGACCCCGACGCCGCCTACGACGACGTGGTCGAGATCGACGGCGCCGAGATCGCCCCCACCGTCACCTGGGGGGTGCACCCCGGGCAGTCGGCCCCGGTGGACGGCCGCGTGCCCGACCCCGCCGCCTTCCCCGAGCCCGAGCGCGCCCAGGTCGAGGACGCCCTGCGATACATGAAGCTCCGGCCCGGCCAGCCGCTAGAGGACGTCAAGGTGGACGTGGCCTTCATCGGCAGCTGCACCAACGCCCGCCTCTCCGACCTGCGCGAGGTGGCGCGGCATATCCAGGGCCACCGGGTTGCCCCCGGGGTGCGGGCCCTGGTGGTGCCGGGCAGCCAGCTCGTGGCCAAGGCCGCCGAAGAGGAGGGCATCGCCGACGTCTTCCGCGCCGCCGGCTTCGAGTGGCGGGGGGCGGGCTGCTCCATGTGCCTGGCGATGAACCCCGATCGGCTCGAGGGCGACGAGCTCGCCATCAGCTCGTCGAACCGCAACTACAAGGGCCGGCAGGGCAGCCCCACTGGCCGCACCGTGTTGGCGAGCCCCCTGACCGTGGCCGCCAGCGCCATCCGGGGGCGGATCGCCGACCCCCGCGAGGTCTTCGGACTGGGAGGGCAGTATGCCGCCGATTAAGCGCATCAAGGGCCGCGCCGCGGCCCTCCGGGGCAACGACATCGACACCGACCGCATCATCCCAGCGCGGTTTTTGAAGACCGTGACCTTCGAGAACCTGGGCGAGGCGCTTTTCTACGACGAGCGCTTCGACGCCGCCGGCCAGCCCAAGGACCACCCGCTCAACAGGCCCGAGGCCCGGGGGGCGAAGATCTTGGTGGTGAACGCGGGTTTTGGCTCCGGCTCCTCCCGCGAGCACGCCCCCCAGGCGATCAAGCGCGCCGGCTTTCAGGCCATCATCGGCGAGTCCTTCGCCGAGATCTTCTTCGGCAACGCCAGCCAGATCGGCCTGGTCTGCGTCACCGCTGAGCCCGAGGACGTCGCCCACCTGATGGAGGCCGTCGAGGCCCGGCCCGAGACCGAGGTTGAGCTCGATCTCGAGGCCATGGAGGCCCGCTACGCGGGGCGCACGATCCCCATCTTCCTGCCCGAGGCCGTGCGCGCCGCCTTCCTGGCCGGCAAGTACGACCCCCTCGAGGTGCTGATGGAGCCCGAGGCCATGGCCCGGGTGGAGGAGCTCGACCGCCGCCGCGCCGCGCCCGGCAAGCCCGGCGTGTATTGACGACGACAAAACCGGCCCGTCCCGCCCCCTAGTCTGAAGGGGGAGGGGAAGATGAAACGAATCGGCATGCTCGCACTTGTGGCCCTGGGGCTGGGGCTCGGCTTCGCAGAAGGCGCCCCCAAGGGCAAGGACGTGGTGGCGATGCTCAGGGCGCTCTACTACCCGGTGAGCTTCCACTACATCCCGGATAAGCCCGCCGGCAAGTACAAGGGCCGGGAGCCCCACGGGGCCACTTTGCGCACCTACGTCAACGACATCGCCTTCGACGCCATCCGGGCCAAGCTCGGCAAGTACCCGGTGGGCGCGCTCCTCGTCAAGGAGAACTACGACCCCACGGGCGAAAAGCTCGGCGCCATCACGGTGATGCTAAAGACCGAGAACTTCAACCAGGAGGGCGGCGGCTGGTTCTGGCTGAAGTACAAGCCGGACGGCACCGTCGAGGCCGAGGGCACCCCCAAGGGCTGCGTCAGCTGCCATAGCGCCGTCAGGGGGCAGGACTGGGTTTTTAGCACCACGGTGAAGTAAGGAAACGGGCCGCCCCTGCCCGGCTCGCCGGGCGGGGCGCTTTTTTGCCCTGGCTTGAGCTTTTAGGCGCCGGGCTGGGAGAATGGCCCCATGCCCAGGATCGCCCTTCTCCCCGGTGACGGCATCGGCCCCGAGGTCACCGCGGCCGCCGTAGAGGTGCTGAAGGCCCTCGACGAGGCCGAGGGGCTCGGGCTCACCTTCGAGCCCTTCCCCTTTGGCGGCAGCGCCGTGGACGCCACCGGCGAGCCCTTTCCCGAGGAAACGCGGCGGGGCGTGCTCGCCGCCGACGCCGTGCTGCTCGGCGCCATCGGCGGCCCCAAGTGGGACGACCTGCCCCGGGAAAAAAGACCGGAGACGGGGCTTCTTTCCCTTAGGAAGACCCTCGGCCTTTATGCCAACCTGCGCCCGGCGCGGGTGATGCCGGGGCTTGAGGCCCTCTCCCCCCTCCGCCCTGAGATCGCCCGCGGCGTGGACCTGTTGATCGTCCGCGAGCTCACCGGCGGGATCTACTTCGGCGAGCCCAAGGGGATGAGCGAGGCCGAGGCCTGGAACACCATGCGCTACTCGCGCTACGAGGTCGAGCGGGTCGCCGAGGTCGCCTTTGCCGCCGCCGAAAAGCGCAAGCAAAAGCTCACCAGCGTAGACAAGGCCAACGTGCTCGAGGTCGGCGAGCTCTGGCGCAAGAGCGTCGCCGAGGTGGCAGCCCGCCACCCCCAGGTGGCGGTGGACTACCAGTACGTGGACGCCATGGCCATGCACCTCGTCACCCGGCCAAAGGACTTCGACGTCATCCTCACCGGCAACCTCTTCGGCGACATCCTCTCCGACCTGGCCTCGGTGCTGCCGGGGTCGCTCGGGCTCTTGCCCTCGGCCTCGCTGGGCGAGAAGACGCCGCTTTTCGAGCCCGTCCACGGTTCGGCGCCGGACATCGCCGGAAAAGGGGTGGCGAACCCATCAGCGGCTATCCTCTCGGCCGGGATGCTCCTCACCTACGCCCTCGACCAGCCCGAGCTCGGGGCCCGCGTGGAACGGGCGGTGGAGGCGGCGCTAAAAACGAGCCCCACCCCCGACCTCGGCGGCAACACCAGCACAACCGCGTTCACCCGGGCGGTATTGAAAGCGCTTTGATCGCGGCATCCAGCGCTTCCTTGCAGCGCGGGCAGAAAAAGCGGCTCTTTTGGTCTACCTCGGCCACCGAGTTGGAAAAGCGCATCACGCAGCGCGGCGCGGTGCAGTGGTCGAGGCCGAAGGTGTGGCCGAGCTCGTGATTGACTTCCTTCATCAGCCGCTCGAAAAAGCGCCGGCCCTCGGGGGTGAAAAGCCGCTCCACGGCCACCACCGCGGCCCGGCCGGGCTTTTCGGCGAGCCCGAAGACGAAGTTGAGCCCGGGCGTATAGAGGTCGGCGGCGGCCACCACCACCACCCGGGCGGGATCGGGAAAGGCGCGCTTGACCTCCTCCAGAACGACGTCGGCGCGGTACTGGCCCCGCGCCGGGTCGAAGGCGGCCTCGGGCAGCGGCCAGGCGGGGCCGATCTCGGCGAAGAGGTCGAAAACCTCGATCACGTTGGCGGCCACCGGGTGCAGCACCCGGGGGTCGAGGTCGCCGAGGGGGACCAGCAGGACCTGGGGTTTCACCCTTAGCATTATCCCCGCTAGCGGATAAACTTGGGCCATGAACCTGAAAAGAACCACCTGGATCCTCACCGGCGCCTCCCGCGGCATCGGCCGCGCCCTGGCGCTCGCCCTCGCCAAGCGGGGGGCGCGGCTGGTGCTCAACGCCCGCCACGCGGCGCCGCTCGCCGAGGTGGCGGCCGCGGTGCGCGAGGCCGGCGGCGAGGCCACCTTCGTCGAGGGCTCGGCGGCGGAGGCCGAGGTGGCGAAGAAGCTGGTGCGCGCCGCGGAGGGGCTCGGGCCCCTTACCGGCTTCATCCATAACGCCGGCGTGCTCCACGCCGGCCCCCTGCTCTGGGAACTGCCCGAGGCCCACTGGGACGAGGTATTTGACGCCAACGTCAAGGCCGGTTACCAGCTGATCCGCTTCGCCGTGCCCGTGATGCGGCAGCGGGGGGAGGGGGTGGCGGTGTTCTTTGGCTCCGGCGCCGCCGAGTCCAACGTCCCCGGCATCGGCGCCTACGCCGTGGCCAAGGCCGCTGAAGAACACCTGGCCCGCCAGCTCGCCGCCGAGGCCCCGGAGATCACCAGCTTCGTCTACCGCCCCGGGGTGGTCGAGACCCGGATGCAGGAGGAGGCCCGCCGCGCCGAGGGCGGCGCCGCCGAGGTGCTGCACCGCATCTTCGGCGGCTACAAGGAACAGGGGGTGCTGATCCCCCCCGAGACCGCCGCCGAGGGCCTTATCCGCGTGCTCGAGGGCGACGTCCATAAACACCACGGGCGCGTCGTCTCCTGGAGGGAAGCATGAGAAGCGACCGCATCAAGAAGGGCGCCGACCGCGCCCCCCACCGCTCGCTGCTCCGCGCCACCGGGGTGATCAAGCGCGAGTCCGACTTCGAAAAGCCCTTCATCGCCGTGGTCAACAGCTACGTGGACATCGTCCCCGGCCACGCCCACCTGCGGGCGTTCGTGGAGAGCATCAAGGCCTACATCCGCGAGGCCGGCGGGGTGCCCTTCGAGTTCAACACCATCGGCGTGGACGACGGCATCGCCATGGGCCACGAGGGGATGCGGTGGAGCCTCCCCTCGCGGGAGCTGATCGCCGACAGCGTCGAGACCATGCTCCGCGCCCACGCCTTCGACGCCGCCATCTTCATCCCCAACTGCGACAAGATCGTGCCCGGGATGCTGATGGCGGCGCTCCGGGTGAACATCCCCGCGATCTTCGTCTCTGGCGGCCCCATGCGCGCAGGCGTCCTGCCCTCCTCGGGCAGGGTGGTGGACCTTGTCAGCGTGTTCGAGGCCCTAGGCGAGCTCAAAAAGGGCGAGATCAGCGAGGCGGAGCTCAAGGAAATCGAGACCTACGCCTGCCCGGGCTGCGGCTCGTGCTCGGGGCTTTTCACCGCCAACAGCATGAACAGCCTGCTCGAGGCCCTGGGCCTCGCCCTCCCCGGCAACGGCACCATCCTCGCCGAGGACCCCCGCCGCGAGGCGCTGAAAAAGCAGGCCGCCTACCGGGTGGTCGAGCTCGCCTTCGAGGACCTAAAGCCCCGCGACATCATCGACCTGCGCTCGTTCGAGAACGCCTTCAGGCTCGACGTGGCCATGGGCGGCAGCACCAACACCGTGCTCCACACCCTGGCCGCCGCCGAGGAAGCGGGGATCCCCTTCCCGCTCAAGCGGCTCGACGAGATCGGGCGCACCACGCCGACCCTTTCTAAGATCGCCCCCTCCTCCAGCTACCACATGGAGGACCTGGACCGCGCCGGGGGCATCTACGCCATCCTCAAGGAGCTGGCCCGGGGCGGCTACCTGCACCCCGACGCCCGCACCGTGCTCGGTAAGACGCTCGGGGAGCTCTTGCAAGAAGGGGACTTTGGCATTAAGGACGACCGCGTCATCCGCCGGCTCGAGGACCCCTACAGCGAGCAGGGGGGCCTGAGGATTCTCTTCGGCTCGCTGGCACCCGAGGGCGCCGTGGTCAAGACCGCCGGCGTCGACCCCAAGATGCTCCGCCACCGCGGCCCGGCCCGGGTCTTTAACTCCGAGGAGGCCGCCCAGAGCGCCATCAACAACGGCGAGATCTTCCCCGGCGACGTGGTCATCATCCGCTACGAGGGCCCCAAGGGCGGGCCCGGGATGCGGGAGATGCTCGGCCCCACCTCGGCGCTGGTGGGCATGGGACTCGGAGACAAGGTGGCGCTGATCACCGACGGGCGCTTTTCCGGCGGCACCCGGGGCGCGGCCATCGGGCACGTCTCCCCCGAAGCCGCCGAGGGCGGGCCCATCGGCCTGGTCAAGGAGGGCGACCTGATCGAGATCGACCTCGTCGAGGGCCGGGTGGACCTCCTGGTCGGGGAGGCCGAGCTTGCGCGCCGCCGGGCCGAGTCCAAGCCCTACAAGCGGCCCATCGAGGGGGCCTGGCTTAAGCGCTACCGGGCACTGGTCACCAACGCCTCAAGGGGCGCGGTGCTCAAAGAACCCGACTAAGACGCGATCTTTCATCGTTTTCAAACACCGCTGGGGCTAGGCTAAAAACCGGAGGTGAAGGCAACGTGCGACGACTGCTGGGGATGATCCTGTTCCTGGCGACGCTCAGCCTGGCCGCGTCAAACGGCTATCGGGGCCTGGTGCTGGAGACCCCCTACCCGGCGCTCACGGTCAAGGCCGGGGAGGTCGTCAACCTCAGCCTGACGCTAAAGAACCTCGGCCTGCCCCCAGCCTACCTGAACCTGCGCCTGGCCCGCGTCCCCGAGGGCTGGAAGGCCGCCCTCCTGGGCCACGGGCGCGGGGTCGAGGCGGTCTTTTTAGGCCCCGACGAGGAGCGCACGCTCACCCTCCGCGTCGAGGTGCCGAAAAACGCCAAGGAGGGCCGCTACCCCCTCACCGTGGTCGCCGAGGGGGAAAAGGCCAGCACCCGGCTGCCCCTCACCCTGATCGTGGGCAAGATCCTGCCCCCCTCGCTCAAGCTCGAGGTGGAACTGCCGGTCTTGAAGGGCACCCCGACGACCACCTTCCGCTACCGCGCCACCCTGAAAAACGAGTCCGACCAGGACCTTCTGGTGGGGCTCTCGGCCGACGCCCCCAAGGGCTTTGAGGTGGTCTTCAAGCCCGAGTTCTCCGGCCAGGAGGTGACCACGCTGCCCGTCAAGGCGGGCGAGACCAAGAACCTCGAGATCGAGGTCAGCCCGCCGCCCAAGGCAGCTGCCGGGGAGTACGCCATCACCGTCAGCGCGCGGGCCAAGGAGGCCAAGGCCAGCCTCGACCTGAAGGCGGTGATCACCGGCCGCCCCGAGCTCACCCTGACCACCCCCGACGGCCGGGTCTCGGGCCGCGCCTACGCCGGCCGCGCCTCCCCCTTGAAGCTGGTGATCAAAAACCGCGGCAGCGCTGTGGCCAAGGAGATCAAGCTCTCCGCGTTCCCGCCCTCGGGCTGGGAGGTGACCTTCGAGCCCAAGACCGTGGACGCCCTGCCGCCCGGGGAAAAGGTGGACGTCACCGCCAAGATCAAGCCCTCGGCCAAGGCCATCGCCGGCGACTACATGGTGACGATTAACGCAAGGCCCAAAAACGGCAGCGAGGAGAGCGCGGATTTTCGCATCACCGTGCTCACCTCTACCCTCTGGGGAGCCTTCGGCGTGGGCCTGATCGCGGTGGCGCTGGCCGTGCTGGCGCTCGCGGTGTGGCGGTTCGGACGGCGATGACGGCGGCCATCGAGACCCAAGGGCTGACCAAGCGCTACGGCGACCTCGTCGCCGTGCGGGCGCTCGACCTCCACGTAGAGCATGGCGAGGTCTTTGGCCTCCTGGGACCGAACGGCTCCGGCAAGACCACCACCATCCTGATGCTCCTCGGCCTCACCGAGCCCAGTGCGGGCGAGGTGCGGGTGCTGGGGCAGGACCCGGTGCGAAAGCCGCTCTCCATCAAGCGCCGGGTCGGCTACCTGCCCGACACGGTGGGCTTTTACGACGAGCTCTCGGGCCGCGAGAACCTGCGCTACACCGCTCGCCTGAACGGCCTTTTTGGCCGGGAAGCGGAGGCCCGGATCCAGGAGGCGCTTCTGAAGATGGGCCTCGCCGAGGCCGCCGACCGCCCGGTGCGCACCTACTCCCGGGGGATGAAGCAACGCCTGGGGCTCGCTGACGTGCTCTTGAAGTCGCCCGAGCTCGTCATCCTCGACGAGCCCACCCTAGGGCTAGACCCCCAGGCCGCCCACGACTTTTTGGACCTGATCCAGCACCTGAAGGCGGAGGGAATGACCATCCTCCTCTCCTCCCACCTCCTGCACCAGGTGCAGCGGGTCACCGACCGCGTGGGGCTCTTTCACCGGGGGCGGATGGCGCTCGTGGGCCGCGTGCCCGAGCTCGCCCAGCAGGTCCTCAAAGGGGCCTACCGCATCCGGCTCCGGGCCGCCGGCCCGGACCTGGTGGACGCCCTTTCCCGTCTAAGCGGGGTAGTCCGGGTGCGGCGGGAGAAGGACGGCTACCTGGTCGAGGCCGAGCGCGACCTCAGGCCGCTCGTGGCCGAGACCGCCATTGACCACGGCGCCCGGCTTTTCAGCCTGGACCTGGAAGAGCCCAGCCTGGACGAGATTTACCGCGCCTACTTCGAGGAGGTGAACGATGCCGCGGCGTGAGGGCTCCGCCTTCGCCGGACTCGGCGTGGTGTTCTTCAAGGAGTTCGCCGACCAGCTCTCCGGGACCCGGATGCGGATCCTGGAGCTGCTCGTGGTGCTGACCGCCGTCGGGGCGGTCTACGCCGCCATCCAGACGATCAAGAGCGTGGTCGGGGAGGACGCCTTTTTGTTCCTGCGCTTTTTCACCACCGCCCGCGAGCCGCTGCCCTCCTTCGTGGCCTTCATGGGCTTTTTGGTGCCGCTGGTGGCCATCGCGGTGGGGTTCGACGCCGTCAACGGCGAGTTCCAGCGCCGCACCCTGAGCCGGGTGCTGGCCCAGCCCCTCTACCGCGACGCCCTGCTCTTTGGCAAGTACCTGGCAGGGCTCGCCACCCTGGCGCTGGTGCTCCTTTCCACCTGGCTCTTGATCAACGGGCTCGGGGTGCTCCTTACCGGGCTGCCGCCCTCGGGGGAGGAGGTGGCGCGGAGCCTTATCTACCTGCTCGTCACCCTGGCCTACGGCGGGGTGTGGCTGGCGGTGGCGCTCTTCTTCTCGGTGGTCTTTAAAAGCCCCACCACCAGCGCCCTGGCCTCGATCGGGCTCTGGCTCTTTTTCACCCTGTTCTGGGGCATGATCGCGGGGCTTTTGGCTCCAGTGCTGAGCCCGGTGCGCTATGGCTTTCCCGAGGAGATCCTGCGCCAGGCCGAGACCGGGCTGGCCCTGGCCCGGATCGCCCCCAACACCCTCTACGCCGAGGCCACGCTGGCGCTCTTACACCCCGAGGTGCGCGCCCTCGGGCCGGTGCTACCTCAGCAGCTGGAGGGCATGGTGCTCGGCACCCCCTTGCCGCTCTCCCAGTCGCTGGTGCTGATCTGGCCCCACCTGGCCGGGTTGATCGCCGCTAGCGTGCTCTTTTTCACCCTGGCCTACGTGGTCTTCCAGCGGATGGAGATCCGGGCCTAGTCCTCCAGCCACTCCACCTCGTAGGCGGCGGTCTTCGGCACCATGCAGAGGAAGAGCACCGGCTCGTCAAAGGGGTTCTCGTAGCGGTGGGCCACGCCGGCGGGGATGTAGACCACGTCCCCTGGGCCCACCTCGAAGGTCTGGCCGTCGAGCTCGAGCTGCATCCGCCCCGCGAGCACGTACTGCTCGTGCTCGATCGAGGGGTGGCGGTGGCGCTTGATCTTGCCCCCGGGCAGGATCGTGAACCGTCGCATGGCGAAGTGCGGCGCCTCCTCGGGGGCGATCAAGACCTGAATGAAGGCGCCCTCGGCGTTCTCCACCGGAACCCGGCGGACCTTGTCGGCGTGAACGATCTTAAAGCTCATCCCTTCCCTCCCCACTTGGCCAGGATTTTAACCACCTCATCGTCCCCGACCTGGGGGAAATCCTCGTAGTAGGCGCCGACGGCGCCGAAGTCCGGCGGGGTGGCCAGCGCCACCACCTCGGCCTGCTGGCCCAGGCGCTCGATGGCGTCCGGGGCCCCGACCGGCACCGCCACCACCACCCGGCGGGGTTTTTCCGCCTTGACCGCCAAAAGCGCCGCCTCCATGGTGCTGCCGGTGGCGACGCCGTCGTCCACCAGCACCACGTCGCGGCCAAAAAGCGGCTCCTTGGGGCGGACCGCGCGATAGCGCGCTTT
>Ga0256832_1002864_pt1 | contig 11775 bp, 12 predicted proteins | sample 134614metaG_FD_190534 | JGI IMG/M metagenome (GOLD analysis project Ga0256832, IMG submission 190534) | Hydrothermal vent microbial communities from Lau Basin, Pacific Ocean - 134-614 | ecosystem: Environmental > Aquatic > Marine > Hydrothermal vents | place: Pacific Ocean: Lau Basin | collected... | reverse complement strand
TTCCGGCAAGCACAAGCTCGGTGATGGTGATATGACGCTGGGTTATGAAGCCGAATTTGCCACCCAGAGTGATTACAAGGACAGTCCGTTAAATTACAATGCCAACTATTATCATCTCTCCGCTTCCCTCGGTGCACATGGATTAACCGGCAAACTTGGCTATGAGGTGTTGGGATCAGATAACGGCAATGCGGCGTTCCAGACGCCGCTGGCGACCTTGCACAAATTTAATGGATGGGCCGACAAGTTTCTGGGCACTCCGGCAGGCGGTCTTGAGGATTTATATGCCTCTGTGTTCTACACTGTTGGCGGACAGGGTGCGCTAAAAGGCCTGAAATTTGGCGGTGTTTATCATGACTTCAATGCCGATACAGGGGGGAATTACGGCTCTGAAATTGACCTTCTGGTTAAAAAAGGCTTTGGCAAGCATTATTATGGTGCCCTGAAATATGCGGATTACAATGCCGACGGCTTTGCCACTGACACCAAAAAAATCTGGGTGACCGTCGGGGCCCATTTCTGATAATCGGCGTCTTTGGAGAATACTTGTCGTCCACCCTGTTTTACAACAAGGTGGACGATTGTCGTTTTAACACTGAAATCCTGTTTTGTATTACTCAACAGGCGGCAGGCTGTCTTCGCTGACAGGGCGGGTTTGTGCCTTGTGTGTTTTGGTCAGGCTTTCGGTCGCCTCCGACGGAGATTCCGCCTGTGAGGTATCCTGATCCTGTTTATCCTTCAACTCACAAATATCCGTCACTTCCTTGTCGTTTTCATCAACATAGATAATCTGTTCGGGTTTAATGGTCTTTGTCCAGGGCTCCTTGCGCTGGATGGGAGGGGTCGTCACTGTTTTCCAGGTTTTCGTCTCCGGGTCGTAATACTGCTCTGTCCGGCCCTGAATTGAGACAATGGAATACCCTTTCTTGACCACAGCCGGGATGACCACTTTTTTCAGCGTGTTGATGGACACGCAGGTTTGCACAGGTGGCGGCGTGACCTCAACCTGTTTGGCCTGTTGGGTTGTTGCGCAGGCAGTGAGCGCCAGAACCGGAATGGCTCCGACCAGGAAAGTCCAGCGGAGAGTAAGTGCTGTGTCTGATTGGCGGGATGTTGTCTTGAACATGGCTGTCCTCCTTAAATGCCCCTGTAGGCCTATATCAGGCTTGTGGCCAAACTATGGCCTCATGCACCTTTTAGCAAGCAAAAGCCGCCCATTATATTACAATTGCTAAAGGTTCTGCCATTTTCTATGCTTGTGCGGTGATTCTGGTGCAGTAAGGATGCACAGGCAAAGCCTGATGATTACTGTCAATTAACTGGAATTTGAGGGGGAAGTGTCCTAACGCAAACGGACATTTCACAACGCATAAGGAAAAGGCCGCATATGAGCGTGTTACACATGAGTTCGGAGATTGCCAATATCTGGGTGGGGGCAAGCGGGCAGGGCTTTTCCCTGATTGCCCTGTTTGAACGCGCTGACTGGGTGGTCAAGCTGATTATGATTATGCTGGCGTTTGCCTCAATCTGGTCATGGGCGATTATTATTGACAAGACCATTCAATTTTACCTGCTCAAGAAACGCGCCTCCAACTTTGAAGAGACATTCTGGTCCGGCCGGACGCTGGACGAATTGGCCAAGGGGCTGGCCGGAGATGTGCGCGATCCGATGGGGCGTGTCTTTACCGCTGCCATGCGCGAGTTCAGGGAGAGCGAGGGCAATCCGCGCAAAAATGATATTGAAGGGACCAGGCAGCGTATTGACCGGGTTATGGGGCTGGTTGTCAACCGGGAGCTGGCCAAGGCCGAACGCGGTATGACGGTGCTGGCCACAGTCGGTTCAGCCTCCGTTTTTATCGGCCTGTTGGGGACGGTCTGGGGGATTATCAATACGTTTCGCGCTATTGACCAGGCCAAGGATGTGAATATCGTTCTGGTGATCCCCGGCATTACCGAAGCCCTGTTCGCGACCGCCCTTGGCCTTGTTGCGGCGATCCCGGCGGTGATTTTCTACAATAAATTCTCAACCGATCTCGATCGCTATGCCGGACGCCTGTATGGTTATGTCGATGAACTTTCCGCGATCCTGTCGCGAAAAATCGGCAAAGGAGGTTAGGCCGTGGCCATGAGTGGAAATGGCAGGCGGGAGATGTATGGGCGTGGACGCTATGGCCGCCGTCAGCTCAATCACGAGATCAATGTCACACCGCTGGTGGACGTCATGCTGGTGCTGATGATTGTGTTCATGATTTCCGCGACCGTTCTGGCAAGCGGTATACCGCTGGAACTGCCCAAAACCGATTCCAAAGCTCTGCCCAGACAGCAAACCCCGATTACGGTCAGCGTGGATAAGGACGGCAATATCTTTTTGCAGGACAAACAGATTTCTCTGGCGGAATTATCACCGAAACTGGTGGCGCTGGCCAAAAACGGCTATGAGGAACGGATCTATCTGCGTGGAGATGAAAACGGCAATTACGGGCCGGTCATGAAAGTCATGGCGGCCATCAATAAAGCCGGCTTTACCAATATCGGCCTGGTCACGGAGCCGCCAAAACAATAGGCGTGAGACAATGCGATTTGGTCTGCCCATATCTTTGACTTTACACGTTCTGGCTGTATTTGCGGGCATGTGGGTGTGGGCCAACAGGCCGGAGCCCTTACAACATGACGAGATCATTCCGCTTAAGCTGACCACGGTTTCGGACATCACCAATGTCAGTGCCAGGCGCCACAAGACAAAACCAAAGCCAAAAGATATCGTCAGTCCGCCCGTCTCTGAGCCGGTGCAGGAAAAACCAAAACCGGTCGCCAAAGCCAAACCGGAAGCTCGACCAAAAGCGCCACCAAAAGCCCCCGCCTTTGATCTGGACGCATTGGAAAAGGCTCTTACAACTGACACTGACAAGGAACAGAAAACGGCCGAGGTCATCCCGTTGCAAAATGAAATCCCGACCGCCAGGCAAGGAGAGGTCAACCGGATGGCGGTTGGGCAGGCCGATGCTGATCTTGTCAATGCCAAAGACTATATCCGTTCGCGACTTAAAAGTTGCTGGATCGTCGATACCGGTGTGCCGGATTATGACAAGCTGGTAGTCGATATCCACCTGCGTTTGCGTCCCGATGGCCATATTGAGCAAATTGAAGTGCTCAACGCTGCCCGTATTATCGCTTCAGATAATCTGTATTGGGATTCAGCGCGGCGCAATGCAGAAAATGCCTTGCGCAAATGTGCGCCTTATGAAGGTTTGAAAACCATTGACTATCGTGTATGGAAAGACATGACATTACATCTTGATCCGGGAGACGGCCAATGAGGAAAATTATGTGGGACTTTGCAGTTAGACCAAAACGCCTGTTTCGATTATTGGGATTGGTGCTTCTCTGGCTGTTCTGTCTGACGCCATCCGCCTTTGCCCAGCTTGAGATTGACATCACCCACGGCGCGCCAGATCCGGTGCCCGTCGCGATTCCAGACTTCCTGTCCTCCAACCCGCAAACGGATAAAATCGCCAAAGATATCGCCGCGGTTATCTCGGCTGATCTGGAGCGTTCCGGCCTGTTCAGGGTACTCGATCAGGACAGCTATATTGAGAAACAGACCGACATCAATTACAAGCCGCGCTTTGCCGACTGGCGGCTGATTGAGGCCAAAGCCTTGCTTTCGGGCCGGATTGTCCGCGAAAGTGCCAACCGCCTCAAGGTCGAGTTTCGGCTGTGGGATATTTATGCCGAAGAGCAGCTGGATGGCAAACGTCTGGCGACAACACCGGATAACTGGCGGCGCATCGCCCACAAGATTTCTGACTATATCTACAAGCGCCTGACCGGAGAGGGCGGCTATTTTGACACACGCATTGTCTATATTGCTGAAAGCGGCCCCAAGATTGACCGGCATAAACGCCTGGCGATTATGGACGCGGATGGGGCCAATAATCAATATCTGCTCACTGGAGCCGATTTGGTGCTCACGCCGCGCTTCTCGCCCAATTCCCAAACTATCACATACTTGAGTTGGGAAACCGGGCGCTCTCAGGTCTATCTGCTGGATATTGAGACTGGCAGGCGTGAGCTGTTGGGAAATTTTCCGAATATGACGATTGCACCGCGTTTTTCGCCTGATGGCAGAAAACTGATTTTCTCCATGGTCAAGCGCGGTAATAGCGACATTTATGTCTTTGATCTGGAAAACCGCTCCACGACGCGCCTGACCACTAATGCGGCCATTGATGTCAGCCCGAGCTTTTCACCGGACGGGCGTAAGGTTGTATTTAATTCCGACCGGGGGGGATCGCCGCAGCTTTATATCATGGATGCGGATGGCTCGAATGTGAAACGGCTCAGCTTTGGTGATGGCCGCTATACGACACCGGTCTGGTCACCACGCGGTGATCTGATTGCTTTTACCAAGAGCAAAGGTGGGCAGTTTTCCATCGGTGTGATGGATGCGCGAACCGGCAAGAGCGAGCGGCAACTGACAAAAGGGTTTATGGTGGAAGGGCCAACATGGTCGCCGAATGGACGTGTGATATTGTTTAGCCGTGAAGGGCGGGGTAGAAATGGGCATTCATCGATCTGGTCAATAGATTTGACGGGGCGTAATCTGCGTAAGGTTAAAACGCCTGGGGCTGCCTCTGATCCGGCCTGGTCACCACTCCTGCCATGATATGGTCACATTCAGGCAGTAGGAATAATGCAGGGTGGGGAGCAGAGCCGGGATGACAAATTGTCAACTTGACTCAGGATAACAAGACGCTAGCTTGTGGCAAATATAAAGGGAAGAGGAGCGGGTTATGAAGATAAAAAATCTGGTTATTGGGGGCGTTGTTCTGGCTCTGGGCGCATGTGCGTCAACGCCGAAGCCCCAGCTTGTTGAAAAACCACAAAAAGCACCACCGCCGCAGATTTTTGAAAAACCGGCTCCTGTTGCACCACCGGCTCCGGTGAAAGTCACCGAACCCGCGCCTGTCCCGCAAGGCCCGACACCGGGTACCGTTGCCGATTTCAAATACCAGGCCGGGGATGACCGTGTCTATTTCGGCTATGACCGCTATGATCTTTCGGCACAGACGCGAGAAGTATTGCGCAAACAGGCGGAGTGGCTCAAACGCTATCCCTCCACCATCGTCGTGATTGGCGGGAATGCTGATGAACGCGGCACACGGGAATACAATTTGGCTCTGGGCGCAAGGCGTGCGGATGCCGTCAAGGCGTTTCTGGTCTCTCAGGGTGTCAGTCCCAGCCGCATTACAACCGTTTCCTACGGTAAGGAGCGCCCGATTGACCCGCGCTCCAATGAAGAGGCCTGGGCGCGTAACCGCAATGCCCATACGGCTGTTTTGACAGGTGGGAATTCCTGAAAGCTGACAGAAAGTTAACTGCGCATTAACGGGACAGGCCCTAATTTTGTGGTATTCTTGAGGCTTGAGTTTTAGCCAAGGCAGGTAGGTTATGCGTATTTTTTCGATAGTGTTTGTGTTCGGGTTTGCTCTCCTCGCAACTTTTCCGGCCCATGCGGTCAGCAAGAAGGAGCTGCAGGCAAAAATCGACGGGCTTGAACAAAGGCTGGCCACACTGGAAAACCGGATGTTGACCGGAGACCCGGCGGCGGAACGCCTGATGCAGCGTATGGATGCGCTGGAAGCCTCGCAACGCACGCTTACTGGTGAGGTGGAACGCCTGCGTTATGAGCGCGACACGCTGGCTGAAGAAGTTAAAACACTGGCCGGGCGTTTGGCCGAGCTTGAAAAGCTGGGCGAGGATATGCGCCGTCACCTCAAAGCCGTTGATGAGGTGGCCAAACAAACTGAAAAACAACAGAGTTTTGCCGGGACATCCAATGGCGTTATCTATGAAAACGGTTCCGTTTTGCCCGGTCCGCCAGTCATTGTCGGGGCGATACCGGCCCAGGATGCCACCAAACTGGCTGAACTGGGTAAGGAGAAAATGAGCGAGGGGGACTTTGCCGGAGCCCAGGCAGATTTTGAGCAATATCTCCAGCTCAACCCGGATGCCAAAGACAAAGCCGATGTCTATTTCTGGCTCGGAGAAGCCTATTATGCCCGTTCAGGATTTTCCAAAGCGGCCGAGAATTATATTGCTTCCATGCGGGCTGCCCCCAAAGGCAAATATGCGCCCGAAGCCATGGTCAAGCTGGCTGCAACAGCCCGTGCTTTGGGGAAAAAGGATATGGCGTGCAAGACCCTAAACAGTTTTCCGGGCCAGTTTCCCAATGCCAGCGACAGCGTACGGGCCAAGGTTCGTCTGGAAAAACAGCGCAGTGGCTGCTGATCCAAAATGGGTTGAACGGGATGTATTTACCAGACTTGCCAAATGGGGCCTGGCCCGTGACGGGCTGGCGGCGGTGGCTTTTTCCGGGGGCGGGGACAGTACGGCACTGCTTGCTCTGATCACAAAATGGTTTGACAAAGGGCGAGTATTTGCCTTCATCATAGACCATGGCTTGCGCCCGCAATCAAGCGCCGAGGCCAGGCTCGCAAAGGCCCGCGCCGAAGCACTGGGGGCCCGGGCGGAAATTCTCACATGTGACTGGCCGCAGGGACGACCTGAAACCGGGCTTCAGGAAAAAGCCCGTCAGGCCCGCTATGCGCATCTGGCCAGGGCCTGTGATGCACTTGATGGCAGTCATATTCCCTTATTCCTGGGTCACAACCGCGATGACCAGCTGGAAACAGTTTTTATGCGAAGGCAGGCGGGCAGTGGCTGGCGCGGTCTGGCCGGTATGGCCGAGTGTGCGCCTTTACCAGTGGTTTCGACAACAAAGAATGTGAGAGTGATGCGCCCGCTTTTGGCCTGGAGTCGGGAAGAGCTGCGATTGTATAATCAGGCCCAAGCTCTGAAGTGGATTGATGATCCGTCAAACTCGAACAAAACCTTTGCCCGTATTCGAGCGCGAGAACGTCTCAAGGCGGATCCGTTACTTGGTGACATGCTCACAGCTGATAATTTTGCCGCGCGTGAAACTCTGGAGATTGAAAAACAGGTTTTATTCCGGTTTTTGACGGAGACGACAAAAATCACGAAGTGGGGCGGGCTGGTTTTATCCGGTGGGTTCTTACAGGCCCCGACCGGGCAGATTGCCGAAGCGCTACGCTATCTTTTACCGACGGTTTCCGGTCAATTCAAAGTCATCTCATCCGAACAAAGACGGGCCCTTGCCAGATCATTACGTGGCCGTGATTTCAAAGGCGCCACTCTGGGGGGTGTCCGTTTTGCGGTTCAAAAGGAAGCGGTTTTATGTGTGCGGGATATGGGGGCTTTGACAGGCCGACATCAAAAACCCGCTCTGGCCCCTCTACCTGTTTCAGCTGACGCGCGGGTGCTATGGGATCATCGGTTTTCCATTACCAGCCAGCATGCAGGGCAGGTTGTGGCGCTTGCCGTCTGTTCTAACCGGCTGTCAAAAGCGCAAAAGGAAATGATAAAGGATATCCCATCAGCTGCACGCGGTGGATTACCGGTCTTGCAGCTTCCAGATGGCCAAATTCGTTTACCTGACGGAGCAGGTATGAATACAGGGACAGGTTTTTATGCGCGGGCTTTACTCTCTCAGCGTCTGCAGGGTTTGTTGCGTGAAAGATGTGAAAGTTTTTCCCCATAGGGACTTAACCTTTGGCAGGAGACTGCCTATATGTTATGAAACTGTGTGTTGCGCGTATGGAACGCGCCTGAAAAAGAGGATGTTTTAATGCAAATGCGGAATTTTGCCCTGTGGGCTGTCATTATCACCCTGTTTCTGGTGATGCTCTCGGTCTCTCAAAGAGCCATGAACCCGGCTACTGATAATCTCGTCAAGACATCCGATGTGATCCAAATGGCCAAAAATCAAAAGATAAAAAACTCAGTGATTGATCTGGAAAATTATACCATCACCGGGACGACCACGGATGGCAAGAAATTCAAGGCCAATTTTGCGCTGACCCCGGAATTGCAGCTGGAGTTTGACAAATGGGGTGTGCCCTATGATCAGAAAACCGTGAGCCAGAATAGCATGCTCTACAAGTTTCTGGGCAGTTTTTTGCCTGTCATTGTGTTTGTCGCTATCGCTATCTGGTTTATGCGCTCCATGCAGGGCAAGGGCGGCGGCGGGGCGATGAGCTTTGGCAAATCCCGCGCCAAATTACTGACCGAAGCCCAGGGCAAGGTGACTTTTGAGGATGTTGCCGGGGTTGAAAATGCCAAAGAGGATCTGCAGGAGGTCATAGAGTTTTTGCAAGACCCGAGCAAATTCCAAAGACTGGGCGCGAAAATACCGACAGGGGCGCTTCTCATCGGCCCGCCGGGAACCGGTAAAACCCTGCTGGCCAGGGCAGTGGCTGGGGAGGCGGGTGTGCCCTTCTTCACCATTTCCGGCTCGGATTTTGTCGAAATGTTTGTCGGTGTTGGCGCCTCGCGTGTGCGCGATATGTTTGAACAGGCCCGCAAGAATGCGCCGTGTATTATCTTTATTGACGAGATTGATGCTGTCGGGCGCCATCGCGGTGTCGGCACCAGTGGCGGTCATGAAGAGCGCGAACAGACCCTTAACCAGCTTTTGGTCGAGATGGACGGCTTTGACGGTCAGGAAGGTGTGATCATTATTGCAGCGACCAACCGCCCTGATGTGCTGGACAAGGCCTTGCTCAGGCCGGGCCGTTTTGACCGCCAGATTGAAGTGCCGCTCCCTGATATTGTCGGGCGTGAAAAAATCCTCCTGGTGCATATGAAAAAAGTCCCTGTCGCAAAGGATGTGGATCATAAATATATCGCGCGCGGGACGCCCGGCTTTTCAGGGGCGGATCTGGCCAATCTGGTCAATGAGGCGGCTTTGCTGGCCGCCCGGCGCAACAAGCGCAAGGTGACGCTGCGCGAGTTTGAAGATGCTCGCGACAAGGTCATGATGGGCGCGGAGCGGCGTACCCTGTCCATGACGGAAGAGGAAAAGGCGATGACAGCCTATCATGAGGCCGGTCATGCCATTGTCGGGATGAATATGCCGGGCAGTCTGCCGATCCACAAGGCCACAATCATACCGCGCGGTCGCGCCCTGGGCATGGTGCAATATTTGCCCGAACGCGACCAGATATCACAGACCCGTCAGGAGATGATTGCCCGCATGGCCATGGCCATGGGCGGTCGGGCGGCTGAGGAGATTAAATTCGGCTATGACAAAGTCTCTTCCGGTGCGGCGTCTGATATTGAACAGGTCACACGCATTGCCCGTGCCATGGTCACGGAATGGGGATTGTCTGACAAGATCGGCCCGATTGCCTATAAGAATACGGATAATGACAGTTTTCTGCCCGGCATTGGCCGGGGCTCGGCCATCTCGCCAGAGACCGCCCGCCTGATTGAGGAAGAGATTCGCCGTTTTGTCACCGAGGCACATGAGACAGCACTCTCTGTACTCAAGAAGAAAAAGAAAGACTGGTTCAAACTGGCCGAAGCCCTGCTGGAGTATGAAACGCTCTCGGGTGATGAGATCAAAAACCTGCTTGAAGACGATATCAAACCCAAGCGGCCTGATCTGGACGGGAACGGCCCCGTTGTGTCAGCTGTGCCGGTGACCAAACCGAAACCGGCCCCGGATACGGACAAGCCACAACCGGAAGCCTGAAGGTAAGTGTGCCCATAATGGTGCATCCACGGCCATAGGGAGATAAGCCTCATATGCGCTTAAGACCGCAGCTCATGGGTATCCTCAATGTGACACCGGACAGTTTTTCCGACGGCGGTGAAAATGTTACACTGGACACTGCTCTGGCCCGCGCCGAGGCGCTTGTCAGAGAGGGTGCCAACATCATAGATATAGGCGGGGAGAGTACCCGCCCCGGGGCCAGGCCGGTCTCTTTGCAAGAAGAAATGGACAGGGTACTGCCCGTGATTGAGGCTCTGGCCGGATGTGAGGCTGAACTGTCTGTAGATACGCGCAAACCGGAAGTGGCCCGCACTGCCGTCAAAGCGGGGGCGCATATCTGGAATGATGTCACGGCCTTGGGCTATGATGAGAGCTCACCGGGACTGGCAGCTGAACTGGGCTGCAAGGTCGTACTCATGCATATGCAGGGCCAGCCCGAGACCATGCAGGATGAGCCGGAATATGATGACGTGGTGGGCGATATCCGGAGTTATCTGGAAGGCCGGATTGAGGTTGCACTTAAGGCGGGTGTGGCCAAACACAATATCATTGTCGATCCGGGTATTGGCTTTGGCAAAAGGCTTAAGGATAATCTGGATGTGCTGGCCCGGCTGGATGCCTTCCATTCTCTGGGCTGTCCAATCCTACTGGGGACGTCCCGCAAGAGTTTCATCGGCAGGATTGATGGCAGCGACGTAAAGGAGCGTTTGGGGGGCAGTATCGCCAGCGCCTTATGGGGGGCGTCTCTGGGGGCTTCCATCATCCGCGTGCATGACGTAAAACAGACCGTCCAGGCGCTCAAAGTCTGGCAGGCGATCAGGGAGAGAGACAATGGATAAAGATATTGAGGCCATGAGCCCGCAAATGCGGAAATATGAAATGCTCAAAAGTTATAATGCACAAAGAAAGAGCATATTGCCGGCCGCACTCCTTCTGGCCCTGGCCGGGTTTAGCGGTGCCCATCGCCTGATCAGGAAAGATTATATGCGTGGGCTGGCAATACTTCTGATTTGGGCCGTGGTGTTGATCTTTTATTGGCGAACAAAAAATCAGGATTTATTAACATACGGACTGGCAGTCTATGGCCTGTTTCTGGTGGTCGAATATTATCTGCTCACGCGCTATTATGACAAAGCGGATGCGCGCCTGAAGGCCGAACTGGCCAGGAAATACAGAGTATGAGCCCGCCCGCCCGCCTGCTGGCTATTGCCGGATCCGATCCGTCCGGCGGGGCGGGTCTTCAGGCGGATCTCAAGACCTGCGCCGCCTTTGGCGTGTACGGTATGACGGCGGTCACGGCGATTACCGTGCAAAACACACTGGGTGTCAGTCATGTAGAAGTATTGAGCGCGGATTTGGTTGTCGCGCAAATCCGGGCTGTTCTTGAAGACATGGGCACCGATGTCATCAAAATCGGCATGTTGGGCCGGGCAGAGACTGTCGAGGCTGTCGCAGATGTGCTGGACGAACTGGCCCCGGAGACACCGATAGTACTGGACCCGGTCATGCTGGCCACGTCCGGCGGGCGTTTGCTCGAAGAGAAGGCGGTGAATACGTTAAAACAGCATCTCCTGCCCATGGCTGATCTGATCACTCCGAATGTCGATGAGGCAGAGATTCTGACCGGCATAAGACCGGAGGATACAGAAGGTCTGAAGGCAGCCGGGGACAAGCTGCTCGAGATGGGGGTAGGGGCAGCCCTGATGAAAGGCGGCCATGTTGACGGGGCCATGATTACGGATGTACTGGTAAGCCCGCAAGGCCAAAACATCATGATATCACCGCGTCTGCACTCCCGCCATACGCATGGTACAGGCTGCACGCTGGCCACTGCCGTGGCCTGTGGCCTGGCTTTGGGGCTGGAGATGGAAGCGGCGGTCCATCAGGCCCGCGAATATGTCTATGAGGCCATTAAAAACGCGCCAAAGCTGGGCGCAGGCCACGGCCCGCTTGGCCACAATCTGGCCGGGCCAGACACAGGCAGGGAGGCGGAACAAACGGAGGCAGACAACCCCTTCTCCGTCTTGAAAAACCTTTAGTAAACACGGTCGTAAAACAGGGGTATGATGGAAAAGCTAGTCATCGAGTGAATCCAGATAAGCGATGATATTGGCGCGATCCTGTTCAGACGGCAGGCC
>Ga0256832_1002863_pt1 | contig 11776 bp, 8 predicted proteins | sample 134614metaG_FD_190534 | JGI IMG/M metagenome (GOLD analysis project Ga0256832, IMG submission 190534) | Hydrothermal vent microbial communities from Lau Basin, Pacific Ocean - 134-614 | ecosystem: Environmental > Aquatic > Marine > Hydrothermal vents | place: Pacific Ocean: Lau Basin | collected... | reverse complement strand
TTACCACGTAGTTTATCCAATTTTATTTTGGCTTTCCCTTGTGAAATTTTCACATCCCACTTGGAATAGATAGGCATTTTATAGCGGGATGTTTCATCAATCAGTCCGTAATACAATGTCCCTTTGAAAGTGGGGTTTTTGAAATTTAGAATTACACCGTGTTCCCAGGATTTTATTTCGGGGGTTACAATTTTATGATAAGTAAACGGAGGATCGTCCGGTTCAACGGCCGGATAAAATTTTCCCTGATATTTCACACCTATTTTCCCATCTTTTTGAACAATATTATGGAATGATTTGGGAATTTCCGTTTCTTGTGCCATTAAAAACCCAAAGAAAAGAGTGATAAGTAACGCGTTTATTTTTTTCATCTTATTCATATTTTTTTCTTTTCGGTAGAATGAGTCTAAATATACTTCCTTTTCCCGTAACGGAAGATTTCAAAAATATATTGCCTTGATGATAGTCTTTAATAATTCTTTTGGCTAAAGAAAGCCCCAAGCCCCATCCGCGTTTTTTGGTAGAGAATCCGGTCACAAAAATTTTAGACCTGAGATTTTTCGGAATTCCTTTTCCTTCATCTTTCACATCCACATAATAATAATCTCCTTCTTCTCCCAAACGAATGCTTATTTTTCCTCCACCGGGCATGGAATCCACTGCATTTTTAATCAGGTTTTCCAATACCCACCCATATAGTTCGGGTTCTAAATAAACTTGGTAGTGTTTGTTAGCGGGCTCCTGGAATTCCAATTGAATATTGGCCGGCAAACGCGACTTGAAATAGCGTACAACTTGGCGGGTTTCTTCCAAAAGGTCAGCGGGAGAAAGCGAAGGCTGTGAACCGATTTTTCCAAATCGTCTTGAAATGATTTCCAAACGACGAATATCTTTTTGAAGTTCATCCACGGAAACCGATGAAGGATCGGCCTTCAAAAGTTCAACCCAACCCAACAGTGAAGAAAGCGGAGTTCCTATCTGATGGGCGGTTTCTTTGGCCATTCCGGCCCACAATAAATTCTGTTCGGAAACCTTGGAAGTATAATAATACAAAAACACAATCACCACAAACATGAGAAAAATCAAAACCAAAAAAACGGGATACCATTTGAGCTTATTAAGCAAATCCGAATTTCCATAGTATAAATATTGATAACCTTCATCGGCCAATTTAACTATAATGGGCTTGTTTAAAGACTTAAAATAACGCAGCTTTTTTTGTAAACTCAAAGTATCATCTTCAATCTCATCCAAATTATAAACTTCCAATATTTTTCCCGTGCTGTCGGTTTTTATAACAGGAATACTACGATTTTTGATGATAATTTGGGAAGGTAAATCCACATCGGCTCCAAGTGGGGCATCAATCACCTTTTGCATGGCTTGCGCCCATATTTCCATTTTGATTCGCTCCTCCCTCTTTAGTTTCTGAAATAAAGAATAGGAATGTAGCAATATAATGCCCAAACTCAAAATAAGCGCCGAAAGCAAATAAATCCTTCTGTATTTATGAAGATGTTTAATGAGCTTTTCCGGCCAATTGTTGGATTTTATGTGTAATTTCATCACCTATTCTTTCTTGGGCTTCCACGGTTGATGCTCCGATATGCGGGCTTAATGACAATTTGGGATGCATTAATAGTTTCACAGGAGGCGTGGGTTCGCTTTCAAAAACATCCAGGGCAACAAATAACAATTTGCCTTCATCCAAGGCTTTAACAATTGCAGGTTCATCTAACACACCGCCGCGTGCCGCATTGATAATGGCCGCACCGTCTTTCATCTTTTTTATTTCCTCCGTCCCGATAACCGGCTCTTTTTGGGCGGGAACATGCAAGGATATGAAATCCGAATTTTTCAATACTTCTTCTTTGCTTACGGTTTGAATTTTGAATTTCACTTTTTGACCATCAAAAAAATGAATTTCCAGCTCGGCTTCATCTATAAACGGATCATAAGCCAATACTTTCATTTCCAAACCGATAGCCATTTTGGCCAATTCCCTTCCGATACGGCCGAAACCCAAAATCCCCAATGTTTTTCCTTTTACTTCATGTCCTGCAGAATATTTCTTCTTGAGTTCTTTGAAATCCTTGTCACCACGCAAGGGCATTTCACGATTACTATCATACAAAAATCTGATGCCACCCAACAAATGCGCCATCACCAATTCGGCTACTGCCCGTGAAGATGCGCCCGGGGTATTTTCAACCTGTATCCCTTTGCTTCGGGCATATTCCACGTCTATATTATCCAATCCCACTCCGGCACGAATAATCATTTTGAGTCCGGGAGTTTTGTCTATCAAATCTTTTCTCACTTGGGTGGCACTTCTCACCACCAAAACATCAATCTTATTTTCATTGATGAAATCAGCCAATTTTTCTTGTTCGATATGTTCCGTAAACACTTGATGCCCTTCTTTTTTCAAATTTACCACGGCTTTTTCAGCTAGTCCGTCATTGGCCAAAATATTCAGTTTTTTCATGCTCACGATTTTTTTTATTTATGCCTTTCTTTCGGTTTCTTGCATTACTTCTACCAAAACTTTCACACTTTCCAAAGGCAATGCATTGTATAGCGAAGCCCTGTATCCACCCACACTACGATGACCCTTTAATCCCACAATGCCTGCTTCATTCCAAAGCCGGTCAAAAAGCGGTTTCACTCTTTCATCTTTCAAATCAAAAGTTACATTCATCATACTGCGGTCTTCTTTGGCCACAAAGGGCTCAAACAACGGATTTCTATCCAATTCCGCATAAAGCAAATCGCTCTTTTCTTTATTTATTTTTTCCATCGCTTCCACTCCACCTTGCTTTTTTACCCATTCCAAGGTCAACATGGAAGCATATACCGCAAAAACGGGAGGGGTATTATACATACTTGCCTTTTTAATGTGGGTTTCATAATCAAGCATGGTGGGAATGCGTCTTCCTGTTTTACCCAACAATGATTTACGCACGGCCACCATCACCGTTCCGGCAGGCCCCATATTTTTTTGGGCTCCGGCATAAATCAATCCGAAGCGGTTGAAATCCAACACCCGGCTGAAAATATCCGAACTCATATCGGCCACCAAAGGCACTTCCGTTTCCGGAATTTCATGCATTTGCGTGCCGTAAATCGTATTGTTAGTTGTTATATGAAAATAGTCGGCGTCAGAAGGAACCGTATAATCTTTAGGAATATAACGAAATTGTTTATCCTTGGACGATGCCACTACCACGGTTTCACCAAAATATCTTGCTTCGTTGATAGCTCTTGAGGCCCATGTTCCGGTCTCTAAATAAGCACTCTTATGATGCATTAAATTGTAGGGAACTTGTAAAAACTGCATACTCGCCCCTCCTTGCAAAAACAATACTTCAAAATCATCATCCAAAGACAACAATTCTTTCACCAAACTTCTGGCGCGTTCCATCACTTCACCGAATTCCGTACTCCTGTGCGATATGGAAAGAATCGACACGCCTGTCCCGGCAAAATCCCGAATGGCTTCACTGGATTTTTCATAAACCTCCCCGGGTAAAATACTGGGCCCTGCATAAAAATTATGTTTTTTCACTTGCTTTCGATTTTGCAATCAAAGTTAAGGAAAATATTCCGTCATTATCTCAACGAGTATATTTTTTCTAGGGCGCCTTATGGCGTGCTCCGTTTAAATCTTTTTCGCCCCGCTCGGTTTTTGGCAAGTCACGGCTGCGGGGTCTCCTCGTCAAGCTCGGAGCCTCCTCACCGTGGCCAAAAAATCCGGCGGGGCTTCAAAAGGATAACACTGCGCCCGCCGGCGCATATTCCGATAACTATCAACTTTTGTATAATTATTTCTAACTTTATGTAAAATATGTCACCATGAAATTTTTAATAGGTACCATAATTGTTTTAATAACACTACTTGCAATTCTTTACCTCATTCCCGTCAAACAAAAAAATTTTTTTGACCTCTATCAAAAAGAAGATAAAGCATCAAAACAACTCAAGGAATTCTATAAAAAACAACCCCGGTATATTGTGGTGGACGGAGTCAAATGGAAATATTTAATCACCGGAAAGGGTGATAAAGTAATATTATTTCTCCACGGAATGGGCGGCGCTTATGACTTGTGGTGGCAACAAGTGGCGGCATTTGAAAATAATTATAAAATCATCACCTATACCCTACCCGATGAAGTAGATAATCTGGAAGACGCCACACAGGGCATTCGCGCTATTTTGGATAAGGAAAAGGTGGGCCGTTTTATTGCCGTGGGTACATCCATGGGAGGTTTAATTGCCCAATATCTCTTGAAAATCATGCCTGAAAAATTGGAAAAAGTGGTATTCGGCAATACGTTTACACCCAACAAATTATTATATGAACAAAATAAATCCACTGCCAAAATCGTTCCTTTTCTCCCTGAAATTGTCATTTCCAAGTTCGGCGAAAAAAGTCTGAAAGAAAAATTGCTCCCAACTGCACATAATGACAGTCTTTTGGCCGCCTTTTTACCTTCGCTTCCGTTTTCAAAAAAGAGTTTTATCAACCGGTCCAAAATTGTTTTTGAGTTTTTTGGCTTCAATCCGTCGTTGTATAAATACAAAAGGGTTCCCAAATTGATTATTGAATCCGATAATGACCCACTTATCCCCCCTGAGTTAAGAAAACAAATAAAGGAATTCTATCCCGACGCAGAGGTATATACTTTTCATGGCGAAGGTCATTTTCCGTATATCAATGCGGCAAGCAAATATAACCGTGTACTCAAAGCATTTTTTCAAAAACCCAATATTTTCGAGCAAATGGAAAAAACGGTCAATACCTATTTTGAAGGTAGGAAAAAAGCGGATGTCAACCTGCTGAAACAAGCCTTTTCTCCGCAAGCAAGACTGATTCATGCAAGTGATACCACTCAAATAATATCACTGGAGGATTATCTAAATCATGTTAGCACCGAAGGACCTCAAAGTGTTGAAACCCGGATTCTTGATGCAGACCATAACCAAAATACAGGCGTCGTAAAAACCTTATTTGTTTATCCTAAAAAGAAATATACCGATTACCTCATGCTAACCAAAGAAAAAGGGGAATGGAGGATTATCGGTAAGGTTTTTGAAAGAAACTAAGTGAATTATAGATAATATAACCATGGAAAGAATAAAAATAGCATATGCTATCGACAAAGAAACGGGTCAACCTGTTCATATTTCCAAGGCAGATAAAAGTAAAAAATACTTATGTATAGAATGTAAAGAAGAATTAAGACCAGCCCAAGGTAAAGAAAGAGCTCATCATTTCAAACATAAAAAAAATAGTCAATGTAATACAAGTCCTGAAACGGAATTACATAAATTGGCTAAAATAATCATTGAGCAAAACAATGAAATCCTCCTTTATGAAAAGGTAAAATTTAATTATAATAAGTGTGATATTGAAAAACAAATAAGAGATATACGTCCTGATGTAATTATTGAAAACAATGAAGGAGAAAAATGGATCATTGAAATTTGTGTAACACATGCCATAGATGAAGAAAAGAAAAAAAAGATTCAAGAAATGCAATTAAATTGTATTGAAATTGCATTGGATAAAGATTTGTACGGTAAAGCATTAAATGTAATAAAAAATGAAGTCTTACAAAATCCAAATAATAGAACAAAAATTTATCCTGAAGATTCTCCTTTTCCTCACAATGTGGAATTTAATACCAAAACGGGTTTCAATCATAAAGAAAAAAAATCATTATTCAATTTTAAAACAAAATACATAATATGCACACTTGCTGCAATTGGTATTGGTTTTTTTCTACACGATTTATTTGTTAGAAAACAATGGAGAAAAAAATGGAAAAAAAATTTCAAAAAGAGATATATTAAATAACTAAATAATCAACATAGCATCCCCATAGGAATAAAAACGGTATTTTTCTTTAACGGCTTCTTTATAGGCTTTCATAATCAAGTCATAACCGCCAAACGCTGCCACCAACATCAGCAAAGTGGATTTAGGCAAATGAAAATTGGTGATCAATGCATTGGGGATTTTGAAATCATACGGCGGATAAATGAATTTATGCGTCCAACGCTTATCGGGATGCACTTTACCCGAGGCCGTTACGGAGGACTCTAAAGCACGTACCACGGTGGTCCCCACCGCACAAATGCGTTTTCCTTGCTCCATGGCCCGGTTGATGACTTCCGCAACATCCGGTTCAATCTCAAAATATTCGGAATCCATTTTATGTTTGGCCAAATCCTCCACTTCCACCGGGTTGAAAGTTCCAATTCCCACATGAAGCGTAATTTCGGGCATCAATACGTCTTTTAGCTCTAATTTTTTCAACAAACTTTTTGAAAAATGTAATCCTGCCGTGGGAGCCGCCACGGCACCTTCCACCTTGGCATAAACGGTTTGATAGCGTTCTTTATCCAATTCTTCTTCTTCACGCTTGATGTATTTGGGCAAGGGTGTTTTTCCCAGTTCTTTTAATTTTTGACGGTATTCTTCATAGGTTCCGTCATATAAAAAACGGATGGTTCGCCCGCGTGAAGTGGTGTTATCTATCACCTCGGCAACCAATTCATTATCTTCACCGAAAAACAATTTGTTTCCGATTCTGATTTTCCGTGCCGGTTCCACCAAAACATCCCACAACTTGGTTTCGGGGTCCAATTCCCGAAGTAAAAAAACTTCTATTTCCGCTCCGGTTTTTTCTTTGGTTCCGATCAGTCGCGCCGGAAAAACTTTGGTGTTATTCAAGACCAATACATCGCCTTCATCAAAATATTCCAAAATATCTTTAAAAATTCGATGTTCTATTTCTCCCGTATCACGGTGCACCACCATTAGCCTCGACTCATGTCTAAAATCGGCAGGATATTCGGCTATCAATTCCTTGGGAAGCGAATAATCAAAATCAGATAATTTCATAGATTCATTGAAGTTTTTGTCTATCATCGGCAAGCGATTTGAATTTTTCAAATATTGCCGGTGCGAAGATACTAAATTTATACCCCCTTTGTCAAGTTTTTTTAATTATTTGTTTAATTCTCCTTGCAAAACATAACCGTCTTGCATGCGCAATATCCGGTCCGACATGGTGGCCAACTCCTTGTTATGGGTAACAATAAGGAAAGTTTGACCGGTTTCATCTTTCAATTTCAAAAACAATTCATGCAGGTGACGTGCATTTTGACTGTCTAAGTTTCCACTGGGTTCATCGGCTAAAACGATAGCCGGACGGTTCATCAAAGCCCTGGCTACGGCCACTCTTTGTTGCTCACCTCCCGAAAGTTCAGAAGGCCGGTGTAAAGCCCTTTGTTTAAGACCGAGCATGGTCAATAATGACAGAGCTCTTTTATCGGCTGTAGATTTTTTTTGGCCGGCAATGTAGGCCGGCATAGCCACGTTTTCCATGGCATTAAATTCAGGGAGCAAATGATGAAATTGAAAAACAAAGCCTATATGTTTATTTCTAAATACGGATAACTTTTTGTCGGATAATTTGTGTAAATCCGTTCCGTTTATTTTCAACATATAGTCATTGTTACTCGGCCGCATGAGTGTTCCAATGATATGAAGTAATGTGGATTTTCCCGCCCCCGAAGGCCCCACAATACTCACTATCTCTCCGGGCGAAATTTCTATATCCACCCCTTTCAATACTTCCAGATTTCCAAAGTATTTTTTAATGTTCCGGGCTACAATCATTTAATTCCAAATAAATTGATAGGGCATCCGTGCTTGGATGCGGTTCATTTTTTTGATTTTTTCAATGGATTTTACGGCTAATTTCTCCGGGGAAAAGTCTTTTAAATCCCGGTAAACCCGTAGCATTTCCTCCGCCGATTGCATGGAAAACAATTCAAAAAACGGATTATCCGACTTGGGATAAAATCTCACTTGATTTTCATCCAAACCTGTTTCTTCCGCCATGTAGGCAATGGCATCTTTCAATCCTCCGGCGCTATCGGCCAAACCCAACCGCAAGGCATCCACACCGGTCCATACCCTACCTTGTCCGATACTGTCCACTTGCGCCACACTCATACCACGTCCGTCGGCTACTCGCTCTAGAAACATGGTGTAAGTATGTTCAATCATGTTTTGAATGTAATTTTTCTCGGTTTCATCCAAAGGACGAAAAATACCCATATCCGCATGCGGGTGAGTTTTTACGGTATCCACATTGATTTTAAGTTTATCCTTCATCAATCCACTGATATCCGGTATCAGACCGAAAACACCAATACTTCCGGTAATGGTCATGGGATGGGTAAAAATTTTGTCTCCGGCCACGGCAATATAATATCCACCCGATGCCGCCACATTTCCCATACTCACCACCAATGGTTTTTCTTCTTTCAACAACATCAACTCATTCCATATTTCTTCCGATGCCAACGCACTTCCTCCGGGAGAATTGATGCGTAAAACCACACCTTTCACATCATCATCATCTTTTAGCTTTCGGATTTGATTTATAAAACTGATGGAACCTATTTGATTGGGTTCTCCCACACCATCAACGATCTCTCCTTCGGCTACCAAAACGGCTATATGCGAACCTTTTTCAAACGATTTAAATAGATTTTTCAATTTCTTCTTCCTGTAATATTTTTCCAAATCCAACCAGTTTATTTTCTCCGTTTCCAAATGCGTTCGCAACATTTCTTCCAAATCGGGATAAGTGGCTAGATCCGTTATCATACCGGCGCTCCAAACATCTTCAGCACTTTGGAGTTTCAAACCCGAAGCAAGCTCATCCAATTCATTTCTCTTCAAACCGATAGATTGACTTACGTTTTCCAGCATTTGCTCCCACAAAACTTTCAAAATATGCTTATTCTGCTCCCTGTTGGCCTCACTCATTTTATCCTGCATAAAGGGTTCCACCGCACTTTTAAATTTACCGTGACGTATTACTTGCATGTTTATTCCCAAACTTTCCAAAGCTTTTTTGAAAAATAAAATTTGCGCACTTAATCCCCGCCAATCCACGGTTCCCAAGGGATGCAAATAAATACTATCGGCCACACTACTCAACATATAATCTGTTTGAGAATAATAAGGTGCGTAAGCAATCACAAATTTCCCTGATTCCTTAAATTTTTTCAACGCTTCCCTGATTTCATCCGTAATGACCATCCCGGATGAAACCATTCCGGGTTGAATTACAATACCTTTAATTTTATCATCCCTAGCGGCCTCTTCAATGGCTTGGAGCATTTGATATAGCGTCAGTGGAGGTTTGAATTGAAAATCTTTCGGGTCAAAAAATTCAAAAGGATCACCTTGCTTTTCTCTGATAGGTTTATCCAACATAAGTCGTAATACGGTATTGCTTTTTATGGCGCCCGTTTCCTTTTGAGAAATATTGGTATCAATAGAAGAAACCATCAAATTGATAAAAAATATAAAAAGAAAAATAATCGTACCGATGGTAGCAATGGTACTTACCACCACAATCAAAACATACTTGGCAAATTCTTTGAAATTCATAAGCGCAATTTTAATTAATCAAAAATACGGTTTATTACACTATCATCCACCAAATTCGGAAAAGTCAGTTTCAATTTGGGATTTTCCTTCATGGCTCGTTGTGCCGTGAACATGGCATTGGGATTACGCGCCCAACTTCTGCGGGCAATTCCGTTATTCACATCCCAATACAACATCTGTTTCAATCTTCTTTCCGAAGCGCCGGAACCATCCAAAACCATTCCGAAACCTCCGTTAATCACCTCACCCCATCCAACTCCACCGCCATTATGTATGGAAACCCACGTGGCACCGCGAAAACTGTCGCCTATCACATTGTGAATGGCCATATCGGCCGTAAAACGGCTTCCGTCATAAATATTGGAGGTTTCTCTAAAAGGCGAATCGGTTCCGCTCACATCATGATGATCGCGTCCCAAAACCACCGGCGCCGAAATTTCTCCACGCGCAATGGCTTCATTAAACCTTCGCGCAATCTCTATTCTTCCCCATGCATCGGCATACAGAATACGGGCTTGTGAACCCACCACCAAATGATTCTCTCCCGCACCTTTGATCCATTGAATGTTATCTTGCATTTGCTGCTTGATACGCTCCGGTGCTTCTTGCATCAATGCTTCCAACACTTCCATGGCAATCCGGTCGGTTTTTTCCAAATCCGACGGGTCTCCGCTGGTGCATACCCATCTGAAAGGACCAAATCCATAATCAAAACACAAAGGCCCCATGATGTCTTCCACATAAGAAGGATACTTGAATGTTCCATCATCATTCATAATATCCGCACCCGCTCTTGAAGCCTCTAACAAAAACGCATTACCATAGTCAAAAAAGTAGGTTCCCCTTTCGGCATGCCGGTTGATGGCATCCACTTGACGACGCAATGACCGGTGAACGTATTCCTTGAATTTTTCCGGGTCTTCCGCCATCATGCGGTTGGCCTCCTCAAAACTCAATTCCACCGGATAATATCCTCCGTTATAAGGATTATGCAAGGACGTTTGATCACTCCCCAAATCTATTTTTATGCCTTCCTCCAAAAAACGCTCCCATACATGCACCACATTACCGATATATCCAAACGATATGGGTTTCCTCGCTTTCAATGCTTTACGAACTTCTTCAACCAGTTCATCCAAATCATCCGTCAGACGGTCCACCCAACCTTGCTCAAAACGTTTTTGAGCCGCCTTGGGATTGACTTCCGCCACCACCGAAATGACCCCGGCAATATTGCCCGCCTTCGGTTGCGCTCCACTCATCCCTCCCAGTCCGGCACTCACAAACAGAAATGGTTCTTCGGGATTTTTGTCCGAATGCTCCAAAACCAACCGCTTGGCATTCAACACCGTAATGGTAGTTCCGTGAACAATTCCTTGCGGACCGATATACATATAACTTCCAGCCGTCATTTGACCGTATTGCGTCACGCCCAAGGCATTAAACCGGTCATAGTCATCCAAACTGCTGTAATTGGGCACCATCATTCCGTTGGTCACCACCACCCGCGGCGCATCCGGATGCGAAGGAAACAAACCCATCGGATGACCCGAATACATCACCAAAGTTTGGTCCTCTTCCATTTCCGACAAATATTTCATGGTCAGCAAATACTGCGCCCAATTCTGAAAAACCGCTCCGTTTCCACCATACGTAATCAACTCGTGTGGATGTTGAGCCACCCGCGGGTCCAAATTGTTCTGTATCATCAACATGATGGCCGCCGCTTGCTTGGTCTTGGCCGGATAGGCATCAATCGGCCGGGCATACATCTCATAATCCGGGCGAAAACGATACATATAAATCCTTCCATAACGTTCCAGTTCCTCCCTAAACTCCTTACCCAAAACCTCATGCCATTCGGGTTTGAAGTAGCGCAAGGCATTTTTCACCGCCAATTTTTTCTCCTCTTCCGTCAAAATATTCCTGCGGGGCGGCGCATGATTCACGTCGGGGTCATAAGGCTTGGGTTCAGGTAAAATATCGGGTATTCCCTGACGAATTAAATTTGCAAAATCACTCATTTTCAAAATCTTTTCAAGGCTTATAAAGTTACGAATTTTAGCCGGGTTCCTAAAATTATTTTTTTGAATCACGCCAAGCCCGCAAACGGCTCGCACCCGCCCGCTCGCCGTTGGGTCTTGTCGTGTTGCTCGGAAACCTGCGCTAGCCGGAAAATCCTGCAAGCTTTTTCCACGCTTGTTTTCCTGCGCTTGCTCGCAAGCCTTCGGCGGAGGCCTTGCGGTTTTTCTGCACACCGCCTTGTCTTGCTGCGCCTGCTTCGGAGCCGCCTTC
>Ga0256832_1002862_pt1 | contig 11781 bp, 9 predicted proteins | sample 134614metaG_FD_190534 | JGI IMG/M metagenome (GOLD analysis project Ga0256832, IMG submission 190534) | Hydrothermal vent microbial communities from Lau Basin, Pacific Ocean - 134-614 | ecosystem: Environmental > Aquatic > Marine > Hydrothermal vents | place: Pacific Ocean: Lau Basin | collected... | reverse complement strand
TGCCGTCGATGCCGACCAGGAACAGGGCCTCTTCGGCGCTGGTCGCCTCGATCACCTGATGGCCCAGCCCGATCAGCATTTCGCGGGTATTTTCGCGGATCTCGTCGGTATCCTCGACCAGCAGCACCAGTTCCGAGGCCGGTTGCGCGGGCGCCGGGCGCAAGGGCAGCTGCAGGGTGACGCGGGCGCCGCCCGAGGCACGGTTGGCCAGCGTGACGCGCCCGCCGGCCAGCTTGATCTGGTCATAGACCATCGACAGCCCCAGGCCCGAGCCTTCGCCGCCCTTGGTGGTGAAAAACGGCTCCAGCGCGTGTTCCAGGGCTTCGGGCGCAAAGCCCGGCCCGGTGTCGGACACGCTGATTTCCAGCCAGGTTTCGCGCACCGGGCGCGCGCTGAGGCTGATGGTGCCCGGCCCGGTGCCGATGGCGTCGCGCGCGTTCAGGATCAGGTTCAGCATCATGTCCTGCAGCGCGCCCGGGTCCAGCAGGACCGGGTCGCCAAGCCCCGAAATCGCAATTTCAAGGTGCACGTCACGCGGCAGCGACGGCGAGGCAAGCGTCGTGACAGTATTGAAAAGCGCACTTATATCAGTGGGTTCCGGCTGTATTTCGCGCCGTCCGGTGATCGACGCGATGCGGTCAAGCAGCACCCCGCCGCGCCGCGCCGCCCCCGTTGTGGCGGTGACAAGCTCGCGCGCGGGGTCGGGCAGGCCCATCTGCATGAGCCGCGCCTGCAGGCCAAGGATGATGGTCAGGAGGTTGGAAAAATCATGCGCCAGCCCGGAAATAAGCTGGGCGGCCATTTCCCGCCGGCGGGTCTGGTTGAGCGCCTCGCGCGCCTGGGCCTCTTCGGTGATGTCCATGGACAGCACATAGACCCCGCGCACCGGCCCGGTGCCTTCCTGATCGGGAGTAAAGGCCACGCGGATGCGCCGGCCGCTGTCGTCATGGGTGAATTCCATGACGCTGGCCTCGCCGCCCAGCGCGGCCTCCAGGCTGGGCAGGATGCGTTCATAGGCCGTGCGCCCCAGCGCCTCGCGCGCGTGCAGCCCGACGATATTGTCAGGCCGCCCGGCAATCACCGCCCCCAGCTTGCGGTTGGAAAAGGTATAACACAGGTCGCGGTCGAGCCTGGCAATATGCGCTGGCATCATTTCGGTGGTCAGCCGGGTGCGGCTTTCCATTTCGGTCAGCTGGCGCGAGGCCTCTTCCAGTGCCGCATTGGTCGCGGCCAGCGCCCGGTTGGCGCGGGCCAGTTCCTCGGTATGGGCCAGCACCTGCTCGGACAATTCCTCGGAGCGCGCGCGCAGCAGCGCCTCGTGACGCTTGATGCCGGTAATGTCGGTATAGACCGCGACCCACCCGCCCTGCGGCAGCGGGCTGCCTTCGACGGAGATCACCCGGCCGTTGGCGCGGGTGCGCTCCAGGTAATGCGGCTCGAACGCCAGGGCCTGATCGACGCGGGCCTGAACGTAAGATTCGGTATCGTCGATCGGGCCATATTCGCCATGCTCCACCAGATAGCGGATGGTGTCGGCAAAAGGCGTGCCCGGCGCCACAAAGGCATCCGGCAGGTCGAACATTTCCTGAAACCGGCGATTGACCACCACCAGTCGCAGGTCGCTGTCATAGATCGAAAGACCCTGCTGGATCAGGTTGAGCCCGGCCTGGGTCAGGGCGGCGATGTCGGTTTTCTTTGGCATGGGCGGTTTTCCCTAGCATCGCCCGCGCCGGGAGGAAAGCCCGGCTGCGTGTAACAATTCGTTAGAATCTGGAAAAAGTGACGCAAGTATTGGCAGAGAGAAATATAGTCAGCTTGCGATGTGGGAGAGAATCGCTTGCGCGGTCAGAATGTCCGCGGGGCTTCGGGAGGGATTGACGTGGCGAATGCAGCAACGGGTTCAGCAGGGGAAACGGCGCCGGATCAGGGGCTGCCGCCATCGATTCCCGCGCTTCTGGACCGCAACGCGGTCAAGTTTGCCAATCGGCCGGCCTATCGTGAGAAGGAATTCGGCATCTGGCAGGAATGGACCTGGGCCCAGGCGCGCGAAGAGATCACGAACCTGGCGCTGGGCCTGCTGATCCTGGGGATCGAGCGCGGCGACCATGTGGCGATCATCGGGCGCAACCGGCCGGCGCATTACTGGGCGATGGTGGCGGTGCAGATGTGCGGCGGGGTGCCGGTGCCGCTGTATCAGGACGCGGTGGCCGAAGAAATGGCCTATGTGCTGGACCATTGCGGCGCGCGGTTCGTCATTGCGGGCGATCAGGAACAGGTGGACAAGGTGATCGAGGTGCAGGAAACCGTGCACCACATCGAGCATGTGATCTATTACGACAAGCGCGGATTGCGCAAATACGACCACAGCCACCTGCACTGGTACAAGACCATCCAGGAGGAAGGCAAGGTCGCCCATGAACGGGTGGAAAAGGAGCTTGAGAAGCGCCGGGGCGAGCTTACGCTCGACAGCACCTGCGTGATGCTTTACACCTCGGGCACCACCGGGCGGCCCAAGGGCGTGGTGCTTTCCAACCGCAACATCATCGAAAGCTCGAAAAACTCGGCCGAGTTCGACGACCTGACCGAAAAGGAAAACATCCTGGCCTATCTGCCGATGGCCTGGGTCGGGGATTTCATCTTTTCAGTGGGGCAGGCCTATTGGTGCGGTTTCTGCGTGAATTGCCCGGAGAGCCCCGACACCACCATGACCGACCTGCGCGAAATCGGCCCGACCTATTATTTCGCGCCGCCCAGGGTGTTCGAAACCATGCTGACCAGCGTGATGATCCGCATGAACGATGCCGGCCGGATCAAGAAATGGCTGTTCGATACCTTCATGGCACATGCGCGCAAGGTCGGTCCCGCGCTTCTGGACGGCAAGCCCGTGGGGGCGATGGACCGGCTGAAATACAAGCTGGGCGAATTTGTCATCTATGGGCCCCTGAAAAACGTGCTGGGGTTCAGCCGGGTGCGCATCGGCTATACCGCCGGCGAGGCAATCGGGCCCGAAATCTTCGATTTCTTCCGCTCGCTGGGGATCAACCTCAAGCAGCTCTACGGCCAGACCGAGGCGACCGTGTTCATCACCGTGCAGCCCGACGGCGAGGTGCGCGCCGATACGGTGGGCGTGCCGGCCCCGGGGGTGGAGCTGAAGATCGCCGACAACGGCGAGATATTCTACCGCTCGCCCGGCGTGTTCGTGGAATATTATCAGAACCCGGAAAGCACCGCCTCGACCAAGGACGCGGAAGGCTGGGTGGCCACGGGTGACGCCGGTTTCATCGAGCCCGATACCGGCCACCTGCGCATCATCGACCGGGCCAAGGACGTGGGCAAGATGGCCGATGGCCGCCTGTTTGCCCCGAAATACGTGGAAAACAAGCTCAAGTTCTATCCCGACATCCTGGAGGCAGTGGTATTCGGCAACGGCCGCAACATGTGCACGGCCTTCATCAATATCGACCTGACCGCCGTGGGCAACTGGGCCGAGCGCAACAATATCGCCTATGCCTCGTACCAGGAACTGGCAGGCCACCCCGAGGTCTACAAGACCATCCGGGAACATGTGGAAGAGGTGAACCGCTCGGTCGCGCAGGACGAAATGCTGTCGGGCTGCCAGATTCACCGCTTCCTGATCCTGCACAAGGAGCTGGACGCCGATGACGGCGAAATGACCCGAACGCGCAAGGTCCGCCGTACGGTGATCGAAGAGAAATACAAGGATCTGATCGACGCGCTCTATTCGGGCAAGACCGAGCAATATACCGAAACCGAAGTGACCTATGAGGATGGCCGCAAGGGCAAGATCGCGGCCACGCTGAAAATCATGGATGCCAAGGTTGTGCCGGTACAGGGAAAGGTGGCCGCCGAATGAACGACATGAATGCAGACAGCTATGTGACCGAGGACGGCCGCACCATCGGCGGTGTGGTGATGGAGCTGAAGAACATCACCCTGCGCTTTGGCGGGGTGACCGCGATCAAGGATATTTCCTTTGACATCCGCGAGGGCGAGATCCGCGCCATCATCGGCCCGAACGGCGCCGGCAAATCCTCGATGCTGAACATCATATCGGGCTTTTACATCCCGCAGGAAGGCGAGGTCTGGTACAAGGGCAGGATCCGGCCGCCGATCAAGCCCTATCAGGTGGCCGAACAGGGCATCGCGCGGACCTTTCAGAACATCGCGCTGTTTGAGGGCATGAGTGTGCTCGACAATGTGATGACGGGCCGGGTGACCAAGATGAAGTCCTCGATGCTGGCGCAGGCGATCTGGGCCGGCCGCGCCGAACGCGAAGAGTTCGAGAACCGCGAAAAGGTCGAAAAGATCATCGACTTTCTGGAAATTCAGCATATCCGCAAGACCCCGGTGGGCCGCCTGCCCTACGGGCTGAAAAAACGGGTGGAGCTGGCACGCGCGCTGGCCGCCGAGCCGTCGATCCTGCTGCTCGATGAACCGATGGCGGGCATGAATGTCGAGGAAAAAGAGGACATGAGCCGCTTTATCCTGGATGTGAACGATGAATTCGGCACCACGATCTGCCTGATCGAACATGACATGGGCGTGGTGATGGACCTGTCAGATCGGGTGGTGGTGATGGATTACGGCAAGAAGATCGGCGATGGCACGCCCGATGAGGTGCGGGGCAATCAGGACGTGATCGACGCATATCTGGGGGTGGCACACTGATGGACTGGCTTTACAATATCGTCGTCGACCCCTTCGTGCAGATGGGCGCGGCGCCCGATTTCCTGCTGCAGGTGTTGTGGGAAGGCTTTGTCACCGGCACGCTTTATGCGCTGATCGCGCTTGGCTATGTGCTGATTTTCAAGGCGTCCGGCGTGTTCAACTTTGCCCAGGGCATCATGGTGGTGTTCGCGGCGCTGTCGCTGGTCGGCTTTTACGAGGCCGGCGTGCCTGCGTGGCTCGCCCTGATCCTCGCGCTGGGGGTTATGGGGCTTCTGGCGGTGGGCACCGAACGGCTGGTGCTGCGCCATATGGTCAATCAGGACGAGATTATCCTGTTCATGGCCACGATCGGGCTGAGCTATTTCCTGATCGGCGCGGGCGAGCTGATCTTTGGCGGCGAAACCAAGTCGATGATCACGACGGAACTGGGCCTGCCCACCGGCTCGACCGTGATCGACGTGGCCGGCGGTATCCTGATCCTGCAGCATATCGACATTGCCGCGGCGGTGATTGCCGGCATTCTGGTGGCGGCGCTGGGGTTCTTTTTCTCGAAAACGCGGATCGGCCGGGCGCTGCGCGCGGTGGCCGACGACCACCAGGCGGCGCTGTCGGTGGGCATTTCGCTGAACCAGATATGGGCCGTGGTGTGGTTCGCCGCGGGCATCGTGGCGCTGGCCACCGGCATCATGTGGGGCGCGCGCTCGGACGTGTCGTTCGCGCTGCAGATCGTCGCGCTGAAGGCGCTGCCCGTGCTGATCCTGGGCGGCTTTACCTCGATCCCGGGCGCCATCATCGGCGGGCTGATCATCGGCATGGGCGAAAAACTGTTCGAAGTCTACTGGGGCGGCCTGATGGGCGGCGGCGTCGAGGGGTGGTTTGCCTATGTGCTGGCGCTGATCTTCCTGCTGTTCCGCCCGCAAGGCCTGTTTGGCGAAAAAATCATCGAGAGGGTGTAAGGCCATGATCTATCGCGAAGCGGGGCAGTTCAAGACCTCCTACAAGGCTGACATGGCCAAATTCCCGATCCTGCAGGATCGCATTGCCATCTGGATCTATCTGGTGGTTGCCTTCGTGTTCATCCCGCTGTTCGGGTCGGATTTCTTCATCAATTCGATGATGATCCCGTTCCTGATCTTTGCGCTGGCGGCAATCGGGCTCAATGTTCTGACCGGCTATACCGGCCAGATTTCGCTGGGCACCGGGGCTTTCATGGGGGTGGGGGCCTATGCCTGCTACAAGCTGACCACGATTTTCCCGGACACCAACATCATCCTGCTGGTGCTGGCCTCGGGCCTTTTTTCGGCCGGGATCGGCATGATTTTCGGCCTGCCCAGCCTGCGGATCAAGGGGTTCTACCTGGTGGTGACGACACTGGCGGCGCAGTTCTTCCTTGAATGGGTCTTCATCCGGGTGCCGTGGCTTTACAATTACAACGATTCCGGCGCCATCGAGGTCCCCCAGCGCGAGGCCTTCGGCTTTATCGTCACGGGCCCGGCGGCCGATCCGTCGGTGCGCTATCTGGTGGTGCTGTCGCTGGTGGTCGGGATTACCTGGGTCACGTCGAACCTGTTGCGCGGGCATACCGGGCGGTCCTGGATGATGATCCGCGACATGGACATCGCGGCCGAGCTGGTGGGCGTGCGGCCTTTGAAGGCGAAGCTTTCGTCCTTTGCGATCTCGTCCTATATCGCCGGGGTGTCGGGTGCGCTGCTGGTATTTTTCTGGCTGGGCGCGGCCGAGGTGGAAAGCTTTGACGTCAATCATTCGTTCCTGGTCCTGTTCATGGTGATCATCGGCGGGCTGGGCTCGCTTCTGGGGTCGTTCCTGGGGGCGGCCTTCATCTGGATGCTGCCGATCGTGATCCGGGCCATTCCGCGGGTGCTGGGGCTGGACATCAACGCATCGACCGTTGAACAATTGAATTTCGTCATTCTGGGTGCGCTGATCATCTTTTTCCTGATCGTCGAGCCGCACGGGCTGGCCCGGCTCTGGGCCATTGCCAAGCAGAAACTCAGGATCTGGCCATTCCCGTACTAGGGGCGGCCGACACTCGGCGCGGCCTTGAAACCGGGCGGCGCACAGCGAATGAAAAGGTTTCGCATGAATGCGGCCGGCAGTTCCGGTCGCCAAACAAGGGAGGAACAGAAATGTTCAAGAAACTTGCCAAGGGTGCGACCGCACTGGCAATTGCCGTGACGCTTCAGGCCGGCAGCGTCAGCGCCGAGGAATCGCTCTATGTGCCCTCGCTGAGCTATCGCTCGGGTCCGTTTGCCGCCAACGGCATTCCGATCGCCAACGGCTTTGCCGACTACATGAACATGCTCAACGAACGCGATGGCGGTATCGGTGGGCTGAAAGTCATGGTGGACGAATGTGAAACCAGCTACAACGCCCAGAAAGGTGTGGAATGCTACGAGGCCACCAAAGGCAACGGCGCGCTGGTCTACAACCCCTATTCCACCGGCATCACGCTGCAGCTGATCCCGAAAGCGCCGGTTGACCAGATCCCGGTCCTGTCCATGGGATATGGCCTGTCGGCCGCCGCCGTGGGCGAAAAGTTCCCCTGGACCTTCACCTACCCGGCCACCTACTGGGACCAGATGTCGTCGATCATCAAGTATATCGACAGCCAGGATGGCGGCATCAAGGGCAAGAAGGTCGGCTTCATCTATCTTGACGTGGGCTACGGCAAGGAGCCGATCCCGCTGCTCGATCAACTGGCCGAGGAAATGGGCTTCACCGTCGTGAAATTCCCGGTTGGCGTGAAGGAAATGCAGAACCAGGGGTCGCATTGGCTGAACGTCCGCAAGGAACGTCCTGACTGGATGATCATGTGGGGCTTTGGCGCGATGAACGCCACCGCGATCAAGGAAGCCGCCAAGATCCGCTATCCGATGGATCACTTCATCGGCAACTGGTGGGCTGGCGCCAACGTCGACCTTGAGCCGACCGGCGAGGCTGGCAAAGGGTATATCGCTGCCAACATGGCCAAGGCCGGTACCGACATGCAGGCCATTCAGGACATCATCAAATACGTGGTCGAGCCGGGCAAAAGCCAGGTCGGTGACGTGTCCGAGGTTGGCAAGGTGCTGTATAACCGTGGCGTGCTGAATGCCGTTGTGGTGGCCGAGGCGATCCGGATTGCGCAGGAAATGACCGGCAAGGCCGCAATCACCGGCGCCGACATGCGCATGGGGCTCGAAAACATGGACCTGAGCACCGAACGGCTGGCCGAGCTGGGGCTCGAAGGCTTCACCGCGCCGATCAAGGCGACCTGCGCAAACCACGGCTCCGGCGGCTCGATCTTCCTGCATCAGTGGGATGGCGAAAAGTTCGTGACCATTTCCGACCTGATCCCGCCGATGACGGACAAGGTGCGGGCAATGCTGGAAGAAGCGGCTGACAAGTATGTTGCCGACAAGCCCGGCTGGCAGACCCAGGAATGCAACGACTGATAGCCTGACGAAAACCGGGGCGGGCCGCCATTGGCCGGGCCGCCCCACATTGCCCGCACGGGCATGAATTCAGCCGATCACGCGGGGCACGCACAAGGGGCACGCACATCATGAGCGCACAACCAGCACCAGACACCGAACCCCAGGCGGGGCGGGGCGAAAACATCCTTCGGGTCAACAATATCGAGGTAATCTACAACCATGTGATCCTCGTCCTGAAAGGTGTGTCGCTCGATGTGCCCAAGGGCAGCATCACCGCGCTTTTGGGCGGCAATGGCGCCGGCAAGAGCACCACGCTCAAGTCGATCACCAACCTGCTGCATTCCGAGCGCGGCGAAGTCACCAAGGGGACGATCACCTATCGCGGCGACGATATCACCGGCGCCACCCCGGCCGAGCTTGTGCGCAAGGGGGTGATCCAGGTGATGGAAGGCCGCCACGTTTTCGAACACCTGTCGGTCGAGGAAAACCTGCAGACCGGCGCTTATACCCGCAAGGACGGGCGCGGCGCGATCGAGGCGGACCTGCAGATGGTCTATGAGTATTTCCCGCGCCTCAAGGAACGCCGCAAGAGCCAGGCGGGCTATACCTCGGGGGGCGAACAGCAGATGCTGGCGATCGGGCGCGCGCTGATGAGCCGGCCGGAAACCATCCTGCTGGATGAGCCCTCGATGGGGCTGGCGCCGCAACTGGTCGAGGAGATCTTCACCATCGTGAAGAACCTCAATGAAAAGGAAGGTGCAACCTTCCTGCTGGCCGAACAGAACACCAATGTGGCGCTGCGTTTCGCCCATTACGGTTATATCCTGGAAAGCGGCCGGGTGGTGATGGATGGGCCGGCCGATGAGCTTCGGGAAAACCCGGATGTGAAGGAATTTTACCTGGGCGTGTCGGACGAGGGGCGCAAGAGCTTCCGCGATGTGCGCAGCTATCGCCGCCGCAAGCGCTGGCTGGCCTGAGGGGGGCGACATGAGCGACTTTTACGACGCGTTGGAAACGCGCACGGCGGACGAACGCGCGGCCGACCAGGAACGCGCCCTTTTGCAGCAGGTGGCGCGTGTGCGCGCGGCACCCGGGTCATGGCTGGCCGATGCGCCGGAAATTTCCGGGCTCGGTGACCTCGCGCGCCTGCCGGTGTTGCGCAAGTCCGACCTGGGCCGCTGGCAAAAGGAAAACCCGCCCTTTGGCGGCATTCCAGTGGCCAACGCGGCGCATATCTTTCAAAGCCCGGGGCCGATCTATGAGCCCGGCGGGGTCAGCCGCGACTGGTGGCGCATGGGCCGCGGCCTGTGGGCGGCCGGCATCCGCAAGGGTGATATCGTGCAGAACTGCTTTTCCTATCACCTGACGCCGGCCGGGATGATGTTCGAGAACGCCGCGCGCGCCATCGGTGCGGCCGTGGTGCCGGCCGGGATCGGCCAGACCGAATTGCAGGTGCGCGCGGCCCATGACATCGGCACAACCGCCTATGTGGGCACGCCGGATTACCTGAAGGTGCTGCTCGACCGGGCCGAGGCCGACGGGGTGGAACTGAAGATCACCAAGGCCGCGGTGGGGGGCGGCGCGCTGTTTCCATCGCTGCGCCAGGAATATGCGGATCGCGGCATTACCTGCCTGCAAGGCTATGGCACCGCCGACCTGGGATCGATCGCCTATGAAAGCCCGGCCATGGAAGGCATGATCGTCGATGAAGGCGTGATCGTCGAGATCGTGCGCCCCGGCACCGGCGACCCGGTGGCGCCGGGCGAGGTCGGCGAAGTCGTGGTGACCACGCTCAACCCGGATTATCCGCTGATTCGCTTCGCCACCGGCGACCTGTCAGCGGTGCTGCCGGGGACCAGCCCCTGCGGGCGCACCAACATGCGCATCCAGGGCTGGATGGGGCGTGCCGACCAGACCACCAAGATCAAGGGCATGTTCGTACGGCCCGAACAGGTCGCGGATTTCGTGGCCAAGCACGATGCGGTGAAGCGCGCCCGGGTGATCGCCGCGCGCGAGGGCGAATCCGATGTGATGATCGTGCGTATCGAGGCCGAGGCTGGCGATCCGCAGGCCTATGCGGCGTCGGTCGCTGAAACGCTCAAGCTTCGGGGCATTGTCGAAGTGGTGCCGCCGGGCAGCCTGCCCAATGATGGCCTCGTGATCGAGGATACCCGCAGCTACGACTGAGCGCACGCGTCAGGCCGGCGCATCGGACGCGAAAAGGCGGCCGCGACGCCATGTCGGGCCACCTCGTCCAGGAAGCTTGCGGAAATTCAGCCCTGGCGGGCCTTGAACCGGCGCTGGGTCTTGTTGATCACGTAAACGCGGCCCTTGCGGCGCACGACGCGACAGTCGCGGTGCCGGTTTTTCAGCGAGCGGAGCGAATTGCGGACTTTCATGGTCCTTCTCCTTGTTTCCGGCGCACCGTCGCGCCCTGGGTTACATGCCCGTTGCCGGGCGGTTTGTTCGTGGTGGGCGATACTGGGATCGAACCAGTGACCCCTTCGATGTCAACGAAGTGCTCTACCGCTGAGCTAATCGCCCTTTGCCCCGATCCGCTGGCGCGTACCAAAAGCACACGACGCGGGGGGTGCCCCGCGCCGATTGATCGCGTCTATAAAAGGAGTCGCGCGCCGGTTCAAGGGGTTTTGATAGCGGCTGTTTTGCGCCTATATGGAGCGGCGAGGAGAATACATGCGGAACCCGCCCTATACATTGACCATGCCGGCGCGGCGTACGACGCCGGTAGTGTTTTCGTCACCCCATAGCGGGCGCGATTACAGCCGGGCCTTTCGCCGGGCGGCGGTGCTTGGCCAACGGGCGCTGCGGTCCTCCGAGGATGCGTTCATCGACCTTTTGTTCGCCGATGCACCCACCTTCGGTGCGCCATTGCTGGCGGCGGTCGCGCCCCGGGCCTATCTGGACCTGAACAGGGGGCCTGACGAGCTGGACCCGGCGCTGGTGCGTGGGGTCAGGGCGGTGCAGCAAAACCCGCGAATCGCCTCGGGGCTGGGGGTTATTCCGCGCGTGGTGTCGGGCGGGCGCGAGATCTACCGCGGCAAGCTGCAGCGCGAAGAGGCGGAACGCAGGCTGGAGACATGGTGGCAGCCCTATCACGACAGGTTGAAGATGCTTCTGGATGAAAGCCATTCCATGTTCGGTCAGGCCATTCTGATCGATTGCCATTCCATGCCGAACGAGGCCATTCGGACCCTGTGCCGGGCAGAGAAATCAACGCCCGAGATCGTGTTGGGCGACCGTCACGGAACCGCGGCGGATGCCGGGATCGTCGACAGGATCGAGGCGGCTTTTGTTGCCGCCGGGCTGAAGGTCGCGCGCAACAAGCCCTTTGCCGGTGCCTATATCGCCCAGCATTACGGGGTGCCGGCCAGGGGCCGCCATGTGGTGCAGATCGAGATTGATCGCGCGCTCTACATGAACGAGGCGGCGCTGCGCCCGAACAACAACTTCGCACCCCTCAAGAAGCTTTTGAACGACATCATCGCGCAGATCGTCGAGCTTGGCCGGGAACAAAAGCCGCTGGCCGCCGAATAGGCCGAAACCCGCAGGCTGCGACCGCTGATCCTAGGGTCAGGACCCATTAATCCCGCGCGCACAGTCAGGCGGATTAGTTCCCTGAACAGGCGCAAGGCCG
>Ga0256832_1002861_pt1 | contig 11782 bp, 10 predicted proteins | sample 134614metaG_FD_190534 | JGI IMG/M metagenome (GOLD analysis project Ga0256832, IMG submission 190534) | Hydrothermal vent microbial communities from Lau Basin, Pacific Ocean - 134-614 | ecosystem: Environmental > Aquatic > Marine > Hydrothermal vents | place: Pacific Ocean: Lau Basin | collected... | reverse complement strand
AGCTTGATCGGCTCACTGCGGCTGGTGCTCACCACCACCTCTTTGCTCTGCAGGTCACCGCTGGCGGCCATGGGCTGGCCGCTGCGGGCGATGCGGGCGCCGATTTTGAGTTGGGGATGATCCTTGAGCCGACCGCCGCGCAACAGATTGTCGTCGGTGAGCTGGACGGTGGTGGGTAGCTCGCCGGCGGTCATGCGGATGGCGGCCAGGGGCATGGGCGGGCCATCGGGTGCCTTGGCGAAGATGAACAGTGGCTCGCCGGGCTTGACCTCGCCTTGCAACTTGGGGTCGAGAGCCAGTTCGATGGTGAGTCCTCGACGCATTTTCTCCAAATCCACGGCGGAGCCGGGATCTTCCACTTCCACGCCGGCGGCCGCGGCGGCCCGATGGGCCTTGGCGATCAATTGGCGCAGCTCCATCACCGATTCGGGCTTGTCGGCCAGGCCCGCTTCGGCCTGCCGCCAGTAGTAGATGGCATTCTGGTAATCGCCGCTCTGGTAGGCGCCCTGTCCGGCCAACCATAGGGCGATGCTGTCTTCGGGATCCTTCTCCAGCGCCTCTTTCACCAGCTCGAAGGGCTTGCCGGTCATGCGTCCGCCCTGGGTCATGGCCAGGGCATCGGCCCAGGCGATCAGCGCCTGGGGATGGCGATCGGTGAGCCGGGCCACCTTTTCATAATCGGCCGCGGCCTTTTCGAACTGCTGCATGCTCGAATAGACCCGGCCGAGCATGAACCAGGCCTCGGCGTCGTCGGGCTTCTCCTTCACCCTTTTTTCCAAGGCCTCGATGATCTCGGCCATGGTGGGCACCTTGCCGTTGGCGTGGGGATTGGCGGCCATGGTCGGACGCTCGGTGGAGATCGCCCCGGTGGCCACGCCCGGCGCTCCCAGCCACAGATAGAGCCCCAGGCTCGCCGCCGGCACCAGCACCGCCAGCACCACCAAGGCGAAACCCTTGCCCTGACGACTCACCGCCACCTCCTCGCCAGGGCCGGCGGTGTCTTCGAGCAGCTCCTGTTCGAGTTCCTCCTTGGCCTGGTCGAAAGCGGCCTGATCGAGGTTGCCCGCTGCCAGTTCGGCCTCCAGTTCTTTGAGTTTTTGCCGCGCCACCGCCAGGTTGCGCGCCTTCACTTCGTCCACGATGCGGCCGCGTTGGCGGATCACGCTCCAGGCCAGGATCAGCAGCACCAGGGCCAACATCAGGCCCGCTATGGTCCAAAAAGTCATGCTTTCTCCTCGTCTTCGCCCCGCAGCAACGCCTCGGCCTTGCGCCGCTCTTCGTCGCTGAGCAGATGCTGATCGGTGGCCGGCCGGCGGCGGATGAAGCGCACCAGCACCACCACCCCCACCAGGAAGATGATGAAGGGGCCGCCCCACAGCAGCAGGGTGTTGCTTTGTACCGGCGGCTTGTAGAGCACGAAGTCGCCGTAACGGTTGACCATCCAGTCGATGATCTCGTCCTTGTTCTTGCCCGCCTTGATCATTTCGTAGGTCTTTTCGCGCAGATCCTTGGCCAGATCGGCATTGGAGTCGGCGAGATTCTGGTTCTGGCACACCAGGCAGCGCAATTCGGCGATCAGTTCTTTGTAGAGCGCTTCCTGCTCGGGATCGTCGAACTGGTGGACTTCGATGGCCGCCCAGGTCAGCAGCGGCAATAACAACAGCGCGAAAACGACGGCACGCATCAGCCTTGTTCCTCGTTGAGCTTGCGGATCAGGGGCACCAACCGGTCGCGGACGATCTCGTCGTTCACCGGGCCGATGATCTTGTCGCGAATGATCCCTTTTTTGTCGATGACGAAGGTCTCGGGCACGCCATAGACGCCCCAGTCGATCCCGGTGTTGCCCTCGCGATCGACGATCACCGCTTCGTAAGGATTACCCAACTGGGCCAGCCAGGCCTTGGCGTCGGTTTCGGCGTCTTTGTAATTGAGCCCATACACCGGCGCCAGCCCCAGCTGCACGAAACGACCGATCACCCGGTGCTCCGCCCGGCAGGAGACGCACCAGGAAGCAAACACGTTGAGCAACCACACCTTGCCGCGCAATTTCTCGGGCGAGATCTTTTCGGCGGGATCATAGAGGGTGGGCAGCTCGAAATGGGGCGCCGGCTTGCCGATCAGCGGCGAAGGCACCTTCTTGGGATCGAGCTTGAGCCCTACCGCGAGAAAGCCGACGATGACCAAAAACACCCCAAGGGGAATCAGATAACGCGCTTTCATGCCGTTTCTCCTGCCATGGCCCGCTGCTCACGCCGCGCCAGCACTCGGTAGCGTTTGTCGCTCAGGGACAAGATGCCGCCCAGGGCCATGATCAAGGCCCCCAACCAGATCCAGCGGACATAAGGCTTCACGTAGATCCGCACCGCCCAGGCGCCGTCGGCACCCAGAGGCTCGCCCAGGGCCACGAAGAGATCGCGGGTGAGGCCGGGGTCGATGCCCGCCTCGGTCATCGGCATTCCGGTGAGATAGTTGCGCTTTTCCGGGTAAAGCACGGTCACCGGCCGGCCATCTTTGGTGATGACGATCTCGCCCCGGGTGCCCTGGTAGTTGGGCCCTTCGAGATGGGTGGTGCCTTTGAAGAGGAAATCGTAGCCGCCCATTCGATAGTGATCGCCGGGCACCAGGCGCACGTCTTCCTCCAGGCTGTAGATGGAGGTGAGGGTGATGCCGACGATGAACACCGCCACCCCGATGTGGCCCAGGGCCATCCCCCACTGGCTGAGCGAAAGACCGCCCAGGCCGCGTCCACGGGCATAGTCGCGAATCACCCGGACCGTGGTGAACAACACCCAGAAGGCCAGCACCATCCCCAACGCCGCCTTCCAAGTGAAGTGCGCCATGGCCACCGCCGGAAACACCAGGCCGAAGACCAAACTGGCCACGAAGGGCAGCCGCACCTTGGCCCAGATGTGGGCGAGGCTGTCACGCTTCCAGCGCGCCACCGTGCCCAAGCCGATGAGAATCGCCAAGGGAATGGTGAGCGGAATGAACACGGCGTTGAAATAGGGCGGCCCCACCGAGATCTTGCCCGCCCCCAGGGCGTCGATGATCAACGGGTAGAGGGTGCCCAGCAGAATCGAGACGGTGGTCACCACCAGGATCACGTTGTTGAGCAACAGCGCCGTCTCCCGGGAGACCAGGGCGAAGCGCACATGGCTGCGCACCTTGGAGGCGCGCGCCGCGTAGAGCGCCAGGGAGCTGCCCACCACCGTGGCCAGAAAGAGCAGGATGAACAGCCCTCGCGAGGGGTCGGAAGCGAAGGCGTGCACCGAGGTGAGCACCCCGGAGCGGACCAGGAATGTGCCCAGCAAGCTGAGCGAAAAGGTGAAGATCGCCAGCAGCACCGTCCAGGCCTTGAAGGCGCCGCGTTTCTCGGTCACCGCCAGCGAGTGCATCAGGGCGGTGCCGGCCAGCCAGGGCATGAAGGAGGCGTTTTCCACCGGGTCCCAGAACCACCAGCCGCCCCAGCCCAGCTCGTAATAGGCCCACCATGACCCCAGTGCGATGCCGAGGGTGAGAAACATCCAAGCCGCCTGGGTCCAGGGGCGCGACCAGCGCGCCCAGGCGGCGTCGAGCCGCCCGCCGAGCATGGCGGCGATGGCGAAGGCGAAGGGAATGGCGAAACCCACATAGCCCATGTAGAGCATCGGCGGGTGCATCACCAGGCCGATGTCTTGAAGCAGCGGATTGAGATCCCGCCCTTCCATGGCCGCCGGCAGCAAGCGGGTGAAGGGATTGGAGGTGAAGATCAGAAAAGCCAGAAAGCCGGTGGCCACCAGCCCCAGCACTCCCAACACCCGGGCCATCATCAACGGCGATAGGCTGCGCCCGAAGAGGGTCACTGTCGCCGTCCAGGCGGAAAGTATCAGCGCCCAGAGCAGCAGCGAGCCTTCGTGGGCGCCCCACACCGCCGAGAACTTGAAGATTTGCGGCAACCGGGTGTTGGAGTTCTCGGCCACATAACGCACCGAGAAATCGCTTTGCAAAAAGGCCCAGCTCAAAGCGGCGAAGGCCACCAGCAACAACAGAAATTGCAGACGCGCCGCCGGCTTGGCCACCGCCACCCAGGAGGCCCATCCCTTGTGGGCACCGACGATGGGAAAGATTCCCTGGACCAGGGCCACCACCAGGGCGAGGATGAGCGCGAAATGACCGATCTCGGGGATCATGGCTTGTTCCCTCCCGCCATCTCGGCCACGCCTTTGTCGTGGGCCTCCTCCAAAGCCGCGGCCACTTCGGGCGGCATGTAGTTTTCATCGTGCTTGGCCAACACCTCGTCGGCCACGAAAACCCCGTCCGGCCCCATGCGGCCCTGGGCGATCACGCCCTGACCCTCGGCGAAAAGATCGGGCAGAATCCCTTGATAGCGAACCTTCACCGACTGGTGATTGTCGGTGACCACGAAGGTGGCCAGCACCACCTTCCCCTCGCCCTCGCGCTTCAGACTGCCCGGTTCCACCAGACCGCCGAGGCGGAAGACGTGATCGGCCGGCGCCTTGCCCTCGACGACTTCGGTGGGTGAGAAGAAATAGGAGAGATTGTTGCCCAGGGCCTTGAACACCAGCCAGGCCGCCACGCCCAACACCGCCAGGCCCAAGGCCAGAAAGGCCATTCGTTTGTGTCGTGGTTTCATGAGGATTGCTCCGCTTCGAGTCTGGCCAAACGCCGCAACCGCCGGATCATCTCCCGCCGACGGGCCGCAAGGGTCAGGGGCTCGGCGATCATCAGCAGCGCGGTGACGCCGAAGGATCCCCAGACATAGAGGGCGTATCCGCCCATGTGGAAAAACGCTTTCACTTCGTCCATGCGCCGCGCACCTCCGGCAATTCCTGCACCCAGCGGGTGCCCCGTTCGCGTTCGAGGATGATCAGCCGCACCCGCGCCATGGCCACCGCGATGGCGTAGGCCCAAAAAGCGATGGTCATCAACAACATGGTTTCGAGCATGATGGTGCTCATGCTCGACCCCTTGGTGATGCTCACCGAGGCGCCCTGATGGAGGGTGTTCCACCACTTCACCGAGAAGTAGATGATGGGAATGTTCACCACCCCCACCAGCAGCAGGATGGCGCCGGCGCGGTCGCCGCGACGCAGGTCGGGGATGGCGCCCTGGAGGGCGATGTAGCCGATGTAAAGAAAAAAGAGGATCAGCTCCGAAGTGAGCCGGGCGTCCCACACCCACCAGGCCCCCCACATGGGCTTGCCCCAGAAGGCGCCGGTCCACAGGGCGATGAAGGTCATCAGCGCGCCGGTGGGCGCCAGCGCCCGGGCCATCATGAACGACAGGCGGGTTCCGAACACCAGCCCCATGGCGGCCCAGAAGGCCATCACCACATAGATGAACATCGACATCCAGGCGGCGGGCACATGGATGAAGATGATCCGATAGCCCTCGCCTTGCTTGTAATCGGTGGGGGCCACGAAAAAGCTCATGTAGAGGCCTACGGCCAGCAACACCACGGCCACCAGGGCGGCTGCCTTCTGGATCTTGCCCGCCAGGGGGTAGAAAGTGGCGGGTGACGAGAACTTGAACCAGTTGAGTATGCGGGATGACATGGGATCCTGGTCTGTGATTGCCGGCCGGCCGACAATCCTTTCAGATTCGTTCGTTCAAAAATAGTTTCCGGGATGCGGTGGGCAGCCCGGTTTTTTTAAGGAAGCTCTGACAAAAGCCATCCATGGCTTTATCAGAGCGCGCCGCGCCGCAAACGCGGTTTGCGGCTTGCTACAAAATCAATCGCTTACAGCGATTGATTTTGCCGGCACATCCCTGTGCCGGGGGAAGGTCTGAATTTTTCAGACCTTCCTTAACAGGATGTTGAAAAAGCCCTTCCCTGGGCTTTTTCAACCACGGAAGCGGAAAACGCGGTTTCCCGCTTCCTTCATTTTCACTGCAGGTCGGACTCCAGTTGTTGGGCACGGCGTTATGCGCCTTTGCCCAACCTACAAAAACACCATCGTAGGTTGGGCAGAGCGGAGCATGCCCAACGATGACAGGCTCCGTCACGCCTACAAAAACACCTCCCGTAGGTTGGGCAAAGTAAAGCGCGCCCAACGACACGGGGAAACCCGGGGCTGAAGCCCGACCTCACCACCGCAAACCGGGCAACCGCCAATGAGGCATGCTACCGCCATTCACTCGGCGGAAACCCGCAGGGCGGCCGCGGTTGCCAGGGGCGCGGCCACCAGGGCCGCCAGGCCGATGGCGCCCAGCATCAAAAGATGGCCGGTGCCGCCCAGGCCCGAGCTTTCGGCTTCCACCGCCCCGGCGCCGAAAATGAGCACCGGAATATACAACGGCAGCACCAGCAGCGAAACCAGCACCCCGCCGCCGCGCAACCCCAGGGTGAGGGCCGCGCCGATGGCGCCGATCAGGCTCAGCGCCGGGGTGCCCAGCGCCAAGGTGAGCATGAGCACGCCGATGGTTCCGCCAGGCAGATCGTACTGCAAGCCTAGCAGCGGCGAGAGCAGCACCAGTGGCAGCCCGGTGATCAGCCAGTGGGCCGTCACCTTACCCAGCACCAGCAGCGAGAGCGGCTGGGGCGCCAGCAGCATCTGCTCCAGGGCGCCGTCCTGGTAATCCACCAGAAAGAGCTTTTCCAGCGCCAGCATGGAGGCGAGCAATGCCGCCACCCAGAACACCCCTGGGGCGATCAGTCTCAGGGTCTCCAGCTCCGGCCCGATGCCCAGGGGAAAGAGGCTCACCACGATGACGAAGAAGAACAGCGTGGTGAGCACATCGCTCCGCCGGCGCATGGCCAGCAACAGGTCGCGGGCGACGATGGCGATAAAGCTGTCAAACATCGAGGGTCACCGGCTCCAACGCGGGCTGCCACGTCGGGCTGAAGCTCGACCTGCCTGTTCCGCTTTCAGCCTGTAGGTCGGACTTCAGTCCGACAGCCACGCCCCTCGAAGTCGGGCTGAAGCCCGACCTACAAGCCTGGCGCTCTGGCTGTGGGTCGGGCTTCAGCCCGACGACACGCTCAGACATCCCCATCCTTCTTCCATCCCAGCTTGAGCCGCTTGACCTTGCCCGAGGTGAGTTCCACATCCTGATGGGTGGTGAGCACCACCAGCCCGCCGGCTGCCACATGGTCGCGGATCACCGCCTGGAGCAGGCTCACCGCCGCCACGTCCAGCCCCACGAAGGGCTCGTCGAGCAGCCACAGCCGCGCCTTGCTCACCAGCAGCCGGGCCAAGGCCACGCGCTTTTGCTGCCCTTGGGAGAGCACCCGCGAGGGCAAATCCTCGTGGCCGCGCAGCCCCATGCGCTCGAGCACCTCCCAGGCCTGGCGCTCGCCGATGGGATGGCCGGCCAGGCGGCAGGCGGTGCGCAAATTCTCGATGCCGGTGAGATCGTCCTTGATGCCGTTCTTGTGGCCCAGGTAGAGCAGTTGGGCATGATAGTCGTCCCGCTGCGCCCGGATCGTCCGCCCCTGCCAGCGCACCTCGCCGGCGGTGGGGGTCACCAGCCCACATAGCGCGCGCATCAGAGTCGTCTTGCCGCTGCCGTTGTGGCCGTGCAGATGGAGCAGCTCGCCGGGCTGCAGCTCGAAACCGATGCCGCTGAACAGCCGCCGGTCGCCGCGGGTGCACTCCAGATCGATGACTTCCAGCAAAAGCCCGTCCGCCCGTGGATTGGAAGGGAAGAATGATACAGAAAAGTGCCCCGCGGGACACGGTGCTACGGCTTTTTCAGCAAAGGTTCCACATAGGTTTGGAAGGCTTCGTGGTCGAAGGTACCGCGATGGATATAGCGAATGGTGCCATCGCGGTCGATGATGACGGTGTAGGGAATGATGCCGGTGTCGTTGCCCCAGCGGGCCATCAGGGGACGGGCCGCCGAGGGTTCGAGCACCAGCACCGGGTAGTTGATATGCAGACTGCGGGCCACGTTGGCCAGCTTGCGCTGTTCGTCCACGCCGATGCCGATGAGCTGGAGGCCCTTGTCGCCGTAGCGCTTCTGGTAATCCACGAATTCCGGGATCTCATACTGGCAAGGTGCGCACCAGCTGGCCCAGAAATTCATCATGATCACCTTGCCTTTCCACTCATCCAGGGTGTGGAGCCGGCCGTCGAGCCCGCGGAGCTTGAAGGGCGTCAGCGCCCAGGCGTTGTTGGTGCGGTCGGGGAGCACGGTGGTGGCGGTGCGCGGCGCGCCGGCCGCGGCGGCGGTATCGGGCACCTCGGCCTGGGCGGCAGTCGGCGAGGTTCGTCCCTCGCCACGATCACAACCGACGACCAGGCCCATCGACAGCAAAACGAACAAAGCAGCCAGTCGTTCATTCATGGCCGGCGTTCTCCTGGGCCGGTGCTTCGGCCAACATCCACTCGACCCCATATTTGTTCTCCAGCGCGGTCAGGTATTGGGAAAATTTTTCCTGAATGAGCGCCTGGCGCACCCGATCTTTCATTTTCTCGAAAGGACGCACTTCGCCGGGACGCCGCTCCAGCACCGTCACCAGGTGGTAACCCAGAGGGCTCTTGAGAATGGGGCTCACTTCACCATCGGCCATCTTTTTGAGTTGGGCCTCCACGGCGGGATTGCCCTGCCCTTCCTTGAGCCATCCCATGTCGCCGTTGTGGGCGCGCCCGTAGGGGTCGATGCTGTAGCGCCCCGCCAGCACGAAGAGGCTCTCGCCGGCGAGAATGCGCTTGCGCATCGCCGACGCCTGGGCATAAGAGGAAGTGACCAGCTGGCCGACGTGCCAGCGCGCCGGCACCCGCGCCAGCTCGGGATGGCTGTCATAGTAGGCGCGCAACACTTCATCGCCGGGTGCCCACTCTTTTTCCAGGCGCTCCATCAGCAATGCCGGCAACCGCTCGGCACGGAAAGCGGTCATCTGAGCGGAAATGTCCACCCCTTCCAGCTCCGCCTGCTTGGCCAGCAGCAGCAGCTCGGCGCGCTTGTAGAGCCGATCCTCCAGCCATTCCTTGGTGGGCGTGCCGTCCACCTCGGCCCCTTCGAGGAGATCACCGTAGGTGATCCGCAAACCGTGATCGCCTTCCATGAGCAGGGTGTCGGCTGTCGGTGTCCCGTCGAGCCGGTCGAGGTGGAACGTCACATGCAGCCGCTTGCTCAAATGGCGGACGGTGAGCAGCTTGAGTTCCTTGTAGCGTCCCCCAAGTTCCGCGGCCCGGGCGGCGGCCAGGGCGTCGGCGTCGCCGGCGTAGCGTTCGCGCAGAGCCTGTTCTTCCTCGGGAGCCAGTTTCAGCTGCTCACGCAGCTTTTGGGTGTAGAAGCGGTAATACTGGGCGATCCGGTATTCGTTTTCTTCCTTTCGATATTGAGGATCGTGCTCCAGGCCCCGCGCCCGAGCTTCTTGCCGCAGCAGGCGCAACGCCACCAAGCGTTTGAGAAAATCGCCCCGCAGCTCGGCCTGGGCACTTTCGTCCAGGGTGTTGAATTGGGTGGCGTAAGGCGAGGAACGAATCGCTTTTTCGAGGTCGGCCAGGGTCACGGTTTCCTGGCCGACGCGGGCCAGCACGTCTTGTTCGGCCTTGCCCGCCGCCTGGCCGGCCCAGGCGCTCAAGGCGGCCATCAGAAACACCAACCCACTCAAAGGTCGTTTGAAGGTCTTCATGATTTCGATTCACCTGCTGTGGTCGTTCCAAGCGGGTCGATACCCGACCCGCCAAACAAAAACAGGGAGCCCGAAAGCCCCCTGTGAAGGTTCAGGTAGGCGCCGGCTCGACGCCGGCGCCTCCGTCACTCACTCTTCGTCATCGTCTTCGTCGGGGATCTTGCCGCCCAGATCCGGAGCGGTGGCGTGCATCCACTGCACGGCCAGATCGTAGTCGTAGGCGATGGGCTTGCCTTTGTACTGGTAATCCTTCTTGTTGGGATCAGCCAGATAGGGCACGCCGTGCTCGTTCACCTCGTGGCAGGCGGCGCACTTGAACGGACCGTGAGAGCCGTCCGGGTTGTACTGCGGTGCCTGCTTGTAGGTGGTGGTGTCCGCCCGCGGCGATACCGGATAGAGGCCGTGGATGGACTGGTGGCAAGCCTGGCAGGCCAGACCGGCATGGCCCTTGGAGTAACGCATCAGGCTGTACTTGCCGGGCTGGTTGATGGGGAAGGCGACCCCGCCTTGGCCTTCCACGAAGGGCGCGGCGTGGCAGTCCGCGCAGTGCGGCGCGCCGGCCGACAGCCAGTAGTCGCGGCCGTGGGTGGCGGCCTCGTAAGGCACCGCGGCGGCGCCGGTGGCCCCTTCGGGGAGATCGAGGCTGGCGATGTCCACTGCCGGGTTGGCCGACAGGGGCACCACGTTGATGTCGCCGTCCTCATCCTTGTGCACCAGCGGACCATTGCCCTTGAGGGCGATCACCGCGATGTCGGGCACCAGGCGATCCTTGGCCCAGGTGTTGAGGATCTCGGACTTGCCCGGGGTGTCGTGGCCCTTGGCGTCCAGCACCACCTTGGGATCCATCATCGCTTCGAGCTTGCTCATGGAGACGCCGATGGCGGCGGCGATCTCTTCGAGCGACTTGTTGCGGATGGTCTCGCCTTCCTGGGTGAAGGCGTTCTTCAGGTTGTCACGCTGATACAGCTCGCGAGAGAGCTGGTTGTGGCAGTTGGTGCACCACAGGCCCTTGCCGCCCTTGCCGTTGCCGATCTGCGAGACGTTGGCCTGGAGCCACTTGCCGATGGCGTTGAGGTGCTCGGGGGTGTCCACACCGTCCTTGTCCTTGAAGGGGTTGGCGTGGACGTCGCGACCCACATAGCAGCCGCCGGCGGCGTCCCGGTTGTCGGCATCAGCATAGGCGTTCTTGCCGTCGGGGGTTATGGGATAGCCGTCCATGCTGCGGTCGTAGCGGTGCGCCGGGTGGCAACCCTGGCAGGCACCGGAGCGCCCTTGCGAATCGGGCAACGGCCGCTTGGTCTGGTGGATGGTGTGGATGGCTTCGGTGAGCGCCGGAATCCGGTGCTCCTTGCCGTCCTTGCCCTTGTGGGTCTTGGAGGCCAGCACCCCGATCACGTTGTCGGCATGGCACTTCTGACAGAGCACCGGATCACGACCCAGCCGGTTCATGGTGGAGCGGCTGTTGGGATCGTAGTTCTTCAGGAAATCGGTGCCGTTCTTGTCGTCGTGCATCTCCAGGATGGAGATCGAAGTCGCCTTGAGATCGGCGATCCAATCCGATGCGCCCAAACCCTTCCAGAACGCCCGCTCCTGCTTGTAGAGCTGGTATTTCTTACCGTTGGCGTTCTCGTTGGCGTGACAGTTGGCGCAGTTGGGAATGTCGATGGGGTTGGTGCCCACGAAGGTGATGGGCTTGCCGCTGTGGCTGTCGAGCACCGGCTTGCCGGTGTCGGCGTCCACCAGGCTCACCCAGTTCTCCTGGAAGGGCTGGATGTCGCTCTCCACCAGGGTGAGAATGTCCTTGGCCGCGGTGCGATCGTTGAAAGGCGTCAGCGGCAGGCCCAGGGCGTCCCAGATCCCCGGGTTGGTGAGCACGATGGGCACGTTGTCGAGCACCGGCGACTTGGTGAAGACGATGGTGCCCTTGCTGCCGGTGTAGTGCAGGAAGCCCCCGCTCATGGGACTGGGCACGGCGGCGCCGGCGGGGCCGTTGTCGCGCGGCACGGGAATGTCCAGGCCCACCACCTTCTTGTCCTTGTCGGCGCTGCCCCCGGTGGGATTGGTGCCCTTCAAGTCTTTGTAAACGTAGAGGTGGGTCCAGTAGGCGTTGGCCACGTTTTCGTTGGGACCGTACTTGCCGTCGCCGTTGACGTCGTAGGGAACGTCCCAGTACTTGAGCTTGTTGCCCTCGGAATAGGT
>Ga0256832_1002860_pt1 | contig 11785 bp, 9 predicted proteins | sample 134614metaG_FD_190534 | JGI IMG/M metagenome (GOLD analysis project Ga0256832, IMG submission 190534) | Hydrothermal vent microbial communities from Lau Basin, Pacific Ocean - 134-614 | ecosystem: Environmental > Aquatic > Marine > Hydrothermal vents | place: Pacific Ocean: Lau Basin | collected... | reverse complement strand
CCCAGTCAACTTGAGATTACAATTGACTTTGCAAAAACTGAATATATTGATAGTGCCGCGCTAGGCATGCTGCTGGTACTGAGAGAGCGTGCAGGCGGTGATGGTGCTAAAATCATTTTGAGGTCATGCCGCCCATCTGTGCAGCAGATTATGGATATCACCCATTTGGACAGGCTTTTTAAATTTAGTAACTAAGGTGACAGTATGAGTGTTAAAACCACAGTATCATCAGACAAAAGTGAAGTAACTATTCATCTGACGGGGCGCTTTGATTTTTCCACTCATCGGGATTTCGTTGGTGCATATAAAGAGTACCCTAAAGGAGAGGTCGCTTTTATCGTGGATCTTAAAGAAGCTGATTATATAGACAGCTCCGCAATGGGGATGCTGTTGCAGCTTCGGGAGTATAGCAAAAGCAACAAGGATGTCCGCCTCATTAATGGCAACGATGGCATTCGTGAAATCCTGCGTATTGCAAATTTTGACAAGCTGTTTTCCATAGCGTAAGCAATGCCTCCAGCATGGCTTTAATCCCAAGGCTGAATTTGACGCGGTTATACAGTTAATTTAATCTGGCAAAATCTTTGTCGATCAGGATTGCGCCATGAATCTTCAGCCCGTCGTACTTTCCGGTGGATCCGGAACCCGCCTTTGGCCGCTATCGCGAGGGGCCTACCCCAAACAGTTCTTGCCTCTTTCAGGCCCTCATTCGCTATTTCAATCGACACTGTTGAGGCTTACAGCACTTGAGCAGGAGCACCCAGAGTCAGGGATTATGCTTGCTGATACCGTTGTGGTCTGTAACGAGGCTCATCGCTTTTTGGTTGCTGAGCAGTTCCGGCAGCTGGATCACTCTCCCGCCTCAATTATGCTTGAGCCTGCAGGGCGTAACACAGCCCCGGCATTAACGATTGCCGCCATGAAGGCGGTTCAGAACGGCGCCGATCCGGTGCTGATCGTTATGCCCGCTGACCACCTTATTGCAGATGAAGTGCTGTTTAGAAGCGTGGTGGCTCGTGGTGCGGTAGTGGCATCGGAGGGTGGCGTAGTCACTTTCGGAATTGTGCCAACCTCACCAGAGACAGGCTATGGCTATATAAAGAAAGGTGAGGCCTCTGCCCGGAACAGGGAGGCATTCAAGCTGCAAGCCTTTGTTGAAAAGCCAGACCGTAACAAGGCACAGCGCTATCTGGAGAGTGGAGAGTACCTCTGGAACAGCGGAATATTCATGATGCGTGCCTCCGTATGGCTGGAGCTGATTGAGCAGCATCAGCCCGATATTGCAGCAGCCTGCCGGGCGGCTTTTGCCGGTGCCGAGCAGGATGGTGACTTCTTTCGAGTGGATGCCAAAAGATTTGAAAGCTGCCCTTCAGACTCCATTGACTACGCAGTTATGGAGAAACTCTCCGCAGAAAAGAGTGGCTCAGGCAGAGCCACGGTACTCCCGCTATCCGCAGGCTGGTCTGATGTGGGGAGCTGGTCAGCACTGTGGGAGGTCCGGGAGGCCGATGCATCGGGCAATGTCATGGAAGGGGATATATTGACCCATGACTCCACAGACAATCTGCTGATTGCACAGCATCGCCTGCTGGCAACGGTTGGGGTAGACAATCTGGTTGTGGTGGAGACACCCGATGCCGTACTAGTGGCCGACAAAGCGCATGCTCAGGATGTAAAGCTCATAGCCGAACGGCTGAAACAGGATCAGCGCAGTGAATCACAATTCCACCGCCGGGTACATCGCCCCTGGGGGGACTACGAACCGATTGACGAGGGCGACCGCTACCAGGTCAAACGGCTGACGGTAAAACCGGGGGCATCGCTCTCGCTGCAGATGCATCATCACCGTGCAGAACATTGGATTGTCGTGCGCGGCACCGCAAAGATAACGCGCAACGACGAAGTGCTGATGCTGAGTGAAAATGAATCCGCCTACATCCCCCTGGGGGCAACCCACAGATTGGAAAACCCCGGCGTTATCCCTCTGGAGCTGATAGAGGTGCAGTCCGGCAGCTACCTGGGTGAGGATGACATTGTCCGCTTCCAGGATCACTACAACCGCAAATCCTCCGATTGAACCTAGGAGCCTGTCGGACTTAGGATGAACTGGCTGCGGAAGTGGGAGAGCGGCTCAACTATCCCCGGTTTTTCGTTGCACAGGCCCACTATGCGCCTCAAAACCGGGAATATTTGCGCTCACTCTCCCACTCCCTCGCTACAATCCACCTAAGTCCGACAGGCTCCTAGGAAGCAGATTACAAGTTATGGAGTGAACAGGATATAATCCCCGCCTCTCCATTCCCTTGTTCAACTCAATCCTGAGGCACTTCAGATGGGCTTTAAATGCGGTATTGTGGGCTTGCCAAATGTTGGTAAATCCACGCTTTTCAATGCGTTGACACAGGCTACAATCGCAGCCGAAAACTACCCCTTTTGCACGATTGACCCTAATGTCGGCGTTGTGCCGGTGGCCGATCCTCGCCAGGATAAGATAGCCAAAATCGTAAAGCCGCAGAACATTATTCCCACTACCATGCAATTCGTGGATATTGCCGGCCTGGTGGCCGGCGCCTCTAAAGGCGAAGGCCTGGGCAATAAATTCCTGGCCAACATCCGCGAAACCGACGCCATCTGCCATGTGGTGCGCTGCTTCGAAAATGACGACGTGGTGCATGTTGCAGGCAAGGTTGACCCGCTGGCGGACATTGAGGTGATCAACACCGAACTGGGGCTGGCTGATCTGGAGTCGGTAGAGAAGGCGCTGGACAAGGTTGCCCGACAAGCCAAAACAGGTGATAAAAAGATCCTGGCGCAGAAAGCCCTGCTGGAGCGTGTGCGAGACCATCTGGATGCAGGCAATCCTGTCCGCTCGATGGAGCTGAATGAAGATCAGCTGCTGGCCCTGCGAGAGCTGCATCTGCTGACGATCAAGCCCACACTCTACATTGCGAACGTAGATGAGAGTGGCTTCTCGAACAACCCGGCGCTGGATGCCGTAATGGAGCTTGCAACCACAGAAGGCTCCGAAGTCGTTCCTGTATGTGCCGCCATCGAGGCTGAAATAGCTGAGCTGGACGAAGAGGACAAGGCTGATTTTCTGGCTGACCTGGGGCAGGACGAACCGGGCTTGAACCGGGTAGTGCGTGCCGGCTACCGCCTGCTGAATCTAGAGACCTACTTTACCGCAGGGGTTAAAGAGGTGCGCGCCTGGACAATACCGGCAGGTGCGACTGCCCCGCAGGCAGCGGGAGTCATTCATACCGATTTTCAGCGTGGATTTATCCGTGCCGAGATCGTCTCTTATGATGATTTTATTGCCTGTGGTGGTGAGCAGGGGGCAAAAGAGGCCGGCAAACTGCGGCTGGAGGGGAAAGAGTACATCGTGCAGGATGGCGATGTGATCCATTTTCGCTTTAATGTTTAGTGCGGGATGAGTGGATAGTAACGGTTTTTCCGGGCTGGAACTTGAATCTGACCGGAGTTTCCGGTACATTCGCCAACCTTCATGGCTACGTAGCTCAGCCGGTTAGAGCACAGCATTCATAATGCTGGGGTCGGTGGTTCAAGTCCACCCGTAGCTACCAATTCAGTATCCAGCGAAATGCAGTATCGTCATAAGCCCGCGTAACAGCGGGCTTTTTTGTCTCTTGCCGTCAAGCTCGATGGTAGGGGTGGTTTTTCAGCAGGCTCCAGGCGCGATAGAGCTGTTCGGCAACCACTATGCGCACCAGTGGATGGGGCATGGTCAGTGCCGATAGTGACCAGCGCCCATCGGCGCGTTGCAGGCAGCTGTCGGCCAGCCCTTCTGGGCCGCCGACCAGCAGCGCCAGGTCGCGCCCATCGTTCATCCAGCCTGACAGTTTTTCCGAAAGTTGCTCCGTGCTCCAGCTCTTGCCTTTTACATCCAGTGCCAGCACTTGGCACCCTTTGGGGATGGCCGCCAGTATGCGCTCGCCCTCATCCCGCAGGGCGCGTGCTATATCTGCCCCTTTGCCGCGCCGGCCGGGGGGGATCTCCAGCAGCCGCAGGGCGCACTCTGCGGGCATGCGTTTGGCATACTCGCTGTACCCCTCCTGAACCCAGCGGGGCATCCGCTGGCCTATACAGATAAAGTGGATATTCATTTAGGGGCTACTCTTCGCTGTCACTGCGCATCATCAAGCTGCGCAGCTCACGCATGGCGACGGAGAGCATCGCCAGGTCGCGGCTGCTGCTGCTGCGAATATCTGCCAGCAGGTGTTGGCAGTGGTTGACGGCGGTTGCATTCTGCTCCAGCCAGTGGGCTACCCGCCCCTTGATGCTGCGGATATGCCGGGTCTGTTCCAGTGCCGACTGGGTCAGTGCGCGCAGCTCCATGTAGAGGTCGTAACGGAGCGCCATGCGTGCCTTGCGCTGCCAGTAGTTGGTGCGTGGCAGCTCCTGTATGCGGTCACGCAGCCAGAAGAGTTCCAGGGCGAAACCGAGTTTAAAGTAGAGATCCGTCGCCTCTTTGGGGTTGGCCGCTGCGGTTGATGAGCTGATCTCCAGCAGGTTCAGGGTGGGGTAGGCGGCCTCCAGGGATGCGATGTGGCGCGCCAGCTCCCGGGGTACGCCGGCCTTGCTGTACTGGCGCACCCTTTTTTGGAACTGCCCGCGCGCCTCACCCTCCAATACCCTGGGGATGCGGTCGACCACCTGGGTGGCTCCCTCACGGTACTGGTTTATGGTGGCGGCGATATCGAGCGGGTGACGACGGTTGCGCAGCAGCCAGAGGGTGCAGTGGTCGTGCAGCCGCCGGATCTCGATCAGCATGTCGAGCTGTACCTGGGTGGGCACCCGGTTATCCAGTGCGGCAATCTCTTTCCATAGCTTGCGCACCTGAAAGATCTCCCGTGCTGCGGTATAGGCGCGGGCAATCTCGGCGGCATGTTCGCCGGTCTCATCCTGCATCCGCAGGATGAAGGTGCTGCCCATGCGGTTGACCAGGCTGTTAGTGATCTGGGTGGCGATGATCTCCCGCTTGAGCGGATGCCGCTGCATATATTCGGTGTAGCGCTCCTGCATGGGGCTGGGGAAGTATTTGATCAGCTCCGCTGCCAGGTAGCTGTCTTCGCAGATGTCGGAGCTGCACAGCTCTTCGAACAGTTTTATTTTGCTGTAGGCCAGCAGCACGGCAAGCTCGGGGCGGGTCAGCCCCTCTCCGGCTTTCTCCCGCTTGGCCAGGAGGTTGTCGTCGGGCAGATGCTCCAGCTTGCGTTTCAGGCGGCCCTCCCGCTCCAGTATCCGGATCAGCCGGATATGCTCAAACGGCATCAGATTGGCCTGGATGGCCCCCATGCTCAGTGTCTGGGTTTGCAGGTAGTTGTGCTGCAATACCAGTGCGGAGACCTCATCGGTCATCTGGGTCAACAGCTGGTTGCGCTGTTTGAGGGTCATGTCGCCGGCATGCACCACCTGGTTGAGCAGGATCTTGATGTTGACCTCGTGGTCGGAGCAGTCCACGCCGCCGGCGTTGTCGATAAAGTCGGCATTGATCAGGCCGCCCTGGCGGGCATATTCGACCCTGGCCAGCTGTGTCAGCCCCAGGTTGCCGCCCTCACCCACGATGTGGCATCGCAGTTCGCAGGCGTTCACCCGCAGTGGGTCATTGATGCGGTCGCCCACGTCGGCATGGTGCTCTTCCGTTGCTTTGACATAGGTGCCAATGCCGCCATTCCACAGCAGATCTACCGGCGCCTTGAGTATGGCCTGGATCAGCGCATTGGGGGTGAGGCGGCTGCTGTCGATCCCCAGCGCCTGCTGTGCCTCGCTGCTGAGGTGGATGGATTTGGCGCTGCGGGAGTAGATGCCTCCGCCTGTGGAGAGGGCTGTCTTTTCATAATCGGACCAGCTGGAGCGTGGCAGCCGGAACAGTCGTTCACGCTCTTTGAAGGAGTGTTTGGGGTCGGGGTTGGGGTCGATAAAGATGTGCTGATGGTTAAAGGCGGCCAGCAGTTTGATCTTCTGTGACAGCAGCATGCCGTTGCCGAAGACATCGCCCGCCATGTCGCCGATGCCGACTACGGTGATCTCCTGGTTCTGGCAGTCGATGCCGCGCTCGCCAAACAGCCGCTTGACCGACTCCCAGCTGCCACGGGCGGTGATCCCCATCTTTTTGTGGTCGTAGCCGGTAGAGCCACCGGAGGCGAAGCCATCCCCCAGCCAGAAGCCATACTCTTCAGCCACCTCATTGGCAATATCTGAAAAGGCGGCGGTGCCTTTATCGGCGGCCACTACCAGGTAGGTATCATCCCCGTCGTAGCGCACCATGTGCGGTGGGGTGACTACGCTGCCATCCAGCAGGTTGTCGGTGAGGTCCAGCATGCCGCAGATGAAGGTGCGGTAGCAGCGCACCACCTCCTCCTGGATGACATCCCGGTTCTGGCTGTCGGGCAGACATTTGGGGACAAAGCCGCCCTTGGCGCCAACCGGCACGATGACGGCATTTTTGACCATCTGTGCCTTCATCAGCCCCAGGATCTCGGTGCGGAAATCCTCCCGCCGGTCGGACCAGCGCAGGCCGCCACGCGCCACCGGGCCGCCGCGCAGGTGTACCCCCTCGACGGTGGGGGAGTAGACGAAGATCTCGAACATCGGCCTGGGCAGCGGCAGATCCGGTACTCTGGAGGGGTCCAGTTTGAAGGAGAGGTAGGGTTTGGGTTGCCCATCACCATCCTGCTGGAAGTAGTTGGTGCGCAGCATCGCCTGGATGACGGCCAGGTAACGGCGCAGGATGCGGTCCTGATCCAGATTGGAGACGGTATCGAAGGCGGCTTCAATCTGCCTGGTCAGCTTTTCGACGGCCTTGGCTGCATTGCGCTGGGCATCGGGGTCAAAGCGGGCAAGGAAGAGGCGCGCCAGCAGCCCCGCAATGTGCGGGTTTTGTGCCAGGGTGTTGGTCATATAACTCTGGCTGAAGGGCGCCTGGGTCTGGAGCAGGTATTTGCAGATGGCGCGCAGCACCACCACTGGCCGCCAATCCAGTCTGGCTGCAAGCAGCAGACGGTTGAAGCCATCATTTTCGATCTCGCCGGAGCAGATGCGCGCAAAGGCGTTTTGGAAGTTCTCTTTGACCGCCAGCACCTCTACCTCGGTGCCCTGGCTGGCCATCATGTCGAAATCAAGAATCCAGTAGGGGCAATCGCTGGCCGACTCGATGGTGTAGGGTCGGGCGCCCAGCACGCGCAGCCCCATCCGCTCCAGCATGGGCAGGACATCCGACAGCGCCATCGGGCGGCAACAGCCATAGACCTTGAAACGCAGCAGGTCATCGCCTCCCTCTATCGGGCGGTAGAGGTGGGTGGCCAGCTGGCCATCCCCGCCAATCCTCTCCAGGTACCGAATATCCAGCACGGCGGCGTGTGGGGTGAAGTCATCCTTGTAGGCGGCGGGGAAGGCCTGGGTATATTTGTAGGCCAGTTGCAGGCCGTGGCCTTCGCCAAACTGTTCATGCAGGGCGATGTGCAGCTCGTCGTTCCATGAGAGCATCGCCTCTGCCAGGCGCGCCTCCAGCTCCGGGCCGTCATACTCGGGAGCCTCATCCGGCCGGGTGTGCACAATAAAGTGTACGCGGGCAAACAGGGAGGTGGAGAACTGTATGTCAAACTCGGCGCTCTGGCCGTTCAGTGCCTGTAGCAGAATATCCTCAATCTTGAGTCGCAGCTCGGTGTTGTAGTGGTCTCTTGGGACATAGACAAAGGCGCTGATAAAACGGCCAAACGGGTCGCGCCGCAGAAACAGGCTGAGCCGGTGGCGCTCCTGCACCTGCAGAATGCCTAGCGCAATCTCCAGCAGCTCATCCTCGCTGATCTGAAACATCTCATCGCGCGGGAAGGTGGCCAGTATGTGCTGCATCGCTTTGCCGCCGTGGCTGTTGTGACGCAGCCTGGATCGCTCCATCACGCGCACCACCTTGCGCCGCAGGATGGGGATTTCGCTCAGCAGGGTATTGTAGACGGTGGAGCTGTAGAGCCCGACAAAGCGCCACTCGCCCACCACGTTGCCGCTCTCGTCAAACCGCCTGATGCCGAGATAGTCCAGGTGCGCCGGGCGGTGTACCGGCGAATGGGCGGTGGTTTTGCTGATGATCAGCAGATTGCGGGGTGCGGCTGCGTGGCATTGAGGCGGCGGGATCTGGGCAAAGCTCTGTGAGAGGTGATCCGCCTGGGTGCCGCGAAAGAGGCCCAGCTCTGACCCTTCGACCAGACGTAGCAGATCCTCTCCACCTTCATCCACCAGGTCATAGGCGCAAAAGCCGATAAAGGTGAAGTGGTTGTCCTCCAGCCAGCGCAGAAAGGTCAGCACCTCGCTCTTCTCTTCTGCGGGCAGCGGTAACTGCTGGGCCTCCAGGGTAGTGGCAATCGCTTTGATCCGGGCGCACAGTGGCCGCCAGTCCTCTACCACCAGGCGTACATCATTCAGGGTGCGCTCAACCCCGGCATGCAGCGCCGCCAACTCTTCGGGGGTTGTCTGGCGATCAACCTCAAAGCGCATGACCGCCTCGGTGGTATGGCCTTTTTTCTCGGCATTGGGCGGGGCAATTGCGGTGATGTGGCCTGCATCGTTGCGCTGTACGCTGATCACGGGGTGCAGGGTGACGTGGATGGTGACCCCCTGCCGCACCAGACAGATGTTCAGTGAGTCAACCAGAAAGGGCATGTCATCGGTGACAACTTCAATGACCGTATGTGGAGACTGCCAGCTGTGCTCCTCGTAGACCGGGTTGTAGACGTGGATGAGGGGGGTGCCGGGCTTGCGGTGCCTCAGCAGGTGCCAGTGGCTTAGCAGGCTGCCATAGAGGTTCTCCAGCGAGAGGCTCAGCAGCTCCTCTGCGGCACTACGGGCGTAGTAGAGTCTGGCAAAATGGATGACGGGTTCAATCTCGTGTTTGGGCAGACGCTCCTGAAGCAGCCCGACAAGGCGGTCGATAACGGCCTCTTTTTCCCGCAGATGAGCTGTTGTCATAGGCCGCCTTTATGTCATCGTGAAAAAGTTTTGATAAATCTGAAAACAGATATGGTCAGCGCCAGAAGGGTTGCCGCTGTAATGAGCAGATAGAGCATAGGCCAGCCAATGGTATCATCAATAAATGCGTACAGGCGCTCTCTGAGTGTTAAAGACCCCGTTGCAGGGGGTGGCGGACGCTGTCCCTGGCTTGCTACAGCTGGCTGCTGAGGCGCGCGCGCTGTTTGGTAGACAGCTCCTGGGGCGGCATGGTGATTGCCATGGTTGTGGCTGAAAATGTTCTCTACAACAAAGTCGCCCACACCAAAAACCGAAAAATGCCGGACTCCTGATTCATCCTGCCAGGGCTCTGTGATGGCGAGCAGTTGTTCGGCCTGCCCCTCATCCAGTGATAGCTTGAGCAGCTGTTTCACTAAGCCCAATGAGCCCTCCTGGTTGCCTCTCTGATCTTGAGCCGGTTCACCACTGGCGCCGTTTATAAAGAGCCGGAGCGCATCCTCAACGGTTATGGATGTCGTATTGCTGTAGGTGCCTTCATAATCGCCGGTGGGACTGCTCTCGTGGTATAAAATCCCGTTCCGTTTTTGATCCAGCCGGTCTGCACTCTGCCAGCCGCTCCACTCCTCTACCGGGGAGCCGGGTCTGCTGCTGTATGGTTCGAACTCTGTGTGAGGGGGGAGGGTGTCGGCAGGGTGGGGTGCCCGCAGCAGCCTCTCGATGTAGTCGGGGATTATCCTCCCTGCATAGGGTGTGTTTTGTTTTTCTGGTACAGAATCAATATATTGATTCTGTACGGGGAGCGTATTCAGAGTGATTGCCAAAGCACTGCCAAGCAGGCAGCTTTGCGTTATCAGTCCAAAGTAAAGCCCAGCCCTGGCTATAGAAAGAGTGTTTTTCTTTTTAGACATTATTTTATCGGATCTACATGAAGGCGAGCCGATATGCCGCCAATCCAGGTGCCTGCCAGAGGAGTCTGACCATGAACCCAGGATGAAAAACTGTGCATTATAGCAGGCGATGCCACCAAAGCCCGACAGGATCCAGAGATTAATCCTGGTTACAACAGGGTTTTCATGGCAGAAAAATCAGCGGTTTTACGGATGCGGCTGAAACAGTGCTGCGCTTCAATATAGTCACGTTTCAGATAGACCAGCCACTGTTTGATGCGCATGCCAATGTGTCTGTCCTTAACATCCTCCTCCATTGAACTCCCCATCTGTAGCAGCAGGGGGCGAATATCATCCCACTCCATCGGCTTGTAATCGATACCCTGCTGGTGGCATCTGATCTGCTTTGCCAGATCCGGCTTTGCAACAGCGCCCCGGCCAATCATGACATCATCACAACCGCTGATTTGACGGCAGTGCAGATAGTCTTCAACACTGTTGATGTCACCGTTGGCTACCACTGGGATATCCGTATTTTCATTGATACGCGCCAGCCACTCCCAGCGCGCCGGGGCGCTGTACCCGTCGAGCCGGGTGCGTGCATGTACGGTGATGGAATCGGCGCCGGCCTCTTGTGCGGCGAGCGCATTGTCTACGGCAAGGTCTGTGTTCTCATAGCCCAGCCGCAGCTTGGCAGTGACCGGGATGTGGGCTGCAATAGCCAGGCGACACGCCTTTACAATGGCGTAAAGGCGTGTCGGGTCTTTCAGTAAAACCGCTCCGCCTGCCTTGCGGTTTACCTGGCGTGAAGGGCAGCCGAAGTTGATGTCGATGGCGGGTGCGCCCAAATCAGCTGCCTTGCTGGCGTTGATGGCCATGGTTTCGGGATGGCCACCCAGCAGCTGGACCGTGACGGGGGTGCCTGATGGTGTTGCCCCGCCGGTATGTAACTCGGGAGCGATGCGGTGAAAAACCTTCTTTGGGAGCCGCTGATCTGTGACACGAATAAACTCTGATACGCAGCCGTGGTATCCACCAATGGCGGTCAGGGTGTCACGCATGCGATGATCGACCACCCCCTCCATGGGCGCCAGCATAATCTTCATTGGCAGCGGCAGCTATGGGGGGTGGTTCGACCCGGCAGGCTGCTCAGGCTGCCTTGCTGGCCTGTGTAAAGCAGTCATCACGCCAAAGACAGTCCGCCTGGCTGCATGCCTGCTGGCGTGCGGAGGCGAAGCAGTCAAAGTTCCCTTCCTGCAGCTGGATGGATTTAATAAGGCCAGCCTTGGTGCGCTTCAGTGGTTTTACCCCCCGGGCCTTGGCTATGGTGCGAATCTCTTTCATCTTCATGCTGTTTTTCCTTAACCTGTTTGCGGACAATATCCACCCCCACTGACAGTGGGGGCTTGCGGTAAAAAAACCGTTAACTATCTGTGAATATCACCAGGATGTCAAGCGCGGGTTGTCCGCATGTCCGCAGGGGTGCGATTCAAACTGATGTGGAGTAACCTGAGTCATCCCCCACCAGCCAAGGAGTCCTCAGATGCCCAATAACCGTTTAAGCGATAAAGTGTTTCTGGAGCGCTTGAATGCCAATCCAGGATTGAGAGTCCGCATGGAGTCTTTATTGCTGGCTGTTGACGACGAAAGAGGCGACTTAAGAGAGGCCGATGCCGCCGAGATGCGCATCATTAACGAGATGCGCCAGATGGGCCGAGAGGCGCTCACGGCCTGGGCTGAAGGCCAAGCGACCCAGCGCACAGAGGAATTGACCCAGGCGGAAGGTATCTGGCGAGAGGGTAAAAAAAACTGCGATGGCATAGTACCTTTGGAGAAATAGGCATTGAAGAACCGCAGCTTAGAGGTGGACCCCAATTTTTGGACAGGCCTATAAGTGTATTCTGCCCTTGTTGATC
>Ga0256832_1002859_pt1 | contig 11785 bp, 9 predicted proteins | sample 134614metaG_FD_190534 | JGI IMG/M metagenome (GOLD analysis project Ga0256832, IMG submission 190534) | Hydrothermal vent microbial communities from Lau Basin, Pacific Ocean - 134-614 | ecosystem: Environmental > Aquatic > Marine > Hydrothermal vents | place: Pacific Ocean: Lau Basin | collected... | reverse complement strand
ATGACAAACCACCTCAAAGACATCCCACCTACTCAAAACATTGAATTGCGTACCGACAACTTCCACATCACCCTGCTCCGTTTCCACGGTAAAGGTACGACCTTTTTGGACTTTAAAAAAGGCTTCCCCTTCTAATAGCAACGTTCGCTCCTTTTTCCACTGCCCTTTATAATACTGAATAGAGGAGGAGGCATTTAGTATAACGTGAGAATCGTCGGGTAGTGTATATTCATTTTGTTCCGCCTTGGCAGTTTCCAGTAATACGGGACGATCAACGGATAAAAACCACACAAATACACCCAAAATAAGTGCGGCGGCAATACTCATCCACACGCGGGGTGTCATTCGTCGTGGGTTATCCGGCTTTTTTTTGCTTTCTATTTTCTGCCTGATTTGCTCCAGATTCGGAGTTGGGACATCCTGTGTATCGATAAAAGCAATCGCTTCGTTCAATTCAGCCAAATGAGGTAGCTGCTCAATTGCTGCCCACCCGGCATCATCAAGTTCTCCTGCCAGCCATTTGGCTAATAATATTTCTTCATCGTAAGTGTCCACTATATTCTTTTCTTGTTTTGATGTTGAAGTCGTTTAAAAAACAGACCTCAATCTATACAGTACATACGTTTTTCCTCAGAGATACCCTACCCGAAAGGTGTATCAAATGTAAGGGTGAGGTATAAAATTATAAAACAACCCGTATAATCATTATCTTTATAGCAACAAAACAAAAAGAACGATAATTTGTCTGAGTTGTTCGGCGGCGAATATAATAAAAAATACAATACGGACTAGGAAAGCAAACCATTTATGAAAAGACTGTGGTCGTCTGTTTGTGATAAATAATACACACAATCGGAAAAGAGGTTCGCTTACATCCTATTCCGCGACTTGAATATTTGTTTTTTACTTCATTCTTATATATCTTTGTCGCGGCTGTTTTTTTGTGTTAACTGATTGTTTTGTCGCATCAAATTTAACACTTTTTCTAAAAAAACAGCCATTTTTTTATTTTGTAACTACTTACGCACCTCCTGTTTTTAGGCTGGAAAGAGCGGAGTGGTAAGTAGTTACTTTATTTTATTGTAATAGGGGCGGCTTGCCTGCCGTTGCGCAGCAGATAGGGGCACGAGATGACCTAACTTTGACAACTTGCTTAAATGATCTTATATAGCTTTTAAAGATATGTTCAAAAAGAATATTGGGAAATACGTACTTATTATTTTTAGTTTGGCGATAACGGCCTATATCTTTTATGTTTTCAAGGGTATTATTTCCTATATTCTGATGGCATGGATATTGTCGATGATTGGACGACCGGTAATGCATTTTTTTCAGCGCAAAATAAAAATCGGGAAATATCATCCGGGCGCCGGCCTGAGTGCGGGCATGACAATTTTGACATTTTTGTTGTTTTTTGGCGGGCTCGTTTTGTATTTTACTCCGGTTATTTTGCAGCAGGCGGGTAATTTGGCGGATGTTGATTACGATCAAATTGCTCAAACGCTGGAAGAGCCATTTCAGCGCTGGAAGCCTAAATTGGCGAAATACGGTATTCATGCCGATCAGCCCTTGCCCCGGATTCTTCAAGAATCGTTTTCCAAATTCATTGAGCCAACGGACGTTGCTAATATTTTCAAGGGGGCTATCACTGCGTTGGGGACTATTTTGATGGGGATTTTTTCGGTTCTGTTTATTACTTTCTTTTTTCTTAAAGAGGAAGGGCTTTTTACCCGGATTGTGGCTGCTGTGACGCCCAATAAATATGAGAAGCAGGTGAAAAATGCGATTGAAGACATCTCAACAATGCTGAGTAGGTATTTTCGGGGGATTCTGATTCAGGTTCTTCTGATTACTACTTTTATTACCATTGCACTAAATTTCCTAGGAGTAAATAATGCCTTTTTGATAGGCTTATTTGCAGCATTAATTAATGTGATTCCCTATATCGGTCCGCTAATTGGCGGTATATTTGCCATTATCCTTACAATCTCCTCCAACTTGGAGATGAGTTTTTATGCAGAGTTAATGCCGCTCATTTCAAAAGTTATTTTGGTGTTTATGGTAATGCAGTTATTGGATGGGTTTGTGCTACAACCGTATATTTTCTCTAATAGCGTGTCTGCACACCCCTTGGAAATATTTTTGGTGATATTGATTGGTGCACAAATAAACGGGATAACGGGTATGGTTTTGGCAATACCTGCCTACACGGTGATAAGGGTTATCGCGCGAGAGTTTTTGTTTCGCTTTAAGGTTGTACAAAAGTTGACAGGCGGGATGGAGATTCCGGAGGAAGCGTGAGGATACCTGCCTCATGACCGGAGGGAGGATTTAATGATTTAATGATTTAATGCTCCTTTGCGTACCTTTGCGAAACCTTAGCGATTCTTAGCGGGAACCGATGGGCGAGTGGACGAATAAAAAAAATCATCTATGAGTAAAAAACGCATCTTATTTTTATTTGGTTCTATACTGTTTGGCAGTGCTACTTTTGCACAGGTAAATATTGACAGCCTTTTTGCGCAGGCTTCGCGCGAAATGAAAAACGGTAACCTTGACCAAGGGTTGATTCTGCTGGATAGCGTTCTAAAAATTGATAATTACTACACGCCTGCATTGGCAAGCAGAGCTTATCTGAATGCGGCAACCAATCAGGATTTTAATCAGGTCTTGGACGATTTGTTGCAGTATTCTACCATTACAAAATCAGCCTCCAACTTTGTCGAGATTGGGTATCTGTATCTTGAAAATGGCAAAAATGACCTTGCTTTTCAATTGTCGGATTTTGCTATTAATAAAGGCTTTTTTGACCATAATACTTACATTATACGGGGGTCTACTTTTTTTGAACTGGGGCAGTATAAGGAAGCCGAGCAGGATTTTAAGAAGGCTTTGGAGCTTAAGAGTGATGAACGGTACGCCATGAATTTGCTCATCCGTACTTACGTGGAGCAGGGTAGTCTTGATAAGGCATTGGCACAAGCCAATCAATTGGTCGAAATATCTCCCGATGATGATATTGCCCTAGGTATCCGAGCAGGCGTTTTAGCACGGATGGGGAAATATGAAGAGGCGCTATCTGACAATAGCAAAAGCATGCAATTGGCAAAGGGTTTTAAAGGGCGCGGCTATTTTGCGGAGAAAAGAGCTTACATTTATCAGGAGATGGGTAATAAGGAGGAAGCGTGCCGTTGGGCAGTTGTTGCGATGCGGTCGGGAAACAATACGCCCTATTTTTCTTTACGCTACCCCTGTGATGAGGTTTTGCACTTTGATTTATCAACTGCCAACACCCTGTTATTCAGATTGAAAAACCCTCTTGATGACTACGATTTTCAGGGTGTAAAAGAGAGGCTCATCGGAATGGGCATTGCTATTGGAACTCCCAGTGAAAAAGAGATTAACTTCCTCGTGGACAAAGCGCAATTTACACAACTTCCCATCACGATTGACACCGTAATGGTTAATGATTTAAAAGCGGAAAAACCGGTGAATATTGCTGTTTTTGATGGAGAATACGCTTTCGTCCCCTCCACTGATAAGGAACTCTATACCTGTACGAAAGGAGAAAAGGCAGACCTTTTTTATATTCAATGTGTGCTCGCCCAAACGGCGGATGGAAAAAGAAGTATTTGGGTAGATGAAAATGGGGTTATCTTAAAGTATACAGAAGAGGGCTATACCATTTTTGAGTTGCTAAAAATTGATTGAAATTGGACATGTCTAACCACTCACAACGGTATCTAAGGGAAGTCCCGGCACTCGATGATGTACTGGCTTCACACGAATTGATTAAACCATATATCCACAGGACGCCAGTCTTATCTTCCCGCCTGATTAATGAGGCTGCAGGTGCAAATGTTTATTTCAAGTGTGAAAATTTTCAAAAAATTGGTGCTTTCAAAATGCGGGGCGCGATGAACACGGCTCTTCGGCTGACACCGGAAGAAATTCGACAGGGGCTGGCAACCCACTCTTCCGGCAACCATGCTCAGGCGGTTGCGCGGACGGCTCAATTACTCGGGACTAAGTCCTATATTGTCATGCCGGATACTTCCCCCAAGAGCAAGGTTGCAGCGACAAAAGGCTACGGTGCCAATGTCTTTTTCTGCGAGAATACCCTCGCTGCACGGGAAGCGAAACTCCGGGAGGTTATCGAGCAAACTCAAGCTACTTTTATTCATCCCTATGATAATTACAACGTCATCGCAGGGCAGGCAACAGCAGCAAAAGAACTCCATGAGGACATACCTGACTTGGACGTAATTATTGCACCCATTGGCGGTGGTGGATTGATGAGCGGTACTGCTTTAATCACGCGTTATTTACGCTCGGAAGCGTCTGTTTACGGGGCAGAACCCGAACTGGTGGACGATGCTTATCGTTCTTTCAAAACGGGAGCACTCCAACGCAACAACCGCATTGATACCATTGCCGACGGACTTAGAACGAACCTCAGCGATAAGACATTCAACATTATCCGCCATTACCTCGATGATATATTTACGGTCTCGGAGTCGGAAATTATTGCTGCCGTGCGCCTGATAAACGAGCGGATGAAAATCATCATTGAGCCTTCTTCTGCCGTTCCACTTGCAGCAATACTGAAGAATAAGCCTATCTTTAATGGAAAGGCGGTTGGGGTGATATTGTCCGGTGGGAATGTGGATTTGTAGTCGTACCAACGTGCTCACTAGGGCTATCTAATTTCAGGAAATATCTTCTAGCTCTTCCATCTCCAAAAAAGCTAAGATATTAATGTGCTTAATTCCTTTATTGGTTGTACCTGTAAATTCATCTGCTGAGACGACTATTTTTTCATAATTATCCTTAATCTTTAAAAGATTGCCAAACTCCCTAGCTCTCACTTTTTCATCCGACAACAAATAGGCAACCTGAACGTATAGGGTAGTCCCGTTTTTTTTCGCCACAAAATCAATTTCGAGATTCTGCAGTTTTCCGATATAAACGGTATAACCAGTACTTCTCAGATGGTTGTAAACTATATTTTCAAATACTTTTCCTATATCGTCTGCATTATAGGGTATGATAGCGTGTTTTAGTCCCAAATCGGAGAAATAATACTTATCGTTGATTTCAAAGCGTTTTTTGCCAACAATATCATATCGTTGTACTTTCTGTATGAAAAATGCATTGTTTAAATATTGTAAATAATTCACTCGTATTATATAGGGAACTATTTTTTTCGCCCTTCCCCCCTTTGCTTACAACTTTTTCCTATACATCTCGAGTCGAGCCTTAATGTCATCCTTGTAATTGTTATAGAACCGACTGTTGGCTTTTTGCCCCAGTTCTATGGCCATTTCGAGGTCGGCGACGGCGGTTTTATAGTCACCGGAGTCGGCGACAATCTTGGAGGCAATCCAAAGATTTCTCGTGTGCTTACCTAGGTCTAGGGAAGTTTGGATGTGCTTAGTTGCCAAATCTTTTTTCCCATTTTCAAAATAGAAATTAGCGGCAAGGGCATAAGGAGTCCATTTCTCATTATCTTTTGCTTCCGCTACTGCTTTTTTTAGATTGTTAGCAACCTGGGTAAAGACATCTGTTCTAAATAAAATATAAGCTCGCTTTTTCTCCCAAGCAAAGCGGATATAACCTGTGTTGATGGATTTGTCAACAATAGAATAACTCAACCGCTCGACATTGTTTTTGCTCGTTTTGGTTTTTATTTCTACTCGCAGGGCATCCTTTGAGGGGTCGTAGCGATAAGCGCCCCACTGATCCCAAACTTTGTTGAAGATGGCAATCCATTTCCCATTTTCCTTCGGGATGATAAAAAAGGAGTACTTCCCCTTGGGTAAAAATTTGTCTTGTACTTTGACATCGGTACTAAACTCGACGGTTGTCGCTTCATTGGCACCTGCTCTCCACACCTCTTCGTATGGCACCAATGCGCCCCAGATTTCTCGATCTCGTACCGCGGGGCTTGAATATCTTACAGTGACGTCGGTTAAGCCTACTTTAAAAGAGACAGAGGCAGCCGGGCTTTTTGCCGGTAATTCCAATTGAGCAGACAGATTGCCTGCAAATAGGAGTGAAAAACAAATTACAGATAATAAATACTTCATTGTTTTAATATTTTTATTACCAAGCGTAAGTGCTTGGTCGAAAGTGAGCGCAAAACTATTCTTTATTAGAAATTTGAAGATAATTCTCCAGTGCCTTTGTCATGGACGGGACACCTGGAGCCGGTGCTTTAATGTTGATAGTCAGACCGCGTTCTTCAACGGCTTTGCTGGTGGTATTGCCGAAAATGGCTAATCTGGTGTCATTCTGTTTGAAATCCGGAAAGTTTTCAAATAAAGACTGAATCCCGAGTGGACTGAAGAATACCAAAACATCATAAGTCACATCGCTAAGGTCGGATAGATCACTGCTCACCGTTCGGTACATTAATGCATCTTTCCAATCGAAGCCATTTTCATTCAAATAGGCAGATACTTCCTTTGCACCAAGATTTGAGCAAGGCAAAAGGAATTTCTCTGTTGCTTTGAACTTGTTCAAGGGGGCTGCCAAATCCTCGATTTTTCGGACACCGACAAAGACTTTTCGCTTTCGGTAAACGATGAACTTTTGCAAATAATTGGCAATAGCTTCTGTCAGGCAAAAATACCTCAAGTCCTGTGAAACGGGGATTCGCAACTCTTCCATCAATCTAAAAAAGTGGTCAACAGAGTTCTTGCTTGTGAAGATGATGGCGGTATAATCCTGTGGGTATACTTTAAATTTTCTAAACTCTCTTGCATCAACAGGCTCTACCTGAATGAATTTCCTCCAGTGGATAGTGAGTCCGTATTTTTTCTCTAACTCATAGTATGGTGACCGTTCAGGTTTGGGTTGAGAGACGAGAATTGTTTTTATTTTTTTATAAACTTCATTGTTAGCTTGTCCTTTATTAGCTGTCATTCTTGCACAATGATTTTTATGATAAAAAGACCCTTATTTGTCTCAACTATTAATGAATAATCGGTACAAAATTAAGGGCGGCGCGATTTCGACGGTGCAAAGATACAACAAAAAATGGATTTTGTGCAGACTGATAAGTTTATTAGCAATAAAAAAACCGCGTAAGTATCGTAGCGCATACAGTCCTGCCAGTGCAATCAGTGTGAAATAAATGAGGGGCTTAGCTGTGTTTTCACCGATAAAGGCGATGGCAATATTGAGCGGCAGCAATATCAAGGCAGCCGTAACGGCAAAGATAATAATTGTAAAATTGTATAATCCGGTCTTTTTTTTCAGTGGGAATACAAAGCCAATGTACCTTATTACTAAATGTTTTAATATCATTATGACAAATACCCAGAGGAGAATGGTCAGGTAAGTGTGTAGGTTGGAATTCGGCTGGGAGAAAAACTGAACGGCGGTGAATTTTTTGTCAAGCAAAAATAAAAACAAAGCCATATTTACGAAGAATAAACTATACAACGCGAGTACCGAACGCATGATGAGGTTATTGTATCGCTCGGCGTAAAACTGCGATAACATATTATCATTTGCAACAGCCCGAAACACCTTTTGCCAGATGCTTCTAAAACTAACAACGAGGAAACTAAAAAGAACCAAATCAAAAAGTATCAAAAAAAACAAGAATCTGCCTGTTTCCTTTTCGGGAGCTAGCGGTGTTTTGTTTGCTTCTTTTTTGGAAGGGGGTACTTCAGCGAGAGGGCTTTTGGCGGTGATGGAGCCATCTCTTACCAAATCAAACGGATTGGTAAGGGTGGGTGTACTTTCTGTTGAGGAGGACTGTTTTTTTGTCTGTGATTTCACCTGTTCTTCGGCAGATAGTCTGGGGGTCAAATCAAAGGGATTGGCATTTTGAGCAGTTAGCCCAAACACAAATAATTGAATAAAAAAATACAAATAAATTTTTAACCGCAATCCCATGGATGAAAAACCTTGTGAAGTTGTTTAAAACGCTAAAGTACGCTGATTTGTGCTTCTCTCAAATTATTTCCCACGAAAATACACTTTGTGCGCCCTTTATCTGCATTTATCCGCATTTAATATAAAAATCTTTCTGTTGCGGTGGTTTCTGCTTAGCATTGTGGTGGAAGTGAATGATTGAATGTGTGAATGAGCGACAAGGTGATAACTTCAAAGCCCGTACGGGCGAGAAGGTGTCAACTTAGGAGCGGGTGATTGAATGAGAATATAGGATCGGGGAGCTGAATGAAGGAGCGAAATGCCCGCCTTGTGACCGAAGGGAGGGAGGCCTGCATCCTGACGAAGGAGGGATGAGTGAATGAGAAGAGATGAGTAGTGAGAGTAGGAGACTGAGGGACTGAGAGACAGAGAGAGGGAGAGACTGAGAGATTCTTTGCGACCTTTGCGGTCTTTGCGTGCCCCTTTGCGGGAAATTGAATGAGTGAAAGCGAGAATGATAAAATGATAGAATGAAGGAGAACACAGATGACACGGATTGAAAGGATTTACACGGATTTGAATGCGAGAATAAATAATGAAATCTCCTTTGCGCTCCTTTGTGTGCCCGTATGGGTATGGACGGGAAAAAAATGATTGAATACGAGAATAAAGCCGGTACTCTTAACTCAAAAATAAAAAAAGATGACTTATGAATAAGATGAAAATTACTTTGCTACTGATAGTGGGGAGTTTCGCCCAGCTTTTTGGGCAGAAAGTCTGGTCACTTGAGGAATGTATCCAATACGCCATGGATAATAATTTGTCGGTAAAGCAGGCTGAGTACGGTGTTGATAATGCACTGCTATCTGAAAAACAAGCAAGAGCTTCGCGTCTGCCGAACGTTAGTGGACAGATAAACGGCGGGTATCAGTTTGGGCGGACAATTGATCCGACTACTAATACATTTGAGAATCAGCGCATTGGTTTTAATAGTTTTTCTATCAATGCGGGCGCTGTGTTATTCAACGGTAACGCGGTTAACAACTCGATAAAAAAGGGGGAGCTGGATGTAAGAATTGCCAAATTGCAAGGGGCTGAGATACAAAACAACCTATCGCTCAATATCGCCAATGCCTACTTGAATATCCTGTTGGCGCAGGAACAATTGGAAAATGCCAAAAAGCAATTGGTACTCTCCAAAGACCAACTGGCACAAACGGATAAGCTGGTCAATGCGGGTGTTTTACCGAGGAACAACCGGCTGGACTTTGTGTCTAAAGTAGCACTAGACGAGCAGGGCGTAATCGAGTTTGAAAATAGGCTGGCTTCTGCTTTTTTGTCTTTGGCGCATTTGTTGCAACTACCCTCTAGCGACGGATTGAAAATTGCCGTGCCTGATGTTATTATCCCGGAAACAGAGCCGGCACTTTTAATTCCCGAAAGGATATACGAAATTGCGCTTCAACAACAGCCCCAAATTAAAGCGGCAGACCTGAGCGTTGAGAGTGCTAACCTTTCCGTTGACATTTCAAGGGCGGCAATGATTCCCCGATTGTCGGTATTTGGGGGGTTGAACTCCAATTATTCCACGGCAGCGATTGATTTTGAACATCCGGATGTTTCAAATGTCACGTTGGTGGAAAACGAGCCGGTTCCGGTAGTAATTAACGGGGTGAATGGTACGTTGGCGACCTTTTCTCCGACAGGAATAGTTTACCCAAAAAAGAAATACGGCGCTCAGGTTCGAGAGAATTTTGGTCAAAATCTGGGATTGAGCCTTCAGTTGCCAATCTATAGTAATAGTCAGAATAAGATAAACCTACAGCGGGCGCGGATAAACGTACTGCAACAACAGGTCATTGGCGAACAAAAACGGCAGGCTCTGAGAACTGAAATTCAGAATGCCGTCGCCAACGCGCGGGCGGGCGCAAAGTCCTACGAGGCTGCTTTGAAAAGCAAAGAAGCCGCCCAAACTGCTTACGAAAGCGCCATCAAAAGATACGAGCTGGGCGCGATAAATACCTTTGATTTTGCCAGTGCAAGGAATGCGCTGGATCGGGCTGAAATTAACTTAATTCAAACGAAGTACCAATATGTCTTCTACCTGAAAGTAATCGACTTTTATTTGGGTAAAGAGATTAAATTTTAAAATGATATGGCAAAGAAAAGAAAAAGAAGCAGGCTCATTATTTTAGGAGCAATTGTATTATTAATGATTGTAGGATTTGCATGGAAGCAAAGCAATCGCTCGAATGCGACGAAAGTTTTTACTGAAAAAGTAGAAAAGCGAAGCATCGTTGAAAAAGTAGCGGCAAGTGGTAAAATTTTTCCGGAAACGGAAATTAAAATCAGCTCTAACGTATCCGGTGATTTAGTACAGCTCCTGGTGCAGGAGGGTGACTCTGTTGCACGGGGGCAATTATTGGCAAAAATCGATCCGGAAGCCATCGCATCACAGGTGGAGAGGGGGAAGGCAAACGTCAATAGTGCTAAGGCGCAATTGAGCAATGCCAGGGCGCAAATCGGGCAGTTCAAAGCCCAAAAGGAGCAAATCGAAGCACAGCTATTCAACGCCAGAAAAATACTGGAACGCAATCGACAACTCAAAGCTGACGGGGCAATCTCCGAAGCCGATTACGAGACTGCCTTGGTGAATGTACAGACACTCGAAGCTAATAAAAAGGCAGCAGATGCCAATATCCAATCCGCCCTGGAGTCTATTAAAGCTGCGGAATACTCCGTAAAAAGTGCAGAAGCTACCTTACGGGAAATACAGACGAGCCTGAATAAAACGACCATTACCGCTCCAACGAATGGCATTATTTCAAAACTAAACGTAGAAGAAGGAGAGCAGGTGCTCGGAACCATTCAAATGCAGGGGACTGAATTGATGCGCATTGCCAATCTCAACCTGATGGAAGTGCGGGTAGATGTCAGCGAAACCAGCATTCCAAAAGTAGAGTTGGGGGATGTGGTAGAAATCGAGATAGATGCCTATTTAAATAGGAAATTTACCGGAAAGGTGACACAAATCGCACACTCTGCCAACAATAGCTCCATGGCCTCTCTGACTAATGATCAGGTGACCAATTTTGAAGTGCGTATTAATATCGATCCGGAGTCTTATACCGATTTAGTTAACGATAACAATCGCTATCCTTTCCGTCCCGGGATGTCTGCCAATGTTGAAATTATTACCAATAAAAAAGATGGTGTTCTCAGCGTGCCCATTCAGGCTGTGACTTCCAAAGATAAAAATGAGGAAGAAAATAAAATAAAACGAAAGCTGAACGAAGAGAATAAAAATATCGCACAACAAAGCCTCGATGTGAACTTAGAGGAGGTTGTATTTGTTGTGTCGGCAGATTCGGTCGTCATGCGCAAGGTGGTGACAGGCATTCAGGATGCGGACTATATTGAGATTATCAGCGGCTTGGATGTCGATGAGGATGTGGTGGCGGGACCTTATACTGCCATTGCCAGAGAGTTGAAGGAGGGTGATAAAGTCGAACCGATGTCAAAAGATGAATTTTATAAAACAGACAATAAATGAACCTTTTAAAATTATTTGGTTGGCTGGTCGTATTGGCTGCCGGATTCATGGGGGGAGTGGCATGGAAAGATAAAAACCCCATTGATGAGGAGCAAGAAAAAGCTACGGCGGTAACGGATGAAGAAGATGTGAAAAATATTCCGGCGCCTGCACCCCCTACTTCTACTTATGAAGAATCCTTAAACCAGATGGAGCGTGAGACCATTCGCTTGTTTGAGGAATCGGCTCCTTCCGTTTGTTTTATCACAACAACTAAGTTGCGAAGAGATTTTTTCTCCACAAATGTGCGGGAGATTCCAAAGGGGTCAGGTTCGGGCTTCGTATGGGATAAGTCGGGGAATATTA
>Ga0256832_1002858_pt1 | contig 11785 bp, 7 predicted proteins | sample 134614metaG_FD_190534 | JGI IMG/M metagenome (GOLD analysis project Ga0256832, IMG submission 190534) | Hydrothermal vent microbial communities from Lau Basin, Pacific Ocean - 134-614 | ecosystem: Environmental > Aquatic > Marine > Hydrothermal vents | place: Pacific Ocean: Lau Basin | collected... | reverse complement strand
GTTTTTTATTGGCCGTACCCTAACGCGCCAGGGTTTTCATCGCCTTTTCAATGCCGTCCAATGTCATCGGAAACATGCGTTCATGACCGATAATCTCCTGAATCATGGAAATGGACTGGGTGTATTGCCAATACTGTTCAGGCACGGGGTTGAGCCAGACCAGATGCTCATAGACATCAACAAGGCGCTTTAGCCAGACCGCGCCCGGCTCTTCATTCCAGTGCTCCACCGAGCCGCCACGCGCCGCCACCTCATAGGGGCTCATGGACGCATCCCCGACCAGAACCACACGGTAATCGGCTGGATATTTATGCAAAATGTCCCAGGTTTTAATGACCTCGCGCTGCCGCCTGATATTGTCTTTCCAGACATGCTCATACAGACAGTTATGGAAATAGAAATACTCCAAATGCTTGAACTCGGAGCGGGCGGCAGAGAACAGCTCCTCGGCCTGTTCAATATGCGCATCCATGGAGCCACCAATATCAAAAAAGGCCAGTACCTTGATTGCATTGCGTTTTTCCGGTCGCATTTTAATGTCCAGCCATCCCTGTTTGGCCGTGCCACGTATGGTTTCGTCCAGATCAAGCTCGTCAGGCGCCCCTTCGCGGGCAAATTTGCGCAGGCGTCTGAGCGCCATTTTTATATTGCGTGTGCCGAGCTCCCGATCCCCGTCAAGGTTTTTGAACTGACGCTTGTCCCACACCTTGACAGCACGGCCATGCCGGCCCTCCTTCTGCCCGATCCGCACGCCTTCCGGATTATAGCCATAGGCCCCAAACGGCGACGTTCCGGCTGTGCCGACCCATTTATTGCCGCCCTCATGGCGTTCATTTTGCTCCTCAAGCCGCTTTTTAAGCGTCTCCATCAGTTTATCGAAATCTCCCATGGCCTCAATCTCGGCCATTTCTTCAGGAGTGAGATATTTCTCGGCCATTTTCCTAAGCCAGTCCGAAGGGATCGCCTTGTCATCTTCCCCGAACAGATCGGTCAGATAGTCAAGCCCGCGAAACACATGGCCGAACACCTGATCGAACTTGTCAAGATTGCGCTCATCCTTGACCAGTGCCGCCCGGGCAAGATAGTAGAAACCGTCCACACTCTCACCGGGGATGTTTTTGTCCAAAGCCTCCAGCAAGGTCAGATATTCCCGGATCGTCACCGGGATTTTGGCCGCTCTCAGCTGTGAAAAGAAATCATAAAACATAGCCGGAATCTAGGCGGGGCCACCGTGTCGGGCAAGCCCTAATTCCGGTCATTAAAGGCTTTCTGCCAGGATATCCAGCCCCTCATCCAACACATCAAACGGGATTGTGAGCGGAGCAAGGAAGCGGATGACATTGCCACGCACACCACATGACAACAGCAAAAGACCATGTTCACGGGCACGTGCGACTATCTTCTTTGTCCGCTCCGGATCAGCTTGCGCCGGATCTCCGTCTCTGACCAGCTCCATGGCGGTCATTGCCCCGAGGGTTCTGATTTCGCCTATACCATTGTCAGACTGGCGCATGGCTTCAAGGCGGCGGACAATACGCCCGCCGATTTCATTGGCACGTTCGCACAGATTTTCTTCCTTTATGACGTCCAATACGGCAAGGCCGGCTACACAGCCGAGCGGCGAGCCACCATAGGTGCCGCCAAGCCCGCCCGGTGCCGGGGCGTCCATGATCTCGGCCTTGCCAATGACACCAGAAATGGGATAGCCACCCGCCATGGCTTTGGCAATGGTCATCAAATCCGGCTCAATGCCCGCATATTCGCTGGCAAACATCTTGCCTGTACGGGCAAAGCCGGTTTGAATCTCATCACATATGAGCAAGATACCGTGCTCATCACACAAAGCCCGCAAAGTCTGCATGAAGTTTGGCGAAGCCTGATAAAAGCCGCCCTCACCCTGCACGGGCTCAATGATTATAGCGGCAATCCGCGATGGCTCAACATCCGCCTTGAACAGATTTTGTAAAGCGCCCAGGGACTGCTTTTCACTAATCCCCAGATATTCTGCCGGGAACGGAATGTGATAAATGTCATTGGGAAAGGGGCCAAATCCGACCTTATAGGGCACGACCTTTCCTGTCAGCGCCATGCCCATCATGGTGCGGCCGTGAAACGCCCCGCCAAAGGCAATCACGCCTGTACGCCCCGTTGCGGCGCGGGCGATTTTAATGGCATTTTCCACGGCTTCTGCGCCCGTACTCAGAAAGATGGTTTTCTTGCGTGTCGGCCCCGGTGCCAATCCGTTCAGTCTTTCGGCCAGCTCAATATAGCTCTTATAAGGCGTAACCTGATAGCAGACATGCGAAAAATCCTCCAGTTGTGCTTTAACGGCAGCGGTAATTTTCGGATGGTTATGGCCTGTATTGGTCACCGCAATACCCGAGGCGAAATCGATATAGCGCTTGCCCTCCTCATCCCATATTTCAGCATTTTGGGCGCGGGCGGCAAAGACCTGATGCATACTGCCGACACCACGCGGTATGGCGGCCTCGCGGCTTTCCCATAAATGTGCATTGCTCATCGGCCCAGCCCTCCCATCAACATATATTTGATCTCAAGATAATCATCGAGGCCATAATGGGAGCCTTCACGCCCCAGGCCAGACTGTTTAACCCCGCCAAACGGGGCAACAGGATTGGAAATCAGGCCTTCATTGATCCCGACCATGCCGTATTCAAGACCCTCTCCGACCCGCCAGGCGCGGCCCAGATCATTGGTATAGGCATAGGCCGCAAGGCCATAGTCCGTGTCATTGGCCATGGCGATAACCTCTTCTTCATCGTCAAACATGATGAGAGGTGCAAGCGGGCCGAAAATCTCCTCTCGGGCAATGTCCATATCGGTTGTCACCTGCCCAAGCACGGTGGGCTTGTAAAACAGCGCCCCGGCATTATCAGGAGAACCACCACACAGAACTTCCGCACCGGCGCTCACAGCGCTTTGGAGAAGCCGCTCGGTTTTCTCAAGCCCGGCGACGTTAATGAGCGGGCCGATTTCAGCGCCCGGTACCTCCCCGTCAGCCACTTTCAGGGCGCGGACACGCTCTGTAAAGCGGCGGGCGAAGTCGGCATAAATTCCGCGCTGGACATAAATACGGTTGGCACAGACACAGGTCTGACCGGCATTGCGGTATTTGGCGACCATGGCCCCTTGCAGGGCCGCATCCAGATTGGCATCATCAAATACGATGAAAGGTGCATTGCCGCCCAGTTCCAGGGAGACCTTCTTTATCGTTTCTGCTGACTGTTTCAAAAGAATGCGACCGACATTGGTCGAGCCGGTAAAGGTAATTTTGCTCACGTCCGGGCTGGATGTAAGCACACGACCGACCTGGGCTGCATTTGAAGTGGGTATAACACTGAATACACCCGGCGGGACACCGGCATCCTGCGCCAGTTTGGCTGCCAGAAGTGCCGAAAGCGGTGTGTCCTCAGCCGGTTTGGCAATCATTGTGCAGCCCGCAGCCAGTGCTGCGCCTGCTTTACGCATCAGCATGGCATTAGGAAAGTTCCACGGCGTAATCGCGGCACAGACTCCGACCGGCTGCTTGATGACAACAATCCGGCTGGTCGGTGACGGTGAGGGAATTGTATCGCCGTAAATGCGCCTGGCCTCCTCGGCAAACCATTCCAGATAGGCGGCTCCGTAAAGAATCTCACCTTTGGCTTCGGCCAGTGGCTTACCGTTTTCGCGTGTCAGAACCAGGGCCAGCTCATCGGCCTGCGCAACCATCAGATCGCGCCAGCGCCGCAGTATGGTACTGCGTTCCTGAGCTGTGGTTTTGGCCCAACCCGCCTGCGCCGCTTTGGCTGCGGCTATCGCCCGCAAAGTCTCTGCCACCCCGCAATCTGCCACCTGTGCAATCACGGTACCGGTTGACGGGTTGGTCACTTCAAAAACACCACCATCATCGGCATCCAGCCACTGCCCGTCTATAAAGGCCTGCATTGGTACAGGAATTGGAAAATTGTCAGTCTGTTCTTTCATCTTACAACCTTTTATCTGGTGCCAGTTCTATCCTCGGCTCTTCATAATCATAGGGCCAGATATCATGTATTCATCGCGCCAGTTTACCCGGATTTACGATCTTTGTCCAAAATTCTGGCCGGGATCAGCATAACCAGTGTGCTGAGCGCGAACATGAAAATTGCCACATTCAGCAACCCCGTATAGCCAAACTTGCCCGCAACTATCCACCCGGCAATCAGGGGCCCGCTGGCCAGGCCGATTTTGGAAATAAATCCGGCAAAGGCTGTCGCCCGACCGGCTTTGTCAAACTCCGCACTCATGCCAAACAGATAGGCAATGACAAACCCCCAGGTAATGCCGGTACCGCAATTGGCAATAAAATAGGCCCAGGGTTTGGCGCTCAGATGAAACAGAGCCGTTCCGGCCAGGGTTAACAGCATGGCCCCGGCCATCAGATTAAAGCGTCCAAATCTCTGGCCGAGCGCCATGACCAGTAACGGCCCGGCCAGGGCCACCCATGTGGCCAGCCACAAAGCCTTGGCCATATAGGCCCGCTCCAGCCCGTAATTCAGACCCAGCGTAAATATATAGGCAAACAGTCCCATATTGGCCGCCTGAAACAGGAAAATGGCCAGGAGTGTCAGAATAAAGGGCTTCAGGCGTATCGCACCTGCTTTACTATGTTTTTCTTGGGCAACCGGATAGCGATCCAGGAATGGAAGCATCAGAAGTGTTGCCAGAGAAAACAGGGCCAGCGCGTAAAACAAAGACTGGCTGCCATAGACGGGCGTGAGCTGGGGCAGTTGATAATAGGCCAGACCGCCCAGACCAAACTGAACAAACAAAAGCATGCCAAAGGCCCTGTCCGGATTGTGGGTACGCGCGATGACAGCAAAGGCTGTGCCGGTCAATATGCCCCCTATGATGCCGTGAAACAGTCTGACCGGCAATAAAACGCCAAAGCTGCCAATTCTGGTCGAGAGCACATCTATCAAAATCAGGGAAATCAGGCAGGCCGTTGCCAGTGGTTTCCACGGAACATGCCGAACAAGCGCGACAGAAATAAAGGCTCCAAAGGCAGCACCATAGATATTGGCCGATCCGATTTGCCCGGCCTGTTTGGCACTCAGGCCCAGCCCGTTGATCAGGCCATCAACAATAGCCGCCATAATGTTGACATAGAACAGACCGGCGGTTGCCAGAAAAGCCAGAAATACGGCGGCCAGAAGACCATCTGGCGGAGCTTTGGGGAATTTTGATGTCATTATTTCGTCTCACAAAACGGTTTGATTTGATTGGAGGCCCGCGCCGCCCGTCTCCAGGCATAGTCATGGCCATCACTGATATAATAATAGACATGGCCATTGGGCATCAGCACACTGGCCAGCCCGCCAAAGCCGGACATGTTTGGAATCCAGACATCCCCCTTACAGCCCAGAAACGGCCCGGCATTATAGGCCCAAAAGCCGGCGCGGTATTTCAGAGTGTCATTAATGGCCCGCAAGCCCCTGTCATCAGGCTTTTTCTGCAAGGCGGCGGCCAGCAGATCTTCATCAAGCCAGGATTTATCGCCAATTCGCCCTCCATTTTGCAAGAACAGAGAGATACGGGCCAAATCATCGCCCAGCAGGGTCAGGCCCAACCCGGTAAAGGGCTGGGCGACCTCGTCACGAGTCCGCCGCGTGTGCTCCATAAGCGGGCTTAAGTGCAGGGCCTGCCATATGGGAACAAGCAAATCCTGATAGTAATCTGCTTTGGTATTACCGGTCTTCTGACGCAAATAAGCCTGCATGGCTGTCCCCAAAATATAGCTGTCTGTGGTGTGATAAACAAATTTACGCCCCGGCCTGGTTCTGTGTTTATACATGTTGCAGGCTTTTTTGATCTTGGCCTTGTGCGTTTCCACCATCATGAAATCGAGAAACTTCAGAGAGGATTCATCCTTGTCATACACATCGGAATTATAATTCCCGGTGCTCATATCAAGCGCGTTTTCAAAAGTGACGCCCTGCCATTTCCTGGGCGTGCATTCCGGCACATAGTCTGAGATCAACGCCTTGCGCGCCCCTGGATACAGTTTTTCAAGTCGCATCAGACCAATGGCTGCCACCATGGATTTCGCCATTGAATAAGATGGTAAAGGCAAATCTGCACAATAGGGATACGCTCCAAACCGGGTCGGACACGGGCTGGCAAAAAGCTGTTTGTCTTTGACATAGCCATAAGTCGTCATGTTCTCCGGGTTCACTTCCAGCTCTGAGCCGATTTGTGCGACAAGCTCAGGCGAGCCAAGCTCTTCTATCGGACGCCTTGGCAAGCGGTTGGACAGTTCTTTGCGGTAATTCTTCCGGACTGTCTCGGCTGTTTCTGGCGGTACATTCCTGAAGTCCAGGTGCAGACGGCTCCACATATTATATTTGAGATAGGCACAGGTCTCAGAGCCAATTTGTACAATGGCGTTTGAAATCTGTCCGTCCCTGTATAGAAAACTCATCAGCCCGTTATGAATACAGTTGGCGTTGCGCTCCTGAAATGCAAAGGGGAGAGCCGCCCGCATCCAGCCTTCATCGCCCGGCTCACGCCAGATTTTACCCGGCTCAAACAACCACTCCCTATCGGGGTGCGTGTTTTGCATTGGGCCGCGCGTCACCGGAATCAACGTCTCGCCATCAGAGACAAGACCAATCCTGAAGGTTGGCAGGAGGCGGAATTTACCGGACAGAATGTCATAGCCAAACTCATCTTTGAGAATTTCAAACTTGTCGGCCCGTACCGGCGCGGACAGCTCAAGAGAGCCGCTCAAGGGCTGAACAGGTTTTTGTGCCTGTGCAGACGGAGCGAAAGCCTGTCCGGCATAGGGGGATTTGAGTTTTTTGTTGGCAAAAAAGGCGGCAAACGGGATATGTTCCGGTAAGTCCCGAGTCTTGGCCAGGTGGACAATGCGGATATTGTCAGCCCAGCAGGTGGTTGTTTTCCTCTTTCCGGCAACACGCAGGCGGACAAGCAGGCTCTGACCCGTCTTTGTCTGAATTATCCCGCCAACCTTGTGCAGGCTGAGACCGTCATCCTGGCCGTCTTGCACCCGTCCCAGCGCTTTCCATTTCTGCGGAGCCGTGCTGACCTCCAGCAGGCAGGCCTCGCCAGGGCCGAGGTTTTGTGCAGCAAATGCGGCCTGGACAAGCACGCGCCCGCTATCCTTTAGAGCCACTTTGCGCACGGCATAGGCATTGCCCTGCAGGCGCAGGGAAATATTGCTCTTATAGCGGCTCAGGCGGATATCTCCCTTGCCAGGATTGCCTTTCCAGCCTGTTGTTTTGCCACTCTGGAAGTCTTCGGACAACAGGACGTCCGCGCGGGCGGTTTGCGCACAGAATAACAGGATCACGATCAGGGCAAGAATTCTTTTCAATGTGAAATCTCCAATGCGTCCAGCAAGGGGGCCAGGCCGGTTTTGTAATGTTGCCATCGGCCAACGGCACTCTTGTAGATGGGTTGTCTGACCTGGGCCGCACTGGCCGTGGCCGACGGGCTTTTGTTTTTGTGAAACTCCAGACAGGCCGCATCCCAGTCAAGCCCAAGGGCCTCTAAAACCCTGCGGGTCTCACCCGGCTGGTCAGCAACAATATCTTCATACTGCACATCAATGATTTTTCCCGGCAGACAGCGCCGCCAGTGCGCCATCAAATCCTCTTTGGCTTTCATATAGGCTGCCAGATCTCCCAGATCATAGGAAAACGGATAGCCCATACGAAACAGGGTTTTGTACATACCAAAACCGACATCGGCCAAATGGCGGTTCATGTGAATGATTTTGGCATTGGGCAGGGCTTTGGCAATCAGTCCGATATAGAGAAAATTGGCCGGGGTTTTGTCGATGAAATACGGTTTGCCACATGCCCGCTGCCCCGCCCGTCTGAGATAGGCCTGCCCCAGTGCCTGCATATCCAGTCTGGCGGATGCCGCAATCAATCCGGATTTACCACCCTGTGCCCGGGCCAGCGTGGTCAGGGCCAGAGCGAAATCAGTCAACTCCCCCAGACTTTCCACATCCGAATGGGCGCTGAGGATACGGTCAAGCAAAGTGGTGCCGCTGCGCGGATAGCCGACAATAAAAATGGGCGCGGGCGACATACACGCCGTATGATCACGCCTGAAAAAATCGGCATCAAATGTTGCCTTGATTGCCTCCATGGCCTTCGTGTCGGTTTCCACCTTGTAGGACAGCATTCTGCGTCTGGCATCCGCACCGGTTTTTAAGGCTTTGAAACTCTCTTCATATTTACCAATATCCTCAAGTTCCTTGGCCAGCGCATAATTGAGCTGAACATGCCCCATTGGATGCTTCAAGGGTGCGGCCAGTAAAGCCCTAATCGCGTCAATATGATTGTTCTTCGGTGTCTGTCGGCGCAATCCGGCACGATTATACCAGGCATCATAATCATGCGGATTGATGGCAATGACCCGGTCATACTCCGTCTCTGCCTGTTCAAGCCGACCAACCGCGATAAGTGCAGAGGCATAGTGATAGCGGATATCCGCATTCTCTGGCTCCAGATCAAGGGCCCGCTTCAAACAGGTGACAGCCTGCTCAAACCGCCCGCACTGTGTCCAGGCCTCGGAAAGGCGGACAAGCGCGTCCGCGTCCTGCCAGCAATCAGACTGCAAGTCTTTGAGCAGAGCCGCCGCCATTTTGATTTCACCCAGATGAATACAGGCTTCGGCGGTTATAAAACGCGCCTGCACATGATCCGGTGAAATCGCCATTGCCGCTTTGGCCATATCCAGCATAGACTTGTGATCTGCCCGCATTTGGGCAATCCGGGCTCTGGTTAGCCAGACGTCTATGTCTTTTGGGTGTTCATGACACAGCATCCCTGCCATGTGTTCCGCCCGCGCCAAATCGCGACGGCTGATGGCCTCATTGATGTCAGCCATGCTGATACGCGGTTGTTTCTCTGCCATAAACATCAGACTAGAACTGGCGGACTTATTCCGCCAGCCCTTTTCACAGTGAGTTAGAAGTTGTAGCGCACTGTAGCTCCCAATGTACGCGGCAGAGCAATCAATTCCTTATTGGCATTGCCATAGTACTCAACCGCCGGGGCTGTGCCCATATAGGCCTCGGTATAGACACCGGTTACACCGGCCTCATTGGTGATGTTCTTCAACCACAAGGACAGGCTCACCGGGCCTTTGGAGAAGGTCTGGGCGGCATTGAGTATCGCAAAACCGTCCAGCGTGACATCAAACAATGGGGAATTGCCCACTGCATTGCGGGTTGAGGACTGGTAGTAGCCATCCAGACGGGTAAATGACGTCCAGCTTCCCATTTCCGTTGTGTAGTCAAACGCCACATTGATCATGTCTTCCGGTGTGCCTGGCAATCTGGCGCCTGCCAGAGCAATCGGTGCCGCAGGCGCAGGACGGTCAGGCGCATACATATTCTCACTGAGTTTGGCATTTACATAGGCATAACCCAGGGAATAATGCAATTTGTCAGTAATGTAGCCGTCCAGGGACAATTCAAGTCCAAACGTCCGGGCTTTGCCGCCATTTTGTACAGCAAAGAAGCCCCAATTTGTCGTCCCAACATTGAGTTGCGGGTCTTTCCAGTCAATATAAAACGCACTGACATCATAGCTGAGATTGGCCCGTGTTCCTTTAAGACCGGCCTCATAGTTCACCACCCTGTCCGGCTTGTAAATCTGGTAGCGCGGGTCTTCAGCAAATGTCCCGCTCAGAGGCACAGCATTTGATCCTCCGCGCCGGTAGCCTTCTGAAACAGTGGCATAAAACAAATCCTGATCCGTTAATTTATAGCCAAGATTGAACTTGAACAGGAAGTCATTTTCACTGTTTTTGAAAAACGCATTGGTCGGATTGGCCAGGCTGGCATAGAGCGGCAAATCTATGAAGGTGTCATTCTTGGACGTGTTGTCAAAATAGCGACCGCCAAACGTCAGATCAAGTTTGTCCGTGGCATGCCAGGTCAGCTCACCAAAACCGGCCAGCTCGCGAAAGTTCTCGGTACGCCGATACAGAAAATCATTGTCCCCCGTCACTGCCCCGATGGCAAATGGGAAGGCAGCATCAAACCAGCGCCGAAAGCCGATAAGCTCGCTGTCCTGCGTCGCCTGGAGCTGTTGTTTGCGGTAAAAACCGCCGATAATGTAATCAAAATCCTTGCCGGGCTTGGAGACAAGCCGCACTTCCTCTACAAAGGCCTCATCCGAATAGGTACGATTGGCCTGGGCATAGGGTCTTGGATAGGTGTAATAAAAGGACAGAAATCCGGCTTTGGCATAAAAGCCCGTATTCTCACTGATACTGTCCCCCCGGTGGTCATAATAGGATGTTGAGGAAGTCAGAGTCGCAAAACCAAGATCAACTTCCGCCTCCATTGACGCCATGTCAATATCCCGTGAGGAAGGCTCCAGCTGAATGGAACCGTTCTCATAATCACCATATTGACGACCGAAGCCATCAACCCCGACTGTCCGCTGTCTGCGACCACCAACATCGTCGGACTGTCGGGCATAAACAAGTTTCAGGCTCATAGTATCCGTCGGCTCAAACAATAAGGTTGCCCGCCCCATCCAGGTATCCACCGTATCAGCGTCCTTGACACTGATGTAATTGGTGGAATCGCCACCTCTGTCAAAAATACCGTTTGGTGTTACCGGAAATCCGTCGGCATCCAGTTCATAGACATTGACATAGTCGGTAATGCCCGGATAGTCACCATAATTTCCGACCACGCGCAAAGCCGCCTTCTCACCAAGAGCGAGATTAAACACGCCGTCCAGAGCATACCCCTGAGAGGCAGAACCCTTGACCTGTGAACCGCTAAACGCGACACTGCCGCCTGTCTCACCCAAAACAGGATTACGTGTGATATAACGCACCGTACCACCAAGTGAACCGGAACCGTACAGCGTCCCCTGCGGCCCGCGTAAAACCTCGACCCGCTCCAAATCGCGCAAGGTAAAATTGGCAAAGACCGGTGTATCATTTATGTAGGTCGAGACGGAGGCAACAGAGGAGACGGCATAATCGCCCAGGGCGTTTCCATCAACCGCCAGGCCACGAATACGCGCAGCATTAAGCGTTCCGGAATTCCTTGTCCCACGGTCAACTGTGGCAATACCCGGAATGGAGCGGAGCAATTCCGCATCATCCAGCATATTGGCGTTCTCAATCTCAACACCACTGGTGGCGGAGATATTATAGGGAATATCCGAGACATTTTCCTCACGTCGTGTTGCCGTGACGACAATCTCATCTTTAAGCCCCCTGTCTTTTTTCGCGGATGTATTTTGGGCCTGACCACTATCAGATTCCTGGGCGCCGGCCAGCTGAAATCCGCCTGCGCTCAACAATGTCGTCGTCAGCAGGAACGCCAATAAATTTGCAGACCCTGTTTTATTTTCGTTTTTCATAATGTGCTCCCTTATGCGTGTGTTTACTCAATGACTTTCAGTTTCGGTCTGGGTGGCTTGTGTCTGTTTTCCCGACGGCCTTCGGGCATGCTTAAAGGCCCAAGGCCCTTACAGGCACCACCTCTTTGTTCAGGGTCGGCGTGAAACGGAAATGTGACTTTTGAATCACGAAAACTTTTCATGACCTGACCCAGGCCTTGCCAGCCGCGTTCGCGGTCACGCCGAACCCTGTCAAAATCAACATCAATCAGAACAATCTCGCGCCCCGTCCCGGATTCGTGTATGAGATCACCGCCAGGGCCATAAAACACAGAGCGCCCATTGCCCTGCTCCCCTGCACAATTTACCGCCAGAAAATAGCATTGATTGACGGCTGA
>Ga0256832_1002857_pt1 | contig 11787 bp, 7 predicted proteins | sample 134614metaG_FD_190534 | JGI IMG/M metagenome (GOLD analysis project Ga0256832, IMG submission 190534) | Hydrothermal vent microbial communities from Lau Basin, Pacific Ocean - 134-614 | ecosystem: Environmental > Aquatic > Marine > Hydrothermal vents | place: Pacific Ocean: Lau Basin | collected... | reverse complement strand
GCGATTTCGCCGTGCTGTTCGGCATTCTGCCCGTGGGGGTGGCGGGATTCATCGGCTACCTGGTGATTCTCGCCCTGTGGGCCTGGCAGCGATTCGGGCCGGAGGAGCAGGCCGCGAAAACAGCCTGGCTCCTGCCCTTCGTCATCTACTTCGGCGTCGTCTTCAGCACCTATCTCACCTTCCTGGAACCCTTCGTCATCGGCGCCATCTGCATGTGGTGCGTGACCTCGGCCTGGATCATGACCGCCTTGCTCTTCCTCACCTTCCGCTGGACGATCCCCCGGCCGACCACCTCCCGCCCCATCACCTCCTGATTCCATGCGCATCCTCATCATCATCCCCGCTCACAACGAGGCGGAAAACCTGCCCCACGTCCTGCCCCGGCTGCGCGAAGTTGCGCCCGAGGCCGACATCCTCGTGGTGGATGACCATTCGACCGACGCCACCGCCCGCGTGGCCCGGTCGCTGGGCGCGCAGGTGGTGCGCCTGCCCAACAACCTGGGCTATGGCGGCGCCGTGCAGACAGGCTTCCGCTATGGGGCGGAGCAGGGCTATGACTTCGCAGTAATGATGGATGCCGACGGGCAGCACGACCCCGCGTTCGTGCCCGACCTGCTGGCTCCGGTCATGGCTGGGGAATGCGACGTGGCCCTGGGCTCGCGCCACATGGGCGGGATGACCTATCGCGTCGGGGGCGTGCGAAAGCTGGGGATGAAGCTGTTCGCCTGGATCACCAGCGCGTTGACGGGGCAGAAGGTCACCGACGCCACCTCGGGCTTCCAGGCCATGAATCGGGACGTGATGGTTTTCTTCGCCGAAGAAAATTATCCCAGCGATTTCCCCGACGCGGACACGCTGATCATGCTGCATTTCGCCGGATTTACGGTGAAAGAAGCGCCCGTGGTCATGCACGAACGCATCGCCGGGGAATCGATGCACGGGAACGTCTTCAAAAACCTTTACTACATGGCCAAGATGCTCCTCTCCATCTTCATGGTCTACCTGCGCTATCACACCCAGGCGGGGGCGCTGCGCCCCGCCGCCTCGGCCGAGGACGCCTCATGACCCAGGCCGCGCTTTCCATCGACCTGGAATCCTACTGGCATGCGGAGCTGTTGCGGGCGAAGGTGGATCGGGAGCGGTCGAACGATCGGGTGGAGGAGGCCGTCCGGCCCTTGTTGGAGATGCTGGCCCAACGCGGCGTGCGGGCCACCTTCTTCACCGTGGGGGAGGTCATCGAGGCGCACCCCGACTTGATCCGGGATATCGTGGCCGCGGGGCACGAGCTGGCCTGCCACACCTTCACCCATCGCCCGCTGTGGGAGCTGGATGAAGCCGCGTTCGAGGATGAAATCGTTCGGTTCAATGCGTTGGCGGCCGAAGTGACGCCCGGCGTTCAGCCCCGCGGCTTCCGCGCCCCCACCTTCAGCCTCTCCCCAGCCACATCCTGGGCCCTGGACATCCTCGCCCGCCACGGCTACGCCTACGATTCCAGCGTCTTTCCCATGAAAACGCCGCTTTACGGCATCCCCGACGCCCCTCTGGCTCCCTACCGGCCCGCGGCCAACCTGGTGGATGAAGACCCCGCCGCGCCCCTCATCGAATGGCCCATGACCGTGTGGCGGGTCGGGCCTGTGACCGTGCCCGTGTGCGGCGGGTTTTATCTGCGCGTGCTCCCAATGGCCCTCATCCTGCGCGGGCTGCGGCAGGCGGCCAAAACCCGCCCCATCGTCATCTACCTCCACCCCTGGGAGCTGGACCCTGGCACGCCGCGCCTTCCCCTGCCTGCGCGGGATCGCTTCATCACCTATCACAATCTGGGTGCGCCCATGCGTCGCCGCCTGGAAATCCTGTTGGACGCGTTTTCTTTTCAGCCCATGGCCCGCTTGCTCGCCGACCTGACAGGTTCCATGCCCGCCGTCCGGGGATAGCCGTCAGGCCCCTTTTGGCGAGAGGGCGGGATGAGAGGGATGGGTGGGGAACCTGTCAGGTCACCGCGCCAGCGCCACGATATCCGCCAGCACACCCGCGGCCGTGCCGTGGACGCCCGCGCCGCGGCCCTGCAACACCAGCGGCGTGGCGTCGTACACCGCGGTGTGGAAAGCGACCAGATTGTCGGAGCCGCGAAGCTGGCCCAAGGCGCTCTCTCGGGCGACCTCCCTCAACCCCACCGACGCTTCCCCCCCGGCCAGCGTCGCCACATAACGCAAGGTCTTGCCCGCGGCAAGGGCCGCATCCACCTTCTTGCGATAGACGTCATCCAATCGCGGCAGCGCCGCCATAAAATCCGCTACCGACCCTTCAGCCATCTCGGGAGGGAACAGGGGCTCGACCGGGATTTGATCCAGTTCCAGGGGCCAGCCCATCGTGCGGGCCAGGATCAACGCCTTACGGGCCACGTCCATGCCGCCCAGATCGTCGCGCGGGTCGGGTTCGGTGTAGCCCAACGCCCGGGCTTCCGTCACCAGGCCGGAGAAAGCCTTTCCTTCCTCCAGGCCCGTGGTCAAAAACCCCAACGTGCCGCTGAAACAACCTTCGATCCGCGCCACGCTGTCGTGAGAGGGGATGATGGCTTCGTTCAGCGTGGCGATGACAGGGACGCCCGCGCCCACGGTGGCCTCATAGCGCAACCGCCCGGTGGAGGTCAAGCCGCGGAAAATCTCCATGGGTCCAGCCAGGGGCTTCTTATTGGCCAACGCCGCCCCATAGCCCCGGTCGAGGGCCAGTTGCAACGCGGGAACGGTCTCCTCTGTGGCGGTTACATCGATGACGATGGCGTCTTCCCTGCCCGCGATATCCACGATATCCTCCAGTTCGCCCCGCTTATAGCCCCATTCGGTGGCGTCCAGCGAAACGCCCGCCTCCTTGGCGGCCATCATCGCCTGCAATTGGGCATGGGAGAAGCCATCAGGGGCGATGGCCGCGCCGCGGCTGTCGCACAGAGCCACATAGGCCAACCGCAGGCCATAACGCCACTCGAAATCATCGCGGGCGGCCAACACGCGCTGCACCAGCGCCCGGCCCACGCCGCCCAAACCGAATTGGATGAGGTGAATGGTTTTCATGGTCACACCAACTGGGGCGTAGGAATGCGCTTGTTCTGGAAAAAGGCCCGATGGATGGCCCGCACTGCGGTCTCCAGATCGTTTCGAGCCACCACCATCGAGATATTGGATTCGCTGGACCCCTGGGCCAGGGCGATGACGTTGACTCCGGCGTCGCCCAGAGCGCTGAAAAGCCGCCCGGCAATGCCCGGCGTGCCCCTCATGCCCGAGCCCACCACGGCGATGATGGCCACATGATGCACAGGCCTCACCCGGTCGATATCATGCAGAGCGATCTCCCGCTCGAACTCCTTTTCCAGCGCCCGCTGCACCTGGTCGCTGCGCCTGCTGGGCACGACGAAACAAATGCTCTGCTCCGAGGACGCCTGACTGATCATGAGCACATTGGCCTTGACGTCCGCCACGGCCCGGAAGGTGCGGGCGGCGATGCCGGGCACGCCCATCATGCCCCGCCCCTCCACGTTCATCAGCGTCAGGTCGCGAATGGCGGAAATGGCCTTCACAAGCCCATTTCGGACAGGCTGGCTGGTGATGAGGGTCGAAGGGCCGTCGGGATCGAACGTATTGAGGATGCGGATGGGGATATTCCGCTCCACCGCGGGCAACATGGTCTTGGGATGAACGACCTTGGCTCCGAAATACGCCAGCTCCGCGGCCTCGTTGTAGGAAAGCTGGCGCAAGGTGCGGGCTTCGGGCACGATGCGGGGGTCCGCGGTGAGGATGCCGTTGACGTCCGTCCAAATCTGCACCTCGTCCGCGTCCAGGCAGGAGCCCAGAATGGCGGCCGAGAAGTCGGAGCCGCCCCGCCCCAAAGTGGTGGGAATGCCGTTTTCGGTGGCCCCGATGAAGCCGGTGACGATGGGCGTGATCCCGGAATCGAGCATGGGGATCAGGCGGGATTGCACGCGGGCGCACGTCGGGACCAACAGGGGCGCGGCCTCGCCGAAATGATCGTCCGTGACGATGATTTCGGTGGCGTCCACCCAGGCGGCGGACTCGCCGCGCGTTCGCAATGCCGCCGCCAGCAAGGGGGCCGACATACGCTCGCCCAGGCCCGAGACCACATCCAGCCCGCGCGGGGTCAACTCTCCCAACACATGGATGGAAGAACATAGCCGAGCGAAGAAACGCACTTGCTCCTCGATATACTGCTCATACTCCCTCAGCTCCTCCGCGCTGGCGAGCAACTGTCGGGCCGCGGCCATGTGCTTCTCGAACAACGCCTCGCGGGCGTCGAGATAGGGTTGGCGCTGGCCCGCGGCCGCGGCTCGGGCCGAATGCACCAACATATCAGTCACCCCGCTCATGGCCGAGGTGACCACGACGACGCGGGGATCAGAGACTTTTGTCTGGGAAATAACGGAAGCGGTTTGGGCGATGGCGTCGGCATTTCCCACCGACGTGCCGCCGAACTTGAGTGTGAGCATGGGTCATCTCATGAATGTCTGGATGAAGGGGCTTCACTGGACTTGAAGAGCCGTTGCTGGCGCAGCAAAGCCAGGGAATCGACGCCCAAGAAAAACGCCCCAACGAAGAAAACTTCGCAGGGGCAAGCGTCGATGATTGCCGTGGATATCAGCGGAAAAGTGTAGCATGAGGAGGGGAAGAGGTCAACATTTCGGCAAAACCTTGCCCCCATGAGGCAATCTCTTCTATAATGCAGGCGCATCACGGGAGATTTGCACACATTCCCATCACCAAGTCCATTGACATTCCCAGGATAATCGTCTCATGATCACCCTGTTCCTATCATCCATTCTGCTCGTCATCGGCACGGGTCTGCTGGGCGGCGCGCTGTTTGGTCGCATCCGCAAACGACGCATCATCCTCCTGGCCGCCGCACTGGTAGTGTGGACCCTGGCCGGTTGTGCGGCCAAAGGCGGCAAAGAAGCGGAAATTCCCACCGTCGCACCACCCACTCCGACCACGGCGCCCACGCCAGTCGCCGAACCCACGAACACGCCCGCTCCCACCGCCACGCCCGAGCCCGCCGCCGCGCCCGGCGAATCTCCCCTGGCCACCCCCACCCTCCTCCCTCGCGCCGAGGCCGCGTTCGGCAAACTCGTCTTCCCCAGCGCCCGGTCGGGCAGCCTCGATCTTTGGGTCATGGACCTGACCGACATCGACCATCCCGTGCAACTGACATCAAGCCAGGCCGCGGACGTGGAGCCGCGCTGGTCGCCCGATGGTTCGCGGATCGTCTTCAGCAGCAACGAAGACCGCCAGTACAACGATATCTTTCTCATCAATGCCGATGGTTCGGACCGCCGCCGTTTGCTGGATTGGCCCGACAGCCATGAATGGGGCGCGGCCTGGTCGCCCGACGGCAAGCTCATCGTCTTCACCTCGGAGAAGCCCGGGAATTACGACCTGTTCGTCATGCCGCCCGACGGCAGCCAGGAGCCCCTCAACCTCACCCAGGGCTTCTTCAACACCTACGCCGACTGGTCGCCCGATGGCCGCTGGCTGGTGTTCACCAGCGATCATGGGCAGGGCTGGGATATTTGGAAGATGGACGTGCAGGCGTGTCTGGAGGCCCGTCGCGCGGGCGAAATTGGCTCGGACGTGGCTGCATGCCAGCCCCAACAGCTCACGGATAACCCCGACAACGACTTCTTCCCCCGCTGGTCTCCTGACGGCTCCAAGATCGCATTCTCCAGCCGCCGTAACGGCGACTGGGACATCTACGTCATCGACGCGGATGGCGGCAATCTCACCCGTCTGACCACGCTGCCCGGCAACGACTCCAACCCCATCTGGGCGCTGGACGGTCAGGCCATCATCTTCAGCCGCCGCCCGCAAAATGACTGGGATCTATTCATCATGAACGCGGACGGCTCCGACGTGCGGCAATTGACCGACTCGCCGGGCCAGGACCGCTTCGGCGACTGGAGGCCGTGATTGGAGCCGAATGACGGCGTTTGGGGTAGGGAGCGTCCCCGGGTGCGTCCCAATTTTTTGGCAAATTGCGTTGTCATCGGGAAAGCCGTCGCGCGGGCATTGCCCCTACACCCGGCGCTGAAGCGCCGGGCTACAAAACCACGCCGGGTGAACCCGGCTTTTGACGCGGGCTAGCTCTGAAAGCCCCCTTGAGGGGGCGTCGTTTCTAGCCCGGAGGTGAACCTCCGGGGCGCCCGGCGCAACGCGCCCATAATTTGGGACGCACCCAGCGTCCCCCACGCCTTTGACTTTCCCCAGCGTCTTGTTTACAATATCCCTGATTGTTCCCTACAATTGCATCCTCAACGACCGCGATCCGGAGGAGTAGGCAGGAAACGCTCGCCAGAGAGGCGGGGCCATCGGCTGCAAGCCCCGCTCGACACGCCCTGCCGAAGGTCGCCGGTGAGTCGGCTGGCTGAAGGCAGTAATCAGTTATCAGTAAACAGTAATCAGTTGCAAATGGATGGTTTTCCTCTATCCCACTGATGACTGATAACTGATCACTGATTACTTCAAGTAGGCCCGCCCGGGTAAGCCCGTTACAGCGCAGAGTGGGCGGCGTGACGATCCTCGCGCCGTCAACCAAGGTGGCACCGCGGAAGTCCTCCGTCCTTGAGACGCGAGGGCTTTTTTGTTGGTTTAGCTATGACAATAATCGACGATTACGAATCTTTCTTCCACGTCCATCCTGATCGTGCTTCAATTTCCTGTTCCAAAAGCACTTCGGATTGATCCGCGAGATCGGGAGGACCATCGAAAAGCCCCATCAGAACATCCTGCTCATCTCGTGCAGGAGAAGGATGCACTTCCCTCTTTTCCTTCTGCCTCTCCAAAAACTCGACGAAGGATAGAATCTCTTCCAGGTCTTTTTCCTCTAGATTATCCAATTTTTCATGGATTTGTTCTTTCAAGGCTTTCATCATAACCACCGTGTGGCTCATCTTGAATATGCCATGATTGTAGCATAGATTTGCACGGTCTTCCAACCAAAACCGAATCCATGAGTGCGTTCTAATTTCTCGGCGAGCTCTTGCCGATTTCGTCCGTATCGACGCGGGTGCGCCGCTGTCGGCCAACTTTCGATTATGGAGGTGACGCCATGAAACGATCCCGCTTAATAACCATCCTGTTTTTCGTCACATTATTGATGTTTACAATCTCGGCGCCCGTACAAGGAAAATCAATCGTTGAAAAGCCGGCTTCTCCATCGCATGTTACGTTTTCCCTGGTGGATCAGTTTGGAGGAGGCTCCTATGGCGTGGACGTTGCGGGCGACTATGTCTACGCCGCCATCGGGCCGCGGTTTGTCGTTCTGCAACAGAATGAAGGGGGACGTCTCCATATGGTGAGCGAGACAGCCCCTTTTGATGATATGTTGCATCGCGTCGTTGTCGCTGGCCCCTATGCTTATGCAGCGGAATATCGCTACATTGGGTGGGATCGCGATATCGGCAAGCTTCATATCATTGATATCAGCCAGCCGGATAGGATTCGAGTGGTTAAAACCATGGTCGGCCTCCTGGCCCTGGATATGGTTGTTTCCAGTAACCATCTTTTTGTCGCTGCTCAGGATGGCTTGCACATTTTTGATCTTTCACAAACGCCCGATCTCACGGAAGTTGCATTTGTCGAAAAGACTGGCTACGCCATCATCGTTCAGAACAACCTGGTTTACCTGTTAGAGTGGAACGGAGGATTGAACGTTTTCGATATCACCGATCCATCTGAGCCAATGTTGCTATCGAATTATCATTGGGGGCTGAGCCAGGCCTGGGATATGATTCTTGATTTCCCTTATCTCGTCATTGCCAACGGCTACTACGGACTGACGATCATCGATGTCAGCGACCCGGCCCATCCTGCAAAAATCGAAACCATGTCCACCGGCTCGCATGCAATCGCTGTGGCGCAATCGAGAGACCACGTTTTCGTCTCATCAGGGGGCAGGCTTCATGTTTTTGCCAAGCTGACGGGAGGAAAGCTTCAAAAGGTGGATGATTCTCTTTGGCTGCCCATTACCACCCGGGAAATGACCGTGCAATCAAATCGGTTATTTGCCGCAGCGGGTGGGCCAGCCTGGGATGGCGGGGGCAATTTGGGGGGGCTGTTTGTCTTTGATATCTCCACGCCCCAGTCGCCCTCCAGAATCCAATGGCGAAGCAACGTAAGCCACGCCCGAAGCGCCGTCTTGCTTGACTCCAATCTTTATCTTGCGGGCGACGAAGGAATCTATATCCTTGAAATGAGTGACCATCAGTTCGTGCGACAAAGTGCATATTTTCATACGCGGTCCACAGAAAGCGTGGATGTTTATCAGCAAAACCAAAAGAGGTATGCTTTCCTCGCTCAGGGCTGGGCGGGCCTGGAGATCGTCGATGTCACCGATTCAAATACGCCATCATCTGTGGCTCGATTTACACCGCAACCGAGCAGTAACATCTCTCAAGTGATCGTTGATGGCGCGTATGCTTATCTGGGAGTATCCGGAAGTCAGACCCCTTTGCTTGTCCTGGACATCTCATCTCCGGACAATCCCCTTCAAATCGCGTCTTTTCAAGCGCCAACGCGTTCAGGGCATGTCAGTTTGGCCAAACAAGGCGATACCATCTATCTCGTCAACGGCGACACTGACATGTACATCATTGATGTCACTACCCCATCCCAACCCACACAACTCGGCATATTGATGATCTACGATGGCTCCTCCCTCCGTGAAATCGCCGTAGAGGCCGATCGCGCCTTTATCGCTACGGGGGAGCGAGGTGTCCGCGTGATCGATATTGCGGATCCCGCCGCACCGCGTGTTCTGAACTCTATCCCCCTTCCAGCATTTGCCAATCATATTCAAGTGAATGACGGCTTGATGGTCACATCCCATTTTATGGAAGGATCGATGCAGGGGCGCATTTATCTGACCGATATCTCCGATCCCTTGCAGCCTGCTACCTTGAGTTACGCCGATACTGCGGGCGAGCCGTTTCAGGCCTTGTTCTACGAAAATGATCTTTTCATCCCGGATGGGCCTGGAGGCGTCCGCTGGTATCAACGTCTCGATTTGAATCATCAATTATTCCAACCATACACTCTGTTGCCACGGTAATATCATGCCCGAATTCACGCTCCCCAAAACTTACGACTTCCGCGACGCGGAACAACGTCTCTATCGCTGGTGGGAGGAAAACGGCTGGTTCAAGCCCGAAAACGCCCGCAACCCCGATGGCAAACCCTTTGTCATCAGCATCCCCCCGCCCAACGTGACCGGCGTCCTCCATCAGGGCCACGCGCTCTTCGTGGCGCTGGAAGACCTGATGATCCGCTACCATCGCATGAAGGGCCGGGCCGCGCTGTGGGTGCCCGGCACCGACCACGCGGGCATCGCCACCCAGCTTCAGGTGGAAAAGAAGCTGCTGGCCGAGGGCAAAAGCCGGGAGGAGATCGGCCGCGAGGCCTTCCTCAAGGAATGCTGGGACTGGACCCACAAGCATCACGACCGCATCATCAGCCAGCTCAAGCGCCTGGGCGCAAGCTGCGACTGGGATCGGGAGCGCTTCACCCTGGATGAGGGCCTGAGCCGGGCCGTGCGGGAGGCCTTCGTGCGCCTCTACCGCATGGGCCTCATCTATCGGGATGAATACATCGTCAACTGGTCGCCCGGCCTGCAAACCGCGGTCAGCGACGTGGAGGTGGAATACACCGAGGAGCAAGGGACCCTCTACTACTTCAAATACCCCATTGCCGGCCACGACATCAGCGAAGGCCCGGGCCAGGGCTACATCCCCGTGGCCACCACCCGGCCCGAGACCATCCTGGGCGACACCGCGGTGGCCGTCCATCCCGACGACGAACGCTACCGCCACCTCATCGGCAAGACCGCGCTGGTTCCCATCCTCAACCGCCCCATCCCCATCATCTACGACACCTATGTGGACATGGAGTTCGGCACAGGCGCGCTGAAGATCACTCCCGGCCATGATCCCAACGACTTCGAGATCGGGCGGCGGCACGGCCTGCAGGTCATCAACATCATGAACAAGGACGCCACCCTCAACGATAACGCGGGTCCCTACGCGGGCCTGGACCGCTTCGAGGCCCGCAAGCGGCTGTGGGAGGACATGAAGCAGGTCGGGTTGGTCATCAAGGAAGAGCCCTACGCGATGCAGGTGCCCCGCTCTCAACGGGGAGGCGAGATCATCGAACCCCTGGTCAGCAAGCAGTGGTTCGTCAATGTGAAGCCCATGGCCGAGATGGGCCTGGCCGCGGTGCGCACGGGCCGCATCCAGATCATCCCCAAACGCTTCGAGAAAACCTACTTCAACTGGCTGGAAAACATCCGCCCCTGGTGCATCAGCCGCCAGTTGTGGTGGGGACATCGCATCCCCGTGTGGTATGGCCCCGATGGCCGGGAGTTTGTGGCTCGCAGCGAGAAAGAGGCCCGGGCCCTGGCCGAGGAGCACTACGGCCATCCTGTGGACCTGGAACAGGACCCCGACGTGCTGGACACCTGGTTCAGCTCGGGGCTGTGGCCCTTCAGCACCCTGGGCTGGCCCGACAACACCCCCGACCTGCGCCGCTTCTACCCCACCGACGTGCTGGAAACGGGCTACGACATCCTCTTCTTCTGGGTGGCCCGCATGATCATGCAGGGGCTGCTCTACACCAACGACATCCCCTTCCACACCGTCTATCTCCACGGCCTGGTGCGGGATGAACGTGGCCGCAAGATGTCCAAGACCTACGGCAATGTGGTGGATCCCATCGAGGTCATGGACGACTACGGCGCGGACGCGCTGCGCTTCACCCTGCTCACCGGCTCCACGCCGGGCAACGACATGAACCTGAGCATCGACCGCATCCGCGCCAACCGCAACTTCGCCAACAAGATCTGGAACGCGACCCGCTTCGTGCTGGGCAATCTGCCCGAGGGCTTCACCTACCGCGGTGCTCCCGACCCGGCCCTCCTGCAAACCCCGGACAAATGGGTGCTGCACCGCCTGAACGCGACCATCGCCCACGCCACCCGGCTCATCGACGCCTATCAGTTCGGCGAGGCGGGCCGCCAGGTCTATGACTTCCTCTGGGGCGACTTCGCGGACTGGTACATCGAGGCCGCGAAGCCCCGCCTGCGGGGCGATGATCCCGACCCGGTGCGCCAGACCCTGGTCTACGTCCTCGACCAGACCCTGCGCCTGCTCCATCCCTACATCCCCTTCGTCACCGAAGAACTGTGGCAGCATCTGCCTCATGTGGAAAGGGAACAGCCCGCGCTCATCGTCGCGGCCTGGCCCGAATCCCGGCCCGAATTCCACTTCCCCCACCAGGCCGATGCTTTCGGGCATCTGCGGGAGGTGGTGCGGGCCATCCGCAACGCGCGCAGCGAGTACAACGTGGAGCCCGCGCGCAAGATCGCCGCAGTTATCGACGCGCCTACCTATGGCGAATCCCTGGCCGCGATGCGGGACATCCTGGCCCTGCTGGCCCGGCTGGACCCCAACCAGATCACCTTTGGTCCGGCGCCCGAGGGCGAAAAGGGTGCGGCCCTGGTGGTGGCCGACACTACCGTCTTCCTGCCCCTGGGCGGCATGGTGGATATCGAGGCGGAGCTGGCCCGGCTGCGCAAGCAACTGGCCGAGACGGAAAAGCGCATCGCCTCCACCCAGGCCCGGTTGAACAACCCCAACTTCGTGCAGAAGGCCCCCGAAAAGGTGGTGGCCCAGGCCCGCCAGACCCTGGCTGACCTGCAGGCCCAGAAGGCCCGGCTGGAGGAGCAGATCCGGGCGTTGAG
>Ga0256832_1002856_pt1 | contig 11788 bp, 8 predicted proteins | sample 134614metaG_FD_190534 | JGI IMG/M metagenome (GOLD analysis project Ga0256832, IMG submission 190534) | Hydrothermal vent microbial communities from Lau Basin, Pacific Ocean - 134-614 | ecosystem: Environmental > Aquatic > Marine > Hydrothermal vents | place: Pacific Ocean: Lau Basin | collected... | reverse complement strand
TGTCGGTGGTGTGCTTCTCCCTCAGCTCGGTGTGGGTCAAGGCCATCGGTGCGCAGTTGCCGGCCCTGTCGGCGGTCACCGGCGGTCTGCTGATCGCCGCGCCGCTGTTCCTGCTCACCTGGTGGCTGTTCGATGGCCGCTGGCCCGAGATCATCCCGGCGCGCGCCTGGCGGGCCATTGTCTATCTCGGCATCGTGGGTTCGGTGCTGGGCTATGCCCTGTTCTATTACGTGCTCAAGCACCTGGAAGCCAGCCGGGTGATGCTGGTCACCCTGCTGACGCCGGTGCTGGCCCTGCTCATCGGCCAGATCTTCAACGGCGAGCGGATTGCGCCTGTTGTCTGGGTTGGCACCTGTTGTATCCTGCTGGGCATGGCCGTTCACCAGTGGGGAGATCGCCTGCTGCAGGCGAAGCGCGTGTGACGTACGGGCAGGTTCTGAAAAACCTGGGGCTGATTCTGCTGTTGGCATGGCTGGCTGCCTGCAGCAAGCCGCCCTCCCGGCTCGAGCGCATTCTCGAGAAGGGCGAACTGGTGGTGGTCACCCGCAACGCGCCCACGACATATTACGAAGGCCGCGATGGCCTGGCCGGTTTCGAATACGACATGGTGCAGGCCTATGCGAAGCATCTGGGCGTCGAGGCCCGCTTCGTCATCAAGGACAATCTCTCGGAAATGCTGCCCCTGCTCGAGCGGGGCGAGGTGGATCTGGCCGCCGCGGGCCTGACCCGCACCGACGAACGGGAAAAGCGCTTCCTGTTCAGCATTCCCTACATGGACGTGAAACAGCAAGTGGTGTGCCGGCGCGGCGGTGTCCGTCCGGAGAACATCGACGAACTGGCCGGTGTGGATCTGGTGGTGGCGGCCCACAGCAGCTACGAGGAACTGTTGCGGCATCTGCAACAGACGCACCCGACGCTGCAGTGGCGCAGCGATCCGGAACGCAATTCGGAAGAACTGCTGGAAGCGGTGTGGCTGCGGGAAATCGATTGCACGGTGGCCGACGACAACATCGTCAAGATCAACCGCCGCTATTATCCGGAACTGTCCGTACGCTTCGACATCTCCGAACCCCAGCCCCTGGCCTGGGTGATGCCGCCCGACGCGGGCCGACTGGCGGCCAATGTCAACGACTGGATGCGTGCGTTCAAGACCAGCGAGGACTTCATCGCGCTCACGGAGAAGTACTACAAGTACATACCCGTCTTCGACTATGTGGACATCCGCACCTTCAAGCGGCGAATCAAGACGCGCCTGCCCAAATACCGGCCGCTGTTCGAGCAGGCCGGGCAGGTCTACGGTTTCGACTGGACCCTGCTGGCTGCCCAGTCCTACCAGGAATCCCACTGGAATCCCCGTGCGCGCAGTCCCACCGGCGTGCGGGGCATCATGATGCTGACCCTGACCACCGCGAAGGAAATGGGCATCAAGAGCCGGCTGGATCCGAAACAGAGCATCATGGCCGGCACCCGCTATCTGTACCTGCTGCGCAAGCGCATTCCCGATACGGTCCCGGAACCGGATCTGGACTGGATGACCCTGGCCGCCTACAACGTGGGCATGGGCCACCTGCGGGATGCCCGCGAACTGGCGAAACGACTGGGCCGCAACCCCGATCGCTGGCGGGATCTGCGGGAAGTGCTGCCGCTGCTGTCACGCAAGAAGTACTACAAGACCCTCAAGCACGGCTACGCCCGCGGCCGCGAACCGGTCATCTACGTGCAACGGATCCGGGACTATCAGGACATTCTGATCCGAACCCTGAAACTGGCGGCGCGAACGGAAGCAAAAGCGAAGGAAAATTGAAGAGATTCATGTAGGAGCGGCGCCCTCGCCGCGATAAAACAGGGACGAGTGTCGAGGGCCGAGGGACGAGGAAAATCGGTTTTTTCGGGCTTTGATTGAATAAACGTATGTAATCAGAAATTCCGGGCTGTGACTATCGCGGCCATGCGCCGCTCCTACATTTTCTGTTCCCCGGCCGTATCCCCCTGCCCAAAGCGCCGCTCGATATAGGCCAGCACGATGGCCTGGAATTCCTCGGCGATCCGCTCGCCCTTGAGCGTCACCGTCTTCTCGCCATCCTCGTACACGGGGGCGACCGGCACCTCGCCGGTGCCGGGCAGGCTGATGCCGATGTCGGCGTGCTTGCTCTCGCCGGGGCCGTTGACCACGCAGCCCATCACCGCCACCGAGAGATTCTCCACGCCCGGATAGCGGCGGCGCCAGATCGGCATCTGTTCGCGCAGGAAGGCCTGGATGTCCCGCGCCAGTTCCTGGAAGTAGGTACTCGAGGTGCGTCCGCAGCCGGGACAGGAGACCACGTTGGGGGTGAAGGCGCGCAGGCCCATGGACTGCAGGATCTCCTGGGCCACCTGCACCTCCAGGGTGCGATCGCCCCCGGGTTCCGGCGTCAGGGAGATGCGGATGGTATCGCCGATGCCTTCCTCCAGCAGCACGGACAGGGCGGCGGTGGAGGCCACGATGCCTTTCACGCCCATACCGGCCTCGGTCAGTCCCAGGTGGAGGGGCCAGTCGCAGCGGGCGGCCAGATCCCGGTACACCGCGATCAGATCCTGTACCCCGCTCATCTTGCAGGAGAGGATGATGTGATCGTGGGGCAGGCCCAGTTCCTCGGCCCGGGCCGCACTCTCCAGTGCCGAGGTCACCACGGCCTCGTGCATCAGGGCGGTCGGTTCCTTCGGTTCGGGGCGTTTCGCGTTCTCGTCCATCATTCGCGCCAGCAGGGCCTGATCCAGGCTGCCCCAGTTGACGCCGATGCGCACCGGCCGATCGTGCTCGCAGGCGATTTCGATCATGCGCGCGAACTGCTCGTCCTTCCTGCGGCCCTTGCCCACGTTGCCGGGATTGATGCGGTACTTGGCCAGCGCCTCGGCACAGGCCGGGTGGGCCTGCAGCAGCTTGTGGCCATTGAAGTGGAAGTCGCCCACCAGGGGCACGTCGCAGCCGGCGGCGTCCAGCGCCTCGCGAATGCGGGGCACGGCCGCGGCGGCCGCGTCCGTGTTGACGGTGATCCGCACCAGTTCCGATCCCGCCTCGGCCAGCGCACGGACCTGGGCGGCCGTGGCGGCCGCGTCGGCGGTGTCGGTGTTGGTCATGGACTGGACCACCACCGGCGCGCCGCCGCCCACGATCACGTGGCCGACGCGAACGGGAACGGTAGGATGGCGGGCGGGCACGAACACGCTCATGGCAGGAATGCGCTGACGGAAAAGAGCAAGGATAACACAGGCCGGTTGCGTGCCGGCGGCTGCTATAATCTGCCGCCAGCATCGAGCAATCCATCCCAGAGGTCCCCATGAGCCGCAACAATGCCGCATCCCGCCCCACCCGCGCCGATCAGGCCGATCGCCACGTCCTGTACCAGAAGGCCGTGCAGGCCCCGGATTTCGAGGTGGAATTCCTGGACCGGATCTTCCGCGAACTGCGCGGCCGCAAGCCCCTGAGCCTGAAGGAAGACTTCTGCGGCACCGCCTACCTGTCCAGCGAATGGGTCAAGAGCGATCCCGAGCGCACCGCCGTCGGCGTGGACATCGACGCCGACACCCTGGCCTGGGGCCGGCAACACAACCTCGAGGCGGCCGGTTCCGACGTGGCCTCCCGGGTGACCCTGCTGGAGAAGGACGTGCGCGAAGTGACCGAGCCCCGGGTGGACATCGTCTGCGCCTTCAACTTCAGCTACTGCCTGCTGGAGAAGCGCGACGAGCTGCGCCACTACTTCGAACAGGCCCGCGCCAGCCTCAAGGACGACGGTCTGCTGTTCCTCGATCTGTTCGGCGGCACCGAATGCGAGACCGAAGCCGAGGAGGAAACGGAACTGGAAGGCGAGGGCGCTACCTACATCTGGGAACAGGTGACCTTCAATCCCATCGATCACCACATGGAATGCGCCATCCACTTCGCGTTCGACGACGGCTCCCGCCTCGACAACGCCTTCACCTACGCCTGGCGCCTGTGGTCCATCCCCGAGATCCGCGAACTGCTGGAAGAGGCCGGCTTCGCGAAGACCCGCGTCTACTGGGAACGCTTCGAGGAAGCCGAGGACGACAGCGACGAGATGGAAGGCACCGGCGAATACTACGAGACCGAGGAAGCCGAGAACCAGGAATCGTGGCTGGTGTACATCGTCGCCGAGAAGTAGGCCGGGCCGCCTTGGCCCGGCCCGTGGTCTATGGCGTGAAATTGATCAGCCAGTGGGACGATTCGGTGACCATGTTCGGGATACTGAAGCGGGATGGGAGATAGCGGGCTGCCTCGGCGAGTGATATGTCGGCCATGATGGCGGCTACGACGCCTTCGGTCATCTCTCCACTCGGCAGTGCATAATCGGTTGGCAGGCTGGCGATCGTAACGAAGTCCGGTATGGTATAGCTGTAGGCTGTTGCCGTCCCGAGCCAGCCGGTCGAAAGCGAAATGTTCCACTCGCGAACTTCCCCGCTGGCCGGCTTCTGTGTCAGATAGATATCGTATAGCCGCAAGGGTGGATGACCGGCAGTCGCCGGCGGCGTAAAGGCGTTCCAGCTGGCCCCGGATGTGGACAGGCCGGTTCCCTCGAGGAAGGGGATTTCGCTCAGATCCCAATTGATGTCACCGGGGCCGGGACGCACCGTCGCGGTGGCCATTTGTTCCCGCCTGACATACTGCTTGGTCGAAGCCGTCACCAACCGGTGTTCAGCCCACAGCCAGAACCGATCCTGATCGCTCAGCCCCTGATTCACGAAGGTCCAGACGGGATTGCCGGGTCGGTTCAGCGGAATGACCGTCCCGTTTTGCAGGAACAACCGTGCCTTGGCATCGGTGTTCGTGGGCGGTGAGATATTGAGGGCATAATCGATCAGTGCGCTGGACGGTATCGTCGCATTGTCGAAATCAATATCGATCGTCGCGCCATCCTCGATGGAAACACTGCGTTGCAGATACATGTTCCCCGTGATGTTCTGTTGCGCGTCGAGTTCCACCGCAGCCACGTCCCGGCTGCCCGCCTCCAGCATGACGGTTTGTGTGCCGGACGTAAGCGATGAAAACGCGATTTGCTGATTGCCGATGTTCACCACCTGCACGGGCTGGGTGGTGTTCAGCACGTTGAGCGTGACGCTGACCATGGCTGGTGTGGCAGGCACATCCGGGTAGTCCAGGTTGAAATACGAAACCTCGTTCAACGTGGCCTGGACGATCTTGACGATCCGTTTGTTGCCGGTCACCCCGGCAACCGCGATGCCATATTCTCCGTTTGCATCGTTGATGGTGCAGACGAAGTCGGTCAGGGTGGTGTTGTTGGAGGAGAGAATGGTCCAGGTACCGTTCTTGCCGTCCTGACAGGCGACCCAGCCGGCATCGGTATGGATGGTGACCGTATTGGCGGTGGGTGGCGGAGGAGGTGGTGGTGATGTGCCGCCGCCCGTTGTAGGTGCCGGATCGCTGCCGCCGCCCCCGCAGGCGGCCAGATTCAACAGGACGACAATGGTCGGAATGAGTCGGCTGGCATGTTTGTTCATGATGTCCCCCTGGAGCGTTTTTCGCCATTCTCGCGTTGGCAGGAAAAGGTTGCGGGTATCGCGAATGGCTTGTGTTGTGTGTTTCTGCTTAGCAGAAAAGGGGGACGGCTCAAACGGGTTTGTTGATCTGGATCAGTTGATATTCAGGTTGTGTGATTATTGAATAAACAAGATGCATTAAAATCAGTAATTTTACTTAAGCCAAATTTCCGGGCTTAACGCTTTTTTCTGAAAACCGAAAGTATGAGCTCACTCGGCTGTGGCACAGCCGCAGTCGAGCGTGTCGCCAGGCTTGACCGCGGTATAAGGGTCATGTCGCACCTTGTCATGAATCCGCATGCGATAGTCGATGAAATGCGCCTTGTCCGGGCAGTGCAGGAAGGGATTGCCGGCTTTCTGTTCGGCGATGGTGGCCGCCGGCCGATCCGAATAGTCGTGGCCGGGGAGGGTGAGGGTTGTGTCGGGCAGTTGTGACAGGCGTCGCAGGCTGTCGTACATCTGTTCGGGATCGCCGCCGTCCAGATCGCAGCGGCCGCAGCCCCACACGAACAGCGTGTCGCCGGCGATCAGAAAATCGTCGAGCAGATAGCAGGCCGAGCCCGGGGTATGCCCGGGGGTATGCAGGATGCGGATGTCGGTCTCGCCGAAGCGAATCGTGTCATCACCGTGATGCAATGTCGGCCGGGCCGGATGGTCGCCCCAGAAGGCCGCCTCGGCCTTGAGCAGGTGCAATTGGGCATCGTGCGCCGCCAGTACCGGTTCCACGGCATTGATGTGATCGTAATGGCTGTGGGTGAGCAGGATGTCGGTGATCGGCATCTCCCGTTCCTTCGCCAGGTCGAGAATCGCCTGCGGCTCCCAGGCCGGATCCACCACGACCAGGCGGCCGCTGGCCTTGTCGGTGATTACGTAGATGAAATTGGCCATCGGCCCCAGCTCGAGGGCGTCGATGGCGAAGCGTTCATTGTCGGTAACGTGCAGCATGAAAAGGCTCCGGTGAGGGATAACCCATCCGGGTTATCGTGCCGGCCGATCGGCTCGGGCAGAATGGTAACCCAGACCCCATCCGAGGACATCATCGTGGACCCCGATTTCTGGCATCAGCGCTGGGAGCAGAACCGCATCGGTTTTCACCTGGGCCAGGTGAATCCCTGGCTGGTGGAATACTGGTCCAGCCTGAAGCTGCACGCCGGCAGCCGGGTGTTCGTGCCCCTTTGCGGCAAGAGCCTGGACATGCTGTGGCTGGCCGAACAGGGGCACGAGGTGGTCGGGGTGGAAATCAGCCCGGTGGCGGTGCGGGATTTCTTCGCCGAGAACCGGCTGGAACCGCAGGTGGAATCACAGGGCGCCTTCGAAATCTGGTCCGTGGATCAGATCACCCTGCTGCTGGGCGATTATTTCGAACTGCAGCCGGCCCAGCTTGGCGAAGTGGCTGCGGTCTACGACCGGGCGGCCCTGGTGGCCCTGCCTGCGTCGATGCGGCCCGATTACGTGGCCCATCTCGATGCCTTGGCACCGACGGCACCGCGACTGCTCATCACCCTCGACTACGATCAGGCAAGGGCCGAGGGACCGCCGTTTGCCGTCAGCGACGACGAGGTGCGCGAACTGTATGCCAACCATGCCAGCCTGACCCGTCTGGCCGCCGCCGACATCCTTGACGACAATCCGAAATACCGGGAAAAGGGCCTGGACCGGCTGGTCGAGTCGGTCTGGCGAATCGGTACCTGAACACGCCGTTCCCCATCGCCAAGTTATTGTAAGAAAAGAAGAAAAAACAGGCCATCTCCGGAACAGCCCGGAAACGGGCTGTTCCGCTTCAAAATCCCGCCCGGATCCCCGAAAATGCGACTCAAGTCACATTTTTCGCTGCCGATATTTTCGCCAGGACCGCATCGCATTTCGAGGGAAATTCCGGACATGACCCGCATCGGACGCTACTGTGCAGGTTTCCTGCTGCTTTTCGGCTCGCCGCTCGCGTGGGCAGGCTACTATGTCTATCAGTTGCCGGACGGCAGTCGCCTGGTCACCGATCGCCCGCGCCACGAACGTTCGTTCAAGCTGATCAAGGCCAGCCGCAAGGTGGAGAAGGTGGGCCGCATCGCCGCCGCCGGCTATTCCATCAGTCCCGCCGTCAACTACATGCGCTTCGAGTCCCTGATTCACGAGGCTGCGGAAAAGCACCAGGTGGACGTGGCCCTGGTCAAGGCCATCATTCGCACCGAGTCCTATTTCAATCCCAACGCCACCTCCCGGGTCGGCGCCTCCGGCCTGATGCAGCTCATGCCCCAGACCGCGCGCCGCTACGGCGTCACCGATCTCTACAGTCCCCGCCAGAACATCGAGGCCGGCGTCCGTCACCTCAAATACCTGCTGCAACGCTATCCGCGCCAGCTCCATCTCGCCCTGGCCGCCTACAACGCCGGCGAAAAGGCCGTGGAGCGTTACCAGGGCATCCCGCCCTATCCCGAGACCCGGGAATACGTGAAAAAGGTGCTCAAGTTCCACGAGCTCTACAGCAACTGGCCGTAACTGGAGCTTTCTGGCTGGGTGGGTGGAAGGAACACGGAGGGCACGGAGACACGGAGGACACGGAGTTGTTGGTGTTTGTTGGTGGCAGAGACCCCGGCGTGATTGCCAGACAACACAAGTGTCCCCAAAGCTCATAATTTCTCTGTGTCCTCCGTGTCTCCGTGACCTCCGTGTTTTTCGCAGCATATTCGATTAAGCGGTTTGCGCGTAAAATGGATGCATGCCCCAGCACCGCGCCATTCTGCACGTGGACATGGATGCCTTCTATGCGTCCGTGGAAATCCGCGAGCAGCCGGGGCTGGCCGGGCGGCCGGTGATCGTCGGTGGCGCGCCCGAGCGGCGCGGGGTGGTGTCGGCGGCGAGCTACGAGGCCCGCCGCTTCGGCGTGCACAGCGCCATGCCCACGGCCCGGGCGCTGCGCTTGTGTCCCGAGGCGGTGTTCCTGCCGGTGCGCATGGAGCTGTATGCCGCCGTGTCGCGGCAGATCCGCGCCATCTTTGCCCGCTACACGCCCCTGATCGAACCGCTCTCCCTGGACGAGGCCTTTCTGGACGTCACCCAATCCCGAACCCTGTTCGGATCGGCGGCGGACATCGCCCGCGCCATCAAGCGGGACATTCGCGAGGAACTGCAACTCGTCGCCTCGGTGGGCGTGGCGCCCAACAAGTTCCTGGCCAAGATCGCCTCGGATCTGGACAAGCCCGACGGGTTCGTGGAGGTCCCCGCCGATGGGGTTCAGGACTTCCTCGATCCCCTGCCGGCCAGCCGGGTCTGGGGCGTGGGCAAGGCCACCTGCGCCGAGCTGGAGCGCTATGGCATTCGCACCATCGCCGATCTGCGCCGCCAGCCGCGGGACTGGCTGGTCGACCGCTTCGGCCGTTTCGGCGAGCGCCTGCACGAACTGGCCCATGGCATCGACCACCGGCCGGTGGTGCCCGACAGCGAGGCAAAGTCCCTGTCCCACGAAACCACCTTCCCGGTGGACGTGGCCGATCGCGCCACCCTGCGCGCCCGCCTGCTGGATCTCACCGAACAGGTGGCGCGCCGCCTGCGTCGTCACGACCGCCTGGCCCGCACCGTGCAGCTCAAGCTGCGTTTTGCCGACTTCCGTTCCCTCACCCGATCCCGTACCCTGCCCGAACCGACCGATGTGACAGCGGAAATCTGGCAGGCAACGGAAGGGCTGTTTCGCGCCGCCCTGGCCGGCGAGTCACGCCCCGTGCGCCTGATCGGCATGGGTGTCCACGACCTTGTGGATCCCGTGTCGGAACCCCATGTACAGGCCGATCTCTTTGCCGAACCGCAACGCCGTCGCCAGCGCGAAATCGATCGCCTGGCCGACGCAATCCAGTCCCGCTTCGGCTCCGACGGCATCCGCCGGGGCGGGGCGCTGAAATCGTGAATTCACCAATAGCCGGATGCAAAGGGCACGAGAGTCCGATCTGCCGGTTTTACATTGGTATTCCTTTGCGCCTTCGCGCCTTTGCGTTGGATTTTTACGAACGAACCAGGAACCCGAACCCATGGCCGACATCGCCAAGACGAACCCCGAATCCACCCCACCCACCATCTACCTGAAGGACTACACCCCACCGGCCTGGCTCGTGGACACGGTGGAACTGGATTTCGATCTGGACGAACGGGACACCGTCGTCGGTGCGCGCCTCGCCATGCGGCGCAATCCCGAACATCCCCACGACAACCCCCCGCTGGTGCTCGACGGACAACAGCTCGAATTGCTGGAACTGCGCCTGGACGGTCGCACGTTGTCGGCCGGCGAATACCGGCTGGATGCGGAACACCTCACCATTGAAGATGTGCCCGAGACCTTCGTGCTGGAGACCCGCGTGCGCATCCATCCCGATGCCAACACCGCGCTCGAGGGGCTCTATCATTCCGGTTCCATGCTCTGCACCCAGTGCGAGGCGGAGGGTTTCCGGCGCATCACCTTCTATCCCGATCGGCCCGACGTGATGGCCCGTTTCACCGTCACCCTGCACGGCGACAAGGCACGTCATCCGGTATTGCTGTCCAACGGCAACCCGGTGGCGCGGGGCGAGGAGGGCGACCGCCACTGGGTGCGCTGGGAGGATCCCTTCCCCAAGCCCAGCTACCTGTTCGCGGTGGTGGCCGGGCAGCTCGAGTGTGTCGAGGATCGCTTCACCACCCGGTCGGGCCGCGAGGTGGCGCTGCGCCTGTACGTGGAAAAGGAAAACCTGGGCAAGACCGATCACGCCCTGGCCTCGCTCAAGCAGGCCATGCGCTGGGACGAGGAGACCTACGGGCGGGAATACGATCTCGACATCTACATGATCGTGGCGGTCAACGACTTCAACATGGGCGCCATGGAGAACAAGGGGCTCAACATCTTCAACGCCTCCTGTGTGCTGGCCAGCCCCGAGACGGCCACCGACGGCGACTACTACAACATCCAGAGCATCATCGGCCACGAGTATTTCCACAACTGGTCGGGCAACCGCGTCACCTGCCGCGACTGGTTCCAGCTCTCGCTCAAGGAAGGCTTCACCGTGTTCCGGGATCAGGAATTCTCCGCCGATCTCAACTCCCGCGGCGTCAAGCGCATCGACGACGTCAACGTGCTGCGCACCCACCAGTTCGCCGAGGACGCCAGCCCCATGGCCCACCCGGTGCGGCCCGATCACTACATCGAGATCAACAACTTCTACACGGTGACCGTCTACAACAAGGGCGCCGAGGTGGTGCGCATGATCCGGGAACTGGTGGGCCGGGAGGGCTTCCGCAAGGGCACCGACCTGTATTTCGCGCGCCACGACGGCCAGGCGGTGACCACCGACGATTTCGTGCGCGCCATGGAAGACGCCAACGGCATCGACCTCACCCAGTTCCGTCGCTGGTACGACCAGGCCGGCACGCCCGAGATCACCGTGCGCGAGGACTGGGACGAAGCGCAGGGCATCTACCGCCTCACCCTGGCCCAGTCCTGTCCGCCCACGCCCGGCCAGCCGGAGAAGAAACCCTTCCACATTCCCGTCGTCGTCGGCCTGATGGATGCGCAGGGCAACGACCTGCCGCTGCAGCTCGAGGGCGAGCCGGACCCGAGCGACAGCGAACGGGTGCTCTCCCTCACCGAGCCCGAGCAGACCTTCTGTTTCGTGGGGCTCGCCGAACGGCCGCGGCCCTCCATCCTGCGCCGCTTCTCTGCGCCGGTGAAGCTGCACACCGGCTACACGGATGCCGAGTGGCGCTTCCGCCTGGCCCACGAGAGCGACGACTTCAACCGCTGGGAAGCCGGCCAGGAACTGGCCATGGGGGCGCTGCTGCGCCTGGTTGCCGATCGGCAGCCGGATCGTGAACCGGCCGTCGATACGGCACTGCTCGACGCCTTCGGCAAGGTAGTGAACGACGCGGCCATCGACAAGGCCCTCGCCGCGCGCATCCTCACCCTGCCGTCCGAGAGCTATATCGCCGATCAGATGGACGTGGTGGACGTGGAGGCCATCCACGCCGCGCGGCAGTTCCTGCGCAAGCGCCTGGCCGAGCACCTGCGCGGGGACTTCCTGCGCCTGTACGAAGACAACGTGGAAACCGGCCCCTACCGCTTCAGCGCCGAAGACATGGCTCGCCGCAGCCTGAAGAACATGGCGCTTGGCTATCTGGTGGCCCTGGACGAGCCGGCCTTCCACGAGCTGTGTGTGGATCAGTACGAGGCGCGCCACAACATGACCGACATGATGGCCGCGCTGTCCCTGCTGGCCGATCT